>Ga0265797_10000100_pt1 | contig 176940 bp, 110 predicted proteins | sample P2T30metagenome_FD_192433 | JGI IMG/M metagenome (GOLD analysis project Ga0265797, IMG submission 192433) | Plant litter microbial communities from East Loma Ridge, Irvine, California - P2 T30 | ecosystem: Environmental > Terrestrial > Plant litter > Unclassified | place: USA: California...
CCTTTTTACGTAGCTCTCTCCGAGCTAAGATCGCGTCAGTATCTCGATCTTCGGCAAAGTCAATCAAATCCCGAATAAGGTCTCTAGCCGAAGGTGGTATATCTCTGTCATTTTGAACGAGGCTGACAATCTGACGTAGATTGAGAGCCTTAGGGGTACGCGGACTACCGCTAGCTCTTAGAATCCGAGATGCGTCACTAACTTGACTAACAACTTGATTTCCCGGAGAGGGGGTCCTAGGCGGGGGGGTAAGAGTCGATAATAAGATCTCAGGATTGAACAGATAGATCCCAGCCTTTCGGAAGCCAGATTCGATAGATGAGGGCTTAAAGCATTGAGCCCTAGCTTTAATATAAGCTGAAGTCCATTCTACGTGCGGTAAACGCATAACGTGACTGTAGGGGAAGTTAACCACCCCTAGAAGTTAACCACTTTTTTGATTTCAAATTTTGAAAAAGATGTAAGTAACTCACTAACGCCGTAAGCAACTAGCTAACTAAGCTAACTCATCAACTGATTCATCCTCTTCTTCCTCCGAAGAAATCAATATATACTTTGTCTTTTTTCCTCCTTTTTTTGTCTCTTTCTTCTTAGTCCCCTCTTCGAGATCCTAAACAACCGTAAGAATATCCTCTTTTGTAAGAAGGTATTTGCCCTTCAAAGCTACTCTTTTGCCTGTCTTACGCGTCTTACACGTATTAAGTAGCTTATCCTTCTCACGTAGCTCCCTCCGAGCTAAGATAGCGTCGGTATCTCGATCTTCGGCGAAGTTAACTAAGTCCTGGATAAGGTCTCTAGCAGAAGTTGGTATATCTTCGTCGTTCCTAACTAGGTTGCTTAGTTGACGTAGATTAAGAGGCCTAGGGGTACTCGGGCTACCCCTAGCCCTTAAGATCCGAGATCTGTCACTAACTTGACTAACAACTTCATTTTCCGGAGAGGGTGTCCGAGGAGGAGGAGTAATCGTTGATAGTAAGATTTTAAGATCGAATAGATAGATACCAGCTTTTCGAAAGCTAGATTCGATAGAAGAAGGTCTAAAGCATCGGGCTCTAGCTTTAATATAAGCTGAAGTCCATTCTACACATAGTAAACGCATAGTTGAATGTCGGAAAATTTGATCGACCTCTAAGTTGATTGCCGTTTTTAGAGGTCCGAAAATCGATAAATCAAGAGGCTGCGTTTTATGCGACGAGTGGGGCGGTAGTAGAAAGAGGTCTATTTTCGACGTAATACAGTAGGCAATAAATCGGACCGTTACATGAGAGGAACAACTGTCGATAATTAAGAGGTGTCATAAGTTAGTCGACTTACTAACAAATAGCTGAAAATGCGTTTTTAGCCATTCGAATCCAATGAGATCACAAGTCCAGCCTTTTTTCGATGTAATGAACTTCCAACCTGCTGGGGTTTCATCAGGGATCCAGCCTGAATTTAGATTTTCGCCTTTAAAAATCAAACACGGAGGTAGGGTCACCCCCGAGGCACTAACACACTCTAAATGGGTAATCCACTCTTGTTGTCCTGGCTGTTTCTTTTCTCGGCAAGTATTAAGCTGATCAAGTAGAACAACTGATTTTCTACTAGATCCAATTGAGAAACCAGTTTCATCAACAGTATAGATTGTACTAGGAGGATATTTGTGTTCATATAGAACCTCTCCTAAGTTGTTGAAGTATGATTTTATTGTCGAAAAATCAAGTGCTGTAGACTGTGCAGTATCGATAGTACATGAAAAACACGTCTTGATTCGTGGGTGGTGTGTCCTAAAGCAGTCGATCCATCAGTCCGAGATAGGACTTAATTCAGTTTTGTCAGTTTTCAAACTCTGTTCTAACTGAATTTATGAAGCCAAAATTTTGACTAACTGAAGAGTAACCAGAGTCCCTAACTTAGCAGTGCAGTAGATCCAGTTCTCAAGTGTTGTTTCCTCAATAGAAGTTAGTATTTGTTGACTAACATGACTTTCTTTTCTTGATTTTTGTTTTCGAGCTTGTTTTCATAAAGTTGATTCGGGAATTTGAAAGACTAATGCAGCTCGGCGAAGTGACTTAAATTCTCTGTTTACTAACACATTTAAAGCATTAGTTATGTCTTCTTTGGTATACAAAGGCATAGGAAAGGAAGAGAAACACTAGGTGAGAAAGCAGGGTTTATAAAGCTAACCTTGGTAAAGTGTGTCATATCCCCTACTGCGTCACTTCCCCTACAGTCACGTTATAAGTTTCAAAATTAGTAGATATTATCTTTATTCTAGTACTCTTAAAATAATATTCTAGTATTCTTAACTTACTACTATATTAGTCAACTATATAAAATAGTTAGAATATTAGTAAGAAACTTATGGGAAATTTATATAGTATTACTAAATAAATCAAGTATAATTTAGTTCTAGAGATTAGTAAGTGTTGATAGATTAAAATGTATTTTCTATATCTAAATTAATAGTACTAGATAGCTATAATTACTTTTTATATAGCTTTATATCTAATTGATATTAGCAAAGACTAATATTATGATTTACAGTAAACTAGATTGAACAAATTTATTCACATACTATTTGGTAAGATAAGTTGACAAAAATCACTATAAGTATCTCTAACAATTCATGTGATGTTATTATCTAGCTGAAAATAAACTGATATATCTCCAACTTTTCAGAAAATCCACAGAGATGACCAATCAAATATGATCAGGCGAACTGACTCGAGCTTGCAAACCCCTACAGCTGCTACTGACATAAGGCCATCCTTCGACTTCGACATGAGACACTAAGAAGCTAGATGGCTTGTAAACTGGAGGAAGCGCAAATCGGAAGCGCAGCTTTCAAAAGACAGCAGCGAAAAGACTGTTCACTCCTTACAGCAGAGTCCACCGAATAGTGGGACGTCTTCGTTTTGCAAATCACCTGCGAGACGCCAAGAGCAACGCAGACAGATGTTGGAGGACGGTTGCGTAGATTTTTGCCACTATCTTGTCTTCGTGTTTGATTGAGCTGTACGGTTCCCTCACTAGTAAAATGTAGGAAGTCGTTGACTGTCGGTGGGTAGATTGCGACTTTGTGAGTTCAACAACATTCACGATCCAAGTATCCGGAGTCGGCGTCCGCAATGCAATGCCGAATGAGGCAGTTGTAGCGTCATCCAGGGCGCGCACAGACTCTACTGTGAGTGAGGGTCAGTCATATGACAGACCACGTGACCATGAAAGTAGATGGACTGGAAGTCGTGCCTTGGATGTAATTTGAATGTCCAAAGACCCATGATCGACTTTCTTGCAAAATCGGATTACAGAACCAACAGAATCAACAGAAACAGTCTTGTACAATCATACATATCAAGCTAAGATTAGCGGTGGCCAGGCGTTCGGTCCCTCTCTCGGCTCGACTGCAGGTCGAAGATCCTTTCGCGCTTGAGCTTCAAAAGGCTGGCGCGACCGGCTCCACAGCAGCAGCAGTTACAGATCTCGAGCTTCCCTCCACTTGCAGTCTCCAAACTCGTACGCGTGCGCCCACGTTTGACTGGAGTAAGGTGGTAGTGCCCTGGCGAAGACTGCTCTCTGAGTATTGGCTCGGCGTCGTCCCGTGAGCTGCCTGTGTCGTCGTCCGAGAGCATGGAGGCTCGTGTGCGCGCATCCTCGGCCGTCGACGTCGACGAGCCCGGCGACAAGCCTACGCTGAAGCGCGCTCGTTCCGAGACCGAAACCGCCGCGACAACCACCAACACGACGACCACCAATAATGCTTCACCCGACGACGGTCCCACGGCGCCGCCGCAGCAGCAGCAGAAAGAAACCCAGCCGGAAACACAGCAGGCAGCCGGCGCGCAACCTACTGCTGCTGCTCGTCTGTATACGTGTGGCAAGTGCTCCAAAAGCTATGCCCGCCTCGATCACTTGAGTCGTCACGTGCGTATGCACACCCAGGAGAAACCCTACCAATGTCAAGTGTGCTCAAAGGCGTTTGCGCGTGCCGATCTGTTGAAACGCCACACTCTCGGCCACAATAAGGATGACCCTCAGTCCAAGCCGGCCATCATCCAGCATAGCCGTGTCTCGCAGGCCTGCGAGGCGTGTGCTGGACTGCATTTGAAATGTGAGGAAGACAAGCCGTGCAAGCGATGTTCCAAGAAGGGCATCCAGTGTAACTACTCACCAACCTTCTCACCTGGCTCGATGGACCAGGCACAGCAACATAACCCACAAGACGGATCGATGCAGTCGCCGCAACATCATCCAAACCAGCAGTCGCAACACTATCAGCATCATTCGCAGGCTCAGCAGCAACCGCAACCCTTTGGTAACGGTTTGGCGATACAGAATCTGCAACAACACACGCCACCAAACGCACAGATGCATCAAATGCAGCAACTTTCACAAATGCAACATAACAGGCCTCACGCGCATCGAAACCCGTCAATGGCTTCTATCCACTCGCAAGTACCAGCGCATCTACCAGCTATGCAATTCAACGAGATGTCGGACCACCAACATCAACAACAGCAGCAACACCATCAACATCAACAACACCAGCAGCAGCACCATCATCAACAACAACAGCAACTTCCTTCGATGAGCATGGCTGGTGGCATGATGCCGCCTGGCACGCCGGACAACACAATGTTCGACTATCTTCGGGACAAAATGATGCCTTCGAATACACAACAGCATCAACAGCAACTACAGATGTTCAACGAGTACCAATCTGGACCATGGACCCCACGCGAACTTTTCGATTTCGGTGTCGACACTAATATGGAGCTCAACGAGTTGGATCTGACTTTCATGGACACATACAACAACGCCAATCCCTTCGATCTGCGAACACCGAGCATCGGATTCCCGACATCGGGCTCAGACATCATGCCTAGCTTCACATCAGCACCTTTGCCTCCACTGGACACAGGAGCTCTGCCCAAACAGTCTGTATGGCGCTTCAGACCGTTAGCAAAGGACTCTGGGTCTGCTGAGCAAACTAACCTGTCGTTACCTACACCGACAAGCTTGGACATCGACCGGAGAGTCAACTGCGAGCCTCTATCTCAAACGTCACGTGATAAGATTCTGGCAATGATCTTGAGCACTTGCAAACCAAACAACATCCCGCGATCTGTGGCGTGTTTCCCTTCCATCAGCTTGTTAGACAGCCTTTTCCAGTTTTCCATAACATCACCAGGCTCACACGCAAAACATTGGATACACGCTCAGACCCTCCTTGCTGGTCAAACTAGGCCTGAAGTTCTTGCGGCGATCATAGCTGCTGGTGCCGTGCTCACTCCAGATACTGCCATCCGCAAAGTCGGGTACGCTATCCAAGAGGCATTGCGTACCGCCGTTCAGGTTCAAGTCGAAGACGACAACACCTTGATGCGCGATCTGCAGATCATGCAGGCTTCACTTCTCCAGCTCAAGATTGGACTGTGGAGTGGTGACAGCCGTAAGATGGAGCTCGCTGAAGGCTTTCAACAGGTGCTGGTCACCATGGCTAGGAGAGGTGGCTTGTTCCGTCGTGGAACCTACGAGCGCATTGTGCCCTACGCTGAGGATACAGGTGATGTTCTTCAGAAGAAGTGGCGCATGTGGGCAAGACAAGAATCCCGAAAGCGATTCGCGCTGCATCTCTTCCGCCACGATCTTGAAGCTTCTGCTTCATTGTTGTCTAGTCCGCTGATATCATACGCCGAGCTATATCTTCCTTTGCCAGAATCGGAAGTTCTGTGGCATGCGGGATCGGCTGAGCAGTGGAAGGCTGCATACATGAAGAGCTCCGGTCCCCGCCACGATCGCCAGCCCTCTCTTGTCGACTGCATCCAAGACCTGGACATTTTGGCCACAAAGGACATTTTTGTTGATGGCAGACAGGCTTCGATGGCCGTTCTCGGTGCAGCCTGGCGCATGATCTGGGAATATCGCCAACTTGAATCATCAATGAAAGACCGCTCGAGCCAATGGTGTAACGGAAATCTTCTGATGACATCAAGGCACTCGGAGCTTACAAAACTCCTGCAGTGCTTCCGTATTTCTAGTGTCGAAGATGCAAAGGTCACGCTCATCCTTGAGCTCTTACTGATGCACCTCCATCTCTCACTTGATGATGTACATCTTTTCGCTGGAGTAGAAGGAGAAGAGGAGGCTCGCCGTGTGTATCCTTCTCTCGTCCAATGGACGAAGACTGCCACGTCGCGTCAAGCCCTTTGGCACGCCGGCCAAGTCATTCGCTCGGCCCGCAATCTGCGGCCAGGTCTGATCTGTGACTTCGCCGCCATCGCAGTCTACCAGGCATCGCTCGCTTTCTGGGCATATGGAATCATCACGCGCGCCTCTGAGCCCAGTCCCTTGAGCAGCCACAACATCACTGCTTGGCTGGATGGGCCTGATGATACTGGCGCCCAGCGCTGGATCATCAACGGCAAGGGCAACGCTGCTATTCGCAGTCTCCCGCAACCCGGTGTGCCGAACACGGTCGGTGATCCGCCGGCTTTAGTCAGCAACCCAGACGATGTTGTTATCGCGGTCGTTGCGGCCATGCGGCGCAATCATGCAGAGGCGAGGAGTCCACCTTTAGTCGACAACTTGATCAACATGATGGAAGGATTGCGCAAGGCTTCCAAGACATGAGCTGAATCGATGATCTTTCAGTGAGCACAGGCCGTGACCTTGAAGCTTGAGGCCGATGTCGGCAGAGTTTTCTCGTTCCACCGGAGGTTGACTCAATCATGCGATCTCCGCTGAAGAAGATACGGATTCTATCGGGAATAAAGTGCTAACATCATTGTGTGCTATTGATGGAATCCGCAAATTGGAGATTTGGAGACATCTGGGATGTACTCCTGCCTGGAATTATGGTGACCAACATCCTTTCACGCATCAAGGCGCGGCCGACCAGCAGTGAGGCATAGGTACACACCATGCTCACCAGTTGTGCGAGGCGGAAAGACTCCATTACGACAGCCTGGATAAGGTTACAACACGCATCGCGGAGGCTTTTTGGAAATGGAGGGAGGAACGCGTGGAGCGACGTCCTTGTTTCCCGCAAGTTTTATCTCTACTCCCGTCTTCGAAACGTAAATATAATGACCAGACCTTCCGATTCCTGTACATACCTACATCGAACTATTTCATCTTAATAGTGTATCAGTACCTCGGTTGGATTGAGAGCCAGACTGGTGGTAATTTTGACAGAATAAGCAATCTTATCGAATTCTGCAGTGATAATGCCTTCGAGGCCCGATGCTTGATCTGCCAAATCTTTTACGCCAGCTCGAGAGTCGTCTACATGTGATATCAATCCGATGCCATCCCCACACAAATTCGTGCGAACTGCAAGCCGAATGCAATAACTGTACGTATCTTTCCTATACACGTAATCAGCTCTATATTCAGGAGTTTTGCAAGATTGCAACCAGAGTCATGTGAGGGTTAGGGTTGGGGTCGGCTTGAAGTGTAAGTGAACTGTGTGCGACATTGAACACGGTGTGAGAGGAGACGTCGGATTGCCTATGAGAATGTCAAGTTATGATTTTAAGAAGGGGTTGGCAAAGAGCAAGATAGAATCACCGATCACAAATTTCGAGTAAGAGAGTGAGATATACGACATGACTGAGACTGTTGTCCTAGAGTCATGTTAAGCCACAATCACGACAACCCAGTCGTTTGAAAGGTAGGCCTGCTGGTACCAGCTGCGTTGGTATATCTTCAGGAGCAATACCTCTTTGAGATGTAGTCATTCCGAAGAGGGTATCTCAGTGGCGATTTGTAGTAGTTTCAGTAACTCTAGTATACTGTTTAGAAGACCTTACCGCCGAGAGATGGCATGCTTAAAGCGAGTTTCTCGGTGAAAATTATGGTGTATTGAAGGCGGTATCAACTGCTTTAGCATGCAGTCTAGATAGTCAATTCACTAAGAGTTTAGGTAGTGATGGTGCTGATTTTAAAGACGTCGACCCGAGTATCTGGTACTGTTACTCTTGCGCCACGCGCGGCAGCAAGGCTTCTGTTCCGATATACCTTGAGAAATGTCGGCATCGTCAATACTGGCTGAGTCCCATCAATGGCCGCACGCACGCCTCATCATACTTCGCCGCTCGCAAAGACCTTTCACATTGATTTCGGTTGAGAACACTGAAAAGGTCCGCAAGAACTCAGCCAGACTCCTAATGATCTTAAGATAAAACAAAAATACAAGTGATTGTCTAAGGTTTATCCATAGCCTGTGCAACAAGACCACTGTTCGCCGGAGTACCACACGCCACTCGTTTCCAGAAGGATGTGCCGGGGAGAGTCCACAGGAACTGAAAACAGGTAAACAAAAACGTGAAGTCGTAAAAGAAGCCATGAGGGACCGCTAAGCTACTGCAGTCGACCTTAGGGTCAAGATTCCTCCTGATCCTCAAAAAGAAAAAAAAAGAGATGGTGTTGCGATGGTGTTAAGTAAAGTCGTAAGGAGCCATGCCGGCTTGACTTTGGAAGGCCGACAAGAGAGTGTTTTGTTGCGATGACGGTGCTTACGGCAGCGACCGTGTGTTAGAGTACCTCAAACCCGGTTTGGCCGGCCTAGTGTGTAGCCAATTGAGATACCCATTGCTCGGCAGAATGCTACGCCGGTGGAGCGCCTCCAGACGAGTGGTTGTTTCGCGACATGCTTTGCAGTACCTGAGCAACTTCATGCTCGTTGACGTCGAATCCAGCACCGGAGTTCTGGGATGGGTAGGCGTGGAAAGCGCCTGGGAACAGCTCCGAGATCGAGGGCATGCGCGGGTTGGAGCGGTCGAACAGCTTTGAGCAAGACATGAACTCTGTCGGCTGGGCGACTAAGTCGTTACGCGACTGGGCACTGTCGTTGGCAGTGGTGAACTGTTCAGGACGCTGTGTGACCTCTGACTTCTCGGCAAGGGCCTTGCAGCGAGCGGCACGCTCGGGATCGGCAATGCAAGCATCGCAGCCACCGGGGGCGAGAGTAGGCTTAGGCTTTCTGTCCTCGCGACAAGGACATGGGCCGGAGTCGGTGCAGAAACCGCACTTGTCGTCCTCTGGCTTGTCGACGTCCATGTCCGAGTTGGTCCAGTCGACATGGTTGCTGTTGGCGGTGCTGAGGCCCTTTTTGAGCCACTGCGCGGTGACGTCGATTTCTTGTGCTGCGAAGGGATCGGGCGCCTGATTGATGTGGCCATGGTGCATGCTCGTATTCATGGCGTTCGAGATCGGAGGCAGGGCCATACTTGTGCCAACGGTCTGCACCACAGAGTTGGGAAAGCCCATTCGCTCGCTCACGGAACGAGAGTGCAGCTCACGGGAGCGCATCACCTCGTTCTCGGCAGCCTCACGACGCTCTCTCTCCTCGCCCAGCTGGCGTTCAAGCGACGCGGCAAATTCGTTGGCAACTTTCATCTCCTTGAGGAGTGCGTTGATACGTTCCTCTTTCGCTTGGAGTTTGTTGGCTGCTTCTTGTTGGGCAAGTTCAAAGCGTCTACGTTGGTCCTCGAGGTCGTTAGTCAGCAATTGGACCCTCTGGGCACGCTTGTCGCGGAACTGACGTTGGGCATTGCGGTTCTGCGCTTTGCGTCGGTCGCTCGCATCCTTTTCGTCCAAGGGTTTGCGGCCTGGCTTGGCTCGTGGAGGCAGAATCTTGGGTTTGGAGATTGGTCCGCAGCGTACTGGTGCAGGTACGGGTGCCGATGCTGGCGCTGCAGGCTGGGTGGTAGGCAGCCGATATTGACCTGCGGGCAAGTCGGTGGCGTTTACCGGCGAGGCAGTCTCATTGGGGCCATCTGCGGAAGAAGTTTGCATCTGGCCCATCTGAGCGTGATTGTTGTTGGCTTGTTGCTGCTGCTGCTGTTGTTGCGGCTGCAGTTGCTGGACGATGGGGCGGAAGTTTGCGACATTGCCGCCATGGTATTGAGGCGTGGCAGAGACTATGGGCTTGGTGTCAGTGGACAGGGGTCGCGAAATGGTCACGGTGGCGGTCGCCATCGTCGCAAAAGGCTGGAGGCGGGCTGCGATGGAGTAGTGAAGTGTCGAGCGTGGTGCAAGATGATCAGATTAGATTGATAAATCTCCTCATCAGCTTGGAGAAGTGGCATGATGCACGTGCCCGCCGCTCGGCCGATGTCGGGAATGCGGCTTGGCGAATGGCAATAATCGGCGAGGGTGGAGTCGAGCCGGTGAATGGTCAGGCAGTCAGGCAACTTAGGCAAGCCATCGCACAGGGTCTCTGGTTCGGGCCATGCCTTGCATCTTTCCTCCCGACATCCGACTTCATTTGATGTTGATGATGGTCTTGGTGATGGTGAGGGAGAGAGTGCGATGAATCGAAGTGATGGGCCGACATGGTATGTTGTGGTATGGTAAGGCAAGGCAAGGTATGGTGTGATGGCTCGAGGTGAGATGAGACACGTGGAAGAAGAGAAGGGAAAGGGAAAGAAAAACACTTACCTTGTTGAAACGTTGGGAAGGGACCAGGAGACATGGCAAACTCGAGCCCCATGTCGCCATGCGGTACTAAAAGGTTGTCAACACGTGTACGGCCATGCCATTGGTATCATAGGCGATTGACAACTCACATGCACGACCCATGCTGTTCATCTGGTCATTCAACGCATCAACCTGCATTCCGAACTGGCTAACGTCATTGCGAACGGTAAAGCTGCCCCAGGCGATACCTGTCTGCGTTGATCCCCACGGCGCCGCGTTGTGCGGCGGGAGCATGGCATCGGGAAACTGCTGGAACGAGTGGGTCGGAATCTGAGGATAAACCTGCGGCGGTAGCATGGCATCGGAAAATTGCTGGAACGGAAGTTGAGGGTAAACCTGAGGCGAGACCATGGCATCGGGAAACTGCTGGAACGAGTGCGTCGGAAATTGAGAGTAAACCTGAGGCGAGACCATGGCATCGGGAAACTGCCGGAACGAGTGCGTCGGAAGTTGAGGGGAATCCTGCGGCGGAAGCATGGCATCGGGAAACTGCTGGACTGAGTGCGTCGGAAGTTGAGGGTAAACCTGAGGCGGGAGCATGGCATCGGAAACCTGCTGGAACGAGTGCGTCGGCAATTGAGGGTAAACGAGGCCCTGGGACTGAGCGAGGTTGAAGCCCTCGAATTGCTCAAAGTCGATGTTCTGGAAGTCATCAATATCGACAGGAGCGGACTGGACCAAATCCTTCAGAGCCGGAATGCGAGCCTGTTCAGCGATCTGAGCGTCGCCAATATCGACAGGAGCAGACTGGACCAGATCCTTCAGAGCCTGAATGCGAGCCTGTTCAGCAATCTGAGCGTCGCTCGGTCGAGGTACAATGGGCCTGTAACGCCTTGGCTCTGCAGGGAGTCTAACGAATCTAGCCATTGTAACGATGTTACGGTAGAATGGGGATGGTCAAAGAAGGGAGAAGTTGGACGCGATTGACGGTACTTTCGCTTGAGACTACAGAGGAGAAGAGGATTGGGATGGGATAGGACTTCACCCGGGTCCTTATATGGAAGGCTGCGAGGCTGTCCAGATCCGGGCGTTCATATTGGAAAACGTATACCAGCGCAACTTCGAAAGCCAAAAGAGCCGGAGAAAGTCAAAGCAGCCATGGTTGACATGTGAGGGAGTTACCCGACTGACGAGAATTTCACGTGTGCTCACGCACCTGCCATGGCAAAGGCTCCAAGAGGATGGCCACTAACATGGTGCTTCATGATAGTGCACTACGCGGTGCGCGCGCTACAGGGCACTTTCATCGACGCGTGAAAGGCTTGCAGCTGCAATGCAATGATCACTGAGCTGATGGATTCGCGACAGGTTTGCGCTTCTCTCCAGCAGATCACAGAACGATGAAGTGCGATCATTGTTTGGCTCAGTGTAGTGGGGCTGTCGACGACGATGTGCACCCCTCCAAAGTTAACTCCAGTTGACAGCTGGCCAACAGAGCGCTCCGCACCGTCAACGGGTCTTCATTTTGAATGAACCCTATTGTACAGCCTTCGTGGCCGCATCATAGCTGCACGCGGTTGCCGTTCCGTGACGACTTCCGAGCCTGATGGTTTGCAGGCTCCGATTCTGAGTTTCTCGATTCGACCTCATCTGTCCAACTACTCCATCGGCTTATAAGAATAGCCTATTTACACCGCCTGTATTCGTGGTTTCATGGTAACATCCCCACCCGTTGCCGTCATGACAGTCGCTACCAACGTAGAATATCGCGCGACCCTATCTTCAAAGAATCATAGTAGAGGCCAGATGTACATGTCTCGACGTGCAACTGTAACTTCCATGAAACCAAATACAACCAATACGTCGCGATTACCCCCACCTTGATCCACGTTCTCTGTTCCTCCCAATCCCACCAAGTCCACAACCTCAACGTAACGAACCTAGGCTATCCTAGCATCCTTCTCCGCCAAAATTCCCGTCTCTTCACCCTCGCCATACATTAGGTACTGCGCCCCCAGATAGAAATCGCAACAAGCCTGGAACAATCCACAAAGCTTAAAGGCCCAAGGCACCCCACCCTCACTGAGGAAGAAGTACGTCATCTTGAAGACGTCGCCGACGACCCAATTGATGAGCACACTGACGCGAAAGCCTTTGCAACTGCGCGATCTCGAATTCTCCCGAATTTGAGGCAGAGGCAAAATCGCCTCGACGCTAAGCGCAATGTAGCCCTGGATCGCAGTGTACGTCGAGCCCGGCCCAATCAGGAGTTGTGCTATCGCGAGTGTGACCGTGAAACATGCCAAGAACTGCCAGTATGGGCGTCGCGAGCGCCATTGCCAGAAACTGTAAGGGCGCGCGGACTCGGGGCTGCTGTCGGAGCCGGCGAAAGGTTTGGCGGACCCTCCCATGGGTGGGCGGTGTAGCAGCGCGACGTGCAAGAGCAGCAGTTGCACGAATACCATGATTCCGGCTTGGATCAGCAGCGGCGTATCGTAACGAGCACCGAACCAGTAGAAAAGTCTGGTTTCTCAATTGTTAGCACTTGACCATCATCGAACTTTAACTAAATTGCGCCCACTCACTTGAGGATACTGGCAACTAGCATGATCAGAGGGATATCGAGCGAGAAGCCCGCGCTAGACCGCTTCTTGCTGATGGACCAGATCTGGTCGGCGTATGAAGTGACGGGCGAGGTCATGATGAACACCGGCGCAATGTGCGTGAAGACCCACTTGATGAGAGTCATCGTTCTACATTGAGACGAAAAGTTAGCTCTGGGCCCATTATACCATCCATTGATCATGCGGTCATGCGGTTGGAGAAGAGAAGAGAGACGTGCGCTTCCGTGTTCTGTTTATTCCAGGACAAATGACTCAACACCGGTATGTGATCCAGATACGAGTGTTCGGCAGAAGCCATATCTTGTCGCAACTTGCAATGGCCTTGGGAGCGCCCCGGTACGTGGGACCTGGTGGTATGAGTGTAGGAATGAGTTACCTAAGATTTCTCGGCGCTGTATGCACAGAAAGCAGGGGGCGTGGCGTGGCGGATGCCCTCGGAAGGGGAGGCGTTGCGTGGGAGTGAGCCTTTGAGTCTTGCGTTCTTTACTCTGACATCCTTTCTATCAATGTGGTTGTTGATTTCGACGGGGGACTCTCGCGATGTGACTTCGGGCGACAATGTTTTCTCGTCAAACAGCTTCAGGAGACGTCGGCTTCAAACAATCCCTGTAATCGCTGGGGTGAGACAGATCGTCAACTAGCAAACGGCCCGCTGCATAACGGCGGTCGCTTGTGGCGTGCACCAGTGGGTAGGGCTTATCTGCACACGTCTTTGTGTCGACGACATGCACGTCTGTGATAGACTGTTTGTTCCTTGCTGATGGCTTCCATTCTTGATTTGATATCGTTTGCCACCATTTCAAACATAAAAGCCAAAAACATCAAATCACCAACAAACATTCCATCTCGCCAACTACAAAATTACAGGCACGTCGATTGAGCATCACCACCAATCCACCATCAATCGCAACACCAACACCACCATCGCCACGTCAGATTCGTAGAACAGCTCACGAAGCGCCAAAATGACAACACCGGCAGTCCATACAGCCTTCTTCTACGGCACGCTAATGGCCCCGGAAGTCCTCCACCGCGTCTGCCACGGCTCCCGCTCCCCCTCCAACCCCATCTACGCCACCCACAACCTCAAGATTAGACCCGCGATCCTCTCCGGGCACCGTCGCCACCGTGTCAAGAACGCAGACTACCCAGCAATTCTGCCTCACCCAGGCAGTAGCAATAACACTAACGAAGTACGTGGAACGTGCGTGACAGGTCTAACGGATGCGGACATCTGGCGCCTGGACATTTTCGAGGGCGACGAGTATGAGCGTGTCAAGGTTCAGTGTAGGCTGTTGGTGCCCGATGACGACGGGGAGGAGCGCGAGGCCTGTGAGCTGACGGAAGCTGAGACGTATGTGTGGGTTGCCGGCGAGCAGAGGTTGGAGGTTGAGGAGTGGGATTTTGATGAGTTTCGGAAGGAGAAGATGAGGTTTTGGGTTGGAAAGGAGGGCGAGGGGGAGTTTGCTGGTGAGTCTTCAATGTGATGTGTTGACTGCGATAGTTCGATTTTGTTGATCAGAAGCTGACGACTTCCTTGTGTCTGCAGAAGTGGACGATGCTGTGGCAGAAGCGAGGACCGGTGGTAGGGGTGTCAACGGCAATGGCTCCATTTCTAGTATTCTTGCGCAAGAGCACAAGAAGGATGGAACTCCGTAGCACTAAGGATAGCCTTGCATGCGGATAGGCGACCGAGATGCGTTCATGATACTGCAGTGACTGTCAATCCACCTGTCATAACTGTTAATACCGCAGAGGGTTGAATCGTGCTCTCATCAATTTGAGAGTCTACTCAATTCTGCAGTACCGCTGAATGTTGATGAGTTGAGTAATACCATTTCCAATGACAGTTTGACATCTCCTAGATTCTGCCCTAGGTGTGCCAATCGATTCACGTCTGGGATACTGCCGAGGCACTTCGTTCGGTTGTGATAGTGAAGCAGGTGATCTCTCCAGTGTGGAAATGCATGATCGTTTATCTCGTAATGTGCCTGATGCTGCCTACCTACATCTATGTACGCAGTATGTTCATGTCCGATTAATGGATGCTTCCCAGAATACAGACACACCATTTACCCGCATTTTAGGATTAAGAGCGAGCGAGCGAGTTGCACAGCCGTTCACAGCACCATCAGTCCTCATCTGAAATCACCAACACGTCGGAGCGCCGTGCTGGAGAAGAGGACCTGAGCAGTGGCGGTGTTGTAGCCGACGCCCCGACGGGCTTCTCCGCATAACGCATGTACAGATGAAAAGCTCTCTTCTCGGTTGGGCGATCGCCAGTCTACGACGTCGGCTTCTCGGAGCCGGGAGACTTTTCGTGTGCACGGGATAGCGCAGCCGGGGGGCCATCATTGAGAATCATAGTCAATCCGTCCAGCTCAGGCGACAAGACTTGGCGCATTCCTTTGGCTAGAGAATCGCTAGCGCCGTCGTGGAGGTTGTCCAAAATTTGGCCATCCTCGAAGCTGGCGTGGCCCGTCGCAGGTGGTTTAGCTTTTTGCAGCGATGCGACAGAAGTCAAAGCTCGGGGCATGCCGGATTCCATCTCGTTGTCGCTTGCGTCATTTGATGGCGCGCTTCCAGAGTGCTGAAGTTTTCGGCGCGATTTGAGGGCTGCGTCAGGAACAGACGCAGTTGATGGCGATGCCCTGGTAGTCATCTTCGAGCGAGGCACGGACTCGGGTGAGGGCTGCGGGGTTTCTGTTGGTTGTGGTGGGTCGATAGTGGTGGCAGAGGGAGCTTGGGCGCTCTGCTCAACGGTACTTTGGCTTTTGGTTACACGGTCGGATGGGGAGCGCGTACCAGCAGACGCGACTGAAGTGCTCACAGCTGTTTCAGGAAGCTTATTCCTGCTCTCTTTCTTGGCCTTCTTTAGCGCCAACCTTTCGGCGTCTTGCTCTTGGTGCAAGCGAAGCAGGTCAGCACGAATTTCATCGCGCTTGTGCGACGGGTCGAAAGCAGAAAACCCACTCTCGTCGTCTAGCTGTCGTGTAAGAACCTTGTTGACGAAGCCCTCTGGGTCCTTGGCAAATTCGGCCACGTACCCAACCAAGTAGAGGCCACAGTCGCAGAAATTCTGCTGCAAAGGCACTCCTGTCGCTGTCATCCCTTTCATGTCTTCGCGGCCGACTTCCATACCCCGCTTCTCCATGGCCTCCGCTGCCACATAATCTTTCAAGCTCGCGATCTGGCCGGTATGGGCCTGGCCGAACGAGTCCAACGTAATTATGATGGGCTTGTCGACGGCATACTTTGGAAGTGCGGGCCGCTTCTTCGACTTCCTGCCGCCCTTTGGCATCGGCCGTTGACTGTTGCTGATGACCTTGCCATCTTCGCCGAAATCGAACGTCTCGCTGCCCTCCCGTGAGGCCCTTTCGGATTCGATCGAGAGACTCTGCATTGCTTGTGCATCAGGATTGTCGTCCACATCTTGAGAGTCCGGCACGACCGGGTCCCTGATCGGAGAAGGGCGAGCAGACACTTGTTGCGACGACTTCGATGGCGTTGCGGCAGCGTCCGACGTTTGATCGTCCAATGCGACGGACTTCCGCACAAGATTCGGCAGGTTGCAAATGATTGCGAGAAACCAATGGAAGTTTTCGTTGATTGGCACTATGACATAGGGTATGTCGAACAGATCTTTTTGCTTCGTCCATTTCTTGACCGACTCGTAATTGAACGTCTTGCGACCGTTTTTCGAAGTCAAAGAGGTGAAGAAGTATGAATTGAAGAAGTGCACCTTGCTCTTGTGCTCGGGAGCCATGCTCTCCTCGATGCGACGCAACGCGTAGCCGACAAGGTTGTCGTTGAGGAATTCGCCCTCATCCAATCTCTCGAGATCCTGGAAGTCGACCGTGATCCTGCGCGCGCCCGTCGCAGGATAAATCACAGATTGATGCCATTCGACATGGGGGTTCACCTCCGACCAGCGTTCGATGATAGGCTCAGGCGAGGGAGGTCTTTCAACGACGACTTTCGACTGACGTGTCGTCTTCCTGGGCTGGTGATGGTCTGAGAAGAACGGAGATTTGGTTGACTGATTCGCTGAGTTCGTGTCGTGAGCCAGCAATCGTGATCGCGCGGAGACTCTATTGATGCTTGCTTCTTCAGGCTGTTCATAGGTGATGCGATCTTCGCTGCTTGCACGGTGCTGTTTGTGCCTGGCAGTCTGCGCAGTCTCCCGCCGCTGTGCAGCGGCCATATCGGCAACAACTTTCTGGGCATATTTTTCGGTATCCGCCTGCACATCCTTGGCTTTCTTTTCGAACAACTTCTCCATTCTTCCCGCATATTCATACTTTGTCTTCATCGTGTCTTTGGAAGCGAGGTACTCGAAACAGTCATCCCTCGAGGCTACATCCGGAAACTGAAGTAGAATACATCCATTGCTTCGGCCTACACTCGACGAGCCATATAGCACCACTTTAGTAGATTCTTGAGACCAATGCCAGATCGAAGCTTCAGGCTTGCCGATTGACATGATCTCGTCTCTGCCGAGAACTTGAGTGGGGGATCCGTTCTCCTCGACTTCGAAGTGTTCGTCGCCTTCATGCCATACAAGCTCGACTTGCTTGTCTTTTTTCGACGTGAGTGGGCATCCCCTACAGTAGATCTGGCTCACGGGAATGCGAGTTCTGAATTCGTCAGAAGAACCTGATGGCTTCTTGGCTTTTCGCGACGGCTGTGATAAGCTATTCGATTTCATTGTCCTGGATGTGAAAGTTGCGGGCTTGATATCCGAAGGTGAGTGCTGACGAGGAGAAGATCGAGTTACAGAGGCGCTTGAACACTCGTCGGCGGGCTTTCTCGACAGATTTGGGGAGGTCATGAGCAAATGATCGGGGCTGTCCTCGACAGCGTCCGAGATTCCATTGCTTGATTGAACTTGCATCGCTTTGGCTCGTGGCCGTGGTGGCTGTTGTTGCTGCTGCTGCTGCTGCTGCTGCTGCTGTTGTTGTTGTGGAGGCGGGGAATTTGGAGCGCGATGAAACACGGTGCTTAATCTTCTTGGCTCCTCAGGTGTCTTCTCGCGTGATTCCCCATACTCTATTCCCTCGGCAAATGTCCGTGGGTGAGCTCCAGTGTGAGGCCTGGCGTAGGCGGGAGCGGTGTGTTGTTCGTCCGCATGCCGTCCTTCCGGTAAACCTTTGGCGTGAGCCGGTGTATACGCAGGAGTGTACTTCTTGGACTCCATTCCTCCATTCAAAAGCTTCAGGTCGCGCACCGCCTTCGCTCTCGTAATTTCGTCAACCCCTGTCCCTCGACCAAGATCGATTTTGGGAATTCTGGACTTTCTGTCGCTCTCGCCCTGTGTTGCCGTAGCCCTTGTGAAGCGGCTTCTGGGGGTGTTGAGATCGTCAATTTCAGCAGAATGATTTGTTTGGCGCGAGGCGGGTCGAATTTGGCTGTGAGATTCGTTGTGAATGGAGCCTTGCGCACTCGAGGCCTGACGTCGCTTTTTGGCGGGTGGCGGGTTCGCGATCTGTTGCACATTGCGCATTTCTGCAGCTCCAAACCAATCGGTTTTTGGTTGAGATTGTGGACTGACCTCTATGACAGAGTTTTGGCTGTCGCTTGAAATCCGATTGCCATTCACCGCTTCAACCTCGCCCATGGTAAATTCGTCCGAGTCGTCGGTTATTTGTATCGGCTTACTCTTCCCGGTAGAAGCCTGGGAGGCGCCGTTCGTCGCCCTCCTTTTGGACGCTGGTGCTCGTCTCGTAGATTCCAGGTCGATAAAGGCGTCGCCAACCATCGCGTCGTTCGGTGGTGCCGTCCGAGTTGTCGGTCTCACATGCGGCGGCTTAAACGGCTTTTGGATACCGCTCGGTGCACCGTTTCGACCCGGCTGCGTGTGATTGAGTGTGTTCTTTGTCTTGTGACCCCCAGCGAGTGGCTTCGACGGCCGGGTGACTTTTGCAGGTTTCGCATGCTCCAATACAAAGTCGTTGTCCAGCAGCTCATTTGTGGGTACCATGACTATAGTGGCATCCTTGGGCGTGGGTTTGTTGTAATGACCAAAGAACGCACCCTCCTCGTGGCTGTACTTCCTTTGCTTCTTGGTATTCCGCGACTGTTCCTCGCTCGCTTCCCTCGCACGTTTCCTCACATCGGCACTACCAGACTGCTCCACCACATCGTCATCATCCATGTCTTCACTCCGTGCCGTTACGTGCGATTCGTCGTCGTGGTCCCCCGCGCGCTCCGAAGTCTTGTAAAGACCTGTGTAATTGCCGAAATCCTTCCAGAGACTCGCTCCAGGTATGGGAGGCATTGCGGCGTGACTCCAGGTAGTTCAAGGGCCGCCGCGAAGCAGTGGTGAAATATCGTTGCCTTTCCTACGGTGCGAGGCTTCCTTCATAGCGAGCGCGCCAGGTTGCGGGTTCCAGGGAGTTGAGGTGAAGTGAGCGGACGGAGCGAAGGTAGAAAGGTAGGTGTAGTTCCGCGGGTGGGTACGGGCAATTGACAAAGAAGCCAAAGACGCGTGCGAACGAACGAGCCGAAGAAGTGAGTGCTTGAGCAGCTTACTACCCAAGGTACCGACCGCAAACTCAGGCCCCGCTGCTTGCTTGCCTACAGCTTTGCTGACGTCGAACCACGAGTGGCTTTGTTTTAAACTTTGAGCCTGAAGGCTAAACAGCAAGGTTGTGCTATAATCCTATACAGAAAGTGTGATCGTGTAATACGAAGCGAGCTCTAGATGTCTACGAATTCACAATCAAATGTGAGACGAGACAGAGGTTGAAGTTTTCGTCATCAGCACTCTCAGGGTCGGAGCCAACACGGAATGCACTTCATTGCCACCAACGCGATGCCTGATAGTCTACAGAAATAAGAACGAAAGCTCGAAAACGAACGCTGGACCGCCCACCCCAGAATGATCCCAATGAATACCAAAGGCATGCCCCATACGCTAGCAATAACCCAAACGCAAGCAAGCGAGTCAGGTTCAGGCTCAATCAAGATAATACACGCTATAGCAGCTTCAGGTCCTTGCTGGAACGACGAGGGATACGTTGAAAGCAAGTCAGCACTTCTAGCACATCCCGCCTGACGCTTTCCCTGTACTGAATGAGTTTGGAAACGGGAGAAAGACATTTCACCAGTCCCTCTCACCATCTTGTCATTCATAGACATACGCGGTCGCAGGGATTTGTTAGGCCTCCTGAACTTTGAGTTGTCCTACGAATCCCAAAGCTCTGTCGGCCAGCTACCAGGCATGGCCCGAAGAATGTAAGGGTCGACACGCTATGCCTTGGTCTCGTCCTCGGGTTTGTCCTGCTTTTGCGCAGCGGTTGTGTTCCTCCGAGATGCCCCCTGGGTCTTTTCCTGTCGCGCCTGGTCCACGGCATGACGCTGCGTGATCGAGTCGTCGTGGCTCTTCCACTGCAGCACGGTGTCGGCCGGCAACTCCAAGACACGCTTGAGCGTCTCGCGGATCTTGACGTTGCGACCGCCATCGTTCTTGGTCCAGATTGAGAAGACATCCTCGCCGGAGCGCACGCTGACCACCGCTCCACAGACTTCCTCGCCAGCCTCGTAGAATTGGTCGCCAATCAGCGCGAGCAGCAAGCTCTCCCAGTACCTATCTGCGATGCCCTTCTTAAGACGCATGATCCACTTGCCTCCGCGCTTGTTCTCTTCATCTTCCCACACGGGGCGGATCCCCTCTTTGAAGAAGTGGTAATCGCTCACCGGAGGCAACAAGCTGGGCCGCTTGAGCTTCACGTATACGCTCCAGAACTCCTGCGCAGTGCTTATCCTACACATGGGCTTGATAGACTTCTCGTAGTCAGAGTTCTTGTTGGTGACCGGGCGGTAGTGCATGATCCATGCGGTCTTCAGTGGCCATGGCTGCTGGAAGTCTCTATTCGGCGTCTCTTGCACAGGAGTTGATACTCCGGATTGTGGCTTCCGCACGGGTTGTCTCCGGCTGTTGTCCCTCTCGTGCTCCTTGTCCGGTGTTTGCGCCTCTTTCCGGTCGCCTGCGAGCTTGCTAAAGTCCAGAGCCGAGCCAGGCGTCTTGGGCGTCTTCGCGGCGGAAGCACCAAACGACGCAAAGGCGCCACTGCCGAGTCCGAAGGCCGAAGAGCCGGTCGCGGTCGTGGGCGAAGAGACGGACGAAGTCGAGACCTGCCCGATCGGGTTGAAGGGGTTGTTTTTCGAGTGGCTGGAGGTGGTACTGCCAAAGCGCTTGGCCGAAGTTGTGTCGGGGCTGTCTCTGCTGGTCGATTGATCGCCCTTGTTTGTAGAAAGACTGAGCTTGCTGTTACTGCAAGGTGCAGGCGCGGTCAGAGATCGGATCATCGGATTGGCGGCGGCGCAATGGGCATGGAACTTACTTTGAGCGACGGGTCCACAGGCTTGACGGGCTGTTGTCGTCCTTCTGAGCCATTGGCCTGGGTGGCGTCGAGGTATGGGTGGATTTGATCGGGCACGAGCGCAAGGTGCTAAGCGAGCGAGCGAGATGTGTGCGGGAGGCGTAGAGACTTCCGAGTGAGCGTTGTCGATTGGAGATGCGCGGAGAGGGGTATCGTTGGTGTAGTTGGAGTGTTGGTTGTCGCTGTGTATATCGAGAGTAACGGAGTGTAGTTGATAGGAAGGGTGGGTGCAAATGTGGCGAGCGGAAAAAGCTGTCGTTGTTTGAGGTGAATGTTCGGTAATGGTGGTGCGAGGTGGATGTCTCTCTCGTGCTGTCTCTAACTTCAAGCAAAGGCAAAGCTCAGATCGAGAAGAGGACCTCAGACGACACGACCAGCGGCCCATCCCGAGCAAATTCCGCATCCGCCATCCGCAATCCCTCTAAAGTCGATTGTCCTTTTTCTTTCTCTCTTCCTCTTCTTCTTTTCTTCACCCAAGACCACCAACTCAAATCATCGTCCTTGCCACCCGACTCTTGCAGTCGACTCCCTGGCGCTGGCGACTCCGATGTGTCGGTCGAGAGCGACACCACTTTTAAAACCGTCGTTGCGAGGGTAGTCTCTTCGGAGACAGCGCCCATGATACGGTGACGACCTACTAGATGGAACAACACAACAACACCGTGTACACTCGCATGGTGTCGTTGTCTATAGACCTACCATTGGCTTGCCAAGAGAAGCTGATGTCTTCTGTCTGTCAGCCCTTGCCATGAAAGGTAAGATGCTCGCCTTCCTTTTCCCCCAACACAGCCGTACATGATGCACAAATTTCAATCTGGTAAACCAACTACCAGCTCAGCCGCATCAGAACACGTTCACATCAGCGGGTGGTTCGCTGGTTGAGCATGAGGAACAAATGGCCCTCGTCTGAACAAGACCACAGTACATGTCCAATTCCAGTCAGCTTGTGCGACCACGTACACTGACTTGTGAGAATTTAGGTGGCGTGCCACGAACACTTCAGTCTCTGCAAGCATCATTCACAAGTGTGGAGTAATATGTGCAAGGTATTGAAGTACCTTATCTCAGTTTCGGTCTTCGATGTCAAACAGGTGATGGATTTCACATCGATAGCTCAAGCATCGATCTTTGATCGCAGGAGCCTGCCTTATCTCATGAAAAGGCAAGATGACTCGATGCACTCACATATGCTTATAGGGTACATTACATGTACCCTATAGGAGGCACTCTTCGCTAACGTCAGCGTCATCATGTGTAGAAATACTGCGATGGATTCAGTGAGATCTCAATCACTGTGTGGCAGAAACCACGCAGAAAGCTCAGGTATCGTAAGCATTCAAGTTGAGTACCTCGATATACATGGCACGCGAAGCTATACTGCCGTACCACTGCCATCTTGGTCTTCGTGCATGTTGCACTTATCAGCTCTCCCCAGATTGATGTAACCCCGCAACGCCACCCTTGCTTAAGCGAAAGCGTGATTACGCGCCTTGGATCTTGCCAACCTCTCCTCTTCCCACAGAACCATCAATCACATTTGTCACTATTCTCCATCATCATGGCAAACGGCGACGACGGCAGCAACCCCTCTTGGCCGTCCTGGCTCGCTCCAGGCGATGTCCGCCGCGCCGGAGTCGAATCGACACGACAGCATCTCGACAGCGATGCTAAGCGCCAATCTCAGGAGCGTGACGCGCAGAGCTCGCAGGTTGGACAGCAGGATTACGAACGCTCAGTACCATCAACATACACATCTAATCCTCTTATCTCCTTCAAACATCTCGTCGACAAGCAACTTGCTGCCATCATTGATTTGCCAAGCAACGTCGCCGAGCTCAAGCGTCACATACACCAAGCGGACGCCGAGCATGAAGCTCAAAGAAATGCTCCCTACAGATGGACAGGAGGCGAGTATCTTGACGCAAGTCTCAAACATCGCATCATGCCACCCGATGCTGCAGAAAAGGCGTACGACATGGCTGTCATGCTCATCCGCGAATCCGACTTGAGAAACCGAAATATCCCCTCCGAGAAGATCATCTCGATGTTTGAAGACACAGACTACAACCCAAGCCATGTCTTCGAACCCTACTCACCTTGGCCTTTCTACCACAAGGCATTTGCGAACGATGACCAAGAGAGCTGCCAAGCCTCGGACGCTTTGTCAAACCCACCGCCCGCGACTCCCACGCGCTGGCTTTCGATCAACTGGTTCAAACACAGCCCGTATTCCCCTGTCAATCTAGAGGTCGACACAATGCTGGCAAAGTACGAGACCAAGTGGCGAAGCGCATTCGAAGATCTCCTGGAAGCCTCGCTCGACAAACCTATGACATCTCGAGACAGAATCGGCTGCCGACCTTTCTCAATACCGCCTGCAATCTCAACATGGCATGGCCCTGGACTCGACTGGATGTTGAGCCTACAATGTCGGGGAATACTTCCCCCCCAGCTGCCGTCCATGTATTTGCGAGGCTGGAATTCACCAGATTGTTGGAGAAACGCATCGTTCAACGACCTGAATGTTCAGTCAATGGCTCGTGCTGAATTCGATCAGTTGATTCACGAAATCTTTGCCACTACTAAGCCGTATTACGTTTTCCCCTCTCTTGGGATGAGCCCTGCGGAGGAGGCCAAATTTGGTGCAGAGGAAGCCGAGTTCGAATCAGACGAGCGGATTTGCCCGCGACATGCCGACCAGCAATCATCAGAGGACTATGCGTTCGAGATGAGTCTGGCCGAACGCAACCATCGCGACCAAATGTCGAGCTACGATGAGTTCAGGCCGTCTGTCAACAGGTGTCCGGACGAACTGGGTCGAGTAGTCGGCCAGGCAGTCCGCACGGAAATCACTGAGCTCGACTTGTACGAGGCACAATGCGATTACGCAAGGGCTCAGCATAGGCTTGTAGATCATGTTTCCGACGGGCAGCCCATCAACGCACCCGGCGTGTACGAGGCAATGCGCGAATGTCTACAGGCTCGAGAGCAGCTTCAAGACCTTGTTGATAGACAGAACGGCAGGCAGCCAATGGAACCACTGGACCGTCTTGAAATCCCTCCGGGTGAAAAGGATTATAGCATTGACGAAGCTGCCAGACAGCAAGCCGCACGAGCCTTTGCCGATGAGGAAAACGACTTAAGCGAATCCTCGACTGAATCTCGCACAACGGACATGGCCTTCGAAGACGTGTGTCTTCGAGGAATTAGTTACCTGATGACCCAAGTTGATCGCCTCCGCACCGGGCAGGATACGTTACAAAGACGCATAGACCAGAGGGCTTTAGTGGAAATGCAAGAAGCTCACGAGCAGAAAGGAACACCACGCATGCTCGAGCAAGAAGCGCACGTAGCAGACCGATCCCACCCTCCCCCTCTCTCGGCCGATTCGAATCGACCCCAGATTCTGTCTACTTTGACGACTACGCAGACCACTCGCCTCCCCGACGGGAGCGTGAAGACTACGGTTGTGCTCAAGCGCCGTTTCGCGAACGGTGATGAGGAGACGCAAGAGAGTTCACAGACTTCGTTCGATGAACCTGCTGCTGTCCCCAATGCGGTTGGCCAGGACCCATCGAAAGAGGGAAAAAGCTGGTTCTGGTCTTGATGCCGAAGACGATGATTATGAAGCAACGGTCGCCGCTCCGGGAGTACATGTGAGGCGTATGGTGATTTGGGCGTAGGTTTTCGGTTGCAGTAGCACATGTATGAAGTGAACTGAGTTAGAGTATTCCCTAATTGTGGATTATAGAAAACAGTAGATGACTTCCATTAATTTCGATCGCAAATATGCAGCTTGCTACATTTCAGGACTGATATACTCCCTGGCCCATGACTCCGCGCTCAAATGTAGACGTTGGATCACCAAGTACAACGGATCCTTGGGACAACCTCAATCGCTGCGGACCGGACAGTGTCAACAGTCGACAACCCCCTCAGCGCCCGCCGAATCGAATACAGGATTTCTTCGCAAGAAGCAAGATTCACTTGGATAGCAGATTATCATGATAGACGTGCTGGAAACCATGCGGACGGGGATGAGCAGCACTCGCTGAGCTTTTGCCCTTGTAGTCATGGTATCTGCTTACCCTTCTACCTTCGACAGACCGAACAGCTACTAGGAACAACAGAAAGGGTAGCAAGATGGACGATCGCGATGTAAGTGACCGAGCTGATGACTTACAAGATGCGAACCACATCGCTTTATAACTTGCGTCTGTAGAGAAAAGTAACGGCGCATGCGATTTTAAAAGAAATGATTTCCGGGACTTTGGTCCCAATGTCGAATCGATGGCACCAAGGACGCCCAGTCAGTTGCAGAATCTCAAAGGTGGACAACGCATAGATCAACCCATCAATCTTTCAATCGTCCTGCGAGAACCCCGTCTCCCCAACTCTTTCCCCTAACTTTACCAATCTATCCCTCATCCCCGCCGCCCTCTCCCTCTCCTTCTCCGTCTCCAACCCCCCCAACTCAACCCCCTCAATCCACTCCCGTCCATGCTGCAGAACATTCCTCGCCCTCAACCCCCCACCTTCCACATGTCCCATACTCCCATGCAACGTCGCCCTCTCAACCTTAGAATCATAAGCGCCACGATGCAGAATGTTGTTATCGTAGAACGCCATCTCGCCCGGCTCCAGCACCACCCTAATTTCACCAGGTAACTCGTCGTAAGGGCCCGCTTCACGCTCGACTTGCGAGCGGGCGCGGCGGTGGCTGCAGGGGATTAGGATGAGGGAGGCGTCACGGTAGAGAGCCATGTTCCACTGTGCGTGGAAAGCAGGTCTACCCAAGCGAGCAAGTTCTTCGTCTGCGGTGGCAGTAGGCGGGATATCGTCGCGGTGCCACCTCAATTCAAAGTTCTCGTCCGGCCGCACCAAGAGGTTAAACAGTTCCATCACAAGTTGCTCATCGCGACAATCCGGACCGAGGAGTTCGCGGACGGTGGCGAGGGTTGTAGGGGCGAAGTAAGTTTTTGTGAATAGGGCGTGGTCTGGGAGGGAAGGATTCATGAGTTGTTGGACGCCCCAGATTCCGAGGGATGGGTCAGAGGGCCAGGGCGGGAATTGGCGAGGTAAGGTGCGGATGTGTGGCCATTTGCCGGCGCGGGCGAGAGCGGTTATGTTGTGGGACGCAATGCGAAGGGTTTCGAGCTCGGCGTGGGTGAGATTTGAGGAAACAATGATGAAGCCGTCACGTTCGAGGGAGGCTTTGAGACCTTGGGTTTGTGTTGTAGGCATGCTTGCGTGCTTGTGAGGTTTGAGGTGGCAAGTGGACTTGGGTTGTGATCCGGTAAGTATGTGCTTCTTATGTAGTCTGTGATCATTAGTAGAAAGCACTTGATAGCAGTGGGGATCTTCGTGAAGTCAGGTAAACAAATTGAGATGAGCTATGTAAATATGGAGGTGAGGTTACATGTCGAAGTAGCAAAAGATAGGGCAGTAGTACATGCCCCACTTCATATGCAACGACCCGCCTGATGATACGTGATGTAGCCCCACAGCCTGAATGCAGTCTGTCGTTTGTAGATAAACAATAGTTTTAACTGTCGGATTATCGGTGTACTATTCCCTCCAGATACGTTGTCAGTTCAACCGATTGCTACCGCTCAGACTGCTCACGGTGCTGCGGAGACAGTCCAGCATTATACAATAAAGTGATTTTGCGTGGAGAGCTGTAATAATATAGAACATGTGTGCATTTTTTAAAAGAAATTTGCGTATCTGCATGACCATGCCGAAAAATCCAAGAACGCCCATTGCCAACTCGTAATCACGTGGTATATACTCCGTTCCTTATTCACAAGATCCACAACTCGTCGTCTAGCACTTGGGTGCGGCCTCGAGGACCTCGGGGGTGGCCTCGCTGGAGTACTTCTTGAAGTTCTCGTTGAAGAGCTCACCGAGCTTGGTAACCTCACCCTTGAAGTCGGAGGCACCGGTCCAGCCCTTGGCAGGGTTGAGGAGCTCGTCGGGCACGCCGGGGCAGGTCTTGGGGACGGAGAGGTTGAAGGTCTCGTAGACCTCGTACTCCTGCTTGGCGAGCTCGCCAGAGTGGATGGCGTCGAGGATGGCGCGGGTGTACTTGAGAGGGCAGCGCTTGCCGTTGTCCTTGACACCAGCACCGGTCCAGCCGGTGTTGAGGAGCCAGGCGTTGGCGTTGTGAGAGGCGATCTTCTCGGCAAGCATGGTAGCGTACTTCATGGGGTGGAGAGCCAGGAAGGGCTGGGCGAAGCAAGAGGAGAAAGTGGCCTGGGGCTCGGTGACACCCTCCTCGGTACCGGCCATCTTGGAGGTGTAACCGGAGATGAAGTGGTACATGGTCTGGGCGGTGCTGAGCTTGGAGATGGGAGGAAGGACACCACGGGCGTCGCATGTGAGGAGGATGATGTTGGTGGGGTGGCCGTCGGAAACGCAAGGGATCTTGGTGTTCTCGATGTACTCGATGGGGTAGGCGCAGCGGGTGTTCTCGGTGAGGGTGGTGTCGTCGTAGTCGACAACACGGGTGGTAGGGTCGAAGACGACGTTCTCGAGGATGGAGCCGAACTTGATGGCATTGTAAATGTCGGGCTCCTTCTCGGCGGAAAGACCAATGCACTTGGCGTAGCAACCGCCCTCAATGTTGAAGACACCCTTGTCGGTCCAGCAGTGCTCGTCGTCGCCGATCAGAGCACGCTTGGGGTCAGCGGAGAGAGTGGTCTTGCCGGTACCGGAGAGACCGAAGAAGACGGTCACATCGCCATTCTGGCCCTGGTTGGCGGAAGAGTGAAGGGTGAGGACGTCGTGCTTGATGGGCATCTCGTAGTAGAGGACAGTGAAAATACCTGGGTGATTGTTAGCATTGATGGTATAGTCATCTCCCTCACACCTGGACCCGTGCTGCTATAAACGCAACCAGCGCAAGAGACACGCTTGTTCGCCCAAGAGAACAGATCGAATTCAGGAAGAAGTCACATGCAACACGATGGGGAAAGCACTCACCCTTCTTCATCTCTCCAGCGTACTCAGTACCAAGGATAACCATCTCCTTCTCAGCGAAGTTGATAGAGACCGAGGTGGCGGAGGTCATGCCGGTGGTGAAGCGGTTGGCAGGGAAAGCGCCGGCGTTGTAGATGGTGTAGTCGGGGTGGAAGTGCTCGAGCTGCTTGCGGGTAGGCCTGATGAGCATGTTGCGCATGAAGAGAGCATGGTAGGCGCGAGCGCAGACAACGCGAACGTTGATGCGGTAGCGCTCGTCCCAGCCGGCGAAACCATCGATAACGTAGATGCGGTTACGGGTGTTGAGGTAGTCGACAGCACGCTCACGGTTGATGCGCCAGACCTGTTGGGAGAGGATTGTCAGAACATGTAACTTCAAAAAGCACGTGAGAGTTGAAGTGATCTCAGCCCGGCCAAGAGCCGTTGCCGAGAACGCCCGATACCACAAGGCCCGATCGACTGGACTGGACTGGACTGGAGATTGCGGGGTTGGCGTTTCGGCTCGGCTGCTAGCATGTGACGTATGCAGGTTGCCCCGCGCATGTCCACGCGATGCAAAGCATTGGATTGGTCGCCGCAGTAGTTTGCATGGTCGTTTGTATCCTTGTAGTGCATGCCGTCGTGACGACGTAGGAAGGAATTGTATCATGTGCCAAACTCACCTCAGGAGACATGGGCTTGTTGACTGGGCCCCACCAGATGTTGTCCTTGGAGCTGTCCTCCTCTACGACACGCTTGTCTGAGGGCGAACGGCCAGTCTTAGCGCCAGAGTAAGCCGAAAGGGCACCCGAGGATGTGATGGCGGAACCGGTCTCGTAAACAAGGGCATCTTCGTAAAGAGCCGGGACGGAAGGGTTGGCGATCTGGTTGCGATGTTAGCTTGTGCGAGTGGATGAAGTACAGAGGTACTCTCGAGGATCGCCGTATGGCTGGATTGATGTCTTACAATGGCGACGCGGTCGTAGTCGATGTGTGCCTTGGTGTGAAGCTCCTCCTCGATCTCAGTGTGCTCGGCTTGGGGCCTGGGAGGGTGATGTTAGTCGTTGAACAATGGTCGGCGACATGTGGAAGAACATACTCGACACCCTTGGGGTGGAGGGCGGTCTTGTTTACGCTTTGGGAAACCATTGTAGCGACGTTGTGTAGGGAAGTGGAATGGAAGTTGCTCCTCTGTTGCTTTGCGATTTGGTCTGTGAGGAAAACACTTGAAGAGTCTGGGTCTGGTGGAGGGGGGGTGTAAGCTCTCATGGGAGCGGCAGGGCGAGTATTAATACCACTCTTCGGCAGCGACATTTTGTCTCCAAGTCTCGGAACAGACTCGTGAAGGGTCGATGTGATGCTGATAGCCCCACAATGTCTTGATTCCGGGGGCCCAGAGTGGCACTCTGGTTTGGGTAGCGGGACTGTGATTGGTGGTCTGGACGTAAAGTCGGGAGAGAACGGAGGCTGGGCGAGGCGAGTAGGCGTCGGGTACGGTCGGGATGAACGAGCTCTTGAAGAATGGATACCGGGAGAGGCAGTCGGGCTAAGAGATTCACGAGCAGTATGTTTGATGAGAGGATTACGGACGACGGTTTCGAGTCGCAGTAATAAATTGGCAGAGGACACGCAATAATAACGCCTGGCGGTATGATCGCTGGTGCGGGGCAATGGAAGTCTGCTCAGGCTCAGACTACTTAGTGGTGCCGCCCTCCAAGGCATGACCGCGGCCGTCGTCTTTCCATTCGAGCGCCAGAGGGGGGAAGTGCAATCAATTAGTTCACATGGACGTCACTGTTGATGATCGTGAAAGAGGCGGATGAGGTACGGTAGTCAGTAGTAGTGCGCCGTGGTGTTGCTGAGGGTGATCGGGCTGGAGGATATGGAAAAACAAACCATGACACAATTTGGCATGCATGATATGAGGTAAGAGCTGATCGGTCGTCATTTCCTGTCTTGATCTGTGATGTTACTTGTAGGTGGTACCAGTTGACATGCGCAGACGACTGCTATTATTGGTAGTAGCTCAGTACAATGCGAGATTAAGTCATGAGCGGCATTTATCTACTGTACCTATAGAACATACTTTTCCTCACAAAGTGAACGGTATACCGCCCAACTCCTGATCAAATCGCTATAGCAGTGCAAGTAAACAACGCATGGCACTACTACTTCCTAAAAAGCTCTCCTCTCCACAAACAAATGTCTGGGCGCGGAGAAGTCGAGTCTGGAGTCGTAGATCCTCGGCATCGGCATGACCATCACCAATCGACTCTTTTTCAAAGCCACTTACCTTGACCCGCAGCAGCCAGCACAGACAAAGTCGGATACCAACGGCCTACCTCCGACACGGGCGATTCTGATTTTGCAAAACAACTCAGTCATGAGGATTTCCTTCTGTCAGAATAACTCCCTCGGAAGCTTGCTAGCACGCAGGCTAGACCATGTCCGATTTTCGAGAAGGAGATTGTAGGTACGCGCCGCAGTACCCGCGACTTTGACAAGGTTCCCCGTGGAATAGCCTCTTCCACGGGAGAGAGAGGAAGATACCATCCCACAACAATGCTGGATAGGAGAAAAGACGAAAAGCATGCCTCGAAGCGATATGCTCCGACGAAAGCGCGTCAAAGTTCCCCAGCTCTCGACTCGAGCCAAGCCGCTCCGCGTGGAGTGGATATTTTTGCACGAACGATTAGGTACAGTACAGCACGAAAACGTGGACACCCGAGAATAGCAGGATGGCGGAGTCCCTTGGTCGTTCGCCCTACGGAGCACACGGAGCAAACCGCTACCTGAAGACTTGTGGTCCAGAACATGTGAACTACCTTCCGTCTGTCGACCGGTCGACTTCGGGTTAATCATCTTCCCTCTATCTCGGACTGTCTTCACTTTTGCATGTGATTGCTTTCAATTAATCTTATAGAACGGTACCTATCTCTCTCTTTCTGTCTCCAATCTTGCTCTCATCCTATTGAGGTATGCCCGTCGGGGAGTCCTCAAGAGCGAGGCACTTAGATGTCCATACATCGCGGTTCACGGAGTAAATCTTATGGTGCTGTCTGCATATTGTGTGTGTAACCACGCTTCGACTAGCATGAGACATCGTTTCATCGTATGGTTCGCTAAAGATGAGCATGAGGAGTGAGGGAGTACACGTACATTCGATTGGTGGATGCTAGCCATCTCAAACATTCATCTATTCCCTCGACTCACACTCCTACATTTACTGTCAACATCATTGCCTCTACGAGTAGCTGTAACACTTAGCGAGCTTGCTTGCACGTCAACTGATTGTTGTTATACTTTCGTTCCAACAAGCTGTGTGCGATGTCACTACCCCAACCCTAACCCTATTTTAAGAAAACAAGAGAAAAAACAAATGCACTACACATCGTCCAAATTGAAAGCTAACTACATGACGATTTTGCTGGACAGGAAACACGAGAAAGGGGATACCGAAGTATTAGCGAAGAGACTAGGAAGACACCATATAGGCAATGGTAGACGACGTTACACAAATATCAGATGCGATATACACCTCAGAGCAGCCAACTGAGACCAAGTTCCCTTCGATGTGTGATTCGTCAGAGAACATGACCATAATATGTGGTATGCAACGGATGAGAACCAAAAACAAACACAAGAACCTCACCATGGACAAGAAAGGCGAGTCAAGCCGAGACAAGTCAAGTAAAGTGAAGAACAAAATTGCGAGCGAATGCTCTTTCCATTCAATCAAACTTGCCCAAAGGCAAACGTCAAATCTATAAAACCGTCCCTCCTCCTAGGAGGAAACCAATAAAAGAAAACTTATCATCTAAAAATAAGTGGGTATCATCACATCTAATGCCATCAGTTGAAAAGTTCCAAAGCCGTTTCCGTCATGAATTTTGGTCCCACACGCTATGCTTTTGTTGTAAAAGACACATGCTCTTCATCCTCTTCTGTTGTTGTTGTTGTTGTTGTATTGCTTCATTAAAAGTTCGTTTCATCACATCTCCTCTACTTGCGGAGGTACTGGACCAACTCGCCAAGCTTGGAGCGGGTCTCGTCGCTGATCTGGTCCTCGGGAGGGCCCATGACGGCCTCGAGGACGGGCAGGAGCTGGCCGGTGAGGCCCTGGATGGTGGACTCCTGAGCCTGGAACATGGCGACGATCATGTCGAAGACAGGCTCATTCTCGCGGAAGTCGTTCCTGAGGGGGAGGAGCTCAACGAGACGCGGCAGGACCTGGGGCAGCGGGACAGCCTCGGGGTGAGCCTTGATCATGCGCGCGAGACAGCCGGCGGCGTTATCGACCAGGCGGGCGCGCGAGTCATCCGAGGACTTTGCGTTGTTGGCGTCAAGGACGGGCTCAAGGATCTGCAAGATCGGGCCGTAGTTCGAGACAATGTCCTTGTCGGTGCTGTTGGAGCACAGGAGACCGGTGCCGAAGGCGGCGTTGGACTTGGTCTCAGGGTCCTCGTCCTGCAGGCGCTTGGCGAAGATAGTCATCATGCGCTTGGTGTGAGGAGTGCAACCACCCTTCATGGCCTCGATGCAGTCGGCCATGGTGCCGACGGCAGCGGATCGCTCGAAACGCTCCTGGGAAGAAGCGTACTTGAGGATGAGAGATTCGAACATCTTCCAAAGCTCACCGAACTGGTCGCCAAGAGAGACAGCAAGGCCGGCGATGACCTCCATGGCGGTCTCGATGACAAGCCAGTCGTACTCGGCAGTTTCGTCAGAGGGGACCTCGAGATCCTCAAAGTCATCGTCATCCCTCTGGCAAGGGTGCTGCTTCTCGAGGATGAGGCAGAGGTGGGCAGCGATCTTCTCAAGAGGAGTAGAGCTGGAGCTGCCGCTGGAAGCAAGGATGGCAGGGCCGCAAAGCTTGAGGGTGGCAGCAACGTTGCGGTTGATTTCGGTGACAACGCCCCTGGATTACTGTTAGCTTGTGTGCTTTCACGGTGTATTCTCGTTCAACGGGGAATAAAAGTCGCGTAATATCAGAAACAGCCTCTAAGGTTTCGTAGCATGTGCCGTAGCATATAAGTGAGCTGAGCTCGTATAGTGCTCTCATCTTGAAAACAACATCACAGTAAAGGGAATATGTGAGAACATACCTGTCAATCTCTTCCTCCCACTTGGCAAGGGTGCCGGTCATGACAACACTGCCAAGTTTCTCGAGGTCGTCAGTAGGCTTGACCTTGAGCGGGAGGCCGGCCTGCCACTTCTGCATGCCAGCGTCCTCAGCCAGGCCGAAGAGGCAGGCATAGGCGCGCCAGCTGGAGCCGATGGCGGACTTGCGCACACCCTCGAAGGGGTGCTCGAGAAGCGGGAGAACGGTCTCGATGGTCTTCTGCATGTACGGAAGGAATTTGCTCTTGGTGTGAGTGAGCACGTCGCCAATGACCTCGACTGCGATCTCCTTCTCCATGGCGACAGCAGTGACGGCACCGAGGTCGTCCCAGTCGTCATCGTCGTCGTCATCATCGCCGTTCATGAGGTCCTCGATGAGGGACTCATCAATTTCGTCGTCTTCGTTGGAACCGCCGGCACCCGCAACCTTGATCTTGCGGCCAGCGATGGTGACTTCCTGACCGACAAGGTCAGAGGCCTCAGCACCAAGCTGGACCTCGGAGTCGGTCTCCTCCTGCTCGAGGCACTCGATGAGGGACGATGCTACACCCTCAAGGAAGGGAGCAAAGTCCTCCTCGTAGACACGAGCAAGGGTGGACCAAAGGATGAAGCTGGTCTCCTTCAGGCGTTGGTTATCAAGGTGGAGGCCCTCAACACTGGACTGCATGAGAGGCTCAACAAAGCGTTGGAAGTCCTCAGCACCAACGGCGCTGGCGACCTTTCCGAGGGAGTCGACCACCATGCTACGGAGCTCGAGCTCATCCTCAGAGTCCTTGATGCCAATGTACTGGCCAAGGGTCTGCATGGTCTTCTCGAAGTAAGGCTTGAATGCAGCCTCGGAAGCAGAGGCGATGGAACCGACGGCAGAGGCGGCAGCCATCTGGACCTTGTGGTCGTCGTGACCGAACAAGGTGCTGAAACGGGGAACCAGCTGGTCAACGTACTGAGCGGCGTCGGCCTGGTCCAGACCCTCGATGAGAGAGTCAACGGCCATGCAACTGGCCTTTAGGATGTTGACGTTCTCCTCGTGCTCGTCAGAGTCGGGTTGAGTGGTCTGCATGCCCTGGACGGCAAGGTCGAAGTTCTTGATGAGAGCCGGGAGCAGACGGGCGTGCTCCTTGCCCATGTCGTCGGCAAGGTCGTCCGCAAGACGGGACACACCGTTGAGAGCGGCGCTCCTGACACGGACAGACTGGTCCTCGAGCAAGTGAAGGACAAGAGGGAGGATCTCGTTGAGCTGGGTGGCAATGAAGTCGGGTGCACCCTCAACGCACATGCCCAGGGCCAAGATACCCGCACGCCTGTAGTCGGGGTTGGAGTTCTGGACGTAGGGACCGAGAGCCTGGAGAAGAGGCACGGCAACCTGGCTGGGAGGCAGAGACTCGGACATGATGTCGAGGAGACCAAGGGCGCTGCGGGCGGGCGAGATGTCGTCGTCGTCAGGGCTGAGGTCACCGAGCTCAGTAGCGAGCTGCAAGCAGAGGTTGACCATCTGCTCGCCAACCTTCAAGCTCTGAACCTTGAGCTTGCGGTAGCGGACAGACTGCATGAGGAAAGCGAGGGCCTGGCTACGGAAGTCCTCGTCGGCATCCTTATTGGCGGAAATCTGCATAAAGAACTGGAGGAGATCGCCGAAGTGGGCGGCAAGGAAGGCAGACTCGTAGGAGAGGAGACGGTTGAAGACGTCAAAGGCCTGCATGGCGTGTTCCTCGTCGTTGTCCTGGATAGCCTGTTGGAGGACCTTGACCATGCTGGGGATGGTGTTCTGGAAGCTCTTCAAGCTCTCGATGTCCTCATCGGTGTCGAGGACCATGACGAGCTCGGAGAGGGCCAGCATGGTGTTGGTGCGAACCTCGACGGACTCGGGGTCCTGGATGGTCTTGTTGAACAGCTGAAGCATCTGCGACATGTTCTCCTGGAAGGTATCGGGAGAGGCCTCGAGCAGGGTGTAGATGATGTAGACACCGACCTCACGGTGCCTTGCAATGTTGCTGGTAGCAGCCTGCTGGAGCATGCCGGGCAGCTCACCCCATTGTCCATCCTCGAGATCAAACTTGGCAATAGCCGCAACGACGCGAGCCTTGCTGTGTCTTGCGAGCTGCTGCTCCTCGTTGGTGGTGCTCTGGAGGAGAGAGTCACGGAGCGGCTGCTTCTGGTCCTCGGGGACGGCGGCCCAGTGCTTGGCGACCAGCTTGCGGGCCTCGATGGAAGCCAACTGACGCAGGACAGGGTCCTGGTGGGATGTGAGGATGTGGATGAGGGCAGTCAGGGATTGGGGGGAGGTGTAGTAGGTCTTGTTAAGCTGGCCGGTGGCAGCCTTGACCTTTTGCGTGTCGGGCTGCAGAAGCGCCTGCAGCAGCGAAACGAATTCCTGTTCATCCATGATTGCGGTGGGATGAAGCAGTAAAACAGAGGGGTATCACAGAAAGGAGAGTCGTAAGGGAGAAGGAGTGTGAGGAACCTGGGCGACCAGTTGAAATAGTAGTCCCGACTCGGGCTGCCATGAGGAAAAAAATGAACGCGGCAGTTGATTGGATGGGCCGAGCGCGACTGCAGGGTCTGCGAGAAAGTGGCATGTTTGTGGAGACGACTGAATTGTTGCTGCAAATGAGCGCCTGCGCCGAGCCACGGGCCACGATATCCCCGACCTACGTCAATGTTTTTGCACTGGCTGATTCATGTTGAACTTCTTCATTGGACGGTGTATGTTTACTGTATGACGGCATGGGAGGTTGTACTTTTTTCCATGTTGAATTGGTGAGTGCAGTGGGCAAGACTGTTCTTGCAGTCATGTCAAGGAACGTGCAATCGTAAGACTACTAATAGGTACCTGTTCTAATTAACAAGAAAATAAAAGCAACCGAATAAATAAGTAGAGGTATCGTCAAAGTACAGCAGATGCAGGCGGTCAAGCATATGGTATCTCGAAGGTCTCATGCCGAAGGATGATGAAGGGAAAATAAAGTCATGAAGGGGACGGAAAACAAAGAACTAAGCGGCGCAAAGTCCGTCTTTTCCAACGCCTCGCTAACAGCGGAAATCGCTGCGATTTTGTCAAATAACATCGGGAGGGACCCAATGTGGGACCTCTCGTGGGACAAGCCACTTTGGGACATAGTGCTTTTATGTGTTTTCGAAAGGGGATATCAGGCTAGCGACGATCACCACGTCTGGTTTTTGCGGCGACTCATGTCTCGTAACAAACTGCTGGGGGTGAGTGCTTGTTTTCTCAGGCTGAAGTCCATTTCGTCGTCACCATCGAGCATTAGGTCGTCGAATTCAGCCTGTGGAAGATCAAATTGGTCTTCTGACATGTCCATGACAGTCGTAGGCTTGCTCATAGCTGCATCCGGCAATTGCAGCAATCCGTTTGGTGTCATTGGTCCTGCGTGTGGTGCGGTCCTCAGATTCTGACCTGTTTTCCCCTGAAAGCTCAGTGGCGACGAGGACCAGGCCGTCGAAGTCATTGATGGCGAACTGGCCGCATACAAGGACGGCGCGCTGCTCCATGTGGCAGGCGTGGCGGCAACAAATGGATCCGCAATCGCCCTGACAAAGTCGGCAGTCTCGGCGGCACTGGCAAACTTGAATTCGATGTACCCAAGGCGGTCGACGAGCTCGCGCGGCGCGTAAACGGAGTTGGCCATGTTCGTGCTAACGGATCGGATACTGGCGTTGCTAGGGAAGCTTGCAGCCATGTTTGCAGTCGAGCTGGTGGCTGCGCGACGCATGAACCTCAGACTAGATCGCAAGCCCGAGCTCTTCTCACCGATGGTACTGCTGCTGTCGTTGCTCATACCACCACGCTCCTTGGCGAACTCCAAGCGCACTGTTGTAGAGCGGGAAGGGTTGTCGGGCGGGTTGAACCATTTGAGTGGGAACTCGTAGTTCTTGGTACCGGAGCCAAAAACAGCAGGGAACGATATTGAGCGGTCAACACTTCCAGTTGGAGGGCCCCAGACCTTGACACACTCGTTGTGTGCATCCGCGCCTCGCGGAGTTTTGTGGGAGATCGAGCTGATGTGAAATTCGTGAACGAGCTCCCTCGCGCGAATATCGGTTTGGAAGACCTGGTAGTCTTCTTGGTTCAGGAAAGTGTAGCGTGGTTTGCAAGCGACGACTCGATCAACGGGGTATTTGGTGCTCAGGTCTTGCAATTCGAGGAAGGTCAGCGTGAGAGGCTTGTTCATCATCCGAGGCATGGTATAAGGGAAGCAACGCCTTGTCGACTGCGCGAGTCTATGCTCCACAGAAACAGAGCCTTTCTCAGTGCGCCAGTATATGCAACGCCTGTAAACCACGTAGCTGTGAGCGATGAACGAAGTACCCTCAATCTTGATCTTCACGCGACATGAACGTTCGGTACGCGGCTCCGATAGCGAGTCGGGTGGTCTTGAGATTTGCGAAGTGCTCTGAACAATGTTCTGCCACCATTCCTGTGAGAGCGAGGAAGCGAAGCTTGCGACAGGAATCGATGCCAGGTGATGAGAGGGCAAGCCGATCAGCGTACACACCGATGCCAAGCAGCCCTCGAATTCACTGTCAAGAATGTCGGGTGTGGGTAGGTGAGAAGTCGTGGACTGCTCAGCCTCTTGGGGGACAGATGAGTTAGGACGGTTCTGGGCGACGCTGGTACCTCCCTGTTCCAGAGGGGTTGACCCACGAGCGCCAGCATCGCTGTGCATGCGGATATAGGTAGAGCCAATGGTGGACAGCTTTCTGAGCAACTGCTCGACATGAGTAGATTGTTCATGGGACAGACCAGAGGCTGTGACGGATCTGTGGAGCTCTGACATGGTGGAGTGGGAGTCGAGGTGAAAGGACTTTTGCAGCAACTGGGTAATGTCGAAGGTGAGCAGAGCGACACGGTTGTGAAGGACGCGCTCCTGCAGTCTGGGAAGACTGGCCTCGAAGGCAGTGAGGGCCGATTGGAGCAGGCCGGCGAGGCTCGCATGGCCGCCGCTCTGGACACCCCGGTCGACGATGCGACGCTGCTTCTCAGCAAAATGGCGTGCTTCGTCTAAGACTCCCCGAAAGACGACTGAGGCGGAGTATTCCTGTCCGGTCCAGGCATTGATCGGCTCCTGAAGCCTTATGGCTTGCTCGACGCGTTCGAGCTCATCGCGAAAAGCGGCGAATTGGGGCGAAGCATTGCCATACTCACTGGCAAAAGCACGATAAGCCTGGGCGCACTTTGTGGCAGATTTATAGAGCTCGTAGACACCAAAGCCGGTGGCCATGTCGTCAGTCGGATGGGCGATAAGCCTGATAATCAGCACAGAGCCGTTAGAGTTTAAAGATTGATGGCGGGAGAGAAAGCGAGAGAGCGACAGCGGTCTTAGAGTCAAGGCGCAGCGGGCCCAGCGCCAGGACGAGCTTGACTGATGGTTAGCATATTGATGTTGGAGGGGCGATATGATGTGAGTGTGTGTTTGGAGGTGTTTGTGTGGGAGGGGTTGTAAGATCAAAGTGCAGGTGATGTGCATGCGGGCAGTACAGAACTGTAGTCAGGGCAGAAGCGGGAGGCTTGGTGAAGGACGAACTCGGATAATGTGGCTTTCGTCTCAGCCGGGTGAGCCGACGAGAGGCTGCTGCTCGGGTAATAATGATACCTGGACAATGGATGATATGATGTTTATGGTGAGAGGCGTTTGGAAGCGCGGCAGAGGGCTTGGGAGAGGCTTGAGAGATGTGAAGGCTTTCTCCTTCGACGCAGGCGGAAGGCGCAAATCGGGCAAAACGGGGCTAGGTAAGCGATGTGATGGGATGAGAGCTGCCGACTTCACCCACCCACAATCATCACATGCATGCCTGGACTCGGAGACGAGGCGCCTCCACTACTACCGCTTTCCTGCTTTCCTGCTGAGACGAGGCTGGGTACGGGAGGGGGCAAGGACAGATTTACAACCATAAATGGCTTGGTTGGAGCGGATAGTAGGAGGAAGTAGTCGCAATATCAACGGCCTAGTCAGCTATTAGCGGGAGCTATGCGGAGCTCTCAAGGTTGTTGAGAAGAGCCGGGCAAGACATGCAAGACAGGGTTTAAGGCTAGAGGCAAGAATTCACAAGAAATGCACGGTCCATCGGGGATCGGTGCCGTTGACATGGTACTGTCTGTGGGTAGATGGAGAATTATTTCCAGGGCTTGCCTAGATGTAGCCGATGGATGTGCTCGTCCGGGAAACTGCCCACGTGCTCGCATTCCGTCTTCAGGCTGGCCGGTCTTCAGCTCTGCGCAGCCCTTCAGCCTTTCAAGTTCCTGCTCATCATCGCTTAACTATACTGTACTTCCATGTCACTATAGCACTGTCGATCCTACCACTGCCTGCCTCTGCCTGCCTCTGCCTGCCTCTGTCTGCCCGCACACCCGTACTTTTCCATCTCCTTAGTCAGTCCCGTCGTGCCGTGTCTTTTTCGCAGTCCACTTCTCCATCCTCCTGCAGCCAACACTCCAGTACCTACTATCGCCCTTCGTACCATGCCGCTGCACCACTCCTCGCCTACAGGGTGGTAGGAGCGAGCCGATCTCCCGCTGCTATTCGTAAACGAGGAAGTTCCACCGTCCTCGCTAGCAGACTACTGTACTGGCGACACTCTAGTACCGACGAGGCTGGACACATCGGCCAGGCTGACGATATTGACGCGTCTGGCAAACCCGGCCACTGTAAACAGACCGGACTGCCTCTCCGACAATATGGCCAGGCCGCAAGTGCCGAAACCGCATCGCCAGCACCTCCATCTCCAAGAGCGTGCGTGGCCATTTGACCCGACTAAATATACCGGCCACATCCCGACAATCGATGGCCAACGCAAACAACTTGTTTCCATCATCGACGCGCATGGCTTCGATTGGCGCATCTGGGTATTCAATTCCATCCAAGGAAACAATGGTACTTTTTTACTAATCCCTAGACAAACAGGCTGTCGCCGCCACCGGGTTCTTTACTGACTCCTATAACTTGTTCGCTTCTAATATCATCCTGCCATGTCTGGCATTCGTCTATTGGGGCTCTGAACACGAAGCCAACATCGAAATCACGATCAATGCCTTGACTCTCGCCGGTTCGACCGTGGGTCAGTTGATATTTGGCTACTTGGCCGACAAATATGGCCGCCAACGTCTCTATGGTGTCGAATTGATGATCGTCATCTTCTCCACCATTGGATTGGCACAATCTTCTGTTGGTTGGATGAATCACTCCCAAGACAAGACGTCCATGCAGGCCCACAGTTGGATCATGGTCTGGCGTTTCGTCATGGGCATTGGCATTGGTAGGTGTATCCCACGATACCTCTCCGGTTCACTCAGCTAACTCTCCCAGGCGCTGAATACCCGCTCAGTGCGTGCATCACCGCCGAGTGGTCGGCCACCAAATCTCGCGGTCGTATGATGGCTGCTGTCTTTATCATGCAGCCCATCGGCCAGCTTGTCGCCTGGGCAGTGGGAATGGCTGCCTTGGTAGGCATTAGCAGGGATTATAACCTGGATGTGGGCATACTAACCACGGACCCCGACGAGATCGATAATGCAAAGATCGGCATCGACATCCTATGGCGCATCGTGGTCGGCGTTGGAGCCGTACCAGCCCTGGTTGCGATTCTCTTCCGATGGACCATCCCGGAATCTGGGCGCTACACATACGATGTCAAACAGGATGCACGTACCGCTCTGAAAGACACGCGGAAAGTCTACGAGCAACAAGCCGCGATGCAGTCAGACGCCACGGAATTTGACGAGTTTGCTCTCGAGCAAGGCAGGCATGAAATTCAACACGGTCAGATCTCGCTGGCCCAATTACCTGGAACGGCATCAGTGCGTAATGCATCATTCGACGGCTTCGGGAGGCCCTCTATAGCATCCGACGACAACGACATGTGGGCAATCCCTGACCCCGAAGACGACGATGACGAATACAACCAGTTCTCCTACGACGAACTACATACGTACTTCATCAAAGAAGGAAACTGGCGCTACCTCGTGGGTACATCCACAGCATGGCTGCTCCTAGACTTTGCTTTCGTAAGTTCTCTTCCCATCACTTTGACCCAATGTCTCCTAACAAACCCTCAAGTACGGCCTCGGCTTCAACAACCCCGGCACAATGGCCAAACTCTGGACCGAAACGCGACAAGTAAACAAGCCTTCAACCCCTTCGTGGCTGCTCAACTCACCCTTCGGCGATGACGGCACAATCCGCCAAGTCCTACTGGCCAACGCAAAGAACACAACTCTCACAACCAGTGTTTCCAGCATCCTCGGCGCTCTTGCGATCATCGTCCTGATAAACCGCATCGACCGCCGCCGCGCCCTCATCTACTCCTTCGCCTTCCTTTCCCTCGCCTTGCTGGTCCTAGCCCTACTCATCAAATACCTTTTTCACACCGCCGCTCACTGGGTCCTTGTGATAGCCTACGCGCTGGTGCAGTTCGGCTTCGCGTTTGGTCCAAATACTCTCACGTTCATCATCCCCGCTGAGATATTCCCAACGCGCTATCGTTGCACTTGCTATGGCATCGCGGCGGCGTGCGGGAAACTGGGCTCGGTTTTCGTGCAACTTGCTTTTATGTTCTTCGATGGTGGAGGCATGAAGGATCCGAATTCGAAGGCGTTGGGTAAGATCATTTTCATTTTCGCTGTATGCATGTTTCTTGGTGCATTAATCAGTTGGGTCTGGATTCCAGGGGTGCAGGAGAGGGCAGTTGTTGATGGGGTTGTTGATGAGAATGTTCATGTGAAGAAGGGCAAGTTGAGGACGAAGACTCTAGAGGAGTTGGGAGGTGGCAGGGCATGTGTTGGCGAGGAGGAGAGGGTCGGGATTAGAGCTGCGGGTAGGGGCTTTAGGAAGAGGGTAAAGAGGAGGAGAGGGAGATGATGTCTATTACTTACTGTTGGTCGTTCTTGCTGCAATGTTGATGTTCCTTTCTCTCTCTCACACTCACTTTCGGATCTATCTAGCGTTACAATTCTCCCGCCTTCTTGTTATGTATGCCAATCTGGCATTTCCGACAGCAATGATCACGATGAATGCCGTCTTTGGATTATGTCGTCTCATCATCATATATACACAAATTCGTGCATTGTCCCTTGCCATCTATATGCATATCATACCCACTTTCACGTCAACACCTCACTTCCCACCCAGCACGCTCTTAACAGCCTCAATAACCTGCCCATGGACACTCTTCGGTGCCGCAATCACACCCTTGTTGTTCTTCAATGTCCTGCCCTGTCCGAAATCAAGTCTCTTGCCCTCAACATCCGTCACCTCACCGCCGGCCTCGCGCACAATCAAGTCGCCCGCAGCGTGATCCCAAATCTTCTCAACATAGTCCTTCTTGACCGGCAAGCGCAAGTACAAATCTCCAGCACCGCGCGCAATGCTGCCGTATTTGGCCTGGCTGTCCATGCGCACGCTGGGCTTGGTGATGCCGAGCTTACGCGCAATGTCCGCCGCGTCACCCTGGCTGCTGTGGCCCGCCTCGACGCTCTCACAGAAAGTGGCCTCGCTCACATTCGCAAGAGGCTTCATTTGGATCGAGTGACCCTCGGCGAGAGCTCCCTTGCCCAGAGGGCGGGAAGCCGCGCCTTGGTTTTGCACGGCGGAGATCAACACGCCCTTGCCCGCGGCGTCTGTCTGCTCAGCGCCGATTCCTTCGACGAGCGGCTCGCTGTCGCTTTCGGGCAGGTTGGGCAGGCCCAGCACGCCGACTTTGACGTCGCCGTCGACCATGAGGCCTAGACACACGGCGTACTGGCCGCCGCGCAGGAAGCCCTTGGTGCCGTCGATCGGGTCGATAGCCCAGATGCGGCCGGAGGAGCCGCCGGCGGAGTCGCCCTTGTCGATGATGTCGAGCATTTCAGCGGGAGACTTGATCGGGCCGCCGAGGGTCTCTTCAGCGTTGGAGTCGGCGAGTTTGGCATTCTGCACGAGGTCCCAGACGAGATCGCGCAGGGATTCGTTCTCGCGCAAGTCTTTGGCTTCTTCTTCGGCGACGATGGCGTCTTGCGGGAATGCGTGCTGCAGGGCGGCGATGATCAGAGCTTGGGCGCCGAAGTCGCCGATGGTTACGGGCGAGGCATCATTCTTGCTCAGCGTGCCTTTGGCGTGGGAGTGGAAGACGGATTTGGTGAGGAGGGTGGCGCGCTGGACGGCGAGGAGGGCGATGTTGAGTTCTTGGGCGTAGGAGGCCATGGTTGTTGTCGTTGTCGTTGTCGATGTACTTATAGGTCGGAGAGGGAAGTGGGATGTTAAGAGGCGGAGACGGGGGAGGAGGGTGGTGGGTGGGAGGAAACTGAGTGCCAGGATGACGAGTGAGATGACAAGAACAAAGATTGTTGAGGGTCTTGAACGGAGGATGCGTGGTAGCATTGAGAAATTCGGGAGTGAGGTAAACTGCAGTGGAGGGATAGAGGGGTCCAATAAAGCTGCATCGAGGTGGGGAGTTGTGAGTGACGACCCTTGGACGCCTGCGGCCACGGAGGTGCACTGATCGTTCAACGTCAACTACTAACTTCACTTACATACAACGACCAACATACACATGTTTTATTTATCGTTTGAAAACCCTATCTATCAGGCCGTTCATCACGCCAGACTGTCTATCAGTATCGATACGCACCATCGACTTCTATCGATCGTCGAAAGGCTAGAAGATGAAAAGTTGACATTCGCCAATCTTTCTAACGGCGCTGCATCCAGTCAACCTGTTTCTTCGCTCATCAAGTCCAGCGCAACGGCGCCTTGAACGTCTGATGGACAGGACCATCCAGGGCACACTTCGTCGTCTCTGTACCCTCAAACCCGCCTGAAGATAATCAACATCAGCCCTATCCTACAGCGAAGAACCATTGAACGAAGACCAAGGGGACGTGAACGTCCCCTTGCGCTTCCTGACCCGCAATACGCAAAGGATCATGTGGCGGTTTCGCGGAACTCCCCCCATGATACAACGACAAGTTGTAACAGCAAGCCTGGTCTAGCGGTTATGATTTCTGTCTAACACTACGTTACAACATGCGTGTTTAGGACCACAGAAGGTTCCCGGTTCGATTCCGGGGGTTTGTAACAGAGGTACAGCGTTATACTTTTGTCTTTTGGACATGATGTCGTTTTTTGGCATCTGTTGGAAGGAAGGGGCGGAATTGTTAGTGAATTTAAGTTTTGGCGAAAATGGAGGCAAGTGCGGTCTGGATTGTGATCATTGTGCATGCCCGATCCGTCTTTGTACGCATTGCAACGACAAGGAGATCACTGCGCATCAAAGCGTCTCTTTTGGAAGGAAGGTGCGGAATTGTAAGTGAAGTGAACTTTTGACTACCATAGGGGCAAGTGAGAGCATAGTTCTTGTCGCTATGCGTACTTCACAAACCCTTTCCCATATTGCAACGATAAAGGGATCACTGGAATCAGGTCGGTTTGGACTATGATTGAAATCGTTCAGGTGTGCACTTTTTTGGTGATAAGTTAGTACTTGTTCAGAGGAGCTTCGCTGTGAGGTATTTCGGCTCTTCCTGGGATAAAGATAGAGTAGAGCTCATTTTTCATTTACGCTAGCGATTGCACGACATTGCTGACCATCCGCGTATTCAAACGTATCAGCGTATTTGTAGAGTTTCCACCCAATCATCCGTGCTTCTAGGGCTCATCGGGAAATCTTTCCGTCATCAGAATGCTGCCGTCGTTGGGATGGAACACCATTTCTCATGCATACGGCAGCACCTTTGGACTAAGTTATCGGTCTTGTGAAAGACACACGCACTGGTGCGGTGTTGTTGTTGTTGTCGTCTTGCACTGCCCCGCAGACGCATTCCCTCGAAGCTCCAAAACACCCCGAAACAAGCTCTATAGCAGGCACCAGGCAAAGATCCCTAGGCAGACGATTTACAACATCCACGTCAGGGCCAATCTTTCCACTGAGTTTGCTCGAAATCCTATTCTAAGATCAATCTGATTGCCCGAGTGAGCTGAGTCGAGGCGGCCCTTCCGGTGCTGGCCAGTTGAAGAAGAAGCATCTTGACTTCAGACCTCTGCAGATCACTTCTTGCCATTGAGAGCCAAGCTTCTACATACAGACAATCTATCCGACCTCTGGCATCGAAAGATGACACAACTTGGCTCGAAGAAATCGCGAAAGGGCTGTGCACAGTGCAAACGCCGTCGTGTCAAGGTTCGTGAACACTCCCACTCGAGGCATGCAGTTTCCACAGATGCTCGTACAGTCAAATTGTTGGGACTGCATGCTCGGATATCTGAGACTGTGGCGGGAGTATGCTGACAGGGTATCAATTCACAGTGCGATGAAAATACACCTTGCGCCAACTGCGTGCGAAGGTGTGAGCAATGCAGTTTACTTTATCCGGCTTCGCCGGCAGGTGTAAGTGTATTCACCTCGGAGCCGCTGGCTGCATGCTGATATCGAGATGATCAGGGCGGCAACGAAAGCGTAGCAGCTGTAGACACAGACAGTTGGCTACAGGATCTTGAACTCATGCACCACTACAGCCACAAGACCAGCCGAACCAAGCTCGGAGCCAATATTCGGCTTCAACATGTTTGGCAAGAGCATATTCCTGAAGAAGCAGCAAAGCACTCATTTCTAATGCACGGCCTGCTTGCACTCTCGGCTCTGCATCTAGCCACCATGAGACCCACGCAAGTCAACAAGTACGCTTCACTTTGCGACAAACATCAGGCTTCGGCGCTGGCCAGTTACCGGCAGATCTTAACCCACATAACGGAAGATGTAGCCGATGCGCTGTTTGCCCTGGCAACGATACTTTCAATATCTTCGCTGGCTCGAGCTACCTTGAAGGCCTCCCAAATGGAGGGGCCGCAATACATCAGCGTTGACAGCATCTGTGAGCTACTATATCTCACCAGGGGCGTTCGAGAGGTCAAAGAAGCCACTGGAGAGCGTGTCAACCGCGGGCCCTTCTCTGTCGTACTCCATGGACACGATCTGACCGCTGACGTCCAAGTCACGATGAGTCCAAAGGTTGCCAACATTTTCCGCGAGCTTGACAGAATGGTACACATCAATTGTGCAGAACAGGAACAACGGAAACACTGTTCGGTAGCCGTGACACATCTTCGCAGCATCTATGAGGGAATGCTAGGAAAATATCTCATCGGTGATCTTGAAATGGGCCAAGTCTGGCGCTGGACAGCCATGCTCTCCTACGACTTCATCAAACTGGTGCAGGCGCATTACCCACCAGCTCTGGTCATCACTGCCCACTTCACAGTGGCGTCTATGATGCTGCGGGAGATGTGGTTTGTGTCGAATTGGGGAAGCCTGGCTTTTGATGGCATTCGGATTGCTTTGAAAGGCGAGCTAGAAGAGCACCTTGTATGGCCACAAGAGCAAATGGACTCGGACAACGCAGGACTGAAGCACGGAGGTGCAACAATCGAGACCACAGGCTCGTTCCAGGACCAATTCTTACCCGGAGGCAGTCGCGGCCCAACGCCAATGGTCCAGACTCCGCTCGCCGAATGAGCGATATTCGCTCGAGAGGCTGTAGAATCATTTCGCTACTACCGAAGGCTGGATGCTGCTCTACACGCGTCCAGAGCAATAATTTTTTCACACCGCCAAGTCTGCGGTCCGCGGTCGAAACTCGCAGGAGACAGATGAATTGGGACAAGCTGCTGCCAACGTTGATCAAAGCTGTCCCAGTATATCTGTCCCTCCGAGGGCGAGGCAGCAGTGTCGCCACATAAGAAGAACACTAGACGCAGTTCCACATGAGCTTGACCAAAGTCAAGCGCAGCGTCCGGACATAAATCGTACGCAATTCGACGTCCGGAGACCCCGATACAACGGATTGAACATTGGCAACGGCCCACAGTTGGTGGATCGATAATCTGGGTTGGAAGTGGAGATGGATTTTGCCACTGCGATGTTGGTTTGAAACCCGGAAAATTGGTATGGTGGTGTCGTTGGAGAGTGGAAGAGACATGAAGACAGATTAACGAGATGTCGTTGTCGGAGCAAATATGAGTGCATGTAAGATGTAGGTAGTGTCGAGCTCGTGGAGGAAAAACGAGACGTCTCGACCGCCAAGACCATAAGAGAAGTTTACCGTAGAGGCTTCCCCACTGGGCTGGGCCAGAATCACATTCTTGGAAGACGACAAAGCGACAGATTCGCATGTTACCATCGCAGTGCATGTAACATGGCACTTGCTACTACAGCTAGCACGTGTCTAGGTCCACCGTGTCTTGGCTGTTGGGGTTTGTCGACCGGTTAACCACCAACTCCAGACTCGTGTGGGTATCGGAGTCACCCGATGAGCAGATGACACGACCCAAGTCACATCAATAACGACACAGGAATTCCAAGAAAATAGGATGTGTCTTGGACGAATCCTTCTATTGGTACGTCCTCGATCTCAACCTTCACGCCAGACCGTCGCGGAATCCCCCGCGTCATCGCCAAGCGGTCTCTCTTGTACATGTGTGCGATGCGCACGGCGGAAGGTGTTTTGCACATGCTAACAGCAGACGACATCATCTCGCTAACCTCAGGCACGTCAGCTATCCGAAGCAAGAGAAGCAATGCCACTGAACGCCGTGTGATGCGAAGGATGCGCGGAGGGCGTGATGGCACTCAAGACCTCTGGATGCCAAGCGTGAGCCTTGTGTTATTCCCAAGCCGCCGCGCCATCTGCCACGGCGCTGAGCCTTTAGTGCACGTGTTTGGTCTCCCGAAGTGTAGATGGTGCAGTCTTGGTTCTCCTGCACCGCGCCGCCATTTGACGTCTGCCAACAGTTCTCCACACATGCCATGACATCGACATGGAGAGTGTGGGTTACCTGGGGAGTGTGGGAACCCCAGGGGCCTTGGTAGGCGGCTTGATTCTGCGCGAATGCCAGAGGTATAAGAGTAGAAGAGCAGAAGACTGGGCCCCTGTGCCTCTCCCCGTTTCTTCCTGCCATCGGTATCGATTTCCTGTCTTGGCCTGATCGCTCTGACCCACAGAAAACATGCCTGCCCCAAAGGTCGACGACGAGGCCGTGTACGAGGAGAAGCGTCCCTCTCCCGGCACCGGCAACTCCAGCGACGATGGTATTCACAATGAACATCAGACGACACAGCGACAGCAAAGCGTCGTTGCAGCAAAGCTACGAAACCCGTTGGGCGGAATGACCGAAGATGAGGTCCTCAAGGATGTCGACGACTTCATCGAAACTCGTGGCCTCGCCGACAAGCGCGAGATTTGGCACAAGGGTGCTCTTATGGCTCGTGTGCAAAACCGACCCAACGGCTTCGAGCACATTTCGATCCTCTCGGAGGAGGAAAAGGGCTGGCTGAGACATGAAGAAACTCACCGTTGGAGCCAACCCTTCATGCTTTACTTCCTGGTGGTGCTCTGCGCTGGCTCTGCCATCGTCCAGGGAATGGACCAGACTGCCGTCAACGGAGCTCAGGTTTGTAGTCCACGACCCTGCGCCCAAACTCTCGCATATCATTACTGACATCTTACAGGGCTATTACTTCGCAGAGTTCGGTATTGAAGGTACCGAGAACGACCTGTTGCATGGCCTGATCAACGGCGCACCCTACCTGTGCTCTGCATTGCTCGGCTGCTGGAGCAACGCACCTCTCAATGTGAGTTTGACCGCCAAATCAGGGTAGAAGCTGGGACATGTGTGCTAATGTACCACCCTAGAAATTCTTCGGACGTCGTGGAACTATCTTTATCTCTTGCGCTATCAGTGCGATTACCGGTATCTGGATGGGCGCGGCAAACAACTGGCCCAACCTCCTCGTAGCTCGATTTGCTCTGGGTTTCGCCGTTGGTGCAAAATCCAGCACCACCCCTGTTTACGCCGCCGAGTCTGCCCCCAAGAACATCCGTGGCGCTCTCACTATGATGTGGCAGGTACGTACTAGACTGCGCGCTCATCATGGGTCAACTTGTTTGAGACAGAGCACTACCGGTGGCACCTGCATCTGTCCTGATTTGCTTGTCCCTCGAAAATGTGCCCAATCTACTTCAAAGCCAAGTCACTGACCTCCCCCATAGATGTGGACTGCTTTCGGCATTATGCTTGGGTTTGTGGCTTCTGTGGCATTCCAAGGCACCGACTTCCTCGGTGAGAACACCCAATGGCGATGGATGTTGGGATCAACATCCATCCCTCCATTCATCGTCATGTGCCAAGTCTACTTTTGTCCAGAGAGCCCTCGTTGGTAAGTTCCAAGGTGTTACGTGTTAAAGGAATTTGGTGCTGACTCGGTCTGTGTAGGTACATGGAAAAGCAACGATGGGCAGAAGCCTTCAGGGCTTCTAGCAGACTTCGATCTCACGAAATCCAAGCTGCTCGCGATATGTACTACGCGGCCAAACTGCTCGAGATCGAAGCTTCTGAGCGTGAGGGCAAGTCGCTTTGGAAAGAGTTCTTCGGTGTCAAGCGCAACCGCCGCGCAGCCCAAAGCTCTTTCTTCGTCATGTTCATGCAACAAGTAAGTCATCTTTAAGCTCCGCCTCTCAGGACAAGAATCGATTTGGACAGTCTGCTGCCACTCTGACCCAGTCTATTCGTTCTCCAAAAGCTCATTCAGCGCCATGCCAACGCTGACCCATCCCAGTTCTGTGGCGTAAACGTCATCGCATATTACAGTACCGACATCTTCATGACTGGCGGGTTTACGCGATCGAACGCCCTCTTGGTCTCACTCGGTACCGGCGTCGTCAACTGGCTATTCGCTATTCCAGCAATCTACACGATCGATACGTTCGGACGCCGCAACTTGCTCCTCTGCGGGTTTCCTCTCATGGCCATCTGCCTCTTCTGGGGCGGTTTCAGTTTCTTGATCGGAGGTGGACCTCCCGTGCAACCTGAGGACCCGAACAATCTCACACCCTACGTTCGTGAAGCCTGAGACACTCCTATCGCGAAAAGAAAATCGGAAACTGACATGTGATACAGGAGGAAGCCAATCAAGCAGACCCTGCCCAACTAGGTTCTATCGCCGCCGCCATTTTCTGCTTCATGGCTATTTACTCACCCACAGAAGGCCCGGTCCCTTTCACATACTCGGCTGAAGCTTTCCCGCTCTACATTCGCGACATCGGCATGTCCTTTGCGACAGCCACTTGCTGGGGCTTCAACTTCATCATCGCCTTCAGCTGGCCAGCGCTGCGCACCGCTTTCACTCCCACCGGCGCCTTTTGCTGGTACGCTTGCTGGAACTTGTTCGGCACTGTGTATTGCTATTTCCTGCTGCCCGAGACGAAAGCTCTTACACTCGAGGAACTGGACACCGTCTTCAATATTGGCAATCGAGAACACGCCGCTTATTACACGCAAAAGTTGCCGTGGTATGTCGGCAAGTACATCATGCGGAGGGATATGATGCCCATTGCACCCATGTACGAGTTCGCGGAGGAGACAGAGACGCGACAGAATAGTGTGGCCGAGCCCGTGGTCGACTCTGAGGCGAAGCCTGGCATGACTAAGACTTGATTGGCTTAGCCGTTGGTTGGAAAATTGAACAAGACATTGCTGATGTCTAGAGGCAAACACTTCTGCAGTGAGATACACGAGTAATTGACAATCGAAAGTCTCGTCTCTCACTATGGCCTCCCGCGCCCGTGTTGACTTGACTGTTGCGAGGCAAGACATAAACGCACGTTGCTCTAACGAACAACAAGATACGTGTACGGCGAACATAGCCCTTGTATTCTATGAACAACCAGCGCTCCATTTCTGGCTTCTTGCACTAAAGCTTCATCTCGACTGATCGACGGCAGGCCGGTGGGCGGCTGCTGTTGCACCGAAGTCAGTATATTTGATAGAAAGATGGACGATGCCATACTTTGAGGCGGGTTGCCTGCGATATCATTACCATCACTCCTCACTGTTTGATAATCACGCATCCGTAAAAATGGCCGTCGGACTACCTCGACTGACGTAGAGCATATCCTCGCCAGTCTTGCGAACGCTGCGAATACCCAACGGCCAGGCCCGCATTAGGCGTCAAATGTTCATGGGTCGACATCGATTCATCGAGCTCACAGATGGAAGAGGAGAGTAGTCAGTGCATCGCAGAGCCATGTTCAAGGACATCCCTTTTCAGTAGTTCGGCAACTTTATGGAACGTAGTCCCACACATCGAGTTTTAGACCAGATGGGACGTCGTTACGTTGCAAATAGCATGGGTAAAGGTCCTGGTCCTAGAGACAGCTAGCTGCCATTGCACCCACTTCCAATGCCACTTAGGTATATGCTTCAACGACTATTCATATCTTACGTACACTCAAAGGCAACACTCTTCGCTTCCGTGTGGTCCAACAAGACACTTGTACTACACGTGACTGGAAGACTGTCCAAAGCCAAAATACGAGAATCACGATACAGCTTCACTTTAGCACTTTCCCATTACACCTCCGTCTCGTGGGACTTCACAAGCTGTGGAAATCACGCAATCATGAATAGATCAATACTCACTACGTGATCCAGCGTAATCTGTGTGTCCAACTCTGGAAATGTCCGATAGTCCTTCCCGGCCATTCTGGGCCTTGTCCTTTCACTCCAAGTGCACCGTATAACTCCAATCCTCGAAAGAAAGGTCCAAACCCAATCGAAGCCCATGCCACAAATTCCAGATGCCGTTCCGGTCCGAATGCATCACGACCACCGCGCAATGAGGCCTCTCAGAAAGAAGTAAGATCACAAATCAGTCTTATCCGCTGGTACAGTGGGAATTGCTGTTTCCATTTCAAGGAGCTTCTCCAGGTCTGTGAGAGGAGAGCTCGCTTCGTCGACGTTGGAAGGGCCCTACACTTCCATGGTACCGGCAGGCTGAACGTCGTCGTCGTCGTCGTCTCCGTAACTGCCGACACTGCTCATCTCATCGCTGTCGTCGGATTGTTCCCCGGCTTCATCGACTTGCTCTTTTGTGGCGTACTTGGCAACGTACTCTGCAAAAGCATCGTTAGCACGTTTGTCCTGCCGTTTATCGTGTCCTTCGATCGACCCTACCTTTGACCTTCACATCGTATGCCTTTGGATCTTTCATCATCAGGGCAGCGGCTTCGCCGTTCAGCGGATCCGTCGGGTTGGGATAGCGCAGCAGCTGCGGCAAGAAGACCTCGAAGATGTTGACCATGTCGTACATTGGAGACCAGGTTTGGTTGATGACGTCGAGACAAACGCTGCCGGATAGCTCGTCGATATTGGGGTGGAAGATGCGGTTGACAAAGCCAATACTAGGTGACTTATACGGGTATTGATCTGGGAGCTCGACATGGATTTTCCAGAGACCGCCGAGGAAAGGTGCTGCGAGGGATTGGGTTAGCGCGTCAAAGGCAGCGATCGATTGATATAATGTCCAAGCTTACTCTCTTCAGGACCCTTGAACCTAACATAGAACTCCTGCATGTTGTCGTTGACTAGCGTTACTTCGTAATCGCTCATCAACATCTTCATGACATCCGTCTCGATTCTGCGCTTTGGGCTGGACATTTTCGCTTGTGTGTGATGGCGTGCTTCCCCGAGAGGATGGTTGAATATTGATAGCGCCTTGATAGGGTTCGCGTCCCGTCCGAAAAGCCACACAGGCAGTTGCGGGGTTTGTGACCAGTGGTGGAGGAAGAGTTTCGGTGTGTTGCCTGATGAGTAAATGGCGACTTGAAGCAGCTCGCTAGCACGTTGCTGGATTATGAGGTGGTGGAAAGGAGTTCGTTGTGATTGTCGGTGAATGGGTGTCGTGAATGCCTTTCGCGATAGCCTTGCGTATGGAGGTGGTCGGTGAATGCCCCGCTTTGAATGAGGGTACTGTAGATGGTGGGTTAAGTATGTGAGTGTATGGACTGGTGGTGAAGTTGAAGCTGTAGGTAGGATAGCAGCAGATGCAGATGTTGTTGTGGTTGTTGGGTAGGAGTGGATTGTAGGAAGGATGAAGGATGGCAGGAGCGGATGATTGATATCAAGGTCGTGGAGCAAGCAAGCAAGCCAGCAAGCCAGTGTCCGTGTCAGGGCTCGGTCACGAGGTCCGATGATGGAAGATGGAGATCCAAGAAGGATGACTTCCCGGTGCCGCGCCGCGCCGAAAGCCGGCGATACGCGATACGCGATAACAAAACGAAGTCACGTGAGCTACCTACCTAGGTACATGTACATACAGTAATCGAATTCACGCTATCTTGACTTCTTTGACAACCAAACAACCATCGAGAGCCATGAAAGGAAATCTGGTTCGGGATCCTGCTACTTCCGTGAGCCTATCTTGCCGATGTTTTCCGCTAAAGCTAGCCTGGATCGATTGTCCGTCACTCATTTAGACAGTTGCCTTATAGTAAGATGGATGATAACATACAAAGAAAAATTGTCACAAGATCGTCTTACCAACCATCAACATAGCTAAATAATGGTTCCATCACAGTCATCATCCTCTCGTCCTTTGTGATTCAATGATGTTCAAGCAAAACACGGCTGACAACCTGTCAAGGCTCACCGGACCCTTGCTCGCCTTCGGACCGAGGCCAAAGTCGCGACTCGCTTCCAGACAACATATTCTCACACGTACAATGTAGATTTGTGTACAGGAACAGAACCACCACATCCCCACCGCCCACCTCGCCAGAAAATCATGTCCTCGCCAATTGAAGTCTCTTCACCAGCTGCGCGTCACGCTTCCAACCATACACAATTCTTCCGACTCCTCCGCTCTCAACATCTTCTGCAAACATGAGCGCAAACATGTCGCGTGCCCTTGCGAGGGCTGCTACTTGCACGTCAACAACAAATACCCTTGCCACTAGAGCCTGCGCGGCGACATCAACCACATCAAGACGACAAAGCGCCCTTCTGCCTCTCACCACAAATGTCCGCCACTCCTCGCACTCTCCCTTGGGCGCCTCCACAACGGCCAACACCCGCAAAAAAGTCACCCTGCCAACCCTAGCCGCCATGCACAAGCGCAGAGAGCCCATAACAATGCTCACAGCCCATGACTTCCCCTCAGCCCACGCCGCCGATCAAGCCGGCATGGACGTAATCCTCGTCGGCGACTCGCTGGCAATGGTAGCGCTAGGCATGGAGGATACTTCCGAGATAATCCTAGAAGAGATGATCCTGCACAGCCGCAGCGTCATGCGTGGTGCCAAAGCAGCTTTTGTGGTAGCCGACTTGCCCATGGGCAGCTACGAGGTGTCGCCTGAGCAGGCGTTGCAGAGCGCTATTCGGCTGGTCAAAGAGGGCCGGGTGCATGCTGTCAAGCTTGAGGGAGGCTTGGAGATGGCGCCGCAGATTGCGAAGATTACTGGTGCTGGGGTTCCCGTGCTAGCGCACGTCGGTCTTACGCCGCAGAGGCAGAATGCGCTTGGGGGTTTCCGTGTGCAGGGCAAGAGCACGGCTGGAGCGCTCAAGGTGCTGCAGGATGCTAGAGCTGTGCAGGAGGCTGGTGCCTTTGGTGTGGTGCTCGAGGCTGTGCCGGCCGAAGTGGCGGCTTTGGTGACGGAGAAGTTGCGGATTCCTACTATTGGCATCGGTGCTGGACCGTCTTGTTCCGGGCAGGTGCTGGTGCAGGTCGATATGCTCGGCTACTATCCGCCTGGTAGATTCTTGCCCAAATTCGCAAAGAGATTTGGCGACGTTTGGGGGGAGGCGACTCGGGCGATTGAGGCCTACAAGAGCGAGGTCAAGGGAGGAAGCTACCCTTCGCCTGAACACACATACCCTATGCCCAAGGATGATTTCGCCGAGTTTGAGGAAGTTGTTGATGAGCTGGAGAAGGTGTCGGGTATTCCTTAGTTTGAGTGACTCAGCTGTGGTGTTGGTCACTGTTCATGTTTCTTAATCTAGATACCTAATGTTAGCATTTGCGCAGATACTCACGTATGATACGAGTAACATTTACCTTCGGCAATATCATTTGCACATTCGCACGCTTCCAAGCAGCATGCCTCCAACCAGCGAGGACTCTACCAGACTCTCACCCAAAAGCCTGCGTAACACTATAACTAACAACCAACTCCTCTCCCGTCTTGAAACACTACAAACACCACAAAAACAAGTCAGCGCAAGAAATCACAAACCAACAACACGGCCAGGACAACTCACCCTCCAAAGATTTCCAACTCCCTCATCCAACCCCGGCGCAAACACAGAATTGACATAACAGAAAACACCCTCGTGTTCCGCGAGCCCCAGTTTCCGCCTCAAAAACCTGACAATACTCTCGAATCGCTGGTTGGACGAGCATTTGAATCGCGGTTGTCGGAGAGCGGGCGTATTTGGGAGGGGGGAGAGGCGGATGGTTACTGTTTGATGTCGTAGTTAGAATCGAGGTAAGTAGGGTTGGAGGAGGGACATGTTCTCTATGTATGTATTGGATGTGTATTTGCTCTCGGATGACTTAGGGAACATACCTTTAGCAATCCCCAACTCGCCAGCCGTTTCGAGCGCGCGCGTGGCATCTTTGGGCAAGTTCTCCAGTACGACTGAAGCGGCCATTGTCATGGGCAGGGCGGCGTCGTGGTCTTGCTCAGCCTCTGGCGAGGGAGGGGATGGAGACGGAGACGGAGACGGGGAGGGCATGGTTGATGCTGTTGTTATCTTTCTGTTCCGGACCTGTGGTGATATGGCTTCACTGGCTTTGGGTGCCTGTACTCGAGATTTGTTATACTAGTTGGGTGTGATGAGTTGGGAGCCGATTATGGTGGCGGGTTCATGTGCTTCTTGCTTTAGAGAAGTGACGAGTGGGCTCAGTTACGGGGCCTCGCTCGATGGCAGTCGCTATACATGACAGAGTTGTGGATGTGAGTGTGATCCCGTCGAGAGCAGTGTATATAGTTATGTAAAATATATAGATTTGAAGAACAAGAAGAGGCGGATGCGATCGACAAGCATACATCAATATATTGATTGGAATTGATGGCCTGCTTTAGAGAGACTTCGGCTGGCTGCCGAATTCGGATTCCTTCACCCCCGAAGCCGACTTCATTGCGCCAGGAACAACTACTACACCATCTTATCGCAATACACAACACATCACAATGGCTTGCCCCAGTTGCTCGTTCGCGCGCACCTTCGCTACAAGGATAGCCGCTCCATCATTGCGCGCACAACGCACCTACGCGACCGCGCCTGCCGCCGCCGCCGTCGTTCAGCAAGCAGAAACACCCTCGACCCAGACCGAACAAGCAACGAGCACACCTCTCCTACACATCACCAAGTCAAAGATCCGACACCGTCCTTCAGACCCGAATGCGCGCCCACCGCCTCCGCTGCACAGCAACGTCACCCGCCTCCTAGGCGTACGCTTCGCCCGCCCTGTGCCCGGAGCCCAAGAATGGCGCACTTCGAACTACAGCTACAACAAAGCATCCGTCAAAACCCTGCCGACCGCCTCTCAGATCACGGACGTGTTACTCTCTCAGTACGTTGAGCTGAAGCGCACAGGCGGCCAGCCAAGCTCCAGAGCCGCTATCGCCAATCGAAGGAAGAATTCGGCAAAGCTCTATGCCAGCAAGGCGGGCGTGAAGGACTTTGGTCACAAGGTGCGAATCGATGCTTACGTCTATGACGAGGCGAAAGCGCAGTCGGACGCTAGGAACAAACAAGCCGGCGCGAGAGAGGCGAGGGATGCGAAGTTCAACAAGGGTAGACGGCCATCTGCGCCGCGATAAAGTTGCATTGCAAGAAATAATGAGTATAAAAAGGAGTGTCATGGCTGCTTCAGACAGCAAGAGAGGCTTGTCCGGATGCCCGGGGCAAGTACATGTACATGTATACAGAGGATTGTCACATTGGTTTTGACGCGGACGCCGACAAGCTGAAAGGTGATTGGGTGCATTGTGGATTTTGCAGGTTGTCAGCCTTTTCCCATTCCCATGTATGATACGGCTAGCACAAACAAGGAAGCATTGTTTCAACAAGTATAGAATTGTGCTGAATGACCCAGCTCGAAATCGCCATCAGGACAAAAGCCAATCCAGTCACCTGCCGCGCAAGGAGTAAGACTAGCGAGCAGATCTCTCGAATCTTCAACGCAAGTACTCCCAAAAGCGCCATAGCAATGGCACATAGGCACACAAGAAGGTATAAGGCACTGCCTAGTCCACTGCTGGCCAATCGTACGCCGCATGAAATTACTCTCCAAGCCCTCAACAACAGTAGCACACCTTCGCAGACGCGGGAGCTTCTGGACCTCGCGCTCCATCGCTGCGACACCCAACTCCGCAACAGTCTGGAACGCTTCGTTAAGTATTGACGACTTCCGGCCTTGATCAAACACCATCCCCTGCTCACTGACCGCCAATTCGAGCACCAGCTCTTCAAGCCAGCAGGCATCCCGTAGCGCCGCCCTAAGAACGGCGAAATCATCCAGTTGTTCTGCGAGGTCTTGGAAAGAGGGAGACGGCCCGTTGAGACTCATTCCTGCGAGCATTGAGTCTTCGGCGACTTTCTGAGCTAAATTTCTAGGGAGCGCGATGTAGATGCGCAGGTACAGCTTCCTCGCGGATGTGGGGATTGGAGCGTGTTTCCGGAGAGTCATGCTCGCTAGACCTGTGGGGGCTCGGTATCTTTGGCTCACGCAGAATGTGTCGTATTGTCGGATGTGCTCCCGCACTTCTGCTCGTAATGTCCGGTTGGCTCTCAGGAGGGAGTAGGCACCATGCGTGTACTTTCTTGTGCCGCTTGGAAGACTATCGAGATCCAGTGGGGAGTTTCCAGTGGGTTTTGCGTGGGTGTTCGCCAGGTGCTCGTAAATGACATCGCGAAGCTCGCGTGGGATGCCAATGAGTGTGGCTCGTGGAGGACACTTCGAAGGGGACAGATATGAGCGATGCCGATGATAGTCTGTCCCGATGGATCTGTCCTCTGGCAGTGTGGATAGCATTTTGTCCAAGCACGACATTGAAAAAGCAGAGCATACCATTCGAAATGATGTTCGGAAGGTATAAAGTGTGGGAAGACACCTCACGTAAGGTGGCCGCAATGGACTACACAATATAAAGTTTCTTTAGCTTAGGCAACATGCATCCTTCGTGACGCAGGCAACGAGTTTGGGCCCTAACCCCCAATGTTCCTCTCAGCGTGTTGACCCAACGTTGAAGACTTGAATTGCTAACGGGGTTGTGATTCTGTAAGTCGCCGCCTGTAATGCCTCATTCTGCTAAGACGTATGGACGCGTGGACATGTTGCAGTTTGAACTTGTCAATGGCCCACAATGTGTTGTGGGCCACTTGTGGCCCGCAGACGTTGTCAATGATTTTGACGGTCAGATGACAGGGCTTGACAAGATTGCTGAGCCTCTCAATGGCGGAACTCCAAAATTGGGACCCTTACAGGTGACAAAGACGTCAAAGTCGGTGCTATCCCGTACAGGAGCTGCCCATCGGCAAGACTGGCTTTTGCAGCTCTGTCGAAAAGCCTCCACTCTGCCTTGCAGGCGCCTCCCAAGAATTAGTCTTTAAGGCATAAGGTGGCAGCAGTGCTGTCAGATTGATTATGGACGACGTGTTAAGCCGCTGGCGTCGCCATGTCATGTCATTCTCGGCGGTCATCATTACACCTTTCTTCGAGATCTCAGTAGATTGCACCTGGAAGCAAGCTTGAGGCTTCGGGATGCATGCTTTTCAACCATTTTTGAGAACTTTCAAGGCATCAGTCTGTGCCTCCAGAATGCCAAAGACCTGGCTGAAACCCAGTACAGCGTTCCTGTCGTTCGAAGATTTCGCTTGTCGCAGGCAAGCCGAGAGATCCAGGACGAGGATCTTGCGCACTTCATCGACCCGGGATTGCAGAGACATCAAAAAAGGATGGCTTGAGCCAATCTTGCCGCTTTGGAACACGATTATTAGGTATTGCTCGGCCTGTTTGCGTAGGCGTCTCACAGCGCTGCTGTAGGATGAGCCTTCGGTGGTGTCTTCGTTTTCGTCTTCTTCGTCGTCCTCATCCTCGTCATCCTCATCATCTTCCGCTTCCTTTATCTTGATGCCCAGCTTCTCCTCGAGCTCCTCAAGCCTTTCGTGAACTTCCAATAGTGATCTCCCGAGCACAATCTCTTTCCTCAAACCCTTCTTCTCCGACAACAATCCTGCGGTCTCTTTCGCCCTGTCCTGTACAGCTTTCCTGATTGTCTCAATCTCTCGCTGGAACCCGAGCAGCCCAACCCTCACACCTTCGACCTTCTCTTCACCGCCTTTCAAGTCCCCGCCCAGGCTCAGAAACTCCTCATAATTGCCATTCACCAGGTCAAGTAGCTCGCGATTGAGTAGCTGGCTTCGCTGCCGGAGATCGCTGCGCAAGTCCTCGAGCGTTTGGTGTCGGTTCCTCAAAGACGAGAGGTATGTCTGAGCGTCAAAGTTTGGCGCAAGGAAATCATTGCGAGCGAGTTCTTCTGGGTACGGGAGGTTGTCCTCGTCGTCGGATCCGAAGTTGGGTGAGTCCACGTACGCCGGCGTCGTGTCTGCGGATTGCGACGTGCTGTCGAGGAAGAACTTGCTCATTGTTGACGGCTTTACTGCAGTTTGGCAAGCTCTTTAGCTCATGTTGCTCACTTGAGTGCAAGTGTTGTCAAGCAGGTAAACAATGTACGTTGCGAACCTTGGAAGCTGATCAGGCCGAGGGCAGGCTTGGCGTATGCAGGCAACAAAGTGGATTCGAATACATGTACATCAGATATCAACGCAATATTGAAGACTCTATTTCGCTCAGATATTGGCATCATCCACTGAACAGGCTCAGTAGTTGACTTTTTTCGGGACTCAATTTCAGTGGACAGGTTACTCGTGACAGACTACTACCAGCGTCGCCCGTATGTCTCCGTCTATTTGGCCCCCGAGAGCTTGAATACAGTACATCGAGTGATCTAACGTACAAGCATCGAGTAACATCTTGATCATTCGAGAATGTTCTGCTGTACATGTAGAAGGGCGCCTAAAGGCAACTGGCGATGACTCGATCTGCAACCGAGAAGGATGTCTGACACGCTTGCTTAAAGGTACTCAGCCGTACGTTACGCATCTGACAACCAACCGCACAACACTTATGTTTAATCTGAGATTGACACTTGCTCAATCAACCCTCACATGGCGTCCTCAACCAACAACCCAGGTCTCGATGACCTAGCACAGAGTATAACCGGCTCATGTCTCTGCGGAAGCATCAAAGTGATACTCCACCAAGACCTATTCTCCAAGCCCAACGGCCATATCTGCTACTGTGAAAGTTGCCGTAAGGCAACCGGCACCACTGGTTTCAATGGGCTTTCCACAACCAGAGACAAAGTCGAGATACAGGATCCGAAACAAATGGTCAAGACCTACATCGACACCGCGCCAGACAGTGGGAGGACCGTCGAGAGACATTTCTGTTCGAATTGCGGCAGGTGTGTACGACCCTGGATCTTCGGCAATCGCTATGGTGGACGCTGACTGTTTTTAGCATAACTCACTTCACCATCCCATATTGGAAAGAGATGTGCTCGATTCCGCTCGGGATTTTCCCAAAGATACCTCAGCCGGAGTATGAGTTCTTCACAGCGCGGAAGATGGGATGGCTACCGAAGCTTGAGGGAGTGCAGTCGTTTGATCTGATGCCGACTGTTGAGCTCGTTGGGAGGAAAGCCCAGTAGGGTGTCGGTACTCGCGGGACTGGTCGAAGATTACGATGCAGCTGGTGAGCATGTCTTGTGTGACGCTGCTGTAAGCTCTCGTACTGGGTTGGTGCTCGCAGATGGTTAGATCATTTTCCCGACCCTCTTGCCATCAGACCAATTTGTCAATGGAGACTTGAATAGACGGTACGAGACGAAATTCGGATACATTGAGGTCCGTGGTATAGAAAGCGTGAGATCAGCTTGGCGCTATAATGTGATACAATAGAACGAAACCCAGGAAATTGCATGTAAGTGTTCGAAGACAGAGTAATAGTAAAGGACATACATTAGTTGAGTTACATGCACCTCTTCCAAAGAAATATATGTGCACGGGCCCCCGCGCGTTCACCTCCGCTCCGACTTGAACATCTCAAGCCATAGCGAACAACGAACTGCCAGCGACAGCACGTCTCTACACATAGCAACCATGGCCGCAACAAGATACTGTCCCTCGTGCCTCACTAAGGCATCGCCAACCGCACTCTTCCGCTCCGTTCCTCGAACGACCGCCCAGGCGCCTTTCCTCCGCACATTCCATACTTCCTCACCCCTCGCCGCCGTACAGTCCGCCAATGCAGCAAAGTACAAGCGCAAAGACCAGCAAACCACAGCCAGCAAGAAGAAGAAGAAGACCTCCACAAACTACGCCACTCCTGATCTGCGAGATGCTTTACAATTCAGCCTGCTGGATGCCATGCGGTAGGAACTCCCGGCGCATACTTAAAGCGAATCAATTCTGACCATTTCTTCTCAGATACCTTCGCGCGGCCGAAGTAGGCCGTGTCCCGACTTCTTCCAAATACGAACTTCATGTCCGCCTCAAGACACCCAAAAACGGCGCGGTGGTCCGTAACCGCATGCGCCTCCCACACCCAGTAAAAACCGACCTCCGCATTTGCGTGATTGCGCCAGAAGACAGCAATGCCGGCAAAGCCGCTAAGGCTGCCGGAGCTTCCCTCGTTGGAGAGGAGCACGTCTTCGATATGATCAGGGAGGGACGCATCGAATTCGACCGCTGCTTGTGTCACGTCGACAGTTTGCCCAAACTCGCCAAGTCTGGTGTCGCAAGAATCTTGGGTCCTCGAGGCCTCATGCCGAGCGCAAAGACGAACTCGGTTGTGAAGGATGTTTCGACAAGTGTGAAGGATATGGTCGGCGCGTCGGAGTACAGGGAGAGGATGGGCGTGGTCAGAATGTCTATTGGACAGCTTGGCTTCACGCCAGAGGAGGTGCAGAGGAATATCAAGGCGTTCATCGACGCGCTGAAGAAGGATATTGCGGGTCTTGCTGACCGAACAGCGAAGGATATTCACGAAGTTGTGTTGAGCAGCACGAACGGCCCGGGAATGAGCTTGAACGGCGAGCTGAGGAGCGCAAACAGCCCTCCCACGAAGGACTTGAGCACCATGTAGGATATGGATGATGTGATGTATTAATACCAGACGGCGTTGCGCGGAAAGCGCTGTCTCTCATGGGACAGATCAATAGGGACAGACTACTGCCCAGTATCGCCTGAATCTGTCCCCGGAGAGGCTGTACAAATCATCTGTTATATGTTCATTTGAGGCTAGTCTATTGGTCGCCTGTATTCACACCCAATCATCAATCATTCACATCTTGGCCTCCGGTCCAACGAACCCATTGACGACACTGGTGATCAGCTGATTCGCAATGGCGGTGCTGGGCGGCAATCTCAGGGCGCCCTCCTTGTAGTCAGGGCCTGCCGGATCACTCAAACCTGATGTCCCGACTTCAAGTGCTTCTCTCACTTCAGCAAAGTCGTACCACCTCGCGTCCTCCAATTCAGGGTCGTTGCCCAAATCGATCGTCTCGCCTTCTGGTACTGATTGCCCAACAGCACCAATCATCAAGTTCGCAGGATAAGGCCAGGGCTGCGTGGAGTGGATCACAACCCTGCCGACGAGAATGCCAGCTTCCTCGTACACCTCGCGACGAACCGCTTCCTCAATACTTTCCGCGGGCTCTGCGAAACCGGCGAGCGTCGAGTACCAATACTTCGGGAAGCGCTTGGAACGACCAAGCAGGATCTTGTCGCCTTTGTGGTTCACGACAGCCATGATAACTGTGGGATCCGTACGAGGGAAGCTGACGTTCGATACGCCGGTGCGGGTGGCGCAAGGTGGGCGTTCGTTTTGGGCTAATGGGGCGGATGCAGTGGTCGACATGGGTGCCGCGGCTTTCTTCGCAAGATCTGTAGAAGGGCATGCACGCTTGAATCCACCGTTGACGGACATGGTGGGCTGGCCACATTGCGCGCAGAAAGGATTGCGGGCGTTCCAATCCAGAAGTTGACGAGCTTCAGCGAAGATAGCGGCTGTATACGTGTCAGTCCTCAGTGCCTTCAACATACTCATCTCGGCCGTTCAACATACCATCGCTAGCCTCCAACTCCATAATCCTTCCCTTGCCGAATTGCACGCCGTCTTTCTCCACCTTCGCAATCAAATCCTCACACGCACTCTTTACACTTCCCTTCGGCGACACATCCACCGCAAAGTACGGCGCACCAATATATCTGTTCTTCCCCTGATAATCCAATCCGTTCTTATCACTCTCATCGATTCCCAAAAAGATCATCTGCGGCACAGTCTCCTCGGAATTATACTGCTCCTGCATCTCCTTCTCGTTGCGAGCATACGGGTCCTCACTAACAACCGACTTCACATCCTCGAACTTGACAAAAGCCAGCTTCTTGTTCTCTGCGGACCGCACCAGCGGCTGCAGGTCCTTGCACAGCATGAAAGAGGTCGAAGGGTGCTTGAGCGCTTTGCTGAGGAAGACATGGTCGTTTCGCAAGAAACCGAGACGGTTCAGAGGAGATCCCGAGAAGTAGTTTGCTACTTCGCGGCCGAACTTTCGTGAGAGCATCGAGTCGATGTCCGGGTGGGCGGGCTGCGGGAGGTCGGGCTGCTTTGTAGACATTTGATGATTGTTGACTGGTAGGAGAGGTGGAGGATCGTGTAAGGTACAGACAGGGTTAACGTTTTCTTGTTGTTGCTGTCTAGGTAACTAAGCAAGGTAGGTAATATCGTCTGGAGTGTTATGAAAATGACGTCTACATGTACGAAGCTGCTTGCTGTGTAATCAATGCGATTGCTCGGGTATAAGGTAAGCATTTTTGTTGATGTGCCGAGGATATGCGCAAGGTTCATCTTGTCCGAAAGAGGAAGGTGCGGCTTTCTCAATTTTATCACGTAGAGAACAGACGCGTTGGAGCTTTTACGATTCACCTCCGCCCACCACACACGACTCGCCGGACCGTTTGCCCTTCTTCCTTCACAACGCCTCCTTGAGCAACGACACGTTCCGTCCCTTTGCCGCACGCCGTTTGAGGTGGTGCTCTCAGTGAAAGTCAAAGCTAAAGGACTACATACATCACGCTCTCCAGCTGATGGTGTATGCTCACAGAAATCTGGCAAACCGCGTCGCTTATTACAGAAAACAATTGAAATGTTCAAGACTGGAAGTGCTACCTGACTATAATAACGTGGGTATGACAGAAGAAAAACAGTGGTCTATGCCCGCGAGCGCCGATCCGACGTCTCGAGAGTTGTGTCTCTCTCCACTCGAATGCTATGCAACGGGATTTCGTCTCCGCTCTCCTCATCTGGCCCTGTTCCCGTCGGTGCTACGCCCTTTACTGTGTAATGGTAACTTTTCCCATCGATGCCCATGTCCTTGCCGCAGCCACCAGAGCCCACGGAGTCGTTCTCATCGGGTAGGCGATAGAACGCATTAGCGCTGACCCGTTTACTGTCTGGCGCGGATACTGCCCCATCGGCTTCTGTTCGAGAGGGAGTCGACTTGTTTCCTCTGCTGGACTGGAAAGGGTTCATCGAACTCCGATTCGCGCCTGACCCATTCTGGCTCCTGATCCCCACTATCCGGAGGAAAATGTTCAGCGCCGGCAACATGGTCGGAAGGCAGGCTGAGACAATTCCAGCGGCCATCTCAATCGCGGTCCAGCCGACTGTTGGCGCCAGAGTATAGCTCGGATCGGTCGCGGTGTAAGTGAACAGGACTGTCGTGCGGTATGCGGAAGCGAAGACAACACTGTGAATCGTGGTTAGCAAGGGACACAAGCGGACTATCCCGATCGACTTACAATGATCCCAAGCCAAACGCAGCCGTAACTCCGATCTTCTCTCGTCTTGCCAATGTCAATCCCCAGACTGGTGGAATCGGCAAGAACAGGATGACAAGATCCGTAAAGATCGTGGATGCTGCGTTCGCAATCCAAGTTGCGACCTGGTTGATGCACTTGCCGGGTATGTCGGGATACCACTGCAAATCGCTTGTTAGTCTCTAATGCAGACTGTGCGTTTGGAAGGGACAAAACTGTACCATCTTCTGAACGGGTACGCAGATGAAGACGAAGAGGAAGCTGATGGTGACGACCCAGACCATCACAAACGTCCCAACCACCCAGGCCATCTTCTTGAAGTACGGCAAATGGAAGATGCGGTAGTACATCATGAGAATGCTAAGTTTCGTCCAGCCAAGATTCCACGCGTACAGAATCTCTGCCACGACAAGCCATTTGGCCATCCACACGATGTCTGCTGGATTGACGAGGTCTGCGTGGATGCCCATACCACTCGCATGCATAGCGAAGATGAATCCGACCACGACCAAATTCCATCCCTTGGCTTCGTCAGCTATCCATGCTGTGCTGGTGTCCGCAGAATCCCTCAATCGGTACTTGGTTGCTTACCATCGAGAAGATGATCATGTAGTCATCCCACCATAAAGGTTGTCCCTTGATTCTGCGACTGACCAAACGCAATGCAACAGAGGCCAACGCCAGTATGGTCATTGACACCACGACCGACACCGTCCATGGCTGTATGTCATTAGGATCGTACCCCGGGATCCCGGGAAGCTGAGACTCAGCCATTGTGTCGGAAAGATGTTGAACGAGTGGTGCGGGTAGCTGTCAGGGCTGTCGAACGACCTCTGCCTTGCTTCCGGGGACTCCATCTGATATAGTTCGACCTGCATCCCCTGTCAACCTACCACGTGCGCTCTCGGCATCGTTGATTTTTCGTGCTGTATACATGTCTGTCTAATGCTCGGGAGCTGTCTTAGTGTGAAAAGGTTGACTTCCGGGGACCAGACAGTTAACGTTTCCGCGCAATGCAGCACCAATCATCGTTCCCGATCTCTGGACAGAGGGTTGGCGTGTGAGGTCCGTGAAGTCAGTAACCGAGTTGGTCTAGCTTTAGTGTGAAAGGAATCCCCATAATCTATCGAGAGCCGGACTTCAGCGCTACGCTTACATGTCTATACCTGCTATGCGGCTTCATGTTTTACTTAAAGCATGGGCATCTTCAATAATGTATGCACTCCTGATCATCGCAGCACAGGAAGATCAAATGTTCTTCTCGCGAGTAAAACTTAGGTCCTCGGCACTTACTGTGACAGGCTCAGATCTCTCGTCTTATCTAATCTAAGGTCTTCATAGGACGTCGGGGATTTCTGACACGCGTAGTCAGGAATTCAGACACCGTGGCGTCCCTAGCGTGATGCAGCACTATATCATACTTAGCCTCAAAACTTGATCCTTCGCCTCGTGCAACCCCTTACGGCATGCGGATTCTCAGACCCACTGGCGTCTTGCAAGTGCCGCCTTTGACCCGTGAACTAACGTCTCGAGGACAAGTAGACAGGGACAGATATGGCTGACGCTGGTGGTATTTTGTTCCGATTAATCTGTCCCCTGAGAGACTAACCACACATGCCATTGCGCATGGCGCATCTGCCGTCAAACTACTGTACTCGGATAAATGGACACCCAAAGCGACAAGATCTCCACAGAGGTCCCACGACGCTTGCATGGGTGTCGAAACACTATTGCCGGCCGGACTCGAGGCCAGGAGATCACTTGCTCGCCATTACCTGGTTATGCGTCACGAGCAACACGAGCTTCTCCCTACGCCTTGACCGAGTTCCTGCCTCAATCTTGCAAGATATTGGATACCGATACTATACCGTCCAACATAAGATAACCACTCAATATCCTTGTCATTACCTTGGCCTGCATTCGGAATTAGACATGGCTGCGAAGACCACCATCAACGTACCCCATCTGGGCGGCATCAGCGCTGGCTACAGGACGACCGGGATTGATCCCGCGAAGCCTACAGTTGTCCTCATCAACTCCATGTGCACGACCTCTTCGCTGTACGATGAGCAATTCAACAGCAAGTCTTTGACCGCTGCCGTCAACCTTCTGGCCGTCGAGCCGCTTGGCCATGGTGCCACTAGCTCAGTCAGCGAGCACTTCACCTATTGGGATTCCGCCATCATGGCTCTGCAGGTGATGGAGGCTCTCGGCGTCCAAAAGGCCTTTGTATTGGGTACCAGTCAGGGCGGCTGGGTGGTAGTCCGCTTGGCACTACTGGCTCCCGAAAAGGTATGTTGCAAGTCTTCGCCAATGAGAGGATACCATGGCTCTTCAAGCCTGCTGCATAGGAGTGATCTCAACTGACAGTGCAAGATTCTCGGTGTTCTACCCCTTGGAACCTCTATGGACTACGAGTCCGCCAGCTCGCGTGAGTTGGGCGCCTGGAACCCCAAGAACGACCTCGCTCCTTTCTTGGAGAAGTGGTCTACCCCTAACCAGCCCGACTTTGTCGTCGACGAGGTCTGGAGAGGTATGGTTGCCAGCCTTGGCTTCTCCGGTACTGTGGGCCAGGAAACTCTGTCCTTCTGGGACCAAACAGTGAAGGATGTCTACAGCGGCGAAAACGGCAGGAAAAAGCTCCGCATGGCGCTTATCAACCTCATGGAGCGCGATGGTCTTTTGCGCCGTGTGCGTGATATCAAGTGTCCGGTCTATTGGCTCCAGGGCAATCAAGATGTCGTCTTTGGCACGAAGATCCCGGCCGAGCATATCAAGCTGTTCACCTCATCTCCGGAGGCTACGCTGACTCTCGTCGAGGGCGGCGGTCACTACCTGAACGCCACTAGCCCGAAAGAGACCGAGGAGGCTATTTTGAAGATGATTGGAAAATATGCCTAGATCTTTGTTGCTAGAGGAATAGACGATTTGCATGGACGTTTCCTTCCCATTGCGCCATGCTACCTAGCTGTCGATCGCAAGTTACACGGGCAGACGTCCACCCTACTGGCATAGAACACGGACGCAAACCTGCCATAGACTATTGCAATCGTGCCTATGGAGTCTAATCTCTGGCTTACGGGCTGTTGATACTCACCCGTACTTCCCGAATCAAGAGACAAGTCGTCTTCGACCACAGCCAAGTCAACTCGCGGACATGCTTCCGATCCCACTAGCACACCTTCTACATGAAGCATGTCCAAGCATGCATCCTCTCCTGTATCCGCGGCCTCCAGGGCCCTTCCCCGAGAGACTACCGTTATACCAGCGGTTTGGCGAACACATGGGTGCGAGTCACTTAAGCGAATCCACCGTTCAACTTGGCTTGCAGTAGTCGACTTGGCAACCCTGTCCGGGATCCTCGGAAAGAAGACCTGGGTATACGAGCCGCCTGTCCTTTAAAACTTCATGGATAGTAGTAGCTTCGAGCGTCCCGCACATTGACAACGAACAACGGCAATTCTTGCACTTTCCGCCACTAGTCCCGCACTCTCCACAAACAGAAGCAATCCTTCTCAGACTACCTTGACTACCATGCCCTCAATGCTCCCTGCCGTCTTCTTCCTGGCTCTCGCGGGCCAATCCTACGCGAAGCTTGAACCGAACTTCACTTCCAACGCCGGCGTCAAGATCTACAACCCGTCTTCCTTTTTCGACACCACCGGGCCATGGAGCTTGATGTCTCAGGCCGGCGATCATCTGTACATTGCCGGTGCGTCGTTGTCTTGTTGTGGCGCCGCTATCAAGCGCTCTAGAACACTACTCTCCTCCTCTCATCCTTTCGTCCATTGTACTAACCAGAAAACAAACAGGCATGCGCGGCATCCACCAAGAAAACAGCACCCTCGCGCCAGTCGGGATGGCCCGCGTCCGCACAGCGTACGAGAACATGCGTGATCTTGCTGAGATGGCAGGCGCCGAGCTGACGGATTGTGTGCGGCTTGTTGTCTACACGACCGATATGTATAGGTATAGACCCATGTGTAATGAGGTCCAGATTGAGCTTTGGGGCGACGATCCGAGTCGGTATCCGCCTAGGACGATAGTTGAGGTTGATCTGTTGAATGATGATGATATTGTGGAGGTGGAGGGGACTTTTTACAACCCTCCGAAGTTGTGAGGGAGGAGGCTCGAGCTGGGTGGATGTGCGTTTGGTTTGATGTTTGGCAGTGATGTAGGGTTCCGCATGACCAGTAATTATAAGGCGGCTTGCCGGATTTGTCTTGCCCGGAAACGATACCTCCACGTAAATTTAGCAAGTGAACTGATCCCGAGGGAGACGTATTCAAATTGTTTCATGTACGATTCTGCCAACCTTTCCCTTGTCTGAACACTGCTGATACTAGGTGGTGGCCATCAACTCCCAGTGGGAGTCTCTCATCGCCTTACCACGAACGATAGCGGCGTTGATGTGAACCATTGGTGTGCCGGTTCCGATCACGTGAGGTTCGGTTCTGAGAGCTCCCTTAAAATCCCGGAGCATCTCGGCGATAGGCCTCTTTAGAAATCCCATCAGATCCGATCTCCTGCTCTTCAGATTGGTAGGAATGTCCTCCGGCATTGGGTGTACCTCGAGACGGATGTTGGTGGGGAACGACTTCATCTTCGCGCAAAAGCTCAGGCCCGACAGGATTCCAGCGCATGCATTGCTGCACATCTGATACAGCTGATCTTTGTCCCGTTGGTTACTTCTTTTAGCTCTTAAAGAGGCTATTAGTGCTAGTAATAAGAAAGGCCTAACGAACCTACGAAGACTAAAGCGAATGCGAATAGTGTTATACGTGGGCTTAAACAGGTCCTACGCCGTCAATAGGCAATTGTAAGTCTACTACACAGCTTCTAGGTTAGCTTAAGAAGAGGCTATCAGTTTTAGTAATAAGAACAGCGTAAGATATCGCTGAGACTAGATCTAGTCATAAATTTGTCAGCTTATGATCACTACGTAGATGTAAACATTTCTTATGGTGAGGGGTGATTATAGTACCATTAGGTCTATTAACTTAGTAAAAGGTCGTTAGCTTAAACGACAAGTACGCCTTAAGGAAATCTGTGCGTCAATGTGTAGGGGAGGATCGTAGGAGAACCGTAGGTTTCAATGTTTTGATGACTTACGAATACCTCTACGTGGAATCGATCAGGTCTTGAAATGAGGCATTCGCAGCCTCCGCTAAGGTGCTCGGGAAGCGCATTTCGGTCGTTTCGGACAGTCCTTGAATAGTCATTTTAGTTAGAGAGGTTGATTCTGGAGGTAAGGTCGATTAACCAGCCATTGATACAACAAGTTCTTCTGCATCATCCCCGGAGAAGACCTTCCGTTGCGAAGATAACACAGCTCCCCACTGCCTATGATCTTAGGGTCCTATCTACGCAGTCAACGAGGCCAACAGCCCAGCGAAGCCACTTGTGAAGAACATGGCAGTCCGAATGTAATTTTGCGAAACCCAGGACTTCAGCAAGGCAACGTGCTCTCCGCTGGCTTCGCTCTTGACCTGCAAAGCGGAGTCGACACTGATGGCAATCAAGCGATTGATGCCGGGAATCATCACAAATCTGGTGAAAGCCAGAGTTGCAAGTGTACTGCCTGCGGCAATTGACCACAGTCGCCGTTGCGCAGGAAGAGAGTAGGCAAGGTATGCACTTGCCAAGACGGAAGTCAATGCTGCAGGCACAACGATGGAACCACCTGTGCGGAAGACGTGGGCGAAAATTGGAGTGGCGATGCCGACGGGCTCTGGGTACAGGCGTGGGACGATGTTGTGGGAGGCACAGAGTCCGTAGCCGGCCGCGGTGAGGGCCAGAGGAACAGACACAAGCTTTGCGGCGAGAATCGCTTGTGGGGAGTCCATTGTTGAGTTGATGAGGTATTGAGCTTTGCGGGTGGATAGTGTTGGTTTAATGGTTGGTGTCTGACGTTTGGTGGTCGTTGTTTGAGAGTGGTGTGGTTGTGTGGGTAGAGTCAAAAAGAGAAGATGCAAGTGAGGTCGCGTGGAAGCTTACTATATACCCTCTCACCACGAGCTCAAGATCAATGCATCGGATCCCAGCTAAGTCTGCCGGGACGTGTTGGTAATAAAGCTGGAGGATTCACTAACATCCAAGGATTACAGGAGGCTTTCCGGAAGCCTTTTGAACCGAATCTCCGAAAACCCGCCCACGTAGGCGACTATTTGAGTGTCGATTGACGAATATCCGCTAGTAGGTGAGGTGGGTAGTCTCCATGCGGTCAGTGGTAGTAATTGCCGATGATAGTACGCCGGCTGGTAGGACTCATGTTGACCAACATATGAGTTGGTACGGCGATAGAGGACAAGAACAAGGAACCTTGCCTTGGAAGTTTTCCATGGGGCTCGCGTGTTTTGCCTTTTATGCTCTAGCGGTACGCGGGGTCGAAGTTACATATTTTATCGGTGTTATCGAGACGCGACGAAGCTTTCGGGATGAGCCGCCGGACCCGCGTAGCTGTTTCCATGTGAATGAGTCGAAGTGGCATATGCAGGTGTTCCAGAAGAACAAGTCTTTCCAGCTCCACACTACGTCCAAGCCCTTTCCCTACATGACCACACTCCTTCGGTCGCTCTCGCGTACATCTTTTCTTCTGCGGCCAAAAGTCTATACAGCCACGAGGCTTGTCCTGCGCTCACCACTCGCGAAACCAAGTGCGCGAACATACACAACTACAAGAGCAACGAGAATGGCGTCTGTCCAGCAGGCAGAATGGCGTGCCCCTGCGCCGCACTCCGAGGCGATCCAGCAGTCCCTGCCGAAACTAAGCATGTACAACTCATTGACCCGGAGCAAGAACGAGTTCGTGCCTCTCGATCGCGAAGGGAAGAAAATTGGCTGGTACGCCTGCGGTCCTACCGTGTACGATGATGCCGTACGTCTCGCCCCTCTGTATCCTGGAAGCTTTTTGAGTCGAAGGAATTGTAGCGTAGCGACGGGAATATACAAACGTCAACACGTTCCAAGACATCAACTGATTCGCTGATCCCAGCACCTAGGCCATGCCCGCAACTATGTCTCGACCGATATCATCCGCCGCATCCTGCAGGACTACTTCAAATTTGACGTGAACTTTGTTATGAACATCACCGACGTGGACGACAAGATTATCCTTGCCGCGAGACAACAGCATCTGCTTGCCGACTGGCTGGCGAAACACAAGGAGGTGGATCAGGACGTGCGAGACACGACGGCTCAGGCACTTGCAGCATACTTGCAAAAGAATCTGCCATTGATTCCCGCCGACACGAAACCGGAAGCATATGAACAAGAAGCCGAGCGCGCATACGGCCATGTCTTGAAGGGCAAATCGGTCGCAAATGACAGTACACCACCTGGCGACAAGGAAGCAAAAGTCAAGATGCACCTGAACACGACGCGAACGGCCGCAGAAGCTCTGCACCGGGAGCAAAAGGACATCGACGCATTCGGACTGAAGGCCTCTGGCGTCTTACTGCCCTACATCGATTCATTGCACGGCAGCTCGGTCCAGGGCAATGATCACGAGATTTTCACGAAACTTACGAAGAAATATGAGCAACGATTTTTCGACGACATGAAGGCACTTAATGTGCAGTACCCTAGTAAGCTCACTCGTGTGACAGAGTACGGACCGCAGATTGTCGACTTTGTCAAGCGCATTGAGGACAACGGATACGCATACGAGCACGAAGGTTCGGTCTACTACGACACTGGCAACTGGGAGAAGAATGGTGGTGTGTACGCACGTTTGGAACCATGGAACAGGAACGACAAGGAGCTTCAGGCCGACGGTGAAGGCTCTCTATCCACCAAGAAGACCGGCTTCAAGCGGTCCGGTGCTGATTTCGCGCTTTGGAAGGGTTCCAAGCCCGGCGAGCCGTCCTGGTCATCGCCATGGGGCGAGGGAAGGCCGGGATGGCATATTGAATGCTCTGCCATGGCATCTGATGTACTTGGCAAGACGTTTGACATCCACTCGGGTGGTATTGACCTTTCGTTCCCGCACCACGACAACGAGCTCGCGCAGTCAGAGGCTTATTGGTGCGGCAAGGATACCGTCGACCCGCACGCTCAATGGGTGAACTACTTCCTGCACATGGGCCACTTGAGCATCCAGGGTAGCAAGATGAGCAAGAGTTTGAAGAACTTCACCACTATTCGAGAGGCCATCTCCCAAGGAGACTGGACTCCTAGAGGCTTACGCATCGTCTTCCTGCTCGGAAACTGGCGCGATGGCCTCGAGATCACTGGAGAAGTCGTCAAAGCTGGCGTTGCTTGGGAGGAGAAGCTTAACAGCTTCTTCATCCGAGTTCGTGACATCCAACAACGCTCGACTGAGGCTCAGATCAAGGGTCTCAGCCTTGCTGACAGCAACCAAGGCTCGGGCTCGGATCTTCTCTCGAACCTCAGCACAGCCAGCCAGAAGTTCCATGATGCCATGTGCGACTCTTTCGACACACCCACTGCGATGCGCGTAATTTCCGACCTCATCACCGCTTACAATTCCGCCTCGGCTGTTCCGGAAACAACCTCAATTGCCATTGCCCAATGGCTGACGGAGCAAGTCCACATGTTCGGTCTCGACAGCGAGCCCCTCAAGCCCGCCCAACTTGGCTGGTCCGGTATCGACATCCCCGAGGATGCTAAAGCACACATCTACCCTCTGGCCTCTCTCCGCGACCGCGTTCGCGAACAAGCAATTGCTGGTTCCGTTGACATCGCCTCGCTTGGCTCTCTTTCAGCACAGAGCACTGACACCGCAAACCCATACTCTGCAGTCCATGCAGACTTCCAGCGCCGCATCCTCGATCTTTCCGCCTCCTCCGCTCCGCCCAAAGACTACCTCGCTGCTTGCGACCACCTCCGGGACACCGCCCTCTGGAACCTCTCGATCTACCTCGAGGACCGCGAGTCCCAACCCTCCCTTGTCCGCCCTCTCTCAGCGTCTCTCCGCCAGGAGCGCGCTGACCGCGAGAAGACGGCAGCCACCAAAGCGGCTGCCAAGGAGAAGGCAAAGCGCGATGCAGAGGCCGCCGAGAAGGAACGTCTGGAAAAGGGCAAGTTGAGTCACCTAGAAATGTTCAGGACCAGCGAGTTCAGCGCCTGGGATGCCGAGGGATTGCCGACGGCAGACGCCGAGGGTAAGGAGGTAGCCAAGAGTCGCGCGAAGAAGCTGAAGAAGGATTGGGAGAGGCAGAAGAAGCTGCATGAGGCGTGGAGTGCGCAGCAGGCGTAGTCACAAGTTTCTGGAGAGTTTTCAAGTCTTTTAGGTGGAGTTTGGCATCATAGGGGAGGTCGTTAGCGTTTATGCGTCTGTTGGTTGCGGTTGGTAGGAGGGCTGAGGAATGATTAGCATCGTGGTCCAGGTTGCATGGTCACGCGCGGTAGTAGCGTTTAGTTTTTGCTTGATCGACGTCGCCAATTTTTTGGGTTCTGTCTTCTACAGTACGCTTCACAAAGCTTGCGAAAACTGCCAAGGTTCAAAGGTGGACTAGAGTCCTTCGGAAAGGTACTATACACCTACTTCCTACGTAGCACACTATGTCAAGTCGACCGGATCGAATGCCTTGATTATTCGGGCTTTGGTTAGTGTGGTGACGAGGCCTGATTGCATATGCGCATCTTACTTTAACTCCAACCCCAACCCTACCGGACAAGCAACTCAGGTGTTCATGGGCAAGCTACGTGCCTTGCAGGCATTCAAAGCAATCTCACTAATGGTCTGTACGACAGCGACGAGTTAAATGCATCGTCCCTAGACTGCATTTAGTATCTTTCGCGTTTGCTGCCATCATAGATGTCTGTTCTCATTGAGCTCACGTGCCTGTTTAATCTGAAACCAAAGTCAATTGGCGTACAAGAGATGCGGAGAAGCGCTAATGAGAGAGTCTCTTTCATATCTATTGATAATGGGTGATGGAGTTTAAGCATGTTGATGGTAGACTACCTTGATGGAAGGGAGTGAATTGTATAAAGGGTGTTACGGTACCTTTCAGAAATAGCATTTGTCTAGTTCTCAGCATCTCGTGCATGCATTTTCTAGGTACCCCTGGAGTCTCACGCACGATCATGCCTTTCTCTCACCTTTTGATCACCCATGCAAGCCACTGCAAATCCCGATCTCTAACTTTCCGATCTGTGGATGATGGTCCCTGACTTTTCGCCTGACACTTCGTGACGTTATCGACACGACATTGTGAGCAAAGTTCCTCAGATTTGGAGTCGAGACAAGGCGGGCAAAACGATCGGTCATGGCGACGCGGATGCGCCTGCGATCGAGAGAGGCACAAAAAGGCAAGGCGTTCGCCCTCTTCCCCTTGCAGTTACAGACACGATCGTCCTGTTGTTTGCTGCATCCACCGTTCACTTCCATTCGAATCTCCCCAGCCGTGTTGCCTCCTTCAGTGTGTCCCTGCAGTGCGTCCAAACGTCATTGACTACATCCACGCCATTCTTACAAACTGCACGGTTAATCGTGACGTTGAAAACCCCCAAAGTCGATCGATACTACCTTACCATCCCATCCATATATGGCCGGCCTATTCTCTGTCTCTCGGACGACTCCAGTCTTGTTTCGCAGAGTAGCATTTCACCACCCCACCACCAACGGACCCAACGCCCTCCGTCTAGCCATCTCGGCTCTCACCTCCACCTCCAACGTCTCGCGTACCATCGCTGCATTAAAACCCTCCACCGCCAGCGCCATCCTGAGCTATTGCTATACCACTTCCACCAAGAACGCAAACGTACCAGCTAGCGCTTTCTCAGCGCCAGTAACTCCCGACTGCTCCAACGAGACTGCCGCCGCCGCAGCCCGCACATACGCCACCAGCATGAGCCCCGACCAGGAAGCGCAGGAGAACGACACCGGTCTAAACGACTGGAAGACCAAGGCTCCCTACAAGCTTCACGACCCCAATGAGCACTTTGAAGCCCGCTATGAAGCAGCTTGCCACTGCGGCAAAGTCGAGTATGAGCTGAGCCGAGAAGAGCCTCTGGACAGCAAATTGTGCCACTGCACCACTTGCCAAACTCAACATGGTATGTCTTCCCGATGAGAACGTCGCTATCGACTAGAAAGATGGAAATAATTGCTAACCACCTCTCTTCTTCCAGCCGCCCCATTCCAATGGGCCGCCATCTTCCACAAAGACGACATCAACTTCAAACACGGCCACCACAACCTTGAGTGGTACGACCCATCCACCAAATCTACCGAACACCAACTGCCTTGCAAAGTCCGCTGCTCCTTCTGCCACAGCCCTATCATGGACGAGGGCCGCAACATGATTCTGCTATTCCCGTCGCTCATCAAGTTCAAGAGCGATCAGGACAAAAAGAATTTTGCTCCTAGGTATGTCATTCCCTGAACGTGTCTTGTGAGAGGGAGTTCGCAACGCTGACTATTTCTTTGCTAGGCTTCACATGTTTTACGGCCAGCGCTGTATTGATGTTCCCGATGGTTTGCCCAAGTGGACTGGGCTTAACAAGGAGAGCGATTTGATTGAGGACTCGCCACCCGAGCAGATCAGGGAGAACGTTCGCCAGCGTGAGAAGGAGAGGGAGGAGCGCTTCGAGAAGGGCGAGCACAAGTAAAGAGATTGCTTGTCTTGCTTCGCTTGTTGGATTTTCGAAAGGTGCTCTCAAGACCTCCATGGCAAGACCAGCTTTACAAGCCTCCATTGACATGGGTGTCCCGTAACAAGGACGCTCAGAGCTTGCCTATGCAAGACTAAATTGTCCATTGCGTAATAGCGTGGGCATCAGCTGGCTGTATGGTTGGTAGTAAAGTACGATTACCTTAGGCATATTTACCTAGTAATGAGATATATGATACTTACCACTGTCGTGCTTATCTGACTACCTTAGTCCGTGCGAGACACCGCAATATACTTGCTGTACATATATACAACATCATGTACTTTAGCATCATCAAAATGTAAAAATTTAGAAACAACCATCCATGCATCCACTCCCAGGGAGCAGATCAATCGGGACAGACCACAACCGCCCCATCACAACCAACAACCAACAACCAACTCCAATCTCCATCAAATTCCATGTGACTTATAATACTCCCTCAACGCCAGATCCGCCACCGCACCGCCAACGACCAAATCTACCAAACTCCACCTCGGCCCCAAACCCGCCAGACTCCTCCCGACCATCACCGCCCCACCCACAAACATCCCGACCTCCACGTGCGCCCTCGCCTGCTCCTCATCCCTCGCTCTCTCCCTCTCATGCGCCCACCGTGGGATTACATACCTATAGTCCAATCCGGCCGCTTGCGCGCACAATATGGCCGGGACGCTCACAAGGGCGCTCACGTGCAGAGCACGCATGGTGAGAGGGTTTGCGAGCGGGGAGAAGCGAGCTGTGCTGCCCAGGGATGGCAGTTGGCGGAGGTGTGTTAAGGCGCCGGAGAGGAAGACGAAGGGGAAGGCGTCGACGGCTGTGGCGGGGACGTCAAGCCGTTTGCTCCAGGTGGGAGCGGTGGTGAGGTATTTGATTGGTGAGGCGCCTGGGTAGGGGTGCCAGGCGTTGTCGGAGGGGGTTTTGAGGTTCCAGAAGAAGAGGTAGGTCGTTAGGGGCGGGGAGGTTGTCATGTTTGTTTAATCTTCTAGATCCTGTGTGTTTGCTTCGTGTGGTGTGGTAGCGAATTGGTTGTTGTTATCCGAGGCAGTGATCTAAAGGCGATTTTCGTCTATAGTGTACTTCGTGATAGGCTCAGACAGGTTCGAACAGGCGTGTAGTCAGACGCAGGCGATGAAGTGATCCATGTGAGTATTCACACGCGTCTGCTGCGTTCACGTGAAAGAGCAGTTGTGCTTGAGAAAGGCACCTCAGTGACTGCAGTGACTAGTGTAGGTGAGATTCTTAAATAGAAGTGCTGTCACTCAACCAACAAGAAGAAGAAAACAAACACCACCCAACCTACCGCCCCAGCATCCATACTGCAGCACCTTATACTTTACGATCGTCAGGCTCAAAGTGTATGATACCATCACCTCCTCAGCCCGAAGTTCGGCAAGTGAAGTTGCTCCACCAACGCCAAGACGACAGCAAGGCGCCGACGCCGACCAAGGGACTCCAGTAGCCTCTCTCTCTCCGTGAGTAGTCTCCCGGCGCGTCTCCCTTACCGCAGTAATAACCCGCCGCCAAACATCGAGAGATCAGCCGGTCCGAAAAATGTACTGATCTGAATTTCTCTTCGTGATGGCAGGTCAAATCTCTCAAGCGACGCGTCTGCTGTAATGACGGGAAAACGCAAGCGAGGCACAGCATTTAATCCTACCAAGACTCCAAAGCGGAGGAAGAGATGTGAGTCTAGTCTATCACTCCAGCATCCTCGGCTGCCTGCATCCATCATCCCCTATTATTGAGAGACAGTCTGCTCACATTCAACCCTAGCTGCTGTTCCAGCTTCATCGCCTGATTCGCCTCATCCCCACGGCGAATTTGACGAGGATCAGTTTTACAAAGTCCGCACCGTCCTTGCCGAACGCGTTGTTGGACGAAAGACCCAATACAAGATCGATTGGGAAGACGACGAGCGGACTGGTGAAAAGTTTGCTCCGACTTGGGAACCAAAGGATAATCTTACGGAAGTTGCACTCGCCGACTGGGAGAAGCTGAAGCGAGCTAAACAGAGCAGTATGTCTCAGATTCACGGTCCCATCTACGCATGTCTCGACAACTTAGGCTGGCAGATTCAATCCATCTATCCGTACCATACAGCTAACACTTCTCAGAACAACCAGCATCGTCGAGCAGTGGTGCTAGCAAGTCGCAAGTAACACCTGTCCAAGCTCCTGTGAATCGTGGCAGAGTTCGCAGAGTCTTGTCTAGCTCTCCTGCAACACAGAGTTCTCTCGCTGCCCGCCATCCTACTACACCGGATAGTCCGTCTCGGCCTATTGAAATTGAAGAAAGTCCGGAGACTACTTCAGTGGGCGCTCCCAATTCCTATCACCCCGACATCAAAGACTCGCCTCTGTTTGTGCCCCAGGATAGCCCATTTGAAATCCCCAGCCAAGATCTAGCATTCATTCGGCCGTCTGAGCCGCCCTCGAGTTACCAGGAATACTCGACGACACATTCAGGAGGAGTCTCGCAATCATTACCAAACTCTGCATCAATACCTCGACCAGCAAAGGAGGGCACGACTGACACACCCGCTGTTTTCGCCACCAGTGCGAACGAGGAGCCATCGAATCTAACACCTGTCCAGCCCTCTACTGGCAGAGTTATACCCGACTCTCAAAGCCTGCCTACGTCGCTTGACTTTGCCGCATTACAACCACAGGCATATCAGAACACTCGCGACAGCCAAGAAGCTGCAGCCGCAGGTCAGCTCATTGAAGATTTACAGGGTGCTGCCGAAGACACTATTGCTACCTCCCCACCAAAGCTGAAGACAGGCTGTTCCCGTGATCAGTTACCTGTTCAGCCGTCAACTTCGCTTACCAATCACCAATCGCCTCCTGTTTCGAGGCCTTCCGGATCTCCAGCAAAGGTTGGCAAGGAGTCTTCCACGAATCCGGACTCTCAGCTGCGATCTAAAGAACGGCAACTGTACATTGACGAGCCGGAAAGCGCACCTGTTGCGGACAACCCAAGTGATTTCGACTACAGAGTCTCGATCGAGAAACCGGAGGCTCCAGCTCCAGAGGCACACCACACTGCACAAGAAGAACCGGAGACACAAATTTCATTACCGTTCGAAACTCAGGTTGCACCAGTTCAAAGCCAAGTTGTAACGGGTGCCTCTTCACAATTGCCTAATAGCCTGCCACCTGCTGAACGCAACCCAACCTCGCACAACGACGCGTCATACCTACTCCGAGCTCACAGTCTTCCTGTACACGTCGAAGTTGATTCCAGCTCATTCGCACCGATCCCTTCGCGTACGCTGTCAACGATCGGCGAAAGCGCACCGCCACCACCTCACATTCCCTCCACCCCTACGCGCTCCTCAATCGAGCGCACATTGAACATGGACGGTAAGACACCAACATCGGAAACGAAAGCGGAGGGTTGGGGTGCCAAATTAAGGGCCGCAAGAGCAGCAAACGCAGCAAACGCAGCAAAACGAAATCAAACTCCTTCTGTTGCCTCCAGCCAGGCTACCCCGATAAAACCATCTGCTCTACCGCCTAGAATCAATGCGGAAATTGCTGCAGAGAGCCCTGCGCGAGCAGGAACTCCAGAGTCCCGTAATGGCGGTCGGTCTCCATCTGCTGTACCAGCCGCGCTACCAGTCCAAGTGGCGACACAAGAAGAGATGAACACGTCTGGTCGGTACAAGACGTTGGTCCCGCAAGAAAAAGAGAACCTGGCCCTTCGAAGGCAAAGCACAATCACTGGCACCACTTCTAAAGAGACTTCAAAAGTTGGCAACTTTGTCCACTCCGTACCAATTGCGTTGATGGGCCATCAGCGCGACTCGTACCCGCTTATGATTCAGCACCACAAAGACGTTATCGAACGCTTCCTCGCAACGAGCCATCCCACCGATGAGCTCATTGTCGAAATCGAAACACTTCTTGAGCGCCTCCGCCGTATTGCCGTGCACCCAGATCTCGACAACGTCGAGACATACACGCAGTATGACGTGCCGGCCGCTGCTCATGCCAAATGGGCAATCGACTGTAGCGCAAAGTTCCTCTTCTTGAACCATCTTATCGATGAACTACGCGAGAAACCTGTTTCGATTGCCATCATCTGCCGTCCCGGACAGCTGTCACAAATTATCGAGGATTTCCTACGTGGCCTTGACGTTACTTACTACAAGGCTGACACAGGGCAACAGACCGAGCAGAGCAGCGGTGCGATTTCTTTCAAGATCATATCGCCGGACGAGGACATTAGCTCTGAGTCGCTCGCTGCTGATGCTATCATCTGCCTGGACAACAGCGCAGAGGCTGGCGGTCCTGCTTTGAAGCTACTACAGGATAGCTCGTCAATCGTCATAGCACTTGTTGTACCTAGTACTGTTGAGCATGTCGAGCGTTGCATCTCTCCTAAGCTTACTCATCAACAAAAGCTCCGTGCTCTTGTACATGGCATTTTCGACCTTAGGTATGAGTCTGGCAAGCTAGAGCACGGTCAGCTTCCATCGATCGAGACGGCCAAGGTACTCGCGGGCTTCCTCATGAACAAGGAGAGCACAACGGAAGAATGGTCCATACCTGCGTTGAGTATGCTTGAGAACCTGGACAGTCAGACTGAGAGTGACATTGAGCTGCCTCAGAGTAGCGCAGCTGCTCACATGGCCGAGAAACGACCTTTCGAGACTATCGATGTAGAGATGTCCTCGTCGGACGCCGACACATTCAAGCGTCCTCGTCTTGCTTCGAATGGAGTACAATCCCACGACGTGCCCACTACCATCAACCCTTTGGAACTCGACCTTTCGCATGTTAGCGATTCGATCGACAAACCGAGCGGTAACGACCATATCATAGACTCATCCAATCTGGCAGCCTCATCAGTTCTCAGTGAGACTATCCAACGCCTCCAATCACTCCTGGTCTCAACTCGCACAGAACTCGCAGTCCACAAGCAAGATCTAAGCGACCTTCAATACCGCTACGAGGACCAACGCACCCAAATCGTCAGTCTCACGAGAAGGAACGACGACGCTATCGACACTGCCCAGAAAGCCGTTACACGCATGAGCGAAAGTGCAGCCACAACGAGCGCCCTCCGTGTCGAGAACCGATCTCTCAAAGAGCAACTCAAAGCTGCCCAAGACGCTCTCGCAGACCACTCCATCCCCGAGCGCGCCGAACTCGAGCAACAGCGAATCGCTCTCACGCTGTCGCAACAGGAGAAAGAAACGCTCAAGAAGCGCCTCGAAGTTGCCCAAAAGGATCTCGACTACGCGCAGGAGATGTATCAGGATTCTTCGTCCGCGGCACAGCACCTGGGAACCACCAACCGCGAACTCGAAAACGCCCTTTCACACGCGCAGAACCGCGCGAGCGGTGAACAAACCCGCGCGAAGCAGATGACGTTGGATGCGCGGGCGCAGAATCTAGCTAGGGAGAACAAGCAACTGAAGGCGACGGTTCGCGAGCAGACCGACGTGCTGGCTAGGAAGGATAAAGAGCTGGCCTTGTTGAAAGAGGCGAGCCGCGGTCGCATGGGCACCAGGGGGTCTAGTCAGCCCAGGAGTCCGAGAGTGACGAGTCCGTTGAAGAACGCTGCAGGCAGCAGGCAAAGCAGTCCTTCTGCTTCGGAGTTGAGGGGGAAGATGCATCCCTTGAGGCAGAGCTGAGGGGTTGGGCATTGGATACGATTTGTGAGTTTGTTCCCTCTTATTGTGGGCGTTCGGCATTGTAGTTTGAAGGGTATTGTTAGACTTGGTTGGGGTTCATAGATCACGATATGTGGGACGGCTCACTGAGTGCCACATCACATGGCAGGATTGCGGACATGTGCCTAGACCAACTCTTCTAACACATGCACATGCTTGTTCGTGCATTTATATCCTGCTCACACCGCGTCTACCACATGCTGATGCAGTTCAGCAATCTTACGTCATTTGATAAGAACCTGATCATGCCTTCTACCGCACATATGTTTTCACCTACAACCTCACCCATAACCTTACCTTTCCTCCCACTTACATCAAGAACGTCCTAGTAATATTCCTCCTCCAGCAATCGTCGCACAACACCAGCAATTCAAGTCCAAAGTGGTCTACTATCACCACATCACACATCTTGCACCGGTGTTTGATTCAATCGAGTGGCTCCTCGCGGCTGCGCAAGACCAACTCGCAGGAAACCCGACGTGAGTCTCAGCTCGACATCAGACTCAATTCCACCGACTGCCCATCATGCCATTTTCAACGATGTAGGAAACCCCTGGTTCTTTTTGAAACATCTGAGGTTCAAACTAATTGCCTATTGGAACAGGGTCCCCGATTTCACAAAGCAGGTCACGATCATCATCAACGAAGATGACCTCGATCTTACCGCCAGCTTCACCGTTTCAAGGTGTCTGCCCATCGAGACGTCGAAGTACTTTCGAGAGGCTTGTGGTGTGGCCTGGCAGAGCTGTACAGTCAGGCTACGGGACGTCGACAACGACGCTTTCAATTCCTACATCTGTTGGGTGACCAGGAAGGTGCTCGCCATTTACTATGACTGGGAGGTTGATACTGAGCCTCAGGAAGCCCTGAGCACATTCGTAAAACTTTGGCTCCTCGCAGATCGATTGGACGACTCCAAACTTCGAAACGAGGTCATGAACGCAGTCATCGAAGTGACAAACACCTTCCGCGGCCGCGCCTACTACGACGAGTTGTTCCCTCCACACATGACCGGGCTGATCTGGTCTACTGCCCTGAAGGGCAAAGCGCTTCGGCGTTACGTCGTCGACCACTACATCCAGGACGTTAAATCTGAGGATGTAGAGCCTCGCTGGGGCGAATTCCATCCCGATTTCATCAAAGATCTTGCGGCGAGGAGCTTGGAATCCGGTAATGCTGGAGGCAGAGTGGACAATGGACTCCCAGCACCGCCAGAATGTACTTATCACGACCACCGATCAGTACATGAAGTGTGTGCGCAGGCAGACGAGCCCGAGCCCGAGTTGTTTGTGTATGATTTTTGATTGCTCCCTCGGGAAATCGGAAGCATGAAGGCAATAGCTCTTTGCAGGCGATTCGTGATCTCAGTGGAATGAGAGAGATAGAGAGAGGGCGAGAGCAAGATTGAGATTGAGGTTAAGAGAGCGAGGAAAACAGTGCGTGAGAGGATGTGTGTATGTACTTGGGCAGCTTTTTGATGGACGATCGTTCAGTGGACAGCCGTGAAGCCACCCTTTCCTGTACGATACTCTATCTCCTAGCATCCCTGATGGCATTGGCCTCTGTTCGAATACCGTGTGCCAAGCGAGTGTCGTCTACCTGACCTCGATTCACTCGGCGGCACTGCAGGCACCAGGCACATGTCCTGGTGCATATCTTCGCGCCCAACCGTTTGTGCTTCATCTGCGACCATCAAACAACGTTCTTCACTGTTCATCGCTTGCTACTAACCTTTTCTTCTCATTGCTTAACTTGTACTTCCCTTGAGATTTTCGCTCACCTCGTCACACTCTGTCATCGCACTCTCACCTTTAGCTCGCTTACCACCACATCCTCGCGCTTTCAGATATAGCCGCAACTCCGACAATATTCGCGCTCAGCTACTGCGACTCTGCGACCCGATATGATCAATTCTCAAAAGCTGATCAATTGTCAAAAGCTGGTGCAGCTTCCGCCACGCCACGACAACTCACCACAGAGTCAACGCTTTGCAACACGAGCCAGAATGCCTTTCCTGGATAAGTATGACCTCTACTGAAGTCCTCAGACCACTTGTAGCAAGCTGATAGTTGCGACAGCACAGTGCCAGACCTCACCAAGAGCATCACCATCTTCATTAACGAAGGTCATCCTGAATCCACCGCCAGCTTCACCGTGCCGGAAAGCCTGCTCATCGAGAAATCGCAGTACTTCAAAGATATTTGTAGCCTCGGACCAGGCAGATACAACATTCGCACTATCAAGCTCCAAGACGTAGACGTCGAGGCATTCAATTCGTACATGTACTGGACCTGCAGGGACGAGGTTGCTGTCAGCAACTACCTCAATGACAAGGAAGTGCTAGATGCCGGCCTAGCGGCTCCTCTACTCAGGTCTATCTCGAATCTGTGGCTCCTCGGAGCCCGACTTGGAGACTCCGGGTTCCTGAACGAGGTCATGGACGTCATTCTCGGTGCAATCGAGTGGCTCGATCCCCTTTCCAGCGACTTCACGGCAGCGTTTCCACCTGACTTGATCACGCTGATCTGGTCGGCTACTACTCAAGGCCAGGCAATCAGGCGGGTGGTGATCAATTACTACGCTTACATGGTATCTCCCAAGACCATGGAGCCACTATGGAGCAAGGTTCACCCCGACTTTTTCAAAGACCTTACGATGAGGAGTCTGGATTTCAGCCAAAAGGAAGGGCAGAATATCCACACGTCTCTGCGCGAGCTCTGTTGTTACCACGATCACGGAACGGAGAAATGCGCGTCGGCCAAGGTTAGCTGGGAGTCGGTCATGTCCACCATGGCTCCGCTAGATTGAACGGCTGCGATACCATTGACAGGAGACTGAACCAACGAGATTTGTTGAAAAACGGATGAGACCGATCTTACACGACGCAGAGACAGGAGGAAGTACACACTTGAGCTCCGATATTGGCGAGGAACACGTGAGCGCAAAGCTGCTGAGACAGGCTTTGTGAGAAGGGATCAATCCACGACGTAATTAGTGCAGAGGGAAAGGGAGGGCAGCTTGATAGTAGTCTATGAACCAACGTCTACACTCGCCCGGGTTATAGATGGCCGCCTAGCCTCGCAAAGCCGCAGCAGCATCCTTAGGCGGCATACCGAGCACATTCGTCAGATAATCGAGCCTGCGAGGGGATCAGTTAGCACATCAATCATGCCAAATGCAAGTTGACACCACCTGGACCAGAACAAAACTTACTGCACACTTCGCTTCACCCTAGTCCTCGTGCCCTCGAACTCCAATAGACACTTCTCCCACACAGGCCCTCTCTTCTTAGCATCCACCCTCTTGATGCGAACCTTCAACAGAGCACTGACAGGCCTATGGTCACTGACCCTGACTTCCCATCGTCGATACTCCTCACACTTGACCTTGCCTAACCCCCTAAAAAGCACGCGATCGCACCAAGCGGGCGCGCGCTTCTTCTCGCTCGTGTCATAGTCGTCCGTGTTGACGTTGTACTTGTACGTGGGAGCGAAAGTGATGGGCGCCTCGGCGAAAGCGCGCAGCCGGAAGCCCGGGTTCTTCTTACGAGAGAGCAGCAGCTGGTCGCGTTCAAGGAGGCGTGGGAGGTTTTGGTCTTTGACGTGCTTGATCACGGTGTCACGGCCCATGGTGTCGATGCGGTAGTTAAGGTCGCCGTTAAGGATGCAAATCTCGTGGTCCATGATCATGCTGCCGTCGCCGCCGGAGGCGAAGATGTCTGCGTGCGATATCGCGGGATCGTGCGAGAGCGGGTTTGCGGGGAAGGGCTCGGCTTCGAGGATGGCGGCGATGTCGTTGTTGCGGTGGATGGTTTGGGTCTGGCCGGCTGCTAGGTGGCAGTTGAGGAAGCATAGACTGCTGTCGTCAAGGACCATGCGGAGGACGAGGGCGCCTTTGTTGCCGTGAAGTCCACCCATGCCGCGTTTGACTTCGGATGTGTGGACGTGTTGGATCCTGCTTCGGAGAGAGCTCTTGACGAAGATGCAGGTGAAGAGACCGACCATGCTTGAGGTGTTCAGGAGTACATAGGGAGTGTCTGCGGGCATGAAGTCTTCCATGCACCGAGTGAGGTAGTCTCGCCATGCGCGATACTGATGACTCATGTGCTCCTGCTCAGCCGGATCCTTTCTCTTGCTCTTGAAGAACGACTTGGCAGTGACTTTCTTGTTCTCAAGGTCTACCAGTTCCTGGAACCCGAAAACCAAAACGTCAGGCGAGTGCTGGGCCGTCATGTAATCGCGCAAGAAGTTTTTGTCTTGGCTCATGTATTCCGAGTGAACAAGGCTCGGCTTGACAGCGCCGGCGTTCCAAGTCATGACTGCAACACTGAGTTCGCGGAAAGAGCAGAATTCAGAGTCTCGATCGTGCATGCGAGTATCGAGCCAGTCTTCCTCGAGCATACCATCCCAGATACGCAGCGTATTGTCGGTGCCAAGCGTGATGACTTGCAAGCGGTCCAGATGCCAGACACTAGACGGATCGGCCACAATGCTACAGATCTGCTTCTCATGCGCGTGCCAATCTTTCTTGACTTTCCACGGCGTGCTTGAAGTATCGTACACATACGCCATGCCGGTATTGTAGCCTGCCCAAAGGTAGTCACCAACACCAGCTAACGAACTAATTTTGTACACGCTGACGTTCACGACGCCTGCACAGGAGAAGTCCCGACGATTGTAGATGCTTATCTTGCCGTCTGTGTGTCCAAAGTACACGAGGGCAGGCTGGCTGCTAATAGTTGCACCGGACGAAACGTCGCCTGTGTTAGGCTGAGTTAAAGGACTCCTCAATATTTGGAATTCGTCGTCGGACCGTGCGCTTGGGCGGAAGACCCGAATGTCTTTTCCAGTTGCGATCCAGAGCTGTTCACCACATGCTATGCTGAATGTATGCCCTTTCGGGACTCGGAAACTGTTGGTCTGTTGATCAAGGCTTGGCATGCCTGACGAGCTCTTTTTCCACACGACAAGTTCGCCGCTGTCATCCAAAGACCATAGCTCGGAAGCATAGCGAAACATCTTGATCACCCCTCGTCGATGCGCATTTTTGCTCTTAAGGATGGCCTGGCCAATGATATCAATTTCATGAATATCACCCATGCTGGTCCCTAGCCAAATCTTGGTCCCTTCCTCTTCTACGGTAGAAGAGGGTTTGAATACAAGCGAAGTGATCTTCATGCCCTCGCTGTGCGCCATGTAGAGAACCCTTTCGCCAGAGCGAATGTTCCATACTTTGGTGATGTATCCAGTAGTACAGACATACTCGCCACAGGCTGCAACCAAGCGTGTGTCGTATTCTGTGAATATCTGATGAGGTCGTTGTCTGTACCGAGGCGGCCTACGACTTGCGGTGGATGAATCAGGGAAGTCATTTGGCGTCGACCCTTGACCCGGGGTAGACGATGCAGGCGCCACGTCTTCAACGTCGTCGTGCGAATGGCCAGCCTTTTGCGCCACTGGTGCGATCTGAGGTCTTTTGTCCATTGAGCGCCGAGGCGGAGGAACTTCCGGAGCCAAGGCTTTCGCCGCTGTGATTGGCTTCGCTGTGGCCCCATCAAAGCCTTGGGATAGAGAGTTGTTGGCCACAGGCTTGACAGCAGGAATTCGCGGTTGCGATTCTTGACGCAGGCTGCCGGTCCGCTGGATAAGATCCATGGATCGTCTTGTAGTGATCGACTGAGAAAGCTTGCTTGGGCTGGTTCGACCGGAGCGCGCCTTGGGCGGACTGTTTTTGCCAGACCGATTCCTGTTCGGACTGGTTCTGCCGGAACGCATTTGCAGCTCAGGCCTAGCCGGAAGTCTGGGCCTGTCTGACTCAAGGTCGCCGGTTGGGGTCGTCTCTCGTTTGGAAAACGGCGAATAACGAGCCGGCATGGTAGGCGCTCGTGACAGACCATTCCTGTTGTCGCGTGGGGGTGGAGCAACATGGCGAAGGGGAGGTGGCTCGAATTGACTCTCCGGTAGTGAAAGAGGCTCGATGTTTGAGTTTGTCGACCCAGATCGAACACGGTCAGCAAGTGAAGAAGCGTCAGAGTCTGTCCTTAGACGTTCAACAAACGAAGCATCTGAGCGCGCTCTGGCGTGGCCAACAGGTGTCTTGGCTGGTGAACTGGCTGCACTACTTGGTGGCGTGCTGAACGGAGATGCGCTGTGGTCTGTCAGTTCGATAGGGTTGTGCTCAGGAGCCGCGAGTCCTTGCGAAGGCTGGGAGAGAGCTGCCGGCTTTACGGGGATCTTTGGCTTTCCAGCACGATTAACAGGAGGTGGCCCATTTGGCCTTTGTGATGCTGTCTGAGGAGCCTCGCCGCTGCCGGTAGGTGTGGACTTCACAGGCTCAGTGTTAATAAGAAAGGCACTCATCCTTTGTTCCAACGCAGGTGTAGCAGTCCGACTGAGATTCCGAGAATGAACTGCGTTAGGCGAAGTTGACGGTGGTGACGCGTGGCGTATGTTGCTTGCAAGACGAGACTCGACAGAGTAGCCCACAGGAGGCGATTTCGGAGAGTCTATCGTCACCAGAGGAGGGAACGCTTGTGGAGGGGTGCCTGCAGCCATCATGGATACCGGCCTCTGTCGTGGTGGAGTCATGCGCCTGGCCCGTGGTACAGAAAGTGTAGGCGCCTCATTCGGCCGTGGTACCGTGGGCGATGCGCTTAGTCTGCCGGCAGACTGTGGACGGCCTTCAGGTACAACTCGATTGCCCGAAGAAGCCTGCCGTTGCCCTGCGACAGGCGTGTTCGGGGTGTCAGGGTCCTTCTGAAGGTTCTCAAACTTGGACAACAGCGACGAAACCGGCCGAATGGACGAGTCGTCCGGGCCATTCTCCTGAGTCTCCATGACGAGCTGCTGCAAAATTCCGACCAAAGTCCCTCTTGATCATATGCTATCCGAATTTCCGAGTATGCCTAGCTCATATAACGTGCCATTGATTTCGGAACTGGTCTGTTTACGGGAGTCGTTCATAGCCATGCGGAGAGGATAGTCCAGGGCCTCAGCGGTGTATTGAGCGAGAGCGGTAGCGACAGGCGTGGATTGGTCGTATCCAAGTGGGACGCGGTACCGAAGTAGGTCGAAAAGGTCGGGATCGGTCAAAGGCGACAGAAGATGCAATTGTGGTCCGTGGCTGACGTACGCTTATGCACACCCTGGCGTGCTGACCGGTGGCAGATGTTCACCACTCTGCTCGTCGACCTCTTCCCCACCAATCTGGTAGTCGTCGGTGGTTGAATAATCAAACTCGTCCAGGCGTGTTGTGTTGTCATGTGTTGTGATTGGGACGGAGGTACATGGAGTCAGTTGAGACATGGAGGTAGACATGCAGTATTATTGATGAAATGACGGCCGCGCGCCTGCTTCCCCAGGATCGCCCGCGTGTGAGACAGCAAGACAAGCGGCGGGGCATTACCTTAGTCAACCTAAGTTATTAACTTCTGCCACACGGCGCCTTACCCTGAACCGCTCACTGCTGCTCACTCCGAAACACGCACGAAACATTCGATCATACATCTGTTTGGCAGAGCACACACCAACCGCTCCAGACATCATGTGGTAATACACCGCTCTCAACTACAACTCATGCGCGTGGCTGATTTCCATCTGTAGTAAACACATCCTCAACGCCCAGGTCTCGATCCGTTCCCCGTGCTGTCGGCAATGGTTCGACTGCGCAGAATGCCACGCCGAGAAGCAAGATCATGAGCTCAAAGGTGCGACCGAGATGATTTTCGCATGCAAAAAGTGCAGAAAGGTTTTCCGCAAAGACATGGAATCGTTCGAGGAGAGCGATGAGTACTGCCCGCACTGCGATAACCACTTCCTCCTGGAGGCCAAGGAGCCGCAGGCGCGCCTGGAGGTCGAGGGCGAGGATGTGAGAAAGGATTCAAGAATGATCAGAGATGACCGTATCAAGCGCAAGGAGGCGCCAACGGTGTGGGACGATGAGGGCGAAGCAGCGAGATTGGGCTGAGTGAGTGGGCTGTTGGAGGTTTGGTCAGAGATTTGCCGGCGGAGTGAAAAGAGAGGTATCGACATGGAGACACCGGAGGAGTGACTTCAACTGGCTCGTCGACTGGGTGTCGCGACCTGTCACGCTTTGCCAGATAGCGAACGACGGCGCCACTGCTGAGTGTCAGCATCCAAGGCACAGCATACGCAACGAGGATGCGAATGAGGGCCAGGGTCGAGAACGAGGAAGAAGATACCTACCAGGAACATGAAGTCATGGTAGCAGCGCGACGAGGTACGGTAAGTACGTGGCAAACGCGAGCAAACAGAGATAGATGAACGTGCCAAGGCAAGTGCCATTCACACTCGACCCTTCCACTTCCAGACCTGCCCACTCACTTGATGTTTTTCCGCCAGCACATTACATTCCCAGTAGACTCCTTCAGAGACTAGCACATCGCCTCAAGAAAAGCAACTTCGCTACACACCCACACATATCGCAAATTCAGCTTGTGCGCCTCGCCATAAACTATGGCCATGATGAACGACCGTTCCCCCGATGCTAGCATTGAAAACAACAGCAGCCGCATAATACAGTCCGGAGTCTCCGTCTCAATGGAGTCCATTTCAGGAGACGTGCCTTCACGCACTCCCTCACTATCAGAGACACAGACATCCGCCACTTCATCGCCTACGCTACTGCCGATATCGGAACTTGTGCTGGATGATAACATCACCCAGCAATCGCTTCCGTTCGCCTGTCTACACGATTCAAAGCACAATCCAGACTTCCGCGTCCGCAACCATGCAAAAGTGCTCAAACTCTCCACGATTGTCTCCGGTTTCCAATTTCTTCTGCAGTCTGCGCGCCGGGACGAAGACCAGCCCGCACTCGATTGCTTGCACGCACAAGTCGTGAAGGCTGCAGAGGGCCTGGACCAAGTCGCTCAAAGATCGCTGGTAGCGCAAGTTGACCCGGTAGCTGGGTCTGGCGACGAGAGCTTTTGTGAGATCATTCGAGGCAACAAGGAAGGTGAGTGGTATATGGTGCAGCATGGCGATCTCGAGAGCGATGGCCCTGAACACGATGCGTTGGCTACGAAACGGCTGCAGTGCGCTCGGAAGGCTTATGAGGCGGCGCTGGACGAACCATCGAGTGATTCAGAGTCAGACGGCGGCGTTTACATTGGCGAGGAACGATGCAACAAAAGCCAAGAGATAAAACTTGTTGAAGACTCGTCCGAGGGCTTTGCGCTGCTGAACGATACCTCGCCGGATGCTCTCGATGGGTCGCACACGCAGGCTGCGCCAGGACCGATGCTGATGAATTATTCCGAGTTTCTTTACGCTGAGGCACTCGAGTGCGCAGCAGGAGGCAATTCAACGAGATAACGTTGCTGTTATGAAGAATTACGGTATCACTCTCGCCAATTTCGGTATCGCGGAAGACAAAACCTCCATGTCCGAGACCTTCGAGCATTTCGCATTGGATATGTTCGGGCGACTATCGATTTGATCAAGGCCCTGAAACGCGGCATCGAGACTGTTATGGCCTACTTTTGCTTCTTGGTCGGCGATCTCGATCTTGATGTGCGTTCGACGAGAACGCCGACTTCTTGGACAGGTAAGGTAAGCACTGACAAGTGTCGTGCGAGCAGCCTTTGCCTGACATCCCAACCATCAGCACGATTTCTGGGGTTGATTAAAGCGTGTCACAGAACAAAGCAAGCATTGCGACTGTCTCTGGTTGGCTTTCGCAAGAAACTACATGTGAGTGCTCAGCGGCAGACTTCGCGTTGTTGTTGGTGGTCCCGGCAGGAAGCTTCGATTTCGCGAGAAGAGCTAGGAGAAGCGCATCGCGCACATATTTTCCTGGAAAGCAAAAAATCCGACAACTCAACAACCAAAGATCCACGGAAACAGTCCGCGGTTGCATCGTTCGAGACCACCTGACAACGATCTGGCGCTGCCAAGACATTATCAAGAAGCGGTTACATGCATCGCCCCAAGAGACACCTAATGCGAAACAAGTAGCATAGGCTCTCTGAGCTGAAGTATTGAATTGTTCTTTCACACAGGCCTCCACGTGTGACCCAGGTGTAATGATAAGATAGGTATCTCGCATTCTCAGCTCTCTCCACCACGTTCCAGTGAAGCAATCAGTCCTCTTCTACGAATAATGAACTGATCATCTCCAACACCACTCAAATCAGCATAGCATCCATCGAAGACGTCCTGTTGAAGTAATCTAGACCGAACCGGATCACGAGTCGCAAGCTCCGCTCCGACTGGTTCTTGGGTGACACTAAGGGTGGCGCAGCAATTGCTTGAACAACCCTAGCCCGACTTACCACCTACTACTGTGGACTACGTCCGCGATCAACACGCTGCACTTCTACATCGCGACGAGTTTCATATCAAAAAGAATCCCTGCCCCGCAGACCTCGACAAAGTAATAGGAGACCGCCTTTCCTTTTCTCCACTAATGACATTCCAATGCACACTGCGTCCGTTTGATGGTCGTTTCAGCTCGCGCTCGCCTGCAGGAATCCACAGCGCTGTCTTCTGCTGTCTGCAGCTATCTTGACGATTCTGTGCAGAGGGCTTCTCTTTTAGGGTATTTGTGATGCCAATGTTCTGCGTAATATATCGGTGGTGTCTGTAGATGCGGTGACACGCTCTTTGGCTGGGCATTATGGTCCGTTGCGGAGGGCTTGATGGGGCAGGATGCATCAGTATCTTGTATATAAATGTTTTGATCCTCCAGAGAGCAGACTGGGACTTCTTCAGATATCAACCACTTTCGCTTTTGACCAGGCCAGCTACTACTAGCTTCTCAAGACAACTCCTTCCTCACAACATCCAAGATGCACTCCACCAGCTTCATTGCCTTCCTGGCTGCTCTGCCCGCCACTCTCGCCTGTCTCGCCGAGACTAGCATTCCTGCTTCGACTGGTTCGGAGTCCCTGAGCGAGCCTCAGTACATTGCAAGCGGCGAGACCTTCGATGGTGAATTCGTCAAGGTGAGATTACGTCGCGCATTTCTCGTTAGATCATAGCTGACTTCTTTCCAAGTACGACCGTGGCACCCCATGCGGCGGTCAGGGAGAGGGCGGCGAGGCCGACACTGTCTTCGTTCTTGAGGACGGTGCTACCCTTCGCAACGTCATCATTGGCGCCGACCAGGGCGAGGGCGTTTACTGCCTAGGGTAAGAAATCTTGAAAACGATGCCGGGTTGCACAGAACGTACTAACATGTCTGCAGTACGTTCATTCCCGATCTCTGTGAAGAAGACAACCACACGGCGACCTAAGTGTGGTTCTGCTGTCATTCAGCATCTCTCGCAACGCCATCAACACTCCGAATCGCGGCATCAACAGACTTGAATCAAAACTAACCTTCTCTCCCCATCACAGGCTCCTGCACGCTCGAGAACCTCTGGTTCGAAGACGTGTGCGAAGACGCCATCAGCATCAAGGGCGACGGCACGGCCAACATCGTCGGTGGTGGTGCGTTCCACGCTTCGGACAAGGTGATCCAGCACAACGGCTGCGGCACGGTCAACATCAAGAACTTCTACGCCGAGGACTACGGTAAAGTGTACCGCTCTTGCGGCAACTGCAGCGGCAACTGCGCGCGCACCGTCACCATGGAGGGCGTGACGGCCGTCGACGGCGGCGAGTTGATCGGCATCAACCCCAACTTGGGCGACAAGGCGAGCTACTCGAACAACTGCTTCGACACCAGCACCCAGTGCCAGGGTTATGTTGGCTGCGACAAGTCCGACGGCGAGTGCGAGCCGGACAAGGCGGAGGCTTGCTAGACGGTTAATTTGGTGCTATCGGTAAACCGCCACCAAAGTCTCTGGCTGGTTCCAGGGAGATGATACACATTTGTGTTGGAGATCGAATCTAGCAGATAGAAAACCGAACTGTCTGCATGGCTCCACGACGTGCTCTCGTCTCATTGACTTGCTGTGACAATCTGTAAACTGTTAGCGCACTACAAGTGTGTAGCTCTCGAACTTGCGCTGGTGAGTTCAGACTTGGTCGTGCTAAAACCACATTCAGGCCAGTAACGATGAACGCGTGTCATTTATCGTGCTTCGAGGCAAGCCAGATCCAGCAATGGGGAGCAGAAACCTTGGTGGAATATCTGAGTAGTGGCGACCTGGGTAGTGAAAATCCACAACCAGAAAGGGATTGTTTTGTCATTGCTGGTGTAGACTTGCGTTCGTCCTCAGATGCCTATATGATGTTCCCAGTGTAATACCAGTCCACTGGTAGCGTGGCAATGCCCCAAACTCCTCGCTAAACCGCAACGTAATGTTTCCATCCTCAAGCACCTTCTTGCATCGTGTCTTCCGTGGCTCCATGGCCGTTTGCTTCTTGATCTCCCGTCTGCGCATCTTCTGCACCACCAGCCAAGATCTTTGTCTTTACTCGTTCATCCACCGGTCCGCCCGGTGTCCAGCTCACAACCTTACCCTCTTCATCCACAAACTCCCACCTAAAGCGACTCAGATAGTGCGGTATGGCACTGAGCTGTGGCCCGTACCGCTGGGTGTTGTCATACAGCTCAAACAGAGGGACTGCCAAGAGCTTCATATTCTTTGGTACGCTCAGCACGCGGCTCTGTGGCAGCTGCAGCAGGTACAGTTTCTTGCACTCTTTGGGGCGGGTGCAGTGCGGCGGAAGGTAAGGGTACATGAATGTCTCGTAGTTTGGGCGATACCACTGGGCGAGCGTGGAGTGGACGGTCCAGTCGTTTTCGGTTGATGTTTCTTTGAGAGAGCCGGTGGGAGCCAATCGCTCGTTGAGTCTCTGTTTGAAGCCTTCGATTTCGTCGACGTTGTGTGGGAGGTAGTCGCCGGGACTGCACTTAGGTCAGTCTCGTTCGCAAGACGAGCGAGTTTGGGTCGAAAACCTACAGCTTGAAGAAGGCGTTTGCAATCTGCAGCATGAGAATATGTGGATGGTTGTGCTCGTGGCAGACTAGGATGCCTTCGCCAGTCCTTCTCATGCCATGGTTGTCGTAGTATTCCTCAAGCCTCCGCAGCCTGTCCTTCACCGATGGGTCCTCTTCTGGTTGCGTCTCTTTGGTGCCGAATGTGTAGTTGCTCAGAGGGAAGAGCCTGATGGGTTCCGACTGTAGTGCATCGAATGGCAGAATGTCTTTTGCGGGCTGTGATGATTTGGTCTCTGATACGGGTACGGCGGACATGGTAGCGGTGTCGTGTGTCGTCGTATAGTCGGTTGTCGTTGCGCGTGGTGCTGTCGTGCTTTGGTAGTTCTCGCTGCCAATTGGCTTCGCGTTACGTCTTGTGTAGAGAGTCTTCAATGGTTCAGGTCGTTATACATCACGGGTCTTGTTGAGAGTCAAACGCGTTCAGTCAAGCTAATGGTAGAGCTCCAGCTCCATGGTATCGTCGCTGCCGGCCTCGGCAAATTCCGGACCCTGGAAATGTTCATCCTCGCTGCTAGTCAACATCCAGAAGACAGAAGACCTCGAAAATGCCGAAAACTGAAAATAATTCCAAAGAGACAGATCTTCGGCCCGTATCGCCGGTTTTTAGATAATCCAATCTACGCTTCAATCTGTGCAATATTGGTAGAGTTACGTGCATTTGGGTTCAAGGGTGGAAACAGACACCATTGGGATTTCTCTGTACACCCGTTAGCGCCCGGTGTGAAGTGAAAGGGTTAAGGTTTCCACTGATAACGCCATGTGATCTGCCACCTGCCTCCTGCAAACTACCACCTGATAAGAAGATAGCGGCATCGTTATCCAGATCATCTCTCTTTCTACACATACATGTCCCGATCACACGCTACTGTAGATATCCCTCCAATACAACATCCTTGATCCGGACTGGTCTTTACTTTTATTCACCAGAGCCTCCACGAAAAGCAGCACACCCAAGAATCACGATGTGCCGGTAAGCGGCGCACTCTGACTGTTATGAGGCAAGATGACTGACAGCAAGAAGCTGGTTCGCGTACATTTCCGCGACGGAACCATGCCTCCTCGAGGATGTAATCGTTTCGTCTAAACACTCTCTCACAAACCAGGTCCACGAGCACTACCTCCCTGGCTTGATAGCTCATCACCCTCGAGACATCTCCAAGGATCATCTCATCATTGCTCGCAATGTCATCTACAACATCGACGGTGTGGGAATTGTCTGGTACACTTCCTCAAACGCCGACTTTGAACGTGGCGACTCCGGCGAGTCCGGCGATGGAACTCAAAAGCAAGGCTTACGACCTTCCATGTACAAGAGTGTACAGCCACCAGCCAACGATCTGAATTACCGCTCCATCTGCGCGAATACAGAGACAAGAGTCCTGATGGCTCACATCCGGGCCGCAAGCGGGACACCTATCGTGCCAGTCAACAACCACCCCTTCATTTTCGGCAGACACAGCTTCATGCATAATGGTGCGGTGACCGACTTCTCAACCCTCAAGCTCGACCTGTGCCAGAAAATGAGCAAAGCCGCGTATCTCAACATCAAAGGTGGCACCGACTCGGAACACATGGCCGCTCTCTACGTCTCTTATTTGACGAACTTTGGTGATGAGTCTTCCTTCGAACAAGAGTACAGTGCGGAGCAAATGAGTACTGCAATGACTAGTATGATCATGACCATACTTGAGCTACAAACGACCATGTTGGGTACGAAAGCAACGCCAAACAGCCTGAACCTCTGCGCGGCCGACGGGGTGAAAATGATCGCTTGTCGGTTCCGCAACCACGCCACGCAAGAGCCGCCTTCGCTGTAAGTGAACCTGCTCTCAAGGGTTGGATGTCTACGCTTATAGTTGACGGTCCTAGATACTACTCCACAACAGCGGGCACGACACTGAACCGCAAATACCCCGACAACCCGGACGGAGTGCACACTGCAAACCGCTTCAATGGAAAATCGGTTGAAGACCACGGCAAGCACATTATCATCGCCAGCGAACCAAGCACTTACAAGGAGAGTGATTGGCATCTGATCCCTAGGAACAGCTTGGTGACGGCCAGTGCCGAGTACGGCGTTCAGGTGGCGTCAATAATGTACAGGAAGGAGTGGGATGCTGAGGATCCTACTGTTGTGAAAGGCAAGTAGGACGCCGTGAAGCGTCTGGCGAACCTGTGTTCATTGGACATCTTTGGCATGAATGTGATGCGTCCAGCATGAAACGAAATGACGATACGAAGGTAAATTCGACTACCTAATACACCCCAGATGTGCGAACAAGGCATGCACCCTTTAAATCTTCCGCCCTTCTCAGTTCGTCACATAAACCTGCCCGGCAGCTGAAGTAGGCTGCTTAGCGTAGGCAGGCGGCGGCGGCGCAAAATACCCAGTATGTCCCTGCAACGCCATCTCAATATCGTCGTCGTCATCGGGGACAGCCTCGCCTCTTTCTCGCGCTCTTGCTCTTGTGTATCGCTCGATGATTGCGCGGTTCCTCATCCGTTGCGCTTCTCTGGCTTCTGGGTCGGGACCGGCTCGTGCGTCGATTTCGGCCTTGTCAGAGGCTTGTCCTTTCTTCCAAGCACGAGGGAAGGCCCAGACGAGCCATATGAGTCCGATGGCGACCAGGCCTCCGAGGACGCCGACCGGGACTGCCCAGGTTGGGGTACCCATTGTGTTGTTATGGTTGTTGGTCGCGTAGAGTTTATGGGGATATGCGGGGTGTGGGGTAATGAAAGTGAGGTTGAGTTGTACTCGATGCGCCGGTGTGTCTAGTTTGCTAGTACAGTCTCAGATGATTTCTCAAGATAGACGTCAAAAGATTTGTGGTGCAATGAGAGATATGAGGAACGCATCTTCATCCATCGCGACGAGGCGCAGCAAACATATGAGGATGGGAGGAATGCCGCGTTTGCCGGTAGGATCGTTAGTCGAGAGCACAAAGCGTGCGGGTGACACCATTACATTCTTCAGCTCCAAGCCACTGACGTAGCATTTGACAGTCCCATCGACGGCAAGCGAGAACCAACTGCAATTTTGGAAGGTGTTGTAGTGGTGAACCAATTCGGATTTGACAAGTTTGAGCGAATTAAAGTTCCGAGAAAAAGCTTATGTGTGCTTTGATCTCTTAATTGATTCCAGATCGCAGTCGTAGGCTAGCAGACAAATGGTTGGTATGTTGGCGGCGAACACGATGCTTCCATCCCTCGACAGCATTCGAAATAATTGGTTTTACAGGGAGGATGGTAGCTTGAGCCTCAATTCATGTTGCGTCATACACCGATATCAGCTCTGAAACCAGACATCTAGATGCTGGAGTGTCGTAGACCCGCAAGAGCAGACATGGCCACGGCGGCTCTGCACGATCCTTCGCCTGAGCCTTTGTCCACCAGTAGGTCATCATCATATCCTGTTGCTATCGCGGAATGAATGTCTCCATTGAACAAGATGGACTTGTCGTGTGCAGTCGCGTGTATAGTCCCAATGATAGAAGGGCTCTTCCCAGCGGATTCGACCCAACGGACATCAATGTCTCGATGCTCAAGCCAGGCCACGATATAACACAACACGGCCTTTGCTGCGGAACCGGGTGTCGAATCCACTGATGATTTTGCATCATTGATGTGCTCCAGGAGCCGCGTGAGCTGAGCAACATCTTCGACAGTAACATCTGAGGGTACATCGTATTCTCGCCACCCTTCAGTACATGGAAGGACGATAATGCTGTTAGAATCGATTACCAGATTGCGTTTGTCTTCAAGGGACAGCCTGCGTAGTGCTGCGATCGTGCTCCCGCCACATGGTCCAGCAGATATACCTAGGGGCTTGAGATAGATCGCGGCAGAGTGCGCTTCAATATCAGAGACCGTCATGCTGGCGCAAAGACCTTTGCTCAATGTTGGCCAGGCGGTAGTCGACACAGTCCCACAATCCAGTCCCGCCATGATCGTTGGCGCCGTCTCAATCGCAGTGGAGTGACCGCATCTCAAACTTTTCCACAGGCAAGCTGCAGTATCAGGCTCCACTCCGATCACCCGAGTGGAGCTTCCTTTCCGGCGAAAGTGGGAGGTAATGGCTTGTGCGAAAGAACCAACGCCGACTGGGGCAAAGACGTGTGTAGCTTCTTGTGCTCCGAGTTGCTCTTCGATTTCGACCATCATAGTGCTATAGCCATCAACGATCCACTGTAGCCGTCAGCTTTGGAGCTCGCTTTCATGCTGACTTGATGCGTATACTGACCTGAGGAATGTCCTCGTAGCCCCCGAATGCGAAATCTTGGATCAGAAGACCGCCTGGCCTGTTTGACGCAGCCTGCGCTTCTAGTACAGCATCGTCGTATGTACCAGTAGAGCGAATGACTATAGCGCCCTCGGACTCGATGAGTCGTACAGTTGAGGCATTCATGACTGCCGGTACATAAATTTCAACTCTTAAGCCCAGCCAATAGCCCATTCGAGCCACAGCGCGACCATGGTTGCCATCTGTTGCAGCATATAATGAGATATCGGATCCCATGAGTGTCGCTTTCAATGTATCCAGCTCTGAGTTTAGTGGAAGACTCAGTTGTAAAGCAATTGCTCGAAATGTGCCCCAGCTGGCACCCAAGATCTTGAAGGACGGAAGACCAAGTCTGTTCCCTTCATCTTTTACATAGATTGCACGTACCCCAACCTCTTGTGCTAAGTTATCCAAGCCTCGCAAAGGCGTTTGCTCATAATCTGGGAGCCTGCGGTGAAATTTGGGGACTTGCTCTGCTGACGGGATCGGGTTTGAGTGCCATGATGTCCACTCGTCGTTGAGGTACAGACCGCGACGACGTTCGCTCATAGCGACGATGTGACTTCAGAGAGAAAGCAGCGAGCGGTATGGTCCCTGGTGTGTCGTTTGATATATTTCGATAATGGTCGATGGAGAAGCAGAGGGCGGGAGACTCAGCACCTAACAACTGTACTGTAGTCTCGCCGTCATGTTGTCCAGAAGAGAATTCAGGGAGAGCAAACGCCTTCTGAAGACGAAGAAGCCTTCTCAACACAGCAACAACATCCGAATCCAATGGGGTAGTGACCAGGCGCAGGTTAATGAACTCCTGGGTTTTGGTCGCCAAGAGAGCACTGCGTACTGTTCATACTACACCGTTAAAACCATCACGGTGTTAGAGAAACCGCGCCCTACAAAAGCCGACGGAATCACTTTTACGCCCTCTCAATACATGCGATGTGATCATAAAGACAGATCAGATTGGCCTACAATACCCGACAGTCATCAACATGGGTTCTCATCTCTGTTGTTCGATCACGTCGATTTTCTGACCCAAATTGATGTCGTCTCGGGATCATTCATCGTACGATAAGTCCAAACAATCAGACCCACACTGGTTATCTCGACACCACCAAGACTATGATCAGGTGAAGTATCATCGAACTTCCGTACCTTGTACATCACGAATCCATACTGCTGTGGTACGAGAACCTCGGACGATACATATATGCCTGACTATACCAGGCACATAGCGGGTATCGTCTTACTAATTGTGTGCCGGGCTTGAAATTTACAGGTCTTGACGGAATTTGTGCCAATCGCCATTTCTGTTGCACGACTGTTGCACGACAAGAGAATTGTCATGTCGACAACTGACAGACAATCATGAACCCTCCAACCTCGTCCTCGAGCGATTCCAAGAGCCGACAGCATGACACGCTCAACAGCAACGCCGACTGCCCTGAGGGTGGGTGGCGGGCCTGGACAGTGGTACTGGGCGCTTGGTGTGCAATGGTTCCCAGCATGGGAATGTTGAACACGATCGGCATTCTCGAGGCCTGGATCGGAGAGAATCAGCTTGAAGCGTTGCCCAAATCGCAGACTGCGTGGATTGTCAGCCTGTACGCATTCTTCTTGTACATTGGTGGATCATGCGCAGGTAAACCGAACTCTTCCAATGCCCTTTTCTGGAACAATACTGACTAGAACATCGTTATATTACAGGTGCGATTTTCGACAGATACGGCTTGAGACCGGTAATCATACCAGGATCTGTCGGTATGGTGGCCTCGCTTATGTGTCTAAGTGTCAGCACAGAGTACTACCAATTCCTCTTGTCCTTCGGTGTTCTAGGCGGACTCTCGGCATGCTGTCTCTTCACTCCGAGCGTCTCTACGATCGGGCACTGGTTCAACAAACGGCAGGGGCTCGCGACAGGACTTGCCTGTACCGCGGGCGGGATCGGAGGAATCCTCTTCTCTTTCATCACCCTCTATCTGGCGCCGAAAATTGGGTTTGCCTGGACAATGAGGATAATCGGCTTCATATCTCTGGGACTGTGCTCCGTGGCGTGTGCAACGCTGCAAACACGTCCGTCAGCAGTCCTGGATACGGCGCAGAAACCCGGTCTCATCTCCTGTCTGCGGAAAGCGGTCGATTTCAAACCCTTAGCACATGACCCTTCGTACCTCGCAACAACAATCGCAGTCTTCCTGATCGAGTTCGCCGTCTTCATCCCCATCACCTACATCTCCACAGCAGCCATCGCCACCGGCCAAGGCATCGACCACCAGAACGCCTACCGACTCATCGCCCTGCTGAACGTGGGCTCCGTGCCGGGCCGTGCTCTTCCAGGCTACCTAGCCGACCGCTTCGGACGATTCAACGTGATGATCTCAACGGCCGTAGTGTGCACACTCCTGATATTCTGCATCTGGCTGCCTCCGACCGCCCTCGACAGCGCCAATGAGCCTGCTCTGACCGCTTTCGCGGTACTGTTCGGTTTCTGGAGTGGAGCGGCGATCAGTCTGACGCCTGTTTGCATCGCACAGGTCAGCAAAGTGGACGAAATCGGGCGGAGAGTTGGGACGTGTTTCTCGATCTCGAGTTTCGGGGCCTTGGTCGGCGTTCCAATTGGTGGTGCCATTATCGATGCAGGCGGTGGGAGCTTCACAGGGCTCGTGATATTTTCGGGCTGCTTCTATGTTTTAGCTCTTGCTGGGTTTGTGGCGGCTAGAATTGTAGCTGGGCCGAAACACATCGCGGCGGTCTTTTGACGTGGTGGTGGCGTTTGTCGAGAGCGTGCATATTCTTTCGGCCATGGCGACATTTCGAACGGAGACACTCGAACGCGTGATGAAAGTAAACATCGAATATGCGGTGCTAGACCACGGAAGCCTTCTCATCTTGCTACACCCGAGTTGAAAGTTGAAAGGAAAGCTTCATAGGGCTGCCACTGGAAGCTATTCACTACAAGTACGCAGCATGGTAGCACTGCCAACTCAAGAAACCCTCAAAACGCCTTAGCCCGAGTCCAATGCCTTGTCCAAGGCCATGCAAGAACATACGAAATCCCATCGCGCGCGCTACCGCGCCTCGCGCTTCCCAATGTAACCAGTAACTTGAGAAAGGTCATACTTTACCTCCAGCCGTACATCGGGCGAGCCCACCTTCGTTTTCTCGTCCGGGGCATGTTATGCTTTCCACCCCACCCGTTCCTTATGTTCATGCCTTTCGTTTTTTCGATCATACATGCACTGGTGTGCAATAGTGATTCTGAACGGCGGAGACGCTCAGTGGTATCCATTTTGCCTCGATCTCGTACCTTCCGTGAAGTACGGGTGGTGAATTGCTTGCTTCGCGCTGATGCGTCCAGCTGGGTCGTACACCAACATGCTTTCCAGGAGGTCCAAGCCGTTCTCTCCGAGAACCTTGATGCCATCGGCGTTGACCATCTCGTCATCCTGCTTCCTCTCCCACTTGGGGAAACTGCTCTTGAAGTCCGGGAACGACTCAACGCCCGGCCAGTCAGCCTCAGTAGGAGTGCCTAGGATGCGGAAGATTTTGAAGATTTCGTCAATCTCGGAGTCGCCTGGGAAGAGTGGCTTGCGGGTGGCCATCTCGGCGAAGATGCAGCCGACGGACCACATGTCGACGCCGGTGGAGTATTGACGACCGCCGAGAAGGATCTCCGGTGCGCGGTACCAGAGAGTGACGACTTCGTGTGTGTAGGTACGGAGAGGGACGCCGAAGGCGCGGGCCAGACCGAAATCGGCCAGCTTCAAGTTGCCTTCCTTGTTGATGAGCAGATTCTGAGGTTTGAGGTCACGGTGCAAGACGCGGTGGGCGTGGCAGTAGCGGGTACCCTCGAGGAGTTGGAGCGTGAATTTCTTGACCTGCGATCATGTTAAAATTGCGATTGCCGGGACTGTTTCACTAGGGAAGCTCACCATGTCCGAGCCCAGGCCCATGTGTCCCTGGCGGCCATTCATGACACCTTCCGGCAGCGGCTTGCCTCGACCACCCTGGCTCACAGGCAATGCCTCCATGTACTTCTTCAGGTCCAGATCCAGGTACTCGAAGACGAGGTAAAGCTTGTGGCCGTCGGCGTGGACAATGTTGAGCAGGCGAACGATGTTTGGGTCGTTCATTTCCTTGAGCAGCGAGATCTCACGGATGGCGGTGGACGGGACGCCCTCATCCTCAGCTTCGAGACGGATCTTCTTGAGCGCGACGATGCGCTGATCGGGAGTGCTCAAGTCAAGAGCTTTGTAGACAACACCGTACGTACCTGCGAGAAAAGTAGAGTTAGCGAATGCTGGACACACGTGGGAGCTGAAAGCAGTGCGGCGTACCCTCTCCAATCTTCTCCATTTTCTGGTAGTTCTCCATGATTGGCGGCGTGAGTATGCGTGCGTAGATATGGGTAGGGCTTAATCCAATGTCCCGCAGCGTCGGATCGGGATGAAAGTGTCGAGAGCGGTGTCGGTTGGAATTGATGCTGCTGTCCGCGGTTGGCGGTGTTTTCCTCGCTTGTCCAGGTGTAGGATTACCGGAAGGATTCAGCAGTCACTTCGTGTTGTCGTGTTCGTAGTCGCGGTCGTCGTCGTCGTCGTGGGCAGTGGTGAGTGCAAGACAACGCTCGCTTGTTATGGCAGCTTTGCAAGGCGGGACCAGCAGAGAGACTAGACTGAGACGCACCAAAACAAAGGCGGGAGCTAGTTAGCAGCGCGGGACACGCTAATCTAACCAGCGCACGCGTCGACTTCCATTCATTTTAGGCGCCCCGACGTCACGTCACTCTCGACCACCTCATTCACCACTTCACTTACTCTTCTGTACATATGTTCATCGGACGCGCTGCCTTGCTGGCCGATGTTAATGTCGTGAGCCGTTGATGGCCACCATGCTATATACTCCACACTCATTGCGACATGCTTTGAAGGCACAGCCAAGAAACACCTCACTTTCCAAGCGCCGCGAGTCACATGAGCGCGTGACAGTCACGCGCGAGATAGCCATCTACCTTGACTTCAAAGTCTATCATGCCTCCCAAAAGCGGCAAAGGTAAGGCCCGTGAGGTAGCTACGGCTGCTCCTAGACGCAGTGCAAGATCTCGAAAGAATGCGAGCACCGTCGACGCCACACTGGATGTCTACGGCAGCATGGTTGCCGAGGCCGTAGCTGCTGAGCCAGTCGAAAGCAGTGACCGGCCACTCAAGCGGCGAAGAACGTCTCGTGGACCTATAACACCAGCGAAGACAGTACCGAAAAAGCAAGAACTCAACACTCCGAACGAGACTTCAGCGTCAACACCAGCGAACGAGACAAGTGAATCCTACCAATGGGATGAACCCCCCCGCACTCGGCCACCACAGACTGTTGAATACTCATCCGAGTCCGAAGAAAGCGACCTCGCATTTGAGGATATCGATCTCGGTCAGAGGGCGGACTCCAGTCCCCCTCCAGCCCCCGAAACGGACGAGGGGATCAAGGACGTCGACGTATCGCTGGCACCTCCCAGTGCGTCGAAGAAGGCTGCTGCAAATCGTCGCAAACCAGCTACCACCGTGGAGAAAGCTTTCCGTTTGCGGATACACAAGATACACTTCTTGACATTACTCGGACATTGCATGTACGTCAACAGCCGATGCAACAATGCCACTGTGCAGACAGTATTGCGCAGGCTGGTCGATAAACGCATGCGATCCTACCTTCATCCAAAGCCAGACGACTCTCAATTCCAGCGAAATCGCTCTTTCATGGACGGCCTGGAACAGGCGAAGGCTGCATTCAAAGCCGAATACAAGATTACGATGTCGGGTATGTCGAGGCCTCGTTGGTCCATGGGCGACGGCGACGAGGGTCCATCTTCGGGCGGGGAGCCGATGGATCTTGCTGACTTCGCCATGGCGGCAAGAGATCTTGAAGGCTCGCAAGACACGGGGAACCAACTATTCTGCGCTATGCTGCGAGCTGTGGGTGTAGAAGCACGAATCGTGTGCTCTCTGCAGACGTTGCCATATGCAAGTCCCCCGGCGAAGTCAACTACCCCACAGAAAAAGAAGAAGCCGACCGTATTCGCGATCGCGTCTGATACTGACCCCAATCTGAGTGATGCCAGCGCCAGCGCCAGCGACGGCAGTATCGGATCTTCCGCAGCCATTGGCAAGATACCCTCCGTCCGGCGGAGGTTAGGCCAGCCCAGCTTCACAACCTCCCCGAAAGTCGCACCGCCACGAGAGAAGAACAAGGAGATACGCACTCTCTCGTACCCAGTTTATTGGGTGGAAGCTTTCAACACTGCGCACCAGAAATGGGTGCCTGTCGACCCAATGGTCACGAATACCGTCAACAAACCCACCAAAATCGAGCCGCCAGCATCCTACGATCTCAACCACATGATTTATGTTGTGGCATTCGAAGAGGACGGAGTTGCTCGCGACGTAACAAGACGATATGCGAAGGCATTCAACGCGAAGACCCGTCGACATCGGATCGAGAACAGTGGTGAGGATGGCGCAAAGTGGCTGAAAGCGGCTTTCCGTCTCTTCCGTCGTAGACGTCGGCTAGATCGCGATCAGGTGGAAGATTCGGAGCTTGCGCAAAAGGAGGCTCGTGAGGGCCTACCGAGCAATGTACTTGACTTCAAGGGCCATCCATACTATGCCCTGGAAAGGCATTTGCGACGCCACGAAGTGTTGCATCCCAGGCGAGAGGCAGGAAAGGTGAACGCCGGCACTGCAGCCAGACCGAAAATGGAGCCAGTATTCCGCCGGCAAGACGTATTCTCTTGCAAGAGCGCGGACAAGTGGTATCGACTTGGACGAAAAGTCATACAAGGCGAACAGCCGCTGAAGCATATACCTGCTCGAGCGTCCCGGCGCAGAGATCTCGACGACGAAGCTAATGAAGCTGAACCAAGTATGACTGGACTGTACTCGATTAACCAAACACAGGTCTACGTACCACCTGCGATCAAAGGTGGCAAGATCACGAAGAATGCTTTTGGTAATCTGGACGTCTACGTACCGTCGATGGTTCCGCCGGGTGGCGAGCACATTCGACATGCGCTGACTCAGCAAGCTGCTCGGGCTCTCAACATCGACTTTGCTGATGCGGTGGTGGGATTCAAGTTTCAAGGACGTCAAGGCACAGCCATCATAGAGGGTGCAGTGGTACCTCGAGAGTACAGTGACGCTGTGCGAGCGGTCATCGCGGGGTTGGAACACGAAGCGTTGGAAGAAGCCAGCAAGTCTCGTAGTCTTGTAGCGCTTCGTCTATGGTCGCGCTTCTTGAGAGGTCTTCGCATCGCCGAGCGGGTGTCTGCATACGGAGATGGAAGCGCCGCGGAGAACGTTGATGGCATGGACGTGGATGAAATCGACTTCGCCGACGGTGTTGTTAGTAATGTACCAGAGGCCCAGGACCCGACTATGCCTACTGCTGGCCAGTATTCCGCTGCCGAGCTCATTAGACCTTCCAAGCCTGCACGCAAACCGAAGAAGAGAAGCTACGACAGCGATACAGAATATGACAACACTCCTATGTCATCTAGTCGTCCCAGACGCCATAACCGTGGCATCCCAGTCATTGAAGACGATGAAGATTATGACTACACACCCAATGGAGATGGCGACGACGGTGGTGGATTCTTGCCAGAAGATGCTCAAGAAGTCATGGAATGTGCCGGTGGCTTTGTGCCTGACGCAGGTGATGAAGAGACAGGCGGTGGTTTTGTGCCGGATTATCTCCAAGCAGACGAAAGTCAGGGCGGTGGGTTCCTTCTGGAAGGCGCTGGAGACCACGGTGGCGGCTTTGTACACGAAGGCGAAAGTGTGGATGAGTTAGGCGGTGGTTTTGTTCCTGAAACTATTGCAGATGAGACAGGTGCAGGCGGTTTCCTCGTAGAAGAGTCTGGAATTGGCAATGATGACGGTGGGACGAGCGGTGACCCGTCACAAGACGTTGCGATGTTGGATGCTACCGGAGACGACAACAGAACAATAACGGACTTGCCAGGTACTCTCGATGAGCGCAAGCCGTCTCCTGACATGACAACACAAACGCCAGCCTCGGACGAAGGCAACACATTAATGACCAACACGACGAATGCCGAACAACTACTGGCAGAGGTTACTTCTGCACGAGCTCCCCAGAGACAAACGACACAGTCAGCCTCTGAACAGGAAACGGTAGTACCCTTGGACAACACGAGTATGAATGAAGATGTCGGAAGCAACTCAGATCGAGATAGCTTGATATCTCACGATCCCGAGGACGATGACGCCGAACCGGACTGGTTGGAAAGCGACTGATCAATTTTAGGATAGCGGTCCAATATATATGGCAGGAAACACATGAATTAGAAGACTTGCGACTCCTCTTTGGGACTAATTTTCGACGACATTATACATGAACAGTCGGTATGTCGGCGTGTCGGCGTGTCGGTCACTCATCTGCCCGCCAATGCACTGCACTGTGCTGGGCTTATCGCATCTCACGATGCCGAACATGAGATTCAACAACAATAGAACTTGAGGTTGAGGCTGAGGCTGGAGCTATGGCACTCCACGGCAGTAGTGTGTAGGAATCGAAAGACGATGTTTACATGGCCTGGCTTCCGAAATCTTCCAAGCACGCGATAGCTTCCTTGTTCAATCAACCTCATGGCTTGACAGATGATTCTGCGACAGTCGGATCTCACTGTATGATGATTCGGAGGCTGACAGGCTCATAAACTCAGCCACGTAGCTGGGATTCCAGGATTTTCCAAAAATGGCATCGAGATCACTAGCGCTCGGAGGTTAAGGTGTAATCATTGATCAACGGGTTGCCGAAGGAAGATCGCTCGCTAGTCTGGCCTTAGCTGACGGCAGACTATTGGCCTCCAACGCGATCCCGAACGCGTGGAAAGCCGAACGGAGGAAACGTCGCAATAATTTGGTGGGGCTTTTCTCGTGCTTGACTTCCCGTCCCTGCACACCAAAACAACCAAACATTATCTTCCTATGACAGCCAAGTCTCACATGATCAGGCTCTAGCTACATACGCGTCGGCCTCTCGCTGCTCTCCTACACCGATTAGCATGCACTGCCACGGCTCTGTCCGTCGCCGCGCCGCCCTCTCCTGCATGTCAGAGAGAGCTATGGCTTCGGCCCCCCATCTTGATGGCCGCAACATACCCATTTCGAGCTCTTGCTGCAGGGCTCAGACCTGCCATGCGGTTGTTGGGTGAGCTGAACGGCCGGACGTCAGCACCAGCACAACCAGCTCGTCAATATGCAGTGCGCCGTGACCGTAAGTTGTTTTCGCCCTTCTATACCATTTCCTTCTGCCTCTTTCCTCCATCTCTCCTCTCACCAACACTTTCTCCCTTCTGGAGAACGACTTCCACCACCATTCCCATCACCTCTCGGATCTAGCGTGCCATAACCAATCATGGCTCCCCCATCAAAAGACGGTCTGGACATCATCATCCTTGGCGGTGGTATTTCCGGCCTGACCACCGCTCTCGCCCTCACAAAATACGCTCCCAAAGGCCAAGTGCCCAGGATTCGCATCTTCGAAATCCGCCCTGAACCAGCGACCATTGGCGGTGCCGTCAACCTCACACCCAACGCTCTGAGGCTTCTTGACGATTTGGGTGCACTCCCAGTCATTCGGGAAAGAGACTATGGCCGCGAAATCGACTATCTGGAGGTATTCGACATTTACTCCACCAGACTTGCCACATCCGACTTTAGCGGCCCAGATGGAAAGGGCATTGGCAACCCACCATACAAAGCTCTGCGTATTACTCGTGGCGATGCCCTCAAGGGTGTCCTCGCGGCTGTAGAACAGCAAGAGAACATTTCCCTCACCTGCGGCAAGCGCACAATTGAGATTAAGGAAACCGAAGAAAGCGTCACCCTCACATTCGAAGACGGCGGCTCAGCCACCGGAGACCTGCTTATGGGCTGCGACGGCATCCACTCCGTCACACGCCTGAAGCACGTCGACCCAGAGCGCAAAGCCACTTACTCCGGTCTTTGCAACGCCTTTGGCTTCGCACCGGTCGAGCCTGATTTCCCCGTCCACTTCGAGTGCACTGCCATCAACTTTGCCCGCCGCGGCATGCTGCTCACCAGCTACCACAACTCGCAGAAGAACTCCGTTTACGTTGGCGCGCTGATGCAGTTGCCTGAGCTGGAGTCGCGTGACGGCTGGAAAGCAGCTGGAGCGGATGCACAGAAGATTCGTGCGGACATCATGGAGCGCTTCGGCGATGCGAAGATTTCAAGCATCAAGCCCTTGATTGAGAAGACCGAGGACTTCTACCTTTGGCCAGTCTTCACCCTGTCGAAGCATGGCAAGTGGGCCACTGACCGCGTTATGTTGCTTGGTGATGCAGCTGTAAGTTAACACTCCCTGATGAAATGGGCGCTGATCCAGGCCAAAAGAAAATCCAATACTAACACCCACATCCCAGCACGCCATGCCACCCCAAGGCGAATCCACCGGCATCGTCTTCGAAGACACCGTCCTCTTCTCGCGCTGCCTGACCCGCTGGGTCGAAAAGGGCAAGCCCGGAAGCATGAAAGAGGCTTTCGACGCCTACGAGAAACTGAGGCGGACGCGCATTGAATCCGCCTTCGAAGAGAGCAAGAATGTCGTCTCCACCGTCAGCGACGCGGGCTACATCGGACACACGATCAAGACCTACATCATTCCCTGGTACCTGTGGTTCTCGCGCACGAGCAGGGAGAAGCACTTCGTTGAGGACGTCACAACTGTGGATATTGGATACTGATTTCGAGGCTTCTTGTGTCACGAAATCTCGGTGCTTCGAGGGGACGAGGATGATCATGATCGCGGCGTTATCGTCTGACGGAGTAACTTTGTAGCATTTGATGAGGTTTTTTTTTCGCAGTCCCAGTTAGAGACAGGATTTACTAGAGGGTACATGCAACTTGTTCTTACACAACTAAACAATCGCTTCCTCCCACCTCACTGATCGACTTCATAGTAGATGATCTATCGCACACGATCGATTGCAAATGCTGCTGATTATCACGATCCCAGCCACGTAGATACAATAATTGCACATTTTGACGACATCGATATCAGCATCACATCGCGACGTCATGTCTCGAACCCTTGCTGTACAAACCCATGGAAGAGTTACAAGACGAAGCCGAAGATCGAAAAGGAACACGGAGAAAGATCATCCTTCCACGTCCAACTTTTCGTACATCCTCCATGTCTCTCTTCTTTTTCCGTCTTGTGTCATCAGATCGCAAAGCTCGATTCGGTCAGTCGGTCATTTGTTCTGTCGTGGACACGTGAGAGATGTCTTGCTCCTACCATCAAAAATCCACTCCAATGTCAACCGGAGTCTCCGGCCAAGGGTGTGTATGCGATCAGAATCCTGAGCTATTTTGAGGAACCCATCAACCCGCACCGCAATTGCGAACTAACCAGAAGCGATCGGATAGGATGGGATGGATAGGCTTTCTCGCGACCTTGGACTTTGCGTCCTGCCGAACCTGGGGGTGGGGAGCCATGGCTTCGAAAGTCCGATGCTGATGCTGATGCTGATGCCGTCGCCGCCCTTGTTCGGTTGGTTTTCGCCCTTCTTCTGTGGTCTATCATTCACTATACTCTCGCTCCAGTTTGTGATTTCATCGTATGGCTTTACCGTCTTATACAGCGAGTTTCTTTTGAAGAATCGGAGATTTTCTGTTAGATATTTTGTCTTTTTGATGACAGATGGACCAAGTGGAGACTCTTCGACATTTGAGTGTGGGGAAAAAGTGGGATCGCTGTGATATTGGTTTTCAACGTCAACGATGATCTGGCTTGTGCACGAGAGACATGCAATGCCAAAGCAATCGAATTTCGAACGGTGTGATGACTTTTGCTATCGTTCGTTGTTATTGCTGTCATCGTTTCCATCAGAATGGCAAGACAGGAGGAGAAGCGAAATTGGATGACTTGAAGTGTAGTTCGATGATGAAATGCTATTATCATAATTATATCTCGATGCATCAAAAAGTTGTAAACAAATTGCAACGGCGCTACGACACGACGGAAAACGGTCGTGTAAAGAACGCTTCGAAAGTAAAAGTTGTACGAAAATGGGGCTCGACCGCTCAATCCCTCAGGTAGTGGCGATGATGGGTGCAGAGCGGTTCGTCGATGACTGAGACGGACTCATTGGCTTTGATCGTTTAGACGAAGATCGAGCGCTTCTTGCTGGGAGGTGCGGGAGGAGGGCATTGAGGGGGTTCGAAAACGCCCAGGTTGACGAGCCAGGCACCCGAGTTGAACTCGGAGTAGACGGTGTTGATGAGCCACTTCTGGGAGGACTTCTTGTCGGAGTTCTTCTCGACCTCCATGATTATGATTCCGGTGACTTGTTGGGGTTCTTGGCCCTCGCCCTTTGAGACCCAGCGGATGGTAACCTGGATTGATGTTAGTTTTCAAGTCGTGTTTAGGTGCCTTCAAGATTGGATGACTTACGCTGTTGCAGTTGTTGTAAGTGTTCAGGATCTTGAATGGAATAAGCGGCTGCGCGCCCTGGCCGGCCAGGAACTCGGCGCGGTCGGCAAAGGTTGCGTCTCCGAGCTGCAAGCAGAATGAAGTCAGCATGTCATTCATGTCATGTCATGCACGTAATGGTATGCTGCCGCAAGACGAAATGCAGGCAAGGGTAATCACAGCAAAGTGTACGTACAGTGAAAGAGCCGCCTTCAGTGCAGCCGCCGTTGATCAGCTCGCCGACGGAGTCGGAGTAGTCGATGAAGTCCTCGGTCAGAGTCGCGTTGGCGACCTTCTCGCTGTAGTCGTCGATGAGGGACTTGAAGTTGTCGGCAACCTTCTCTGCATCCTTGTCGGTCATGCAGTTGGAAGTGGCCTTCTTGGTGCCCCAGGAAGACCAAGGTGCGGCGGCTGCATGGGCAGTGGCTGCGAGGGCGGCAAGTGCGAGGACGGAACGCATGTTGGCGGTAATGTGTTGGTTGGTGTTCGGGAAAAGTTTGGTGCGTAAGGCTTGAGTGCTGAGCGAATGTGTATACTAGATGCTCAAACGATTGGAGCGATGGAAGCTGGTGTGAGTGTTTGGTGTGAGAGGCTTGTGGGAATAAAGAGGCTTCCTGTGGACATGAGCCTGACTACTTATTCACTTTCAGAGCCGGCGCCCAGACAGGGCGAGTCAAGATACAGCGGCAATGAGGGCTCACTCATTACTGTACTTGGCAATTGGCAACGAGTGCCGCAACGCCATCGACCAAACCGCCGTGCCCAACTATCTCCATTGTCCCAAAACGATCGGGACCGGGTGGTGAAGCTCCTGCATGAGGTATGGTTTGGCGGCAGTGAGACAACAGCACATCATGAGCTGGACAGTGCACCCTCGTCGTGCCGTCTGTTGTAGGTAGGGATCGCGTGGTGCCAGTTGTGTGACGGGTCGGTAAAGCGATGGGCCCGTGATCATCGTCTATCCATCATACCACAACGTGTGTGCTTGGACGATCTCTTACCCACCTGAATGCGGCGATAGCCGGTTCAGTGCATGTATTCTCCGATTCATGCTTCATGCCTGGGATTGCATGCTGCACGGCACTGCTGTGTCCAAGTCATTGTGGTGGATCTCGCTGCAATGCACGGCTGAGAGCTGCCTTATCAAAATAATCGTCTATGGTTGCGGTCAAGTTCAGTGCAACGATTTCTTGTCTGCCTAGTACCAGGACCCGAAAGCCACAATATTACCATACCACGATACTGCTGAGGTTAAGCTCCGTAAACAAGCTCGCTGATCGGCGCTATTGTCTCAAGTCAAATACGCCCGTTTCCAGCTGAGCCATCGCAATTCACTGCGGGGATGCGGTCTGTCGGTGTCGGCAATGTGCAGATGTTGCGCCACAACGGCCAATCTCATGGCCTCTAGGCGAGTGAGCACAACAGGGCTCATGCATTCAACGTGGTCTCGGCCGACAAAGCAAGCTATGCTCGTTCTTCCGCCGTCTGCAGTATGCGGTATGCCCGCTGGCCACGATGGAAGCGAGAAGAGGAAGCGATATACCACGTCCAGACCAGGCCAGTGAGATACTGTACCGTAAGGATGCTGACAAGCAATACAATCGTGCCTTAGCACTGGCGCTATTTGCTACCAAGGCGCCGCAAAGCATTCCACTGGCTGGGCTCGGCATGGCTTGCATGTTGCTTGCATGGTGCTTGCATGTCGCCAAGTGCTGTACTAAGTATATACCATGACCATGTTTTCTCACTCCTGCGAGTCTGAGACCTGTCACGCTGTCAGCACTTAGTCCACCTACTCCCAAGGATCCCACGATATCATAGGCGATTGCTGAAATGAATGTGAGCCGTGACCAGGGCTCGGAGGCTGTAATCCATCGTACGGCTGAGCCTTGCGCGTGAATGCTCATGTCGATTCCCGCCTACCGAGCCAGCATTAATGTCACAGATTCATCTATCCTCGATAGGAACAGGCATTCTCGCCGGCTGATCCGATTCAGCTTTCATCTCTGCACTTCAGTCATGAGGCATGGTTGATAATACGGCAATGACCGCAGGTATTGGCGTGCACGGCGTGCGTTGGTTGCTGTGGAAAGCAAGATCTTTGTTTGTCAGTGCCAACCAAGTGTGTGAGATGCTTACCTATAGTCAGCACGGTAATTGGAAGTCTCGAGGAAGTTACTCCTTAATCCTAATGTACTTGCTTCCGCAAGCAAGTGAGTCTGAAGTGGATAATGCCAATGCTTGGGCGAAAAAGCAGCTTGAATCCAATTTCCGGATTCCACCTTTTTGAACGCCTTTCGACACGCCTCTCGACACGCCTCTCAACACGCCTCGTTCGGGACGGTACGGACTGTCTGGCAATAACATGCGCTTCGCAACGAACATATGTAGGGTTTCTCGCAAATAACTAAATACGCAGTCTACATGCAGCTTCTACCAGCATTCCCCAGCGGTCACCTACGTTTAATTCCAGCATCTGCAACAGGAGGACAGGAGGCTCAAACCATCGGTACCTCATAAGTCGTGATGGTGGTGCTTTTCTCGGTTCAAGAAACATACCAAGACCAGTGTTCCGAACCTCGAAACGACAAGAACAGCGCCGAGTTTAGCACGATAACCAACTTGCAAAGTGGCGTCGTTATGGGCTTGCCCAGTTCCAAGAGCTCCGAAGGTACTGTATGTCCACGCATGCAAGGATGCAAGGAGCAGGAGTTCATAGTGATCGAGGTCACAATTCCGCACATTCGGAAGCCGCAGAGCATGTGAGCGAGTTTTCCTGGCGATGCGGTGAGGCGGTGGAGTGATGGAAAGATGTAGTGATGTTAGCAGAAGTGAGGGTGTATAGTGGACAGCATAGATAGGCTCGATGGAGTTGAATGCAGTGCAGTGCAGGTCAGATCAGACCACTAAGGTCCAGTATGTACGGTAGGTAGTCTTTTCCTCTGCCAATGTTTGTCACGAGGCTTACGACACCTTTACGTCAGCTCTTGTGAAGTGATGTCGAAGTCTTTTGTCTTCCAGCTCTCACCACTTGCAGCCGGAGTTGCCTGCTCTTTTTAAGGCCAACGCCGACGCCGACACACTTCACTCCGATCTTCCAAGACCTGCGGGCCACGTACACGGCACAACTACTTGCACGTGCTGACGCGATGAGTACACCACGCCCTCGAAACGCACCCTGAGCGTGCACGAAGAAGCAAAGACATCCAAAAGAGCGTCACACGACATACACCCAAACCAGCAGCAGCAGCTCCCCAGCAGCCACCACCACCGCCAGAATGCAAGGCTTCAACATGGGACGCTACGTCCCGCCCGACCTCGAGGGCACCACCACTGCCAATCGTCTAAACAAGAAGCGCGCGCCCGGGACCCTTCGCAACGACGGCACGCAAACAGTCCGCTTCGAAATGCCCTTCGCCGTCTGGTGCCACACTTGCAAACCACACGCCATCATTGGCCAGGGCGTGCGCTTCAACGCCGAGAAGAAGAAGCTCGGCTATTACTACAGCACGCCCATCTGGCAATTCAAAATCAAGCACGTGGCCTGCGGTGGTTTCTTGGAGATCAAGACGGACCCCAAAGAGACTGCGTATGTGGTTGTGGCCGGAGGCAAAGCGCGAGACTACGGCGAGGCCAAGGACCTGGCGCGGGAGGGCGAAGACGGCAGGCCGATCCTAACGCCGCAGGAGCGTGAGAGGAGAAGGGAAGACGCTTTCGCGGCGCTGGAGGGGAAGGTGGAGGAGAAGGAGGCTGTCAAGGACAGTGCGAAGCGGATTGAGGAACTGTATCGCTCGCGAGAACGGGATTGGGAGGATCCGGGTAATGTGAACAAGAAGCTGCGTCAAGATTTCCGTCGCGAGAGGAAGCTGCGGAAGAGGGAGGAGGATGCTACGGAGAGTCTGAAGGGACGGATAGGGACCGATATTGACATTCTGCCAGAGACGGAGCTGGATGCGCAAAGGGCCAAGTTGGTCTCGTTCGAGAATCGGGGTTCAAATGTGGCGCCTCGAGACTCAAGTCCGTTCTTCCGGGCGCCTTCACGAGGTGTCGAAAGGAAGTCTTCGCCCAGGGTAAAGGCTGGTGAGAGCCAGAAGGACATCCTCCGGCGCCAGCTCGTGAGTAGCACGCGCGCTGCAATGAACCCTTTCGGATAAGAGACCGTCGTTCTTCGTCGTGAGCAGCATCTGTTGGTCAATCATGGCCGGACTGGCTTTGGTGGTTGGGAGTTAACTGCGTCTGGCGCAAAAAGATACCCTTTTGCTTTTATCATTGTAGATACTTTTTCATGCAGCCAAAGAATATTATCTTCTTGACATACAAAACTATCCTGGCTTCAGACTGTGAATTCATGTGACAACCCAACATTTCTCAAATGTGATATCTCTTTAAATTGCGCGACAGGAGGGTCACCTTGCCTGTAACGGCACTAGATGGGGGGAAAATCATCAAAACACAACACAAAGTATATATAAAAGATAGATATTGACAGCATATAACCCGTGTACGGCAGTCCGTATACAGTTTTCCAGAAATCATCCACTAGCCAATGTGATTGCAGGTCGAGTGAGGAAACGTGTAACACCAACCCCTACCCTAATCAACACCATCATTGTAAGTCAGAAACAGAAGATCCGAAAATCGACATAACTCGAAGGAAATGGAAGCAACAATGAGAATAGTCACTTAATGGAGAAAGAACCAAGCACGTAAGTAAAATTCATTTCAAGCTTCCAACTACTACAGTCCAGACATACACCATCTCTTCCGATCCCATGTCATCCATGGATCCATCGTACATGAGCCAGCCTTCGGAAAGCTAGAGACTGAACGGATCGCCAAAACAGAGCAGGAAAAAAAAAACCAAAAACCAAAAGTACACATAGCCCGATCCAGATAAGAATGTCTGCTTGTTAACATAGTCTCTCTCGCTCTCTCTCTCTTTCCATCATCGGGTATAATAAGATATGTTTGGTTCCCTTTCCTCTTCTCTTCGTTTTCATGTTTAGAATTAGGGGCAGGAAACGCACGAAATCCCAAAAGCCTCGTCGATTAGTGGGAGGACTCGCGTCCTGCAGCTGCCGCTGCTCGATGAGATTCTCCCCGTGTTGATGAGCAAAAGTAAAGGAAAATTAGGAGGAAACTCGCAGGATTAGTAGCACGAAGCGCTATGCTTTGGCACTGCGAGTGCCTGATGTCATGGTCTGGCTGACACTGTCATTTATTCGTTCAGGGTGGTCTTTGCGTCTTCGGGCTTGGGATCGGCGGCTTCCTCAGTATGAGTAGCGGGTGCTGATGGCTGCTCATGCACAGCGTTGTCGGCTTGCACACCGGGTTCTCCCTCGGTAGTCGAAACAAAAGGTGTGTCCAGTAAGGGTCCATGTTGATCTTCGCTCTTCGACATGAGGCCCGGATCCACGCTGCCAACAGCGCTATAATCGCCATTCAGCTCGGTGGAAGGCCTGGCACCCGTTTCATCCTTGTCTTTGACGTCGTTCGAGCCATCAAGCCCGACAGCATCATGGTCGACCAGGTCGGCAAAGACATCATTAATCCCGAGACCTCCAACGCTTTGCTGACTGCCGCCGTAGCCGGGACTTTGCAGGCTTGCTTGAGCTAGACTTGCCAGATTGCCAGCATTGACACCAGAAGTACGCGGACTCTCGAAGAGGCTCATTCCCATCCCCATTCCCATCATGCCACCACGAGATACAGACGGGTACTCGCCAGGCGAAGTGACAGTGGGTTTGAACTCGACGGCACCGCTGTTGTGCGCGTCTGGGCTGTCGAACATGTTGGCTGTTCCGAAGTTGGGCGAAGGTGGGGAGCCGCGACCGGTGAAGTGTGGTGCTGGGGAGAAGTTGGCTGGAGACGCTAGACGCGGCTGTTGTAAAGTCGGAGTTGCGCCGTGACCACCCACTGTGGGAGATGCGCCAGCATTAGAGAACATGCTTTGCTCTCTGAACGCTGACCCTGGCCCAGAAGAACCGACTGGCGAAGGCTTGTGGTTAATGTCGTAGCCGAAAGCAGGCATGTGCGGCAGGGTCGACATGCGGGCAGTGAAAGCCTCGACATCGTCAGGTGCGTTTGGATCATCAGAGAGCAAGCGGCGCATCTTGTCGAGCTTCTCTCGGTTCATGTGCGGCTCAGCAGCCAACATCTTTTGGGCAACGGGGATACTAGCGAGATTGCCCAAGACTTGAATGGCGAGCGCAGTGAGACCTGGCTTAGGAGCAGCTTGGAATGTGCCGAGTGTCTGAGGTCCAAGAGGGTTTGGAGCCGGTGATGACGAGCCAGTGCCTGCAGGCTGCAACGGGAGCTGGTTCTTTCCAAAAGCCTCGGAAGCTTTGCGACGAGCAATGTGGGGCTTGATCTTGTACTGCTGCGGCAGATCCTCAGGATTAGTGATGCCAAGCTGCGCCATGATCTTTTGCTGTTTAGTCGGACGTGGCTTGCGTGTGGACGACGATGCCTCGATGACCGGTGGTGGTCCCGGCGCAACAGGTGCCCACTTGTGTAGTTCCTGGCGGAGATAATTCGTCTCGTAAGCAAGCAGAATGTCCGCACCCTCAACCTTGCGCAAGTGGAAGCGCAGTGTGCCAACCTCTTCGCCCGAGGTCACAATTGGGTTGATATACGGACGCAGGAAATCACGGAAGGCCTGACCGGCATCGCAAAGACTTGCGAGGAGCGGCTCTTCCTCAGGCTGGAAGGGTAAGTTCGGAAGCTCCTCGTACCAAGCTTGCAAGTCCTCAAGCTTCGGTCGTGCAGCATCGCGCGGAATCTTGACACGCCAATCGCAGATCGGGCATGTATACTTGTCGTCCTCCTTGACCTTTCCTCGGGCGATCTTCAAGCACTTCCCGTGATACCATTCATGGCAAAGTTCACACTCGATCATCATGCCGGCTTCTGGTCGACGACAGACACAGAAGACGTCTCTGCTAGAGTTGCTTCCATCAGTCGAACGATCCATACCTTCGGCGGTCGGACTGTTGGCGCGCGAAGACGGCTCCACTGGCCCTCGTGGAGTGTCGGCAAGATCAAAGCAAGCTACGTTGCGGTCGTTGACAATCTCCATATGCTGTCCGAGGATGTGGAGGGGAGCGTTGGCCTTGCCGAAAAGCTTTTTGCCACGTCTCATCCAGTCTTCGTGGCGTTTCTGCTCTTTCTCCAGATCGATGGTGCCAGCTGGCTTGCTCTGCAGCTCCTCTAATGACTGCATAACATCGCGCACTTCGCGGTACCAAGGACGCCTTCGAAAATCTGGATCTTTTGTGCGCTCGTAGAGTGAGAAGATCTTCTCTTGCACCTCGCGTTGCTTTCGGAGGATGTTTTCGACGCGTGCTAGGGTCTCAATCCTGACCGGCAATGTGGTTGCTTGTCTCGAGAGCGCATCCAGTTGCTGATAATGAACATTCTCGACAGCCATAAGCTCGATGGCTTTCTGTTCCCAGAGTTCACCTTGGGCCATGTGTTCTCGGAAAAAGCAGATGTCCGGATTGGTCTCGGGGACACCAATGTCGAGACCAGCCTGGATGAACTTTGAAATGTCGTCCAGAGTTTGGTCTTGACGCATGTTTTCAGGACTGGGCTTCTTCGAGCGGGCCTGTTCATCCCAGCGGAGTCTTTTGAGCAGAGACTCGAGCTGATCAATCTCGGGAATGTCAACGTGGAACTCTTTGCCACGCACGACAAGCTCTTCGAACTCCGCAAGCGTGCGTGAGCGGATGTTATTCAGCGCATCAATCGCGTCGCGTTGGAACTCTTTGATGTTGTCCGACCGCTCACGAAGCGTGTTAATCTCCTGGCAATCAAATGCGATCGCATCAGCTCTGGCGAGCAGTCGATGAATGTTGTCCACGTTGCGCAGTTCTTTCTCGCGCTCTTCTTGTTCAGCAGCCTGTGACTTGCCTTTGCGCCATACCTTCTCACTTTTGCGTTTCTGCTGCTTGCGTGTGATGTAGCTAGTGGCCTCCTCGACCCACTCATTGCACCGCTCGACAAAGCGTCTCAGATCCGCCAATTGTGGCAATTCGTACTGGATCTTCTCACCCTCGGTTAGAAGCGTGCGAAGATGCTTGAGTGAGGGTCTTGGGATATCGTCCAGCTCGGCATCGACTTTCGCGGACCAAGTTTCGGGAATGCTGGCTTTGTCGACGATCTTGCGCACAGTGCTATCGAGCTTTGCATCCGTCATGCGATAGTACAACACGTGCTCGCCATTTTGACCAGAGTATCGCTCGGACTCGAGAGCGTCACAACACTCGAAATGTCCGGCGTGGAGTAGACACATGGTCTTGTTAGTCTTTGTGCAGACCACGCGCGACAAATAACAGTAACATTTGCAGAATGTGCAGATGACTTCTTCCTCTTCTGTTTCAGGGTCGATGATGGTTGCCGTCTTTTTATATCGTGGGCCAAGGTAAGGCTCGCCTGCTGTCGCTGCTGTTTCTGCTTCCTCCTGCTCGAGGAAGAATTTACGGGCATAAACCTCGTTATCGCGCATGCGCTCGAGAGCGGGGCCAAGCCACTTTGCAGTAGTAATTGAACACGGACCAGAAGCTGCAGTGAGCAACATTTCATCGTGCGAGAAGCAGGGCTGTTTGCGGAAAGCGCGCAATCTTCGAACACCCTCTTCGCCGAAAGGCTCCCAATCGGCTGGCGCGAAGTTGACGGCTTCGTTGACGTTGAAGCCGTGATTGAAGCCTGCGTGATAAGCCTTCGGGAAGGTGATGACGAATTGCCCAGCATGCTGATCGATCGCGTAAACCGACACATCGGCTTGCCGTAGCTTCTCGGGCTTGGCGAGTGTGACCAACTGGAAGAGAATATCGGGCTGGCTTTCAAATAGCTCGGGCATCTCGTTGCGCATCGCCAGCTCGAACTTCTCCGTATCTGCACCGGGTATACCGTACCATGTCTTGGTCTCACCAATGTGTTGGTAATTGACAGAGTAGGCGAAGTGGTCCTCGTTGTGCCAGCAGAACGTCGAGAACACCATGCCAACGTACAGCCAGGGGATCGTCATGCCCGAGACATCCGATTTGACGTGCCGGAACAAGCTTTCCTTGTCCAAGGGCCAGATGTTCAGATTCCAAGGATCTGTGGAATAAGGATCCCGGGGCTGCTTTTCGATAGTTGGGAAGCCGCTCCCGTGGGTTGTTGAATGGATGTCGGCTCCGTATTCGACCTCAACAGGATCGTTGTGGTCGTCGACCAATCGCCAGAACTCCCGCTCGACGTCCTGTTCCGTCAGAGTGTGTTTGTGTTCGTTGAATGGCGTATGCTGGCGAGGAAGATTCGCAAAGTGCTCTTGCTTGAACTCGTTCGCCTTGCGTAGGAAGCCAGCAAGCGAATACACATCACCATCTTCGAATCCATACTCATTGTTGCCAACCATACAGCGCGGACAGATCCAGCCGTTGCTTGGTAGTTCTTTGAGAGGCGGATCCAAACAGTAAGGATGCCACGCCTGTTCACACTCTTCGCACGAGATTCGCTTTTGTGCATCGTCAGGCTTACCGCATCCCTCGCAGACTTCGCCAGGCGAGTATTCGCTCCTCTCTCTCGCGCCTTGGGACCTCGATGCGCCCATTCGTGAGTGGGGCATGTTGCTACCAGGGATGACCGGAGTATCCCTCTTGAGTCGCTTGCTACGGCGGCCCAAAGGATCGGCTTCCTCAGGCGTCAAATCTCCGTGTTGTCTTTTCAGAGCGGCCACACCATGCGAAGAAGGCCCAGCACTCCCGTTTCCATTCATGCTAGGAGTCGGTTGGTTCGGGGTAGCAGGCGTGCCGCTATTCGGGTGTGAGGTTCCATTTGGACCGTTGACAGAAGTGAATCCAGGCGTAGGAGACTGTGCGTTGACTGCGGTAAATCCTCCTCCAGCATTCACAGGTGTGAACCCAGTAGTGCTGGCAGGACGAGATGGCTCCTGTGGATATTGTGGTAATGGCGGGCTGCGACCGTCGATGGAAGCGTTAAGAGCGTTCGAAGCTTGAACGGCGGGGGTCTCCTGCTTGATCTCATGAGGCGTCCCGACCTGTGGTTTCTTGGTGGGTGAGGGTCCTGGCGACGGGGTGAACGGACCACCGTTCATCATCTCCAGATGCTGCTGAACACCAGGCTTGGCTACTCGTAGATATTCCTCATAAGGGAGCAGCCACTTCTGATACGAGTTTTTGAGCGACGTCGAAAGGGATGACATGATCTTGCCACTGTATCCGAGATCACGTCCGACCTCGGCCCACCTTTTGAGCTTGCACACAGTGTCGAAGCCACCCTTGCGTTCGACGGTCTTCTTCAGACGATACAAGTCTAATGGACGTTTGTCAACACTGGGGAAGCGGTTGAGTGAGTGGCCATTTTGCTTGTGGAATCTTGCGAGCTGGTCAAGATAGTCGTGGCTGACGCGATTGCCACCCTCGACGGAGTTCAGCTCTTGACGCCGTGTGCGAAAGTGGAAGCGCTATATGAAGGGTCAGTATGTGTCTATTGAAAATTGCAATGATGGATGCGAGTCTCACCTCGGTATTGATCGCAAAAGTCGGGTTCCAGCCGTCTGGAGGTATAATTTTGCAGATGCCGTATTTGCTTCCCTCCGGACCAATTTTGCGCATGTATTCCATCGGATCACGAAACTCTTCCTCTGTCGGACGGAATGTGGGTGCGTCGGAAATTCCAAACAAGCGGTCCTTTTTTGGCTCATCGCTGGGCTGGCCGGGCTGACCTCTCCTAGGGACTTGCGACATGTCCAGTGGCTCTGCCCGTCTCGCACTGAGCGGGATTGCATGATTGTTGCCCGATGGTGGTCCGTTCAACGTTCCGGGCGCAGATATTATGGGCGTCTTTCCCTTGATGGCAGATGGGTTGGGCATCGAATTCGGGTTGTCAAGCATCCCGAGCGGCGTGGATATGGCTTGGAAGGTGGGCCCTTGGGCCATTGTAGGGACGGCCATGTCTGCGACGCAGTGGGCTCGAAGGCCCAGATTTACTGAGGTTTCGCAAAATACGGCGTGTTGTCGGGTGATCGGTGTCGGTATTGGTGGATGTGGAAGACGCGGTGCGCAAGGCTGATATTGGGCAGCTGCGACGGGATCGATGCGGCTCGGCTGCGCTGTTCGCGATACCAGGTAGCTGGGTGATATACAGGCGTGTCGGGCCCGTTACGGAGGTTCAGGAACGCTATTGAGGTCTGAAACACGGCGGTGACAGCAGGAGGCAGTATATCGATGTCGATGGAAGAGCGGAGGGCGACGAGCGTTCTATGGTGGAGGAGGATATGGAGGAGAAGCGAGCGGGCGTCTTGACAGATGCGCGATGCTGGCCGCTTCGAAAGCCGCTTAACGCTAGCCCGAAATGGATGGAAATGTAATAGGCACCAGGTCACGGGGGATTATTGGGCGAGTTCAACAGTGCACATAGTAACTCTGTTTGAAATACCGCACAAGGCTACTGGCTGTGTCAATGCTGTCTGGCTTTGACTGGCTTTGACTGGCCCATTCACTGACCCCCGCAGAGCTCAGCAGTCGTCCGGCAGCAGGCGTGACGGCCACTTTTCGACCGTGAGCACGGACGATGAAGTCCAGATCCAAGGCGCTAGCAGGCGGGAGCGCGGATGAGACATGCGCGAGCTTGACGTCTCTCCTTCACGAACTTGCATGTGGTCTTGTCCATTCGAGATGACATGATATGAAGAGGCCGCCTGTGGTCGCCTGAAACCCGTACCTCTAGGTACCAAACAAATACCTTCTCGGTCAACCTGACTGGAAAACCGCTTAACTGCTGGTTCTACACGTGACAAGAAACCCCGTTACACCAGAGCTATTGGAGCACACCTGCAAAAGGCTATCACAAGATTAATGCACGACTTTTCGATGCCGCAACAACATTGAGCAGTGGACCGAGCATAGTGTGCCTGCCACCTCCAAAGCAATCCCAAAGCAGTCCCTATGGACAAGCCAATCCCGGCATTTTACGCGTGCTACCTGCTGCGTTCCACCATCCGCCACGCACAACTATATGTAGGTAGCACGCCCAATCCAGTCCGCCGCCTAAAGCAGCATAATGGCGAGTCCAAAGGCGGTGCAGTCAAGACGTCTCGAGACTCGTTGAGGCCTTGGGAGATGAGCTGCCTTGTCACTGGGTTTCCAAGCAAGATTGCCGCATTGCAATTCGAGTAGGTACACTTCCAGATTTCATTTCCATTGTCCCCCATTATTCCCATGTCTGCTCGTTCCTTCACTCTCCTCTCTTTTCATGAAGATCTTTCATCTCGTCTAACCCTTCATTAGATGGGCCTGGCAAAACACTCACATCACTCGACACATCCCCTCCGATGTGCGCATCAACCGCACCTCCAAGAAACAACAAGCAGCCGCCGCCAACGCTCGCATGTCACCCAAACTAAGCCGACGCAGACGCCCACCTCGCCCGCGCCTATGCCTGACAGACCGCTTGGCGAATCTACACCTGCTGCTCCGCGCCCGCAGCTTTGAGCGCTGGCCGCTCAAAGTCACCTTCTACGCCGAAGACGTATACCGAGTCTGGACCCGCTGGATCGGGCAGCACTTGGAGCTGCAAGGCGGCAATGGGTTGCGCGAAGGGATCTGGGTCGGATTGGACGAGAGCGCAACGAAGAAAACTATCGAGGACCCGACCGCGCCGGACGCGATCAAACCTCAAGGCATCCACGCTCTAGACGTCACCCACGCACCCCTAAAACCACACATCGAGAAATCGCAGGCCCTCGTCGCCTCTCCATCTCAAAACTGCACTCTCTGCTCCTCTACGCTACCACTCTCCGGCGCGAGCACTCTCACCTGCCCATCGCCCACCTGCACCAGCAAGTCTCACCTCACCTGTCTGGCCACACACTTCCTCAATGAAGAGAGCAAGAAAAAAGCAAACAACAACAGCAACCCAACCGCAGACTCAACGTCCTCCCTACTCCTCCCAACAGCAGGCACCTGCCCCTCCTGCCACACACCTCTCCAATGGCGCGCGCTAGTCCAAGAACTCAGCCTCCGCATGCGCGGCAGCAAAGAATTGCAAGTATTGTTTAAACCACCCAAAACGCGCAAATCCCGCAAAGCAACAACCGCAGGAGCTGCGGCTGCTGAGGAAGACGAAGAAGAGGAAGCGGCAACCAGCGAAGCCGACCTCCTGGACGAAGAAGGAGAAGATGACGATGACGATGAAGTCGTGGAAGATGTCTGGCACCAGTTGTCTGATAGTGAAAGCGAGCTCGAATCCATCGCGGATCCGCTGCCTGCTGTTGCTGCTGCTCGCCCTGTAGCCTCGAGCAGCAAGACTCTGCCGACCACAGCGTCGTTCCGTGTGCCGAAAGAGACTGCGAGTGCTCGGGCAGGCGCAAAAGGAAAGGGAAGTCAGAAGAAGAAACAGTCAAAATCGAAAGGGCCCGAAGTCGTGGTTGAGGATAGCGATGTGGATGAAGTGGAAATCATTGCTTGATTTGGAGGGACAATTGGGAGCTTTGCACAAGGGAAAAGAAAAGTAAGCGGCCATGATTGGTAAAGTGGTTTGATGTGACGAGGAAGAAGAAGGAAAATCCCTTCTCCCTTGGATGCATTTCTCTTGCTCGTGGGTTGGGTATGGTCTAAATACCCCTCTCTTCTCATCTCCTTCGATTTACCTGTTCCACTATGGCATCGCAGGCCGGAGTAGATGCAGCGGCTCCTCCTAGTCTGTACAGTCGCATCGCTTCTCTGGCGATGGCGGAAATCCATATTTTTGGAAACTACTAATGGTGTCTTTCCATGTCCTTGATGGCCCGGCACAGCGGCTTGTACTATCCAAAGCGCCGCAAGGTCATATCGTCGCTTAAATGTACTTGTACGGGTTCATGATGCCGTTCTGTTTGAAAAAAATATGAGTCAGCTTGAATCCTCGCATTATAAAAAAACGGGAACACGAAGATCCCAAGAAAAGGAGGCAACTCACGGGATCGAAGAAAGCCTTCAGGCCCTTCATCAGCTTGATCATCGTCTCGCTCCTGGAGTAACCAACGAACGCCTTCTTGGCCAGTCCCAAACCGTGCTCGGCGGAGATGCTGCCCTGGCGCTTCTGCACCCACTCGTACACCCACGGCTCAAGAGCCTTCTCGACTGCTTTGTCGTAGCGGCGAGTCGCGACGTTGAGGTGCAGGTTCGAGTCGCCCATGTGACCGTAGCCAACAATGTCCAGAATCGGCTTGCTCTCGTCTTCCGGGTCGATGAGGTCCAGCTCGCGCATGCGGGCGCGGCAGTCGTCGACCAGCTGGTACAGGTCGGGCAGCGGGATTGACAGGTCGTATTTGTAGACGCCGCCGAAGTGCTGGCTTGCTTCCGAGACGCCTTCACGGCATGCCCAGAGGTTTTGCGCTTGTGTTTCGTTCTCGGCTACGACGCCGTCGGTCACGATCTCTTCGGCCATGACGTGCTCGAGGAAGGCGGTCAGCTTCTCGCTGTCGTGGTCGGAGTTGGAGCCCGATGTTTCGATCAGGCAGTAGAAGGGGTGCTCGTCGGCCAGGGGAAGGGATTTGCCGGTGGCGCGCACGTAGAGGTGTTGACATTGGTTGTCCATGAGCTCGAAGGCAGAGAGAATTTCGGAGAGCTGGCCCTTTGCTTCGCGGAAGGCTTTCTGCACGTGCTCGTATGAAGGAAGGCCAAGGTAGGCGACGTTGACTGCGGGAGAACGTTGAGGGCAGTGGATCGAAACACCGGTGATCACACCGATTGTGCCCTCGCCGCCGATGAAGAGCTGCTTGACGTCGTAGCCGGTGTTGTTCTTGCGAAGCTTGGAGAGGTCGTCGAGGATGGTGCCGTCGGGGAGGACAGCTTCAAGACCGAGGACAGTGCCGTGCAGGGAGCCGTAGCGGAGGAGACGAAGACCACCGGCGTTAGTGGCGACATTGCCGCCGATGTGACATGAGCCCTTTGCGCCGAGGTCGAGAGGGAAGATGTGGCCGCGCTCGGCGAGGTACGAGTCTGCAGTTTCGAGGACAACGCCAGCGTCGGCGACGAAGATGCCGGAGACGTCGTCGAAGTCGCGGATCTTGTTCATGCGGCTGAGGTTGAGGACTATCTCGTCAAAGACAGGCACGCTGCCGCCGACCAGGCCAGTGTTGCCGCCCTGCGGGTTGACGGCGAGCAGGTTGTCGTTGCAGTATTTCATGATCTTGGACACCTGCTCAGTGGTCTCGGGCTTGACGACCAACTTGGCCTGGCCGCGGTACTTCTTCATCCAGTCGGCGTTGTAGCCATCCAAGTCCGAGGTCGCATCTTGGTTGAGGCCGTCGATGATGGCGCTCTCGCTGCCCAGCAGTTCCTTGAAGAACTTGACATCGTCGGCTGTGAGCTCCTTGAAGCGAGAGTCACGCTTGATGCCGTATGAGTCGGCGGAGTATTTGATATCTTTCTGCGACCTGTCGGGCTGCGACTGAGGTGCGTGGTCAACGCCGGACGCTGAGGTGGTGGCTTGCGCCTCGGTCGATTGCCATCGTATTTGCTGCGGCAGCTGGCACGCTGTGGGACGAAGTCGTGACGCTTGCTGGAAGGCTGTGTTGGAGAGTCGCAGCCGCCTGGCGACGGGGATGCATCTGTGTATGGGCGACATGGTCACTGTGTGAGAGGGAAGAAAGCAACAAGCAATACTATCCAAGCAGCCTTCACCTCACTTCACTTCATCGGACTATGTCGGACTGACTTTGTATCGATTGATACGGTGGGCTACGTGTACGAGTACGCCATGAATCCAAGGTCGCGCGTCAGCAGTCGCCTTGAGCTCGGGCGGTGACTTCAAGCTCCATCGTGCTAGGAAACACCACTGCATCGTTCATCAACACCCGCTGCAAACAATACCCCCCCACCACTTCACATCAACTCAATCCACATCTGGCATACACCTCCCGCGATTCCATCTCCCAATCAAGTACCACACAAACAACTCACCGTCCTCCGCTGAGCCAGTGAGCTCCCTCCTCCCATCATGTCTGGCTACGACCGCGCATTGTCTGGTATGGCGTCACCTGCGTTCATTCATTAGCTTTGCTCTGAGCATCTTCAACCACAACAACTAACACACTACCAGTCTTCTCACCCGACGGTCATGTCTTCCAAGTCGAATATGCCCTCGAGGCCGTCAAGCGCGGCACCTGCGCCGTCGCTGTCAAAGGCAGCGAGATCGTCGTGCTCGGCTGTGAAAAGAAGTCCGCCATGAAGCTGCAAGACACACGCATCACTCCCTCCAAGATCGGCCTTGTCGACGACCACGTCTGTCTCGCCTTCGCTGGTCTGAACGCCGACGCCCGCATCCTCATCGACAAAGCCCGCCTCGAAGCCCAGAGTCACAGACTTACTGTCGAGGATCCCGTGAGCATCGAGTACATCACCAAATACGTGGCTGGTGTGCAACAGAGGTATACGCAGAGTGGTGGTGTACGGCCATTCGGCATTAGCACACTCATCGTGGGCTTCGACCCGGGTAGCAAGGAGGCTAGGCTTTACCAGACTGAGCCCAGTGGTATCTACAGCGCATGGTACGGATAATTTGCGATATGCCTTCCCTGAATTTTCGACGCTAACATCCATCCCAGGAAAGCAAACGCCATTGGACGCTCCTCCAAGACTGTGCGCGAGTTCCTCGAGCGCAACCACACCGACTCCCTCGACCGCTCTGGCACCATCGAGTTGACCATCAAATCGCTTCTCGAGGTCGTGCAAACTGGCGCGAAAAACATCGAGATTGCAGTCATGACACCCGGAAACGAGGTCAGCTACCTGCAAGCAGAGGAGATTGAGAAGATTGTCGAGAAGATCAACGCAGAGAAGGACGCAGAGGCAGCGACGAGACGAGGTGGACGTGGTGGTGCTGCGGGTGCTGCAACCTCGACACCAGGCAGCGAGCAGGTGCTGGCTGAGAGGCCCGCGGGTGCTGAGTAGAGTGCGCAAATACAAAGCTGTGCTCATCATTGAAAGAGTTGACAGCCGCACACGAAGTTTAGACCAACGGCATAGCACGGCGTTCTAGAGGAGAGTGGATGTGCACGTCTGTATTATATATGTTGCCATCAGACGCCTCGGATGGACACTCATGAAGAATACCATGTTCCAGCACGAAAGCACTTCTCGCGACACATGAATGAGTTTGGAGAGTATACCATTATTTGTATCTGGCATGCAGACATTCAATGCCTAGCAAACATACATGAAGACACCTTGACACCCCATCATTTGCCGTTTCTGGTTGCCAGGCTTCGGTTTTACTGCGGAATTTCAAGTCCCATCTATATTGCCGTCTCTCGTGTCCGACTGCGAATCTTTGACAACATGCAAGTTGCACACGCCGTCGTTCGGCTATGTCAAGGCTATATGCCATCCAGCTGACAATCGACCTTCATCTTCCTCCGCGATCCATCCGATTGGGAATGAAACCTACAGTAGCTACCCACCTACGTTGCTTTCACGGCACCCCGCAATGTTCCTCCTGCGTGTCCGCGAGAACCTTTCCATCAACCTTGCAACTGCCGTGTTAACTATATCGTTGCAGGCATATAAGAGTCTCGGTATAGCCTCTACCATCTTGTGATAAGTACACTTCCCGTCCCTTTTCAATCCAGACAACACCCCTCTCTTAGCCTCCTACCCTCTCCACCAACATGCAATACCACCTCAACGGCTTCGACGGCTGCGACGACCCTCTCAAATACCAGTTCAAAGGCACCCACGAACCCGATTTCCAGACCTCTCTCCCCACCGAAATCGACGTCCTGATCGTCGGCGCCGGCCCAGCAGGCCAACTCCTCGGCGCCCAGCTCGCCCAATTCCCAGACATCACCACGCGCATCATCGAACCCAAACCAGGCCCGCTGCAGCAAGGCAACGCCGACGGCCTGCAATGCCGCACCATCGAGATCTGTGAAGCCTTCGGTTTCAGCGAGCGCTTGCTGAAAGAAGCCTACTGGGTTATGGAGACGACTTTCTGGAGTCCGACTGAAGACGGCAAGGGCTTGCAGCGTACTGGCAAGATTCGTGATACTGAGGAGGGCCTCAGTGAATTTCCACATGTTATCTTGAATCAGGCTAGATTGCATGGGTTGTGGTTGGATGCTATGAAATGGTCTCCTACGCGGTTGGAGCCGAGTTATAATCGGATGATGGCGGGTCTTGAGATTCCGGAGGAAGGGCCCGTGGAGGTTGTTGTTGAGAGATCGGGTGGAGACCGCAAAGGCGAGAAGGAGCATGTGCGTGCAAAGTATGTGGTCGGCTGTGACGGAGCTCGCAGTGCTGTGAGGCAGTCCTTGGGACTGGAGATGGTTGGTGACTTTGCAAATCAGGCTTGGGGAGTCATGGATGCACTTGTAGTGACAGACTTCCCCGATCTCAGATGCAAATCGGCAATACACTCAGCAAACGACGGCAGCATCATCATCATCCCTCGCGAGGGCGGCTACCTCACGAGGTTCTACATTGGACTCGACAAATTGAAGCAAGATGAGAGGGTCTCGCAAAAGAATATCACTCCAGACGTCCTGGTCGAGCGTGCCCAGCGCATTTTCAAGCCTTACAACTTTGAAGTCAAGCACATAGGACATTGGAGCGTCTATGAAGTCGGCCAACGCCTCACAAACCACTTCGACGATGTCCCCGCGGCCGAGCGTGATAGCAAATCACCGCGCGTGTTCATCGCAGGCGATGCCTGTCACACTCACTCTGCCAAAGCCGGACAAGGCATGAACGTCAGCATGAACGATACCTACAACCTAGGCTGGAAACTTGCATCAGTCCTCCGCGGCCACTCGCACTCAAAGCTCCTACACACATACTCCGCCGAGCGCCAACCCATAGCCCAAACATTGATCGACTTCGACCGCGAGATCTCCCGCCTCTCCGCCGCGAAACCCAAAGCCACGAAAAAACACGACTCGACAGATGCCTCACTCAACGATAACAACAAAGAATCGGACTCCGTCGACCCCGCCGTCTTTCAGAATTACTTCCAGCGTCAAGGTCGTTTCATGGCGGGTCTTGAAACGGTATACCCACCGTCCCTCATCACAGCTGCAGACGCCACACTCCAGCACCTCGCCACAGGCTTCCAGATCGGCACCCGCTTCCACTCCGCCCAAGTCCTCCGCCTCGCAGACGCCAAACCCGTGCAGCTCGGCCACGTTATAAAAGCAGACGGCCGTTGGCGGATTATCCTATTCGGCCCTTCCAAGAACGTGAAAGATCCCCTAGACCCATCATCCCGCCTAATCCAAACCTGCAAATGGCTAGAAAAAACCCTCATCCCCCGCTTCACGCCTCGGAACGCAGACATCGATTCCATCTTCGACATCCGCGCCGTCTTCCCTCAACCCCGCTCGACGTTTGATGTTCCTTCTCTGCCTGAAGTCCTGCTGCCTCATAAGGGCAAGTTTGGAATCCAGGACTACGAAAAGGCATTTACTGATGAAGAGTCTTATGGGTTTGGGTTTGGGGAGATTTATAAGACTCGGGGGGTCAGTGGGGAAGGGTGTGTGGTTGTTGTCAGGCCGGATCAGTATGTTGGTGCTGTTCTGCCGTTGGGCGAGGATGCTTTTGGACCGATTGGGGACTTCTTTGGTGGGTTTATGAGGGAGGTTGGGGGTGGTTGGGAGAGGGTGGTTAGTAATGGGCATGCTTGAGACGTTGAAGTGTTAGAATCGATCGTTCGCTTCTTCTTCTTCTTCCCATCCGCCTTCATCGCTGCAATGTCCCATCGATGTATCTGTCGCATGTCATCAACGCTCACGTTGTCAGGCTGGAAGAAAATTCAGGTGGCTCGGTTGTTGGATGAATGGGTGCGTATATATGTAGGCCTTGCCAAGCGAGCCAAGACCCAAACAACCTCAAGACGACGACAGCCTGCCGAAACGTATACAACGTGACTCTCAGAGTTGAACATCAACCTCGTGAGGAAACACGATGCTTTCACTTCGGCTGTGGCTGGGCGACAAGATATACGGGTCTGTGGGCGTTTCGGGCACTCGCATCTCTCCCAACCGCATGGTCAAATGGAACTGTGAGGAGCCCGAGGTCGAGGCACATCGCTACATCGCCGCAAACACAACCATCCCTATTCCTCGCCCATATGGCGTGCACAAACTCAGAGGGCAATTCGCGCTCGAGATGGGATTCCTCTCTGGCTGCGACATCCTGCAAGTCTGTTGGAAGAACTTCACAGATCGGCAAAAACAAGGCCTCGTCGACGAGATCGGCGGCTACATCAAGCAGCTTCGGTCTCTCGTGCCCCAAAACCCCAATCGTGTCTCATCAACCGACGGCAATGCATGCCGCCAGATCCGTGTAGGCTCCGTGAAGCGCTTCGGCCCCTTCGACGACATTCCCGCTTTCCACAAGCTTGTACGCGGTAATTGGGATTTCGAGGAAGCGACGCAGCTCTTCGGTGAAGAGGCCGTGCAGATCCACCAGCGCCCTTACAATATTCGTTTCACCCATGGAGATCTGGGCGTGCAGAACATTCTGGTTCGCGACGATGCGACAGTGGCGGCCATCATCGACTGGGAGTGTGCGGGTTGGTATCCCGAATATTGGGAATATACGATGGCGCATTATAATGCTGTGCTGTTGCCCGAGTTTTACGAGATGTTGAGGGAGAGTATTGATCGGTACGATGAGGAATTGAAGGCTGAGCGCACTTTGTGGAGGTGGTTGGATCAGCCGCTGGATGAGGACCGGAGCTGAGCAAGGCGAAGTCTATTGGGTTCGATTCAGTATACATCGACTCTTACGACCATCGTATGCGATCAGAAGAGGTTCGATTATGAACAGCACTCGAAGATCCTGCAAGGCCTCTTGCGCCAGCTTGCAGACGGCTATTGTGAGCACTGAAGAAGAAGAAGAAAGAAAGAAAGAAAGAAAGAAGGCAGCAGTCCCTCGAATCTTTTGCATGGCGACTTCCGGATCAACACAGCCCTTGCATCTTTCGGCGGATCGAAGGGAGCTTTACGTTTGCCTCTCATCTCAGCCCATGCAAACATGATCAGCTACTGACTTCGTTTATAAATCTCAATCGCCAGCCAGGCAACGAGACCTGCCTGTTGTCAGGATTGAGTCTGTCAAGGCGTGAGGAATATTGACAGGTCTTCCTCGCTCTGATGCGTCGACTCACCATGCTTAGAATCAGGCGCTCTGTCTCTTCGAGGATTGATGGGATCGAAGACGAAGAGATTTCAAGGTGAGACGATGTATGTATTCATCAAAAGCCATTTATGCGGCATGTATGTACAGAATGCAGTCTTCATGTAGAGTAACCAAAGGAAATGATGCTGCGTAAGCGTGTGGATGTCGTGAGTGACTATCAGCGTCATGCTGATCGCAAAAAGAGAGAGAAGCCATATATACAAAACAAGCGGGAAAGGTTGGACGAGGCAATGCGATGCCATACTTCAATGCCGAATAAGAAAGAAAACGAAAACTCCCCGATTTATATGCAATGATGACAACGCAAGACCGAAAAGAGTTGGAGAGAGAGAGAGAGAGAGAGAGAAACTGAGGAAAATCCTCCTGAAACAAGATGTAGTCAACGACTACTCGTTGAGACCACTCTTCTTGTTTTTCCTGCCGATAGACTTCCATAGACCGCGAGAGCCAGATTTGGCAGTGCCCTCGGTCCTGTCGCTGAACCTAGTCATCTCGGAGAGCGGCTCAGAGCCGGATGGCGAAATCATGTTGTCGCGTTGAGCGCGAGCGTGTTTGTTTAGTTGGTCTTGGAGCAGCTGGTGCTCGAAAGGGCCTGGCATGGGGGGCAGGGCGGTGTCGGGCTCCGATACAGAGCCGCGGCGGGAACGCGAGAGCGTCCACCTTCGGCGCCTTGGGGTGGCGGGGGTATTGTCGACGCCGGCTGCAACGTTGCCGGATGCAATGGCGCGCTTATTGAGCTCCTCTTGCAGCAGCTGCGTTTCTTGAGGGCCGGGCGCAGGAACGGGTGGCCGGTCGCCATCCATGGTGCCGATTGAGTTGCGTCGGGAGAATGAGAGGCGAGACCAGCGCGACGAACGCTTGGAAGCAAGAGGGGTATCGCCATTGTTGCGCTTGTTGAGCTCTTCTTGGAGCATGAGCCTTTCACGTGCGCCAGGCATTGGTGGTGCGCTGTCCTCGACGCCTGCAGAGGTGCGTCTGTTGTGGCGGGACTGACGTCTTGTTTGACGCCTCACACCTCGCGAAGAGATGACGGAGGATCTCTTGTTGCCACCATCTTCGGCCTCGGTCTCGTTGCCGTTGTCCAAGGCGTCTTCGTTGTTCAGTTCCAGGACAGCCATTTGTCCAAGGAACGTCGGGTGTTCAAGCAAGTCTTCGAGGGTCACGTTGTACTCGTCTTGGTGCAACATGTACAAGACCTTGCCCAGGTCGAGCAAATCGCCTCCAAGCTCGAAGAATGTCGAGTGCAGCTCGAAGCCGTCGTTGTCAGCGGAATTGTCGTCGTTCTTCTTGTTCGGGGACAGAACTTGGCTCCAGGCATGGGTAAGAGAAGGAGAGTGGACGAGGAGGGTGTCGAGCTTCCTTCCCTTGAGTTGCTCACCCAAAAAGTCACCATCGGATGGACGAGGCGATTCTTCGATTTGTTGGGCCGGCAGGGATGTCAAGGTGGTGGGCGAAGGAAGGGTAGCGCTAGGGCAGGAAGTCAGGCTGTTGATCGCCTCGATTGCCATGTTGAGCACGCGGGTTGCGAATGCAGTTTCAATAGGTCCCTTGTCAGAGTAGTGTAGCGAGACGTGGTATTTGCCCTCTTGTGGAAGAGGCGTGGAGACAAAGGTCAGGTCAGAAAGATTGTCGACAACACCGGCGCCACCAATGCGGTAGGCCTCATCGTCAAGCGTGATGTTGCCCTCGTAGTGGACGTTCTGGTGGAACACAGAGGTGCTGAAGTAGCTAGAGTTGTCCCAGTCTGTGCAGCGGTGGATGATCTCGCGGAAGCCAAGGTTCTCGTAAGGCATATTGGCGACGGACTGGTCCTGAATCAAACGGAGAAGATCCAAGCCGTTCCAGTTCTCACCAAAGGCGACTCTGACGGGAATCATGTTAACGCAGGGTCCTACAGCAGTCTCGATACCAGGTACCGAAGCATTGCGGCCATTGATAGTAAGACCGAAAACGATGTCAGGCTGAGCCGAGATCTTGGCCAGTGTCACCGCCCAGGCAGCCTGGACGACAGTCGCAATGGTCATGCTGCCCTTGCTGCCCATAGAGATGTCGATCGTCTTGTTGACGTTCGTGGATGAGCCGACATGGCAGTAGGTGTTCGGTCCGTTGCGGCGGATAATCTCAGGCATCTTTGATCCCTTCAACAATGTTGTGAAGTGATCGTAGTGGTCTTGAGAGACATTGCTTGACATGAGTCGCATGTGGTTCGCGAAAGACGAGGTCTTTGGCATGGTGCCACCTTCGTAGCCTTGCTTGATAGCGTCGAGAAGCTTCCACAGGCAGACACCGTCGTATTGTGCGTGCGACATGCGCACCAGGATGCGGTGGAGGTTGGTACCAGTCTTGCGTACCACTGCGAACTTCACGAACGGATCGCCGTGCTTGGGAGGTTGGTCGCGATCCTTCTGCTGGAGGCTTTCAACAAAGGCATCAAGTTCCATCTCAGTGTCGTGGATACCGAGGTCGACCTTCATCTTCTTGAGAACGACCTGATAGAATTGGCCTTCAGCGCAAACGAACACAGAGCGGAGGATGTCGAAAGTATCCAAGACCCGCTTGCAGGCCTCGCGCAGGCGACGAATGTCGAGAGGGCCGTTGCCTTCAAAGTAGAAGTAGTTCAACATCCAGCGGGACTTGAACTGCTGCGCGGTGAGAGAGAACGCCTGGAAGTCAGTGACGGGGAGGACATCGGCCACGGCGCCCTTGAAGGTACCGATCTGTGGGCAAATGCTACGTTGCAAGAATTCGCTATCGAGTTGCATGTTCTCAAACACCGAGCGAGCACGTGGGCGCATGGCGCGCATTGGCTGGTTATCAGTGTCGGGCTTGAGAGTCGCCGCCTTCGTTACTGGAACGCTGGTGGGTTGAGGGAGGACCGGAGCCTTCGGTTCCTCTGAGTTGGCTGCAATGATCTTGAGCATCTCAACGAATACGGGAGCCTGGAAGATGTCGGAAACACGAAGAGCCATGTTCTGCTCGCGGGCAGCGCTGGCTAGCTTCATTGCCTTGATGCTGTCACCACCGAGGCGGAAGAAGCTGTCCTCTCGCGAGATGGAATCGATGGGGACTTCCAAGATGGTGCTCCAGATGCTCAAGAGCTTGGGCTCGTACACTACAGCGGAGAGATCTTTGACGGGCTCTTGAATAGCGACTGGCAGCATGTCCTTGATGGCCAACCCGGAGCGAGCAGCTGGTGCGTTGAGCTCGCTTTGCGGAGGGGTCAGGAGCATCGGAGTGACGGCGCGAGATGGGGTCAGATGAGAAGACTGCATGGAGTTCCTGGAGAGACCACCATTCCCAAGCATTTGGCTGACAACTGCGTGAACGCGCTCGTCAATCAGGCTGTGCAAATACTTGGGGTCCAGGGTGTCCGCGTTGTGCGGCGGAGTGAGAACGCCTCGCATTTGGGGGGTTGGCGGTGTGGAGGTACGATCAGCGACAAGCATAGGCGTTCCAGGAATTGGAGTCGGAATGCCACCAGGAGTCGAGTAGCCTCCAGCGTGCTTATCGTCTTGGAGGGCATGTTCGAACGTCTGGGTAATGGCGGCGGCGATGGCGTGAGCCCGGCTGTCTGAGATTTTGTCGGACCAGTACCTCAACATGATTCCTTCCTCGTCTTTGGCAGTGATGACGTTCACAGTCATCGGGTACTCGCTAGGATCGTGGACTCCCTTTGCTGAGAAGGACAAAGTCTCCGCTTGCGAAGCATCGGTAGGCATCTGGTTCTGAATGGACAACGTAGAGTTGAACATCATCTGGCCATCCATGCCAATGTGGTTTTGAATCTCGGCCAACGAGGTCGCCTGGTGCGGTAGGCCCTCAAGGAAATCGTTCTGGACTTGGCGGAACAAGTTGCCGTAGTCTTGACGGGAGGACAGCTTGACACGGCAGCACAACATGTTGATGAAGACACCAACAGCATCTTGAATGTCAGTAACGGGGACGTCGCGTCCGGCAGAAAGGTAGCCGAAGCAAACGTCGTCTTGACCTGTCAGCGCGCCTAGAACAGTGGCCCAAGTCGCGAGAGCAAGACTGGCAAATGTAACGGACTCGCGTTGGCAAAGTGCTTGCAAGTCGTCGAAACGGTGGAACGCCACCTTGAGCGAGCCCAAGCGGCGTGTCCTTGTGAGGTTCTGCGCAACGGGAATGTGGGTAGTCCTAATGTGACGCAAGTGGCGAGCCCAGTATTGAAGGCCGCTCATGTCCGATCGGTTCTGGAGATACTGAACGAATTGCGAGTAAGCCGGACCAGGCGTAGTGGGGTTGAGTTTGTCGCCATAGGCAGCAGAAAAGTCCCGCAGGATGATCGAGATCGAGGCTCCATCGATCAGAGCGTGGTTCATCTCCATCTTGATGTAGACATCGCCCGTCGAGATGACACGGCAGATGGTAACGTGGTGGGGAATTTGAGGTGACTGTTTCTTGTTGATATCCGAAAGCTTGATGGTCGAGAGTCTCTTCGACGCCGTGCGTTCTTCGTTGCACGCGATAGTAGTCGGCGTGGCATCGACCTCCTTCAGGACAATCTGGTCGAATGTGCCATTCTTGTAGTTGCTCTCAACAAAGATTGTACGAAGAATGGGGTGACGGGCAACGACTCTTTGCCAGGCAGCAGCGAGCATCTTCGTGTCAACAGCGCCGCCGGACCTGTTCTCCTTGACCTTGAAGATGGCGTGGAACATGTAGTTTGAAGGGTCGCGCAGCTGGCTAAGAAGGATACCTTCTTGTACAGGTGCGACAGGGTACATGTTCTCGACATTTGCCATGCTCTTGACTCCCATACGAGGCAGGGTACGCTCGACGAGCTGCTTGAGCTCCGTGGAAGAAGCCGGAAGCAGAGGGTAGGAGGCGGGGGTGATCTCGTCGGCCAGTTTCCTGAACTCGGGCAGGGCGTCACGAAGGATCTTCTCGAAGCTGGAGATCCACTCGGCAATTTTGTCTTGGTGCTGGAGGTTCTTGTTGAAGGTGAACGCGATGCGGAGCTTATCTTTGATCACAATCGCAGAGAGCTCGAACAGAGCGAAGCGAGCTGTCCTGGATCCCATGTCACCGTAGTCTGTCAGCTCGCCCTCGGCGAAGACGTCGCCGTAATGCTGGAAGAGCGAGTCGGAACGCTCAAGTTGTTGGAGTTTGCCGAGGTAGTTGAACAGGATCTCCATGGGACCGTTGCGGTTGGCAAGATCTGTCATGTTGCTTGCCTTGCTCCTGAAGTCCTTGACCAGCTTGATGGTTTCCATGATGTCGGTTGAGCGTTGAATTTGGAGCGCTTTCACGGCAGTGAACCAGCCGACAGTCTCGGATACGTCCTGGGTGTTCGACTGGCGACCGTGGCTCTCGTTGTAGACGGTCGGGTAAGCAAGGTCCGGGAAGACAGTTGAGAACGATTGGAAGGTCACGGCCAGTAGCAGGTCCAGTGGCTCCGTCTGCGCAGTGGACTGAACACCGTCAAGCAACAACCCGGTGGATTGCTCATCGAGCGAGAAACCTTGTGTCTTGACTTGGCCATAGGTGTTCTCGAAACCTCCGACTCCCCAGTAGTCAGCGTTGGGCATGCCATCCGAGATTTGAACGGCGGCTTGGCTCTTCTCGCCCGGAGACTGCGAGCCACACCATGCCTGGAAAGAAAGTGGAACCTCGGATGCAATTGCTCCAGTATGAAGGTACTCTTCAAGCTCCTGAAGGACGACTCGCCAGGACACCATGTCAATGCAAAGGTGGTTGGCAACCAAGAACAGCACTTGGTCCTTGCCTGGCGCCTCGAAGATGTCCGCGACCACGATAGGACCTTGCTCTGGATCGGGAGCGCGCTGTGAGATTCCCATTTGGGATTTGATTTGCTCACGGTCGCTTGTCGCGTGGATGCGAAGAGTGTAAGAGGATTCGATGTCCTGGAAAGAGACGTTAACGTTTGTTGCAAAGCCGCGGTATGATCGACTTACCCTAGTGGTTCGTTGCTTCCATGTGCCATTGGCATCTTTGGAGAATCTCGCCCTCAACATTCCATGTCTGAGGACGATCGTCTGGAGTGCTTCCTTGATCTTTGCGCTGTCAACCTTGCGCGCCAGTCGCACTGTGATGCTTTGGTTGAAACGGCTAGTGCCCTTGTGGCCATTAGCAGCATTCTGGAAGTACAGGTTCTGAATAGGAGACAATGAGAAGCTGGCACCGGAAACTGCGCGGGGGCGTGTAACGGGTTGCTTCTTCGCAGTCTCGGCAAGCTTCGATCTCTTCGCCAATGCTTCGATGGAATCGGTTTGGATGATGTCTTGAAGGCGAACTGTCAGGCCTTGCTTTCTCGCTTTGGAAACGACAGCCATTCCGGTGATGCTATCACCACCTGTCAAGATTGTTAGTAAAATGGTACCGCTATGTAATTAGATTCTGGGATGACTTACCAAGGCTGAGGAAAGAACGCTCAACGTCCATGCTAGACGCAGTGATGTTCAAAACTTGGGCACATACGTCGCGCAGGATGTCGATGGTGCTGACGGCAGAGTCCTGAGACTTAGCTGCAGGCGCCGGCACCTTGCCACGCTTGATGTCGTCGTAGTCCTTCATGATGCGATCGTAGTTGGGCCTGTCGAGTTGTTCGATCCAGGCAGTGATCTGCTTGCGATCAATCTTGCCCGAGACCAACATAGGCAGAGATTGCATGACTACCCATGCTTGAGGGACCATGTAAATTGGCAATTGCTTCTCGAGAGAAGCTTGTACCTCGGGCAGCTTCGCAGCGTGCATGACAGAAGGATCAACGAGCTGACAGTCGTTCGTCGAGTGGAGAGACTTGTCGCCAGCGTTGACTGCTAGGATGGCGACTAGCCTCTTTTTGATCAAACCAGTCTTTGGCAGGAGGACAATTGCATGACGGATGCTGTCCATCTGGCTGAGTCTAGACTCAATCTCGCCAAGTTCCATGCGCTGGCCGTGCAGCTTGACCTGGTGGTCCTTGCGGCCAAGGCACTCAATCGCACCGTTGGGGTAGTATCGCACCAAGTCACCGGTCTTGTAAATTCGGTTGGCGCTTGTGGTCGGGAAGAATGCAGCCCATCGAGGGTTGTCAATGAACTCGGCGTTGGTCTTCTCAGGGTTGTTTAGGTACTCTCTGGCCAGAGCGCGGCCAGAAAGAGCCAATTCGCCAACAGATCCGACCGGTGTCAGGCGGTGGTGGTCATCGGGATCAACAACCCAAGTGCAAGTCGACCTGATGCCGTGTCCAATGCAAGCGGGCTCGCTGCTTGGTGTGATCTTGGCCAAAGTAGCGAAGACAGAGGTCTCGGTAGGCCCATATCCGTTGATCACCTCAACATGAGGTGTCCACTTGTCGATGACTTCACGCGAAATCATCTCACCTCCGCAGACCAAGGTCTTCAGCGAGGGAACGCTTGAAGGCTCGATGATCGAAGCGACGGAGGGTGTGCAGAAAGTCCAGTGGATACCCATCTTGTTCATGGCACCAGCGACGTCGTTCAGTCGCTCTTCTTCGCTTGGAATACACACACAGCCACCAAAGATAAGCGTTCCCCAGATCTCCATCACAGCTGCATCGAAGGTGAGAGACGCAAAGTGGAAGGCGCGGACGCCGCGATCAAGATGTACAACTGGTCCGAAAGCGCTCACACTGGTGACGAAGGAGGCGTGCTCGGTGACGATACCCTTGGGCTTTCCAGTGCTGCCAGATGTGAACAAGGCGTAGGCCATGTTGGTGCTTGCCGACCGGTTGACAGGACGCTTGCTTGACATCTTCATCGAGTCGAAGACGCTGCGGTCGATAGCAAGCACGGTCTTCACCTTGCTGGAGTATCTGCTGCTGTACTTGGGAAGGCAGATAACGAACTCCGCGCCAACATCAGCGATGATTTCTTCGTGCCTAGACGCAGGGTGGGCAGGGTCAAGCGGCACGTAAGCACCGCCAGCCGCAAGCACACCGAGAATAGCGACCACCATCCAAGCTGACTTGTCCATGCATACGGGAACAAACATCTCCTTCTGAAGTCCCAGGGAGACAAGGTAGTGAGCAAAGACTGCCGCATGGTCGCACATCTCGCGGTATGAGAGGGTACCATCCCAGGCACAGATTGCCTCAGCATCCGGGTGCAGAGATCCTTGCTCGTAGACCAAGTCGTGAATGGTCTTCTCAATCGGGGCAATGCGGCCGCTGTTCCATTCAAGGATCTGCTTCTTGTCGGAGGGGCTGACCAGGTCAATGTGACCAACGGTAACGTCAGAACCCCTAGGAAGCTCAACAAGCTGCTTCAGGATGAAGTTGAAGCGAGCAATCAGGTTGTTGACCTGGCTTGCAGCGATCACATGAGCGTCGTGGTGTGCCGTGGTTCTAATCTGAGACCCAGAAACCTTGCATTCAACGACGAGAGGATGCGTGAAGAATTCCTCGCCTGCCTGGATGTCGATGGAGTCCCAAACGGATTTTTCCAGCGACTGGTCGTCGGCCTGCACCACGAGAAGGTTTTGGAAGTCGCAGGCGGCCGATGTGCTGGGCGCAAGGCGGCGAATGCGCTGGATTCCTGCATGCTGATGAGGGATGACATCGATCGTCTGCTGAGTGATTGCTTGCAGGTAAGAGGAGATCTTGGTGGCTTTGTCGACTTGGACGCGAGTTGGCACGGTTGTAAGGACTGGTCCTGCCATGGTGGTAACTCCAGGCAAGTTGATGTTGCGAGCCATCAGAGTCTCGCCGAAGCATACATCGGATGCTTCGGACTGGTCAGCAATCGTCATGGCCCAGGCTCCGCGGATCATTACAGGCAGGGTAATGTCGGTGTTGGAGATCGCGGAGAGGTTGATCTCGTTGTACTGGCGTGATCCGGCCACGACGTCGCGAGAAGTGTCCTTCACACGAGGGAAGGCAGGCGTCTTGAAGTCGGCAAGTCTGGTCTTCCAGAACTCGTCGGATGAGGCATCATCTCCGTTGGCAAGGTAATCGATGAACAGGTTGTATGGTGCAGGTTGTTGCTTGGCGGCAGTGGCGATGTTCAGGTAGTGCTCTTGCACTGTCTGGAGCATCAGTCCAATGCTCCAGCCATCGTAAACGGCATGGTGCAAAGACCAGGCGAAGAAGCGCTCAGAGCCAGTCTCGACAATGGTGTAATCGGTGAGGACATCGCCCTCGGACTCAGGCAAAGCGGGAACGCTGTCGGAGTGTTGAGGAACGTGAGTGGCGTGCTTCCACTGGATAGGAGCCTCACGCAAGACGACTTGGCAGAATCCGGCATCCGCAGTATGAACGATGCGGGTTCGGAGGATGGGAAGATCGTTGACAGTGCGTTGCCAGGCCGACTGGAACTTCTCAAGGTCGATCTTGTCGGCAAGACGGTAGATGGATCGAACCACATAGGCTCCCGGCTTGGCTGTTGAAGAAGTGATCAAGCCAGATTGAACAGGACTGCAAGGGTACACATCCTCAATCTGTTCAATTGCGATGTTGCAAACGTCGGAAGCGTCAGCCAAGACCTCCTCACGAGAGGCACTGGCCGGAATGAGGGAGTAAGGCTCAATTGAGACAGGAAGGACGGTCTGCTTGGGGTCGTTGGTTGCGCAGGCGACACACATATCGATAAGAGTCGGATGGTTGAAAATGTCGGCCACAGTCAGAGCCAGGCCCTTTGCTTGAGCGGCGCTGACAAGAGTCATGGCAGCGAAAGAGTCACCGCCGAGGCCGAAGAAGTTGTCGCTATCAGAGACCGAGCCCGGTTTCAGGTTCATCACCTTCTCCCAGAGGCCGCGGAGCACGGGCTCCAACCCTGTCTTCTGGCCATCAGACGCGGCAGTCGTGACATTGCTGGTGTACGGCTTCATATCGACCTTGCCCAGTGAGGCTGCCATAGTCTGCAGCGCGCGGCGGTCCAGCTTCGCAGAAGTAGAGCGGGGAAGATGGCTGACCGGGAGGTAGAAAGTTGGGACCATGTAGAGAGGAAGGTGACGTGGCAGCCCTTCGCGAAGGCGGTCGACCAGAGAGGACCTAGCTGGAGTCATCGGCAGGAGCAAGTCATCGGCAGACTCACCAGGTTCCAGGGGGCTGACTATGAATGCGGCTAGGCCAGCAGCCATGGTGTTTTCCCTAGGAGTAACGATGTCAACCAAGACCTCGTTGGCAGCCAAGATAGCACTGTGGTGCTCAATCTCTTCCAGCTCGACACGTTGGCCTTTCAGCTTGACTTGGGTGTCATTCCTAGTAAGGAATGTCAACGAGCCGTTCGAAGCGAACCTGGCGAGATCACCGGTGCGGTACATGCGCTCGCTGCGTCCGAACTGGCCTTGACGGAAGATGGGCTGCAAGCGAATATCGCGTGTCCACTCGGGGTCCCGGATGAATGTGCGTTTGGTCTTCTCCTCATTGTTAAGATAGCCACGAGCAACGTTAGGACCTTCGATTACGAGTTCACCAGCAGCGCCACGAGGAAGCAGTTTGTCGGCATTGTCTGGGTCTACGATCCAGGCACGGCCGCAGGCCGGCACGCCGATGTCTGTGCCATCAACATTGAGGAGTTGGCCACTTCCATCGGATTTCAAGCTGAAGGTAGCGACCACAGTGGTCTCAGAAGGACCATAGGCGTTGACGACATGGCGACTCTTCCATTGCTGCATGAAAGCAGCGGGCATCTTTTCTCCACCAGAAATCAGGTACTGGAGTGTAGGAACGGTGGAGGGGTCGATTGTAGAGAACAGACTGGGTACCTGTGCCATGACGGTTGCTCCAGAGCGGTTGATCGCTCCAGAGAGATCGTTCATGCGGTCCGACTCACTGGGCATGCAAATACAGCCACCGGTTAGAAGTGTGAAGAACACGTCCATGACAGACACATCGAACGTGAACGCAGAGAATTGGAAAATACGTGCGTGCTCACCAAAGCCCAAGACGTCCTTCCACTCTGAGGCGGAGACAGTAAGAGCAGTGTGCTCAACGATGCTGGCTTTAGGGGTGCCCGTGGTGCCTGATGTGAAGACAGCATACGCGGCATCAGTAGGGACTGTCTCTGCAAGCTCGAGAGGAGGAGTGCTGTCGTTGAACTTGCCGAGCTCCACATCGATGGCCAGTTCGGAGATGCGCGAAGCGATGTCGAGGCGAGACGACGAGCAGAGGACAACAGGAGCGTGCAACTGGTCCACAAGACTGCGGAGGCGCTCTTCGGCGTGAGTGGGATCGAGAGAAACGAAAGCACCACCAGCTTGCATGACGGAAAGTTGAGCAACAACCGCCCACATCGACTTGTCGAACACACAAGGGACGAAGACGTTGGGTCCAACACCGAGCGACCTCAGTCTCTGCGCAAACTGAGTCGTGAGAGCAAGCAACTCGGAGTAGTCAAGGCTACCATCCCATGCGCTCACAGCTGGCGCAGATGGGTGGATGGACGCACGCTCTGCAATGATTACGTGCGCGCACCGCTTGTCAGTGGGCGGCATCGGGGCGGCAAAATGTTGCAGGAACGTGCATGTCTTGTCGTCCACGAAATCGAGGTCTCCGATCGATTGCATAGCCTTCATAGGCAACTGGGTCAAAACGTGCATAAAGCAGTTGGTAATCGATTCCATGTAGTCCTTGGAAACAGTCTTGGAGTGATACAACCTGACGTTTCCAGATCGGCGGGTCAGAGGCCCAGGGTTCAGCAGGACGGCGCTAAAGTTACCGCCAGACAACAAACGATTGATTGTTGCGGTTGCGGACGCCGATTCTCCCGATTGAGCGCACACAGCGGTGTTGAATGGGAGCTCTTCGCTGGCCGATGCGTGCATGACATCGGTGGCAGAGACCCATGCTGTGGAACGGTTAAGAGTGTCGACCTTCAGTTGCTGGAGAGCCTCAAGTATTGGCATGGCATCATCCGCTAGTACTGTTCTGTTTTCAAGACGATGGTTCGCACGAGAAGTGTCCAGAACACCAAAGCAGGTCTGGGGCACACCTGAGTACAGGCGAAGCACGATTGCCCAAACAAATTGGTATACCATCGCGGCATCGAGATCCTTCTCCTTGCAGAACTGAAGTAGTTTGGCAGGCTGTTGGACGGGCAGATGGATCATTGCATGCACGCCAGTCTCGTCGGCCGAGCTCTCAGATTCTGGGAGCGACGGGAGAAGGCAAGGCTCAAGTTTGCTGATAGCCTCTACCCACGGGGTGGTGTCATGCTGTTCGAACATGTGCTTCTCCTCATCACCAATCTGGCGCAGCTTACCAACGATTTGCTGCTTCTCGGAGTCGCGGATGACGTCTTCAATCTTCTCAACATAGAGCTTGGCGATGAGATCGGCCTGTGCTTCCGACAAGCACTCTGTCCAGTGGTTCAGTTCGATGGTGGCCGAGTTGTCGGTGGCTTCGACGTTGACATAGACTGCAGTCTCGGCGGGGTCGTGAATGTGACCCTTCTGGACGAAGTCAATTGAACCAGCACTGGCTCCCTTTGCTTGAGGCGGAAGCTTTCGATACGAGACACCGCTGTTGAAAAGAGACGTGTTGGCCATTTTCATTTGATGAAGGACGTCAATTAACGAGCAGGCGCGGTGCGGGAGGGACTCGGTAAAGTCCTCTTGTGTCTTCTGCAAAACGTCGAACAGAGTCGCGCGGGTGTCGGAGGAAGCAAGTTTAATCCTGCAAACGTTGAGGTTCATGACCGGGCCGATCATAGCATCAACTCCCTCCACCGGAGCATCGCGAAGAGAGGTAGTGTATGCGAAAGACACGTCGTCGGACTGTGTGAGGAATGAGAGGAGCAGACCCCATGCCACATTGAAAACGGTGGAATGGGTGATTCCTGCGCTTTCGCAGAAGCGGTGTAGACGAGTGAACTCATTGAACTCGATGCGAGAGGTTTGAATGGATGTCCTGTTGGCCAAGTTGTTGCCCCTGGGGTTCAGTGGAATATGGCAAGGGCGCGCTCCGGCGAGATAGGAAGTCCAGAATTCCATGGCTGTCGAAGGAGTCGGTTTTGACACATGCTTTGCAAACTCCTTGAACTCGGGCTTCGATCCAGGAGAGAAAGAACCGTCGCACGCGGCTTTCAAATCGCGGAGCAAGATCGAAATCGAGGCACCGTCCATCGCAGCGTGGTTCATCTCCAATCTGCAGAATACTTGACCGGTCTTGGTTGCTGTGCAGAGAGTGAATCGGTGCGAGTCGTGGTAGGGAACGATGTCACGGCTTGCGAAAGTAGCCAGAACCTGGTCTTCTCGCTCGCAAGACAACACAGCGGGCTCGGCGTACCCAATGTCTTTCAAGACGACTTGTCCGAAAGGAGCACCTGGTGTCAGCCTGTCGACGAAGATAGTCCTGAGCATTGAGTGATGGGTAACCAGTTTCGACCAGGCGGCGAGGATTCCGTGCGTCGATTGTGCTGGAGATCCCATTCCCAGGACTTCGAAAGTGGTGTGCACGGCGTAAAGCAAAGGGTTGCGGCAGCGGCTGAGCAAAATACCTTGCTGCATGCGAGTGCAGGGATACATATCCTCCACGGCATGTAGCGAAGTGATTCCGTGCCTGGGCAGGATCCCAGACTCGATCCTCTCGAGTTCATCGTTGGTCAACTTCAGCATAGGGAAGTCACTCGCGGTCTTAGTGGGAGGAGCAGCGAGAAGCTGGTGAGGCAAGTTCTCCAGAAGCACCTTGCAGTGCTTAAACCAGTTCTGCACCTTATCCTGGTGCAGAATGGAACGACCGTAAGAGAATGTGAAACGGAGCTGGCCTTCAATGACAGCCGCAGAAATCTCGAACAATGCGAACCGGGGGGTGTCGCGCGCAAAATCAGCCGCGCCGCCACCCTCGCGAGTCTCGCCCACCATGGTGTCTGCGAGCTGGAAAAGACCTTTCTGGTTCTGCAAGTCGCGGTTCTGCCCGAGATAGTTGAAACTCATTTCCATGGGAACAGGATGAGGGAACTTCTCCCGTCCAGCGGCTGCGAGTGTGCGATGCGCAAAGAAAGCACGCCCGTTGTCAGCTGCGCGGCGACGCATGTCCTTCACGTCGATCACAGTCTGGAGAATGTCCTGATTTGAAGACATCCCTGGAACCCAAATCGGGTAAAGTGTGGTGAACCAGCCGACGGTCCGCGAGATGTCGATTGATGGGTCCCACGGCTCGCGGCCGTGTCCTTCATTGTTGATGACAGGAGTCGGACCGCCCGGGAACGCCTGCGCGAATGAGTGTAGCATGCATGCCAGAAGCAAGTCCACAGTCTCAGTGTTCAAGCTGTCGTGGCAGCCCGTCATAAGTAAAGATGTGCTTTCTTGGCTCACTTCAAAGGTAGAGAGCTGAACCTCACCATATGTGATGGTCTTGTCAACGCCCCAGAAGTCGAAGTTGTGAGGAGGTGCGACATCAAGCTCCGTGCTGGCGTTCTCGTCGAGCTCGGCGCGCTGCGTCTGCATGGCGGACCACATTTTGTATGGCATGGATGAGGTCGAGAGAGCGGCCTTTCCTGGCTCGAGAATGAGCTCCTCCAAGTCCTCGAGAATCAAGCGGAAAGAAACGATGTCGACAACGAGATGGTGACCAACGAGTGACAATAGTTGCCCCTTGCCTGGCACCTCAATGAGATCGACCGATAGCAGAGGGCCAACGAAACAGTTGATCGATTGCTGGCTCGTCGAAATGACCTGCTCAACCTCGGTCTCACTTTCAACGCGCTGGCAATTCAGGCGGTATGAAGATGCGACGTCGTCCGTAATCCGTTGCTTCATTTCCTGTTCGGGGCCATCGTGGGAGAACCGCGCGCGCAGCATGCTATGGCGCGCCACAAGTGCTTCGATGGCCTTGCGAAGTACGGACTCGCCCACTACTGGATGAACGCGAGTCTGAATGCTTTGGTTGAAGTACCCCTGACCCTCAGCGCGAACGAGCGAGTGGAGATGTTGGATGGGCGAGAGGTCGAACTTTTCCTCCAGCGTCTCCTCGTAGAAAGTCGGTGACTGGATCACTGTGGTGTGGAGGGCGAGGTCGCGGATGGAGTGGCGTCGCAAGATGTCCTGCACGGTGAGTCCAACCCCGGCCTTCTTGCACAAGCTGGTGCATGTCATGGCCGTGAGAGAGTCGCCACCAAGCTTCAAGAAGTTCTCGGTGAGTTTTAGGCGGTGCATGGGAATGTTCAAGACACGGCTCCAGGCCTCCGCCAATAATCTCTCCGTCTCGTTAAGAGGAGTGTATACGGCGGGGTCGAGCTCCTCATCTCCGTTGAGGGTGAATTGGGGGTCCTCTTGCATCTCCTCGAGCCACTTTGCCACCTTTTTCCGGTCAAGCTTGCCTGATGAGAGTAAGGGCAATGACTCAACACTGAGCCAGACACCGGGCACCATGTAAGCGGGCAACACGGTTCCAATGCGTTGACGCAGACCGATCGTGCGCTGTTCCGAGGCGTTTTCCAGAGAAAGTTCCCGTGCTTCGGTGTGATTCGCGCCTGCAAAGCAAAAGATCGTGACCAGTTTGCCTTGCGCATAGCCAGCTTTCGGGACGTGAACAAGTGCGAGCTGAATATCGACATCTGCAGTCAAGCGACTCTCGATCTCACCCAACTCCACACGTTGTCCGTGCAGCTTCACCTGCGTGTCTTTCCTGCCAATGTATGTCAGTGCTCCAATGGACGAGTTGTACCTTACCAAGTCGCCGCTCTTGTAGAATCGGCGTTTCTCGCCCGCTTCATTGGTGTCAGTAGCCCACTTCGGCGCGTAGACAAATGCTTCCGCAGTCTTCTCCGGGTTGTTGAGGTATCCTCTCGCGAGTGAAGGACCTTCTACCAACATCTCTCCGACAGCGCCTGTAGAATCGATTAGCCTTCGAAGGAAAGAAGTTAGCTGGCAAGGCGTCGTGAACATACCAACAGGCATCAAGCGATGATGATCATGAGGATCCACGATCCAGCAAAGTCCTCCCACGGGCAGACCAATATCCTTCACATCAGTTTCGCGAGTAACGTTGGGGTTTCCTGCGGAAGTGATGGACGTCTCCGTTGGGCCGAATCCGTTGACGAGATTCAGTCCGCACCACATGTCCCTTTGGTGCACCGCCATAGCTTCGCCAGCCAAGCAGACTGTGTCCACAGTTGGCACCATCGCGGGAGTCAGGAACTCAACGACAGATGGTGTCAACCCGATGTACGTGACCTTCAGGCTGTTGATTGCTCCTGCGAGATCGTTGATCCGTGATTCCTCGCTGGGCACGCAGACGGTGCCGCCATTCATCAGCGTCGAAAGAATGTCTACCAGACTTGCATCGAAAGTATGAGCAGCAAATTGCAGAGATCGGCAGTCCGGTGTCAATCGCAGAGGTGCAGTGTGTGCGAGAGAGCTAGATGAAAATGCTCTGTGCTCAACAACTGTGCCTTTCGGTTCACCGGTCGATCCAGAAGTGAAGATGAGGTATGCTGCGTTGCCAGGTTCGACGACCTTCTTTACGGCGAACGAAACACACCTTGAGAGGAGATCGTCGTCGATGGCAACGACGGGAAGTAATGTCGCGAGTGCGAGCTTGGATTGTTGCTCGGAGGATGTCAGAACGATCTTGGCTCCGACTTTGTTGATGAGTGATCGCAGTCGTGATTCGGGATGCGAAGGATCCAAGGGAACAAATGCACCACCAGCCTTTAGCACCGAATACACAGCAATAGTGTACCATTTCTGGAATTGTTATCGTCAGCTGCTAAATTCGATTACAAGTTTCATGTGCAAGAACTAACCGTCTTCTCGAAGCATAGAGGGACCATTGTTTCAGGCCCTACGCCCTTACTCTGCAAGTAACTTGCAAATCGTGAAGTCACAGAATCGAATTCGCTGTAAGTGAAACTGCCGTCCCAGGCACAGATGGCTTCCTTTACGGGCCATCTGCGAGCCTGTTTCTGAACGATGTCGTGGATACAGCTGTCGCGGGTCGGAGGCATGGAGTTGTTCCACTTGGCAACACGTCTGCTGTCTTGTGGTGTGAAAAAGTCGAGCTCGGCTATCGTCCGGTCGTTGTGGGTGGTGAGTAGTTGGTCGATGATCTCGCTGACTACCTGGGCCATGCACGTGACATGTCCAGCGGACATTTCGTCTCGCCAGTATTCCAGGCTGAGTGAAGGACGGCCGAAATAGTCTTCAATGCAGAATCGGATGCGGCAAGTGTCGGGGAGTGTTTCTGAGGAGGAGTCGATATCATCCTTCTCAGCTTTGCGAATGAAGACGGTGTTGAACGAGAGAAAATCGAATTGATCAGCATCGCTCTTGGTAGTTGAGAGCTCTCGTTGCCGCAGTTCTGAGAGGCGGACTTCGTCTGAGATGCTGATTGCCACGACGTGGCTTTGCAAGTGTGAATCTCCAGCCTGTTCCTTCTGATAACCCAGACTGAGTTCATCAGAGCCAATGTAGCAGCGCAACACCAGCGCCCAGGCCTTTATTAGTATGGCATCGATAGCCGCAGCAGATTTGTATGTGGATTTGAGGAGGTCGAGGTCATGGTCTGTTAATGACACCGGCACGGAGGCGGGTGTTCTGCTGCTGGTACTGCGGCTCGCCGGATTAGGGAAACAAGGCAAGCAGCATTGCACTGATTGCTCCATGTTGTCGTGTGTATGTGCGGGTGAATGGGAGAGATTAGGATAGTGATTAGGCTAGCATAGGTGTTTGCGTTTGCGTGAACGGGGAGTACATGTGCATTGGAAGAGGAGTTCAGATGACGAGCAAACCGGCCAAGGTCATCGAAATAGACTGATACTCCGGCCAAGGGGCATAGCAGTCGGTCCTCCGTACAGATCAACATCGATCCAGCAGAACAATTGCCATGCGTGCTACCGAGCTAGGCTGTCAGATTATTCGTCGGGTTGCGGCGCGGCCGGCCTTGGGCCCACCGGCATGGTCGTGACAGGCCAATTGCAGGATGGACGCCGCCGCACGGTGATACTGGGGGAATCCATCACGACCGTGGCACAATAGGCACGGCAGAGGCAGAGCGTGGTGACGGGGGGGTGGCAGGTCACTACTGTGGGTGGCAGTGTGGGTAGTCGAACGGCAGCAGAACATGTGGATGTGGCGGAAAATAAAGTTGCGTCCGTCTTCAGATGAATGGCATCGGCAGGAGCGGTCCGCTGAAAGCCAAGATACTCAGAAGTGCGCTAGAGCGAAGATGGTAATAGCAGGGGTATATGTTCGGACACATCGGGGTACCAGACTCGGAAAGACTCTGACCCCTTGTCGTTAATCGCTTGCACGCTTTGCCTATAAGAGCCTCTGGACGCAGGAGGTCCAAGCCTTTGCCCACCCTGTGCGCATCAGCAAGGCTTGATCAGCGATTGAATCGGTAGCGAATCCACCTCCGACGTCTGTGGCACAGAATACTAATCATGCTAATCCCATACGAGCAAGCACGCCAACCCAGTCATGCCGTCTTGGTATGTACCTACCACATATGTACCACTACCACCAACTAAGGCACTGCCTAACCTGTGTTATGACATGCGGAGGTGCTAAGACGTCTCTCGTGGCGTCCACACGCAGCAGCCTCGGCGGTATCCTTGGCCTTCACCGACGTCCATGGTATAGAGACACGCAGACCGTCATGTGTCGTGTGGTCTTACTTACACCATGTCCGCCATGCGGAGGCCACGGATGTAACGTGGGCAGCACTGATATACTGTAGCCCGATATACCTGGGCATCCAACCACCAAGAAGTCTCAGCACACAAAAGTCTCTTCACATCTCACGCAAAAATAGCATCCAACGCTTCAACGATCGGCCACCTCTATACCGCATGTTTCAGAACCTGGGTCTTCTCGGAATGCTGGGCCACAGTCTCACTCTCACGTGTTGCCCAACAGTAATCTCAACTTCCAAGGTTCCTCAGCTAACTTCCGCAGCCAACTTCCACAGGTGTTACCAGACTTTGCAACGCGTGGAGGCTCTCCACCGGTGATGTGTCGATCTGCCTTTTCCTAACGGTCGCGGATTTAGACTACCCACCACTTGCAAAGCTGATTGCTTTAATTTTCCGTGCGAGTAATCACCCCCAACCAGCCACGTCCACAGCCAAGCGAAATCCTCCACACGCTCACGGCATTCCCCCAGCCTAATAGCCTTACGTGAACCTACGTCGTTAGCGGCATGGCCACAGCAATATGCTTCCGCTTCTGGAGTTGGCAGGTCGTAACCGTTCCACTATTCATCTCAAATTGCTCGAGGCCCCTGGCGCTACTGCGCGATCCTCACGACTCGGGCGCATCATCTCGTAGATCGCTCGCTCATCCTCACCCGGCGTATCGGTAACCGAACCAACGCCCTGGACTCGTTGCCTCTGCTCGCTTGGGCCGAGACTAAGCAGTGCACTTCGTTTACGCCCTCTTCGTTGACACCATCGCCTTTCCTTCTCGATTCAGCCTTCAGATGGAGAGCTGCCGATAGAACTCACATCAAACGGGCCCTACCTCCCAAACCTCACGACAACACTCGAGATGGCGGACTGTACTACAATCGACAACACTGTACAGCTTCACGCCGGCGAGTGCCGTGGTGGTTTCGATTTCACCCTTCTTTTCGAAGAATCGATTCTCATCCTTCTGCCCATAGCATTGGCTATACTCCTCGCCACCCTTCGGTTCACATCGCTTCTTAAATCGCCTGTAACGACCGCTTCGTTGTGGCTAGGCGTAACTAAAGTCGTAAGTTTTTCGCATCCGTTTCGCCGGGTTGAGTGTTCGTTGACCAAGTCTCCAGGCTTGCTGGACATGCGCTGCCGTCTTCTACTTTGCCGTCGCTGGAGTCTGGGCAACACCAGAATCAGCGAGCACTAAAGCGTCTGTCGCTGCGAATGCAGTGAATGGCGTCGGTTTCCTGCTCTTGGGCGTCACCTCTTTTCTGGAACACTCACGCTCCGTACGACCTTCTCTCCTTCATCAATTCTATCTCTTTATTACGATCCTTCTCGACATCGCCTGTGTGCGAACATTATGGCTCCGCGAAGATTACTCTCCGGTGTCTCACCGCATCGCCACTCTCTATTCTGTGGCGTTTGCCTTCAAGATCTGTCTCTTCATCTTCGAATCCCTACCCAAAGCTCAGCTGGCCGGATCTCCTTATCGAGATGCCAGCCCGGAAGCCCGGGCTGACATGATCAACCGCGCATTGTTCTGGTGGATCAACCCAACTTTCATCCGCGGTTATTCGACCACCCTCGATGTCTCCGATCTGCCTCTCCTAGACAACGCTCTCAGCTCCAAGAACAGTCATCTCTTGTTGTCCAACTCTTGGGACGCAAACAAGGCGACTGGAAAAGCATCGCTCCTCGGAACGGCCATTACCACTCTCAAGTGGCCTCTTCTATCTGCTGCACCGGCTCGACTTGCTCTCATTGGATTCACCTTTGCACAGCCCTTGCTGTTAAAGCGTGCTCTTGCTGTCTCGAGCAATGAGAATTCTCAGTACAACAGCAACGTTGGATATGCCCTTATCGGAGCCTATTTCCTCGTCTACACCGGCATGGCTATCACTTTGAGTCAGCATCAACACCGCACATACCGAGCAATTACCATGCTGCGCGGCGGACTTGTCTCCATGATTTACCGCAAAGCGAGCAGTCTTTCGCTCACCGATGCTGACCCAGCAAATTCCGTCACCCTTATGAGCGCCGACGTTGAGCGAATTGTTCAGGGTTGGGCCACCATCACTGACATGTGGGCTAACCCGCTCGAAATCGGCTTGGCGATTTTCATGTTGCAGCAGGAACTTGGCGTCGCCGTCGCCGTCAATGTTGGCGTGATGTTCTTTGCCCTGTTCGCCTCACTAGTCGCCATGGGCGGAATTGGACAGCACCAGGCAAATTGGCTCAAGGCCATCGAGAAACGCCTCTCATCGACAGGAAACATGCTTGGTTCTCTCAAAGGCATCAAAATGATGGGCCTGGAGAACGTTCTCATCAAGTCACTCCACGGCCTCCGTATGGACGAGATGCGTGATTCAGCCACGTTCCGAAAACTTCTGGTTGTCAACATGACTTTCGCGTGGCTCGCCCGCGTGTACTCACCTATCGCCACAATTGGTACTTTTGTTGGCCTTTCCAGCGGCGCAATTTCTACTTCCAAGATCTACACATCTCTGTCCATCTTTGCACTTGGAACGGACCCGCTATTGACATTGGTCATGGCGTTGATGCAATTTGCCGCATCTGCTGGTTCCTTCACTCGTATCGAGGAGTTCCTCAACAAGGAAACGGTGGATTCTAAGCGCACTGCCAAACGTGAATCCTCTAAGGCCAAGAAAGATCACCCCAGCACTACCGTAGAATCAGTTGCTGGCAACTCTGAGGAAGGTGATATCGAAATGGAGTCCAAGCAGCCGGTGAATCCGTTCTTGCCACAATCTGGTTCAGAAGCAATCACTGTCGAACGGGCAAGCTTCGGATGGGACACCGAGAAGGAACCCATCCTCAAAAACATCACGGCATCCATCGCCTCGGGCACATTTACCATGCTCATCGGACCTTCTGGATGCGGTAAATCAACATTGCTTCAAGCTATGCTCGGTGAGGTGCCATGCATGGGAGGAACCGTCAACGCCCATGTCGAGTCCATGGCTTACTGCTCACAATCTCCATGGCACATGAACGTCAGCATTCGGGACAGTATCACCGCCATGCTAGACTTCGACTCCAAGTGGTACTCTACTGTCCTGAGAGCTTGTGCATTGGACAAGGACCTGAAACAAATTTCCAACGGCGACGAAACGATTATTGGTAGTGGAGGTACTGCGCTCAGTGGAGGTCAGAGTCAGCGTATCGCTCTTGCACGCGCCATTTACTCCCGCAAGAACGTCATCATGATGGACGATCCTTTCAGCGGATTGGACGCATCCACTGAGAACCAGATCTTCCACAACCTGCTCGGCACTTCAGGTCTACTCCGTGAGATCGGCGCGACTGTCATTGTGGCATCTTCAACGGTGAAGCGTGTTCCGTACGCCGACCAGATCATCTCTCTGGACGGCGAGGGACACGTTACCGAAACTGGTGGCTTCGACTCTCTGGACAAGAAGGGCGGTTATGTCGCCTCTTTTGCCCTCAGCCTTCCTGACTGGAAATACGAACCTGTTTTGGCTGTGTTCCCTCATATCGATGAGGTTCCTCTCAAGAAGGAAGCTGTCGTAAAAGAACATGATAAGACCCGACAAGAGGGAGACACAGCCACTTACATGTACTACATCAAGTCTGTCGGTTGGGGACCCACGATGATCTTCATCGTTGCCATGGCTGGATTCGTGTTCTGTCTGTCTTTCCCCAGCATCTGGCTCAAATGGTGGGCGAACGCACCCGATCCCGCAGGGCAAAAGAACTACTACATGGGCATTTACGCCATGCTGGGTGCTATTGCCATGATCTCTCTCATCGCCGGCTCATACCAACTCATCGTCACCATGGTACCAATTTCGGGTGCCAACTTCCACAAAGTCCTCCTACAGACAACGCTTGGAGCTAAGATGTCTTTCCTGTCGATTACCGACACGGGAAGTATTCTCAACCGCTTCAGTCAAGACTTGCAACTCATCGACATGGATCTGCCCGTAGCAGCAATCAACGTTGTAGCCACAGGATTCTTGTGCATAGCTCAGTTGATTCTCGTCGGTGTTGCTGCCTCATATGCCGCCATCTCTTTCCCCTTCCTTTTCTTCTTCCTTTATCTTATTCAGAGAGTATACCTCCGCACATCCCGCCAGCTTCGTCTTCTCGACATCGAGGCCAAAGCGCCCCTCTTCGCTCATTTCACCGACACCCTTAAGGGTCTACCTTCTATCCGTGCATTCGGCTGGCAAAGCCATATGGAAGAGAAGAACTTCGAGCTCCTCGAGCTTTCCCAGCGACCTTTCTACATGATGAACTCGATCCAGCGTTGGCTCAGTCTGACGCTCGACCTGATGGTTGCCGGCATCGCCGTGATCCTCATGATCCTGGTCGCTACATTGGAAGGAACCGACACGGCGTACATGGGCGTCGCCCTCTACAACGTCGTGCTTTTCACTCAAAGCATCAAGATGCTGATCCAATTCTGGACGAACCTGGAAACGCACATCGGCTCCATTGCCAGAATTAAGGAGTACTCAGAGAAGACACCTCGTGAGGCACAAATCGAAGTAGGCAACTACTCCGTACCGACTGCATGGCCGCAAAAGGGCAAGATCGAGTTCAACAAGATCTCTGCTGGCTACTCACAAACACACCTCGCCATTAAGGAACTCTCCTTGACGATTGAGGCTGGCGACAAGATTGGTCTATGTGGTCGAACAGGAAGGTAAGATACTTGTTGCCTACTGCACAATACCCTTTACAGATCACACATACTAACAAACGTACAGTGGCAAGTCATCCCTAGCCATGACGCTCTTCCGCATGCTTGACCTCAGCGCCGGCCGGATCCTCATCGACGGCCTCGACATCTCTCAACTCCCACGCCACGACATCCGCTCACGCATCAACTCGATCACGCAAGACGGCGTCTTCATCCAAGGCAGCGTCCGCGACAACATCGACCCGCGAGGCATCCACAACATCGACGCGATCTGCGACGCCCTTGAGACCGTCCAACTACTCGAGCTGATCGAAGAAAAGGGCAGCAGCGGCCTATCGAGCGACATCTCCGAGCTGCACCTTTCGCAAGGCCAAAAACAACTCTTCTGCCTGGCGCGAGCGCTGCTGAACCCAAGCCAGATCCTAGTGCTGGACGAGGCCACCAGTACCGTCGACGAGCACACGGATGAGATCATGCAGAAGGTGATCCGCCAGAACTTTGGCAGCCAGACGATCATCACTGTGGCGCACCGCCTGGAGAGCATTCTCGACCACGACACCGTCGTCGTGCTCGACGGCGGCGAGATCGCAGAGATGGGCGATCCGCACGAACTGCTTGCCCGCGGCGAGGAGTCCGAGTTCGGAAGGCTGTGGAAGTTCCTGCAAGCCGAGTCTGGTTAGACTTTTTGCCTTTCTGCTGGCGTTCTGGAAAAGCGGCGAATGTTTAAATGTAAACCATAGATGCTACTATACTACATACTACTAAAAGCACCTCATAATGTTGTTTATTGTCCTGAATCAGGTCTTGCTCAACCTTTCACATGACGTTATCAATCGAATGTGGCTTGGTCCACAAAAGCATACCTTCGTCTAACCATCACGATGGCTGAAAGCGAAGGATTTCCTGGCTCTACGGTATTGTCCTAATGTAGCCATCGCCCACTATCAATATGACGACGCCTGTTGCGAATGAGCCTGAAGTCGCAAAGTATACCATCGGATGATCTCCCGAGCTCCGAATGTGGAAGAGCGAGTAAACCTTCCTGAACGCCACTGTCGCCACACCTGATTTCCAATGTTTTTGGAAGTGGCTGCTCGGCGATTCAGAGGCTCCATGTCCTGTCAGTTAGTTTCAAACAGTAGTCAAAACACCCGAGATAGTTCACTAGTTACAACGATACCTACCGAATCTTCAAGACCCTGCGTGTAGGTTGCTCGGGCGGCCGCGTATGCAATGCAATGCAGGATCTTGTTAAACGTCCTCAGTCGACTGACATCATCGGGAGAGAAAAAAAGATGCCATTGAGCATCCAATAAACAACAATAAGGTATCCGGCAAGCTTCAAGGCTCGCACACTCTATCACCCCGTGAGTTGCTCGGCGGAGTGTCCCGGCAACTCAACCTACACCTTCGCACATGCTGACGGACGCCTGAATCGGCGTGGGAAAACCTACACATACGTTTTACGCGCCAAACCTACACAACCACCCTTCCGGGCCACGAATCTTCACACGTTTTAACTCTCGCGGAGGTTTCGCTTAGGGTACCACTCTTCTTGCTACTCTTCAACATTATGTCAGCTTGAGTTTGCCGCCCAACCTTGATGCCATGGATGTATGAGGCGTGCAAATGCCTAGAAGGGGACGAGTCATGGGCGTAACCCTAACGTAACCCTGCTTACCCCAAGCGCTTTCGATGTGGATGAACGGATGCAATGTAAACGACCAAGATAAGTCATCTGCTACATCTGCCTTGTCGAATTTGAAGACAGGATGACATGCAATTACTAAAGAAACTAACAAGTAAGTAATTCGATGCCTCAATACCTCTCAAGGCTTCAAGTTCGCAACCACTCACTTTGTCAGAAGATCGACCTTCAAGTCCGAAAAGAATTTGACCAACTTCGTCTGACAACGACCGAGAAAACCGACTCAAACTTCAATCAGGTATCTTGCGAACATGACCAAGGCGCCGCGAACGATTACAGCCAGAACACATCGAGTCTTTGTCAGAGAAGGAGGCCTAATCAAGAGGCATAGAATGTCGACGGATCCCAACCCTAACCCTTCGCAATTTGGTCACTCACGGACTTGGAGACGAAATGGCCAGCCAACATTGAACTTCATCGACTACATTCACACGAAGGATAAGATCCTTCGCAGGACGACACCACACTGGGTTCAGCAGTGCCTTCTCGACTCAAAGATAAAGGACGCGCTCAGAAACGATGGATTCGTGGGTGGTCAGATTCTTCAGGCCCACCAAGACTGGAATCGCCCACGACCTATCGCACCAAGTCTTCGCAACAACAATGTTATTGCCTCAACAACAATGCACTGCCTGGCTACGGACACGCGGCCAGTCTGGACTGGAAATCCAGAAGCTCGCTCTGTGTGAACCGCCACGACCTGGGCCCAACACATAACCACTCACCAGACACCATCACACTGAGATCAGCTTTCTAGAAGCCTATCTTGATAGGCGAAAGCATAGAAACACGCAGGCGCCATGCATCAACAAGCATGAGGGGATGCAACGTCCCAAGCCTTCAAAGACCACTCTCACTGGTCGTGGAGATATCGCTAACAGCTTCGCGGGCGATAAGACCAGCATGTCTATCTCTTGGCGCCTTAGGCGTGACAATACAGGGCACGACATGATAGTAAACGAGCCGGTGGCCATTTTGCGCCATGAATGCCTGACCTGCCTCTTCAGGATTTGGAGGATTCGCGCGCAATAGAGGAGGATATGGGTTGGTGGATATAAAATGCCCTCGCAAGAGGACTCCTCGCCCCCGGCTACGTACATTTGCTGTTCGCAGCTACATTTGTTGGACTGATTCTCAATCCACACCCGTCACGATGTCCGGGAACTCAGACGTCGAGAAGGTCCCTCAACACCCTACAGAGAAAGCTTTCGACGGCGACAGCAGTGATCAGCATGGACATGGTGAAGTCCGCTTCATCGACGACCATGGCGCCGAGTCCGAGCTGCAGAGACGCCTCAGCACCCGACATATCACCATGATTGCCCTCGGTTCGTCCATTGGTATGGGTCTTTGGCTTGGCTCGGGCACGAGTTTGGCTTCTGGAGGACCGGCTGGAATCTTCTTGGGATACTTGTTGTCGGGTACTATGATTTGGACAGTGTCGCAGTGTATCGGCGAGATGGCTGTGCTGTGAGTTGCTTGCACTTTTTGGCCAACTGAATCAGTGCTGAACGTGCAATATAGGTACCCTCTACCGTCCGCATTTGTGCAGTGGTCGAACAAGTTCGTAGATCCGGCCGCTGGCTTCGCCGTCGGCTGGGCCTATTGGTTCAATTACTTCATCACGATCGCGAACGAGCTTCAGGCTGTCAATACTGTGCTGATGTTCTGGACTGACGCAGTACCCATCGCTGCGTGGATGACTATCTTCTGGGTTGTCATCATCCTGGTCAACGTCGGTATGTGTGTCCATGTAGCGGTGCTTCTAACGTTTGCAAATGCCAACTGACATGTGTCCCAGGTGCTGTCAACTGGTTCGGTGAGATCGAGGTTGTTTGCTCTCTGATCAAGTTCGGATGGATCTTCGTCGTCATCATCTCAGGCATTGTGCGTACAAACAATCATCACCGCCTCTCCACTATCTGACACTAACCACTCTCATCCTCAACAGGTAATCAGCGCTGGAGGTGCGGCCACTGAACCTGTGGGTTTCAGGTACTGGAACCAAACGCCCTTCCTGAACGGCTTCAAAGGCTTCCTCAGCGTCATGCCTACCTGCATCTTCGCCATGGCAGGCAGCGAGAACGCCGGTCTCGTTGCAGCCGAGACCAAGAACCCCCGTCGCTCGGTTCCCAAAGCAGTAGCCTCCATCTGGATCCGTCTAAGCTTGTTCTACATCATGGGCAGTCTCATCATAACTATCAATGTCAGCCCAATGAACGAGGATATCTTCGGAGGCAGTGGCACCAATGCCAGTCCGTTCGTCATCATGTATCGCCAGGCCGGCGTGATGCCTTTGGCACATATCATGAATGCCGTCATCTTCATCTCTGTGCTCTCGACAGGCACGATCTCTGGGTTCGGAGGCTCGAGGACGCTCGTGGGCCTCTCACAGATCGGCATGGCGCCCCGTGTAAGGCTCAGGACTTCTCTATACCCGTCGGCAATTACTGACATAGCCTCCAGATAATGCAAAAGGCTGACAAGATGGGCCGACCCTGGTACGGCCTTGTCCCGACCCTCCTCGTTGGTGGCGGTTTGGCCTACTTGAATGTCTCATATGGTAATTAACGCTTCCTCTGAGCCCTTGACGACCTGAACAGACTAACGTCGCACAGGTGGTGCCGAAGTCTTCGGCTGGTTCTCCAATCTCACCTCCTTGCTCACCCTCTTCGGCTGGGGCATGATCTGCCTGTCCAACATCCGCATGCGCCACGCCTGGAAACTCCAAGGCCGCTCATTCGACGATCTGCCCTGGCAATCTTGGACATCACCCTGGGGAGCCTGGTGGGGTCTCTCCTGGTGCATCATCCTTATCATCGCGGAGTTCTATCTTGCAGTGTGGCCGTTGGGGGAAAAGCCATCGGTGGAACACTTCTTCTCGGTATATTGCTCGGTCATTGCTGTGGTGATCTTGTACATCGGCGCGAAGATTTATTACAGGAACGGTAAGTGGGTGAACAGTGCTACGATCGATCTGGATGCTGGAAGGAGGTTCTATAAGGACCAGGAGTTGGAGGATGTGCAGGCCAAGCGAAGCTGGAAGCAGCTTGTGAAGGGGATTTGGAGTTAGTTAGAGCTGGGAGCTTTACCGACGGCACACATTCGCACGTAGTACTGTCGTTAAAGAGCTTGAGAGATTTACTATGATATGGCAGGGGTCCCGGTCAAGATTTGGCTATTCTCAGAAATCGCTCATGTCATCTTATCTTGGATATGACAAGACCCATCCTCCCTGCAACCTAACGAACACGAAGGATGAGACCCTGCACAAGAAGACACCACATTGGGTATAGCGTGAGGATCGCCTCTAACGAACTCTCCCACGCGAAAGCGACTGAACATCCTCCTGTACAATAATGAGACCAGAAATGGTTTCGTCGAGGTCGAGACGCCTAATCTCGCCGATTTTAGCAGTGGCATTTTACATGCAGAATGGTCGGCGTACCGAGACGTGCCGGTTGCGAAGCATGCAAGAAACGGCGGTTGAAGGTTTGTCCTCCATTATTTGCGCGTGAGAGAAGTTAATTGCAACATCAGCTCACTAGATAGCAGTGTGATCTTGAACGACCACAGTGTATTCAATGTAAGCACGTTGGCCGCAACTGTCGATATCCCGCCGCCTTTACATTCGTCGTCAACGAGCCCGGTTCCCATCGGACTACTTACCGAAAGCCCTTGTTGAGCTCAAGTCATCTCGTTCCGTTTGCCAATCGCGAACATACATACGAAAGTAATTCGAGTCCAAATCCAACATGTACTACAGCCTTGTCATGTGACATGGTCGCAAGATCCAAACCACCCAACCAACTCCCACAACACATCTCAACCACCAATCTAAGAGATCAACAATTCCTCTCCCACGCCATCCACCACTTCGCCACTCCTGGCGGCTCAACACAACCTCCGACCGATCTGAACTTCTTCCGAAGCTGGATCACCACACTCCGACACCCCAACTCAACCTGCACATCTCTCCAAGCCTCCCCGCTCGCCTGCTGTGCTGCATGGTTTGCACGGAACGATCAAAACCCTTCCATGATCGACTACAGCCGACAGCTGTATACCCAAGGGTTGCAGGAAGTCCGACAAGCACTGCGAGTCCCTGAATTAGTCCTCAAAGACGAGACCCTCGGAGCTTGTCTCGCACTCACGGTGTTTGAAGTATCCGGATGTCCAGACCGAAACCGCGTGGCGTACGACTGGCATCGGCGAGCGAACTTGAACCTGCTGCTGATGCGAGGAGCGAAACAACATCGAGAGGGTGTCGGGCATGAGCTGTTTTTGGCAGCACGACTGCATGGTGTAAGTGTCATTCACCCTGTTCAACCCTCCTCAACACGAGAGAAACTCCCCTCAAGGCGAACCCCTTCTGAATCCGTCTCCAGATCTTCCACGCCTACGACCAGCGCGCACCGAATTTCCTCTGCACCCGTGAATGGCTCACAGTCCCCTGGCAACATCAGCTCAAAGACGATTTCCACCGCCTCGCAGACATCCTAGCCCGAGGCCCTCATCTCATCCGTGAAGCAGACAGCCTCGCCGACAATAAGAAGCCATTGAAACAGAAGCTCCCAGCCCTCCTCACGCTCCTAAGCAAACTCCTAGATATCGATCAAGAGCTACTCGACTTCCACGCTGACACCGAAGAGGAATCAACGAAGAACGGAGAAAAAGTCGAAGGCCTTTTGTACTGGGAAGAAGGAGAAGAGCACCAGTTAGTGTTCTGCAACGCGCGCACCGCCTCCCTCTTAAACCTCTACTGGTCCATCCAAACTCTCCTCTACTCCGCCCTCACAACTCTCCACACAAGACTCCTGCAAACCAATACCCTCCACCTCCTCCCCACCCACGACCCCAGAACAACTCGCTTCCTCACCCTAGCGCCATCCGCCAACAACACATGGCTACAGAGCGTGCGGAAGATACTCCGAAGCTTCGAGTACTGCATGAAAGAGTCTGCATGTTCGGCGACTCCGCCCGCGGGGATCGGCGTAGCGTTGGAGATTGTGATCGATATCTTGCAGCAGCGGAGGGCAGCGGAGGAGATGCTGGAGGGGAGGAGCAGTGATGCCGAATCAGGCGAGCAGGGTTGCGAGATCGAATTAGAGCAAGCATTAGCCGCCCGGAAAGAGATGGGAAAAAAGTGGGTAGCGATCATGTTAGCATAGCACCCTTACTGCTACCAAAAACGACCACAATTTCCCAAAACCACCAAAAAAAAAGCAACTTACCTTACTATGTTAAGTAGCAGCCACGGACCCGAATCGAACGCCAGCCGACAAAAGAACCTCCTGCCCCCGGGATCGGGGCGGGAGTAAGAAACCATTCGTAGGTTTGCTTGGAGGGGCGGTCCCCAGGAACGATCACTGATCTTAGGCAATGAAGTGCTAGTTAATTCACAACCTGTTCCCTTACCGCTAGGCTAAGGTACTGTGGTTTAACCTACTCACGTTCCTGATTACTTCTGAGAGAAGTTTGACGGAATATATACCTGCGTGCGCAAAGTGACGTCGGCTCGGGGAATTTAGGGGTGAAGTGAGGTTTGGGGCCGGAATTTGCCGAGCTTCACGGGATGAGTCGGTGATATGACGGAGGAGGTCAATGGAACGTGAAGAAGAGACGGAGTTGATTGAGGAAAGTCGTTTCGAATGTCTGGGTATATATATGATGATGAAAATCAAACCACATAGCAGCAAAGAGAAGAAAAAGAAGAAGAAAAGACACCTCGCTAAAACGCATTGATGCAAAAACAAAAGCCAGGAAAACACAACTCACCACATAGCACTGCTCTTCTTCGCTAACCTCTTCTTCTGCTCCCCATCATCACTCGAGCTCCTCAAGCCAAAGAAACTGCTCTTCTTCTTCTGCGGCTTCGGGTGATGTGCACCGGGGTTGGCGCCAGACATGACGACCGCGCTCGAGCTGGCAGCCTGGTTGATATAGAGCCCGTTACTCCCCAAACGCCCGCTACTGCTGGACCTTCCATGAGCGTGAGGTTGCGAAGGCGGCGCGAGAGTCATCTGCGTTTGCTGGGGGATGGACTGCAAGTAAGGACCTTCCTGGCGCTGGCGCGGACGGGCAGGGAATGGAGTGGTGGTCGGCGCGCCGTAGAGTTTGCGCAAGCGCTCTGTTTCGCGCTCGACGTCTGCTTGTTTCCGGCGGGCGGCACGTTCTTCGTCTTCGACCATGCGCTGTAGGCGCCGGCGCTCGGCTTCGTCTGCTTTCTCGCGCTCGCGGCGGCGGCGGTCTGCAGCGCGTTTCTCAGTTTCTGCTTGGGCGCGCAGGCGGGCAGTTTCGGCGTCTAGTTCCCATTGGGCGCGTGGGTCGGCCATGGGTGGAGGTCGGGATTGAGGTTGGCCAGTTGGAGGGGTTGTTTGGAGTCTGGGGAGGGAGGTGCGCTTGATGTCGTTTGGGGTGGGTGCTTGGACTGCTGGTGCTCCTGAGTACGGTGGCAGGATGGCTGTATTGACTTGCGGCGGGCTTGACAGTTTGCGGCCGCCCGCTGAGCCTTTTCGACCGCCGTCTGCGATGTTGAAGACTTCGGTCATGCGGTCTTTGCTAGAAAAGTAAAGGTCTTTGACAACGATTGCACTTAGCAGCAAGACGACCTCCAAGCCTTTCGGATCCTCGATATCTACTCTGGCCAGATTGGGCTCGTAGATGGTCATCTCCCTAAGACTCCGCCACAGCGCGATCGCAATATCAGGATCCTTCTTCGACTTCTTCTTCTCAGTGTCCGTGCTCTTGCCAGTCATATAGCAGGTCAAGTCCTTGCTCAGCTTGCTCTCCTTACGCCAGGTAAAGTTGATCTTGGGCGTGACGGCCAAAGTCGAAGGATCATCCTGACCTCGGTCCAAATTCGAAGCAGAGGGCGTTCTGAACGACGTCTCGGGCATGCTAAACTCGTAGCTATCGCTCGAACCCCACTTGCCCTCCTTCACGGCGCATTTGATCTGCTGATCCGGATTGTATAGTTGGATGTAGAACTCCTGCGGCAAGACTGGCATGGGCGGAGGCGGCACTCCACCATTTCTTCTGATCTCCTCTTGCGACAGCGTGGGTTGGTTCCACGTTGGCCGCGCGAGTACTTCTCCGTACAAGACTTCTCGGTTATAGGCATCGAAGAGAGCGGCAGCGTAGCAGTTCTTGTGGCTCGCAGATGGCGAGGCCGGGTCGGCATGCTGGAGCGCATATGCTGGTTCGGGATCCGAGCCGTGGTGGGAAAGGTATAGGGCGCGATGGTGTTTGACGCCGTCGGGCGAGGGCCGGAGGAAGAAGGCCGGCAGATTCTCGTCCAGCATGGCCGAGAGGTGTTGTGTTGATGGCTTGGAGGATGTTGTTCGTTGTGTACTGGTATGTCGAGCGCTGGCGGGGCGGTGGCGGGGATCTCAAGTGACGTCTAGAACGAAAGTGGTGTTTCGGTCGTGTGGTAACAGCATGTGTCCTGGTATAGACGTGGAAGACAAGAAAGAGGAGGAGGAGGAGTAGCGGATGTTATCAAGCATGACCGACTCGCGTGAGTGTCGCAGCAGATAGGCTGGTTCGTAACCACGACGAGGGAGGCTTGGCCGCCCAAAGGCTCCTCGTGGCTCAGCGCAGGCACGTCGTCGTCGTTGACGGCAGCAGCAGGGCCACGCGGATCACGCTTGCGGCTCTCTCGGCACGGCCCCGGATTATTTTGTGCACATTCACTTACATCCGCGCTCTATCTTTGGCATCCCCTGCATCTGAAACGCGATACCCATGGCGGGGCTGTGAAGACCGAGCGCACATCTGTGCATACAACAATAATATAGATTGATCCACTGATCCACTGCGAAAAACCACCTGCTCACGCCATCGATCCGACGAACTGGTTTGCACGATATGTAAGAAATGGCTGAAGCGTTTGCCAGCCACAGGATGCCCAGTCAGGTCATCTTTCAAAAACCATCACAGCCAGGCAGCACCACGATCAATTCACTAACTTTGATACACTTTGCTACCGTACCTCGCAGAAACATCTTCTCTCTCATTATTGTACCCTCCACCTGTTAGCCTCCTCTCGTTTCAGCCTGCGTAATCGAAGAACTCCTCCATTCGTAAGCCCAACCCCAGCCTCGGCGCCCGCCAAGCATACACACGTACACATCTATCCATGCTCATAGCAAGGCTGCTGCGATTCCGTGACATCCGAACGCCATGGCTCGTTGTTGATGCGCAGCAAGCAAAGGCGGGGTTGATATTTTTTTCTTCTTCCTTCTGGCCCTGCAAGCCACGAGGCACGGGTGGTGAGATGCTCCGGCTCGCTATTCTCAATGTAATTATAAGCCTCTGCAAATCGTCGTCCGATTCCTTGGCTGACATGACCAGCCACTTCAGCCGCTCGACATTGTTGGTAGGAAATTTGTTGGTGGAAGCATGTTGTAATCCTCCGCTGCTATTCCGAGCATGCGCAGGCAGCAGCATTATTGTGCCAAACTCAGACACAAACATGACAGACATGTAGTACTCAAGCACACACAAAAGTGTCGCCGTTCCAGCCGAAAGCCCTCTTCAATCTATCCCCAAGCCTCCTCACCTGCTTCAGATCGATCTTGTTCCCACGACGCACGTCCTTCGGCTCGTGGAACTGGATGGATCGCTTCAAGTCGACCAGACCTTCACCTGGCGGTAAAGGCTTGAAGATCCAGACGCTGCCATACAGTTTCTCGGGCACGAGGCCGATGGTGTTCATCGCGTGGAGGAAGTCGTCCCAGGACACCTCGCGTGGCGCATGTGCAATCGTCGAGTTGGAAGGGAGAAAAGCGGACATGGCCTTGAAGCTGCGTCGTGGAATGCTGATGGGTTGAGGCTGGTCTTCGTCATCATTGACGGTGGCCGGCGGCGCCGGTGTCGGTACCCCGGCTCCATCTTGCGCGTTGCCATGTGTTTTGCGTTTGACCTTCTCGGCCGATGAGATCTCCGTCTTTTTGTTCTCGTTGCCGACTTGAGGCATCACTGACCTCTCAAGGACATGGTTCTCACTTGCGAGCTTGCTCGGAGAAGGCAAAGCCTCTTTTTCGTCCCAATCCCTTGTAGTGAACGTACTTGGGTCAGTACTGAGAACGTCTTTGAGCATGAAAGCGATGTCGACGCGGCCGGCTTTCATCCCTCGATCCATCTCTTTCCAGTAAAGTTTCAGAGCGGCTTCCGCGCTCTGAAGCTCACGTACCGTCTCTGCTGTTCGGCGCTTGTCGCTCGGGTAATTGAATCGACCATCTGTCGGGTTACCCAGCGAGTTGGTCCCTAGGCTGCCGAGTTCGACGGCCTTCTCAAGCGCGAGGACTTGGGCGTAGTAGCCCCTCATGTGTCTGTCGACCCAGGGGCTTTCTGGCAGTCCTGCCGCGACCCATGACTTGCAGTAAGGCTGGAACATTATGATGCGGTACTGCAGATCCGCCAAGACTGCAAGGTCAACGAAGTCGGTGAGCAGCCATTTGTCTATCAGCCGGCTTACTTCAGTGTCGTGGTCGAGCATGTGTTGTGCTTCTTGGATCAGCGGTCTCAGTCCGTGTAAGTTCAGCGAATAATCGTCGAGGCCAGCCAAGGTACGAAACATCCTAACGGCTCGGTGTTCCGCAGGAGAAGTACCAGGCTTGAGAGCCCAGCCGAATTCCGAGCCGGGCATGCAATCTTGATTACAGGTTGCGTGTTGATGCGGTGGCTCCAAGACACCACGCAAGCCAGAAGACTTCGGGAACATGATCTCAAGGTTCTGCATCGGTTTCCTGATCATGAGCGCAATGCATTCGGCCAATGAAGCCCATTGCAACTCGTCTTCTTTCGCAAGGCGCGTGCCTTTCTTGATGGCGGCACGAATCTGCACGTCGATCGGACGCATCCTCTGGATAAGCCTCGCAATCCAGGTCCAGGAGTGGTGTGCATCCAGAGCGTTGATGAACACCTGCGCAGCTACATCACGCCATGCCTGGGGCTTAGTGCTGTTCCCAAGAAAGCGGTGCTCTCGCCATTCTCTGAGTTGCTCGACGAAGTATCCTGGATCCTCTCTCAGCGAACAAATGTGATCGTTGGCAGCCAATCGCCGGCTATCGATGAGAAGGCTCAGGGAAGAAAGTGAGGTCTCCTGCGGCGTGCGGTAATCAGCTTCCAATGCGCTCTTGGTTGCGGAGTTCCACACTCCTGCCGGATTCACCAGGGGAGCCGGCATTGGGGCATGAGGCGCCAACTTGAAGTCTGCTGGATTGATGTCGTGCAAAATTGCTTGGACACTCTTCAAGAGGAAGTCGTAGATGCTTTGCTGGATTTCGAGGGTGAGAAGGCCGTACTTTGTATCGAAACTGTGAGTAGTCCCGATGTGGCGAGGTAGTTGAGACAGCCGAACGACCCTGCCGTACTTTCGTGGCGTTCTGGACAGTGCCGCGTCCAGCACCATGGCCATGTCGCCTTCGTCGGGCTGCGTGACCCAGCCTCGACCCAGGTGCGCCTTTTCGGCATCGGTCGAGGCGAACAGTGCCGGCTTCTTCCGTCCTCGAGAATGGACGAAGAGCAGAAGATTGTGACCTTGCAAGAGATCCTCAAGGTTGATGTAAGGAGTAAGGTGTGCTTCTGGGCCGCACGTGATCTCGCGGGAGAGGTGTCTGTTGCCTAAGTTCCTCCAGCCCTCGAAATCAGGCCGGTGGACAAGCGGCATTGTCGGCCGTGCAGTCAGGAGAACCTCGCGACGCTGCTTCGCTGATTTCTTGAGCCATCTTCTGCGGATCAGCGGCTCGAAACGCTTGATGATGGCGTTGAGCTGAGTCCAGTCGGAGAATATTTTGTGGGAGAAGGACTTCGCAAGGGCGCGCGTTTGGACCAAATTGACGTCTTTGGGCACGGGGAGGTCCAGACCACGATCCAGCCTGCAACATTTGCAAGCGCGCACATGTGGTGCGATGTCCTCGTACACGTAGGAGGCCATGGTGGGCGCGACGGGTGTGCTGTGGTCAGCTGAGTGCAGTCGCGGGTGGGTTATTAGAAGTAAACCGAGGTACGGTGGTGGATCGTCCAAGTGTCGAAAGGGTGTGTGCGATGTGGTGTTTTAATGAGGTGTGCCTCACATAATTGAGAACAGGCCAGGCTGCAGCCTAATGTTTGCTTGCTGCACGTGGCCGTCGCAAACTGCACCTTCCCTTCTTCCTTTCAGCTTTTCAAAAAGCTTCGTGTGAGACTGTGGGTACAGTAGGTTCTGTAGCTTAAGTGAGAAGTGACAACATAAAGTGCATGATGTCCGATAGGTCATATCTTGGGTAAATACCAAAAAACACCAGAAATTAATTGAGGGGTATAATACCGTACCTAGGCCTGCATTTCGTTCCCCCTTATGTACGCAGCATGAAATCGTACACGCCGAAAGAGAAGGAAAACACCACCATCGTCATCTCAATACCATCCCAGGCAAGGAAAGTGCCAACCGCCATACTATGAAACTCTTCCGCGAGTTCCTCATCTCTTCTTCCTCATGTAGTTCATGATCATCGGCGTGACGATCGGAGCCACGACGCCGTAGTACTTCTGGCCCTTCTCGAGCCAAGGTCCAACGTCGTATTTGCCGACCTTGATTTCCTTCGGCGGCCTGTCGCGTCCGCCTCTGCGGTCATCATATTCGTCGTCGGAGTAGCGGCGGCGACTTCTGTCTCTGCGCCTATCGGGATCATCGCGCCTGCGTCTCGGCTCATCGTAGTCGTCGAAGCGGTCGTCACGCCTGCGGCGAGGCGGCTCTTCGCTGCGTCGTCTGCGTGGGCGGTAGTCGTCGTCATCCGAGTAGGCATCGTACTTGTCGCGGCGGCGGGGTCTGTCATCCATGTCGCGGTCGCGTCTGGAGGGCGGCTCGCGCTCTGTCTGGCGGCGCTTGGGCTTGATCGGGTCTGCGCCGTATTCTACACCGTCTCTGGGACCCTTGCGGCGTGGAGGTAGGCTTTCGTCGTCGCCATAGTCGTCTCTGCGGCGTGGCGGACGTCTGCGGTCGCGGTCTTCGTACGGGTCATCTCTGGGCGGCGGGCGGCCGTACATGTCTGCGTCTCCTCTTCTGCGGCTGCCTCGTGGAGGGAGGTCGGTCTCTTCATCGTCGTAGCGCGGTCTGCGGGATGACATGGCGGCTGCTTTGCGGTGCTTTTCGCCCTCTTCACTCTCGTAACCGTCACGCTTCTCTCTGAAGCGACGCTCTTCCGGGTGACTCTTACGCTCGAGGTCACGGGAGCGAGGGTTCAGGTATGAGGCCTCGTCAGGAAATTCAGGGTGCAGATGAGCTTTTCGGCTGCGGCTGCCTTCACGTTTGATGGCACTGCCTAGTGGTGGTGGAGGGAGGCTGCTAGGTGTAGGAGGTGCGTCGTCCGGCGTGACAGGAATAGCACCGGGAGGAATAGGAATGGCGCCTGGTGGAAGGTCGGGTGGTGGAGCAAAATCGTCGTGGGGAGGAGGGAAGTAGTCGTCGCGAGGAGGGCGAGGAGCGTAGCCGTCGTCTACAGGATAGGGCGGACGAGTGTTTCTGCGGCGGCGAGGGCGAGGTTGGTAGTCGTCGCTGTAGTCGGACATGCCTTGATGTGAGCGTCAGGTGGGGAGGGAGGATGTTTTTGTTTGTTTCGCAGCTTGAGTCACTGCCACTGCTCACTTAATTAGAGCGCGTGTTGCGGGAGGCGAGAGACAGGGGTACGCAGCCAACAGTGCAGGTGATAAATAGGCAGGCCCGGCAAGATCAAAGGTAAATGCGCCTGCTGCTGCCCGAGACGATCGCTTGGTGACCTTAGTGACCTGCACACGCAGGCCTCGACTCTGAATACTGGGGACTCCCAGGTGCTGTCCACATTACTGGCGGCTGTGCGTTGGGGTTCCGTACGTCACACCGCAGCTATCGAGTGGCGCAGTTGATCGATCTGATTGAGTGTGAGGGTACATGATATCTTGCTTGATGTGTGATATGCCGTAGGTGAGTGGGAAGAAGCAGGATGAAACACCTCACTTACATCGATATATCTCACTCAGCTTTGCCTCGACTCACTTCACTTTACTCCAAAAAATCTATTCACTTACAATCGCGACTTCCTATCTCGGCGAGACCCTCGGCAGGGCGGCAAACGGCAGTTAAGCCACATCTGGGTTATAAGGCTGTGCAGACTCGGCTGCGTGCACACCTCCACATGCATGCGCACACTGAGGACGCACATGCAGGTGCGCTGCTACACTACATCAGCTGCACATTTTCACCGCTGGCCAGACTGCGATTGTGTCCGGACGTCTCCGATAGGCGTTCTGGCGTTCTTGTATGGCTGACAAGTTTTGCAGCCTTTTCTTTTTGTCTCTACTTGTGCTCACGACTGAATCTCCTATCTGGAAACATGTTTCATGAAACACGGTCTCACTCCAGTCGTCTAAGAGCTCACCACACAGCACACGCAAGACTGATGCAGGGTCCACGAGAGTGATATCGCCACCCGAGAGGAGCGGATGGAGTAAGCATTCAATCCATCATATGTCATACCAATCGTCTGCAACCCTTCCAGACAGACAGATTCCCACCGCCTACACCACCGAATCATCATCCTTCTTCTTCTGAGCCCGTCCCTTCTCACTCCACGGGAAGTGCACCACAGGAATCGCAAAGAACGAGTTCGACGGGTCAGCAATACCAGCCAGCATGTTATACCACGCAATGAAAGCCGCGATCATGCCGAACACTCCGCCCGCCACCGTCAGTCCGTGATGAGGGTGTCCGTCGGCGGTGTTGCGGGAATCGAGATAAGCCGTTCCTAGGCAGATGAACGCAACCCAGACCATGAAGAAGAGCGAGCTGAACGCTAGCGTCGACCTCAGAGTCAGAATCCATAGGAGGAATGTGAAAATGAACCAGGCGAAAATCTGGAGTAGGTGGTAGGTCAGCTTTTGGTTCCTGTTCTTCCAATGTGTATGGGTGGGTGAGTGGGAGAGTGGACTAACATAGAGCGCGAACGCTTGGTAGAAGTCAATGGGAGTAGCGTATGATGTCTCAACCTGGAAGCCGCCTGGGATGAGGATGATCGCAAGGCCAATCCAGAATCCGCCGTAAGACGAAAGAGCAGTGCCACCGAATACATTTCCTAAACCGCGAGTTAGCTCATCGTTATCTGAATTCTGGACCACAAAAAACGGCATTCCATTTCCTTCAACACCACGGAAACAGGAAGTACATACCAACAGCAATCTCCCACATGCCCGCAAGCAGTTGCACGAACCCTCCATACGCCAGCGCCGGCGCAATGACCATCGCCGGCGACGCAATATCTCGCACCCCCAGATTGACGGCGCTGAGCACGAAGGTTGTCAATGCGAAGCCGGACAGGCCGAGCGGGGCCGGGTTTGCGATGTTGCTCTTGGGAGGCTTGTAGAGACCGGGTTGAGCGGCACCGCCAAAGGCTGGGAGGCGTGCTGAGTCGGACGAGTGAATGTGTGCGAGCGGATTGCCGCCGTAGCTGTTATGACGGTGGAGGTCATCGGCGTTCGCATTCTCGCGGTGCGAGCCATCGGTGGATTTCTTGACCATGGCTGATTGTTGATGAGGTTGTAGTCTGTCGGTGGGACGGAGAGGCGAGAGGCGAGAGGGCGTTGTGATCGATAAGCTATAAGCCCTGGCGGTGATGACTGTATATACAGTTAGGAGGAAGTCGAGAATACAAACAACCAGATCAAAGAACAACAGAGAGAATAATGCAGACAAGTCCCGGGAATCGCAAAACCCGACAAGCGAAGCGCGGTACCTTGAAGGACTACTTCAGTCTTCCCACATAGCTCACCTCCTACGCGCTTTGTGCTTGGCCTACTCAATCATCAATGCTCTGACGCGTTGATCTACACGGCAGTAGGTCGTTCCTCTCCTCACCCCTCCCGCACGAATGCACATCATACAAAGCTGTGAGGTGTTCGCACAAAAGGCTGTTCCACATGACCCAATAACCTTAACGCTTTAACGGTTTTGAGCCTCTTAATCGGTCCTCCGAGTTCTGGACGAGCCAGTCAGAACTCGCGCAGGCGGAAGACTAGTGGAGATCAGTCCGGAGCGAGAAATGAGATGCCTTTGTGAGAGAGAGAGTAGCGTGAGCAGGACGGCAGCACCGTAGGTCCGGATGTGTGTTTGTGTCATCGGTCGATGATCTATGGGGACCCCGGATGAGGGGATGAAGGATGAAGGGGGTAAAGTGGAGAGAGATCGTGGAGTGGATCTCTGTCTGTCTGTCGGTGGAGTTTGGTACGGATTGGAAGCTGTGCGAAGTTGTGCCGTTGCGTCGGCGCCTCTTGCGAATCTGCGATTCAATTGCTGTTTGAAGGTCAAGCTTTGGTGGCTGGGAGCTTGCCGAGGTTAATTCGTTTGATCCTTACTTCGTGGCAGATAACAATAATGCGGCTGTGACATGGAGTTGAAGTTATAGTATGTACATTGTTGTTGATTAGCATGTACCTTAGGTAGTGTCGTGGCTTTCCGCGGCGACGTTTCTCTGTTGTGAGAGGTTCACGATAGCTTCGAGAGAAAATCACAGTTGTAGAAGGTATGGAACGAAATACAGATGTGGAAGGTGTCTCTGCGTGTGATCGTCATCAATACATCATTCATGAAAGTCGTCCTCGTCGGCGTCCAAAGGGTCGTATCCTAAGACCCTACAAAAGTCCCATCCATCAGGTTCAACATAAATGGCATCCACTGCACAGATTCAAAAAAGACAGATGTCATCCAGGAATGCCAAATCGCTAGAAAATGACAAAACACCAAGGTCATGATCCCATCCGATTAAATCGCGATGCTTCCGCTTCCACAACGCGAAATCAGGGTCGCAGCGCCGTCTTGTCTCATAGATGTCCTTTGCTTCTTGGCGAACAGCTTCACCGTACATGATATCTGTGATCCGGTGTCAGCATGCCTGATCTTCAATTGTCGAAGAGTGAACGTCTTACTATCCACATAACATGCACCGAGTAGTATGTAAGCACAGCCGTTGTCGTCCCGTTCTCTGACTTTGCGAAGAACAAATGGCATAGATCCAGTTGCAAGAATGGCAATGTGGTCTCCGACGTTGGCATCTCGACGGGCCAGTCCCATGCGTCCATTCCGTGTTATGATAATACTCATGGCCTTTCGTTTAGGCATGTAGTTCATGCTTTGAAGCACCGGTAACATATCGTCATCAGCCACCTGTTCATGCAACCATCGTTGACAAGCTGTAGCGTGTCGCGATTCGAACTTGTCTTTGCCCACTATCCCCAAGCACATGACTCGACAAATTGCTTCCCAGGGATCGCCCATCGTAAGCATCGCGGTGCGGCCCAATGATTGATGCCAGTGTCCCAGTCTTGAATTGAACTTCAGAATCCACTTCTTCACGGTCATCATGCTTTCCAATTGATTGCGAGGCTCAACTATCGCTATCTCATCGTAGATGAAACCCGCGGTAAATAAGGTCCCTGGCTGTCCTTCGTACAAGCAAAACGAAGCGCTCCCATCCGTGGTGTGTCGCGTTGAGGCCTCGCGAGGCCTATCGAAAAACAAGCTTTCCCAGTCCCTGGGCAGTGTGAAGTCGATAGACCAAGACGGCATGAATGGAGACCTCGAGGTATCGAAAAAATAGGCATGAGACCAAGATTGACTGGCTTGCAAGATAGCGACTGTTGTTGCGATGAACACCTGCTCCGTTGTCAAAGAGTAATCAGGCTCGATTTTGAGATGCGCAAATCCTGGCCCAGAGCCAATCCTTGAATAGATCTGATCACGCGGATCTGTCGTTTGGGTACTGGAGCTTTGGAGCACCCCGATTTCACCTTTAACGCACGCGATGATTGTGGCTAGGTCAAATTTCCATCGCGGATCGTTGTAGAGGCCCGCGAAAAAACGTGCCGTGTGCACACGGTATGCCCAGATGAGGAAATTTGGCAATGGCAATAGATGCGGACGCTCTGGTTGCGTGATGAAGAGAAGTTGTTTCATATCCTGATTCGTGACATCGGCAACCAAATCCCACCGTCTTACGCGGCAGCGAGAATCTCCATAATGTAGCACGATATTTTCGTTAGAAGATGCCTCCTGGAAGGTCCATCCTCGATACCAGTACGGTAGTTCCAAAAGCGTAGACACCGCCTGCACCCAGAGCGTCATATATACACTCAAAGCTTCGTCGATTTCAGGTTCGGAGTTGCGATTACCGAATATTTTGAGTATGGCGTTCATACGTTCAAGATTCTCCATATCAGGGGTGGCGTCGTATGCACTGTAGTCGAACGCATCGAGCGAATGGTCGCGCTCTGCATTGCCTGCTTGTCGACACATGGCAAGGCCAAAGAGGTTGACGAGGCCAGTCTCTGCTACTGGATCGCCCTCGCCGAGCCATATCATAACTGACGCAGCAGCTCTATAAACTTTGCGCATCCTAGAGACTTGCTGTGATCTCTCGGCTGTATCCCGCTGGTTGATGCACACGGCATCGGTCCACAGCGCCAGGGGTTCTCCCGATTCAGTGGCTCTGGCACGGAATTGCCGAAGGGCGCCAGTGAGTGCTTGCGTGACGGGTACCTCGAAGCCGCAGTCATGAGCCTGATCTCCAGGGGACTCATAGTGCACAATGATTGCCTCCGTGGTGGCTGTCGAACCCCAGAAGTATGATATCGCGTCGTAGGGTTTTGTACTTTGGCCATCTTGTATCGAAATCGTTTGCAGGTAGCAATGTATGGCTGACGAGCGGCCTTCAGAGGGTCGGACGGTGATTACGCGGATTTCATGCTTGTTGGCGTCAAGAGGGTGATATAAAGACTCTCGGCCGCGAAAGTCAGGTAGCAGATTCAGCCTCTCCGTCGGGTCGTTCGTCGGAGAAGGCATACCGATGTTGTCATGCCGGATCGCTAGAGCGCTTGGAAATTGTGCAGGGAGGTAAGACTCAAACGTGGCCGATTGTCAGGTGCGAAGAGGAATGCTTCTCCTGCGGTAGAGTGAAGGGACAAATACGACAAGGAGCGTTTCGGCTTCTATCAGCTTACAGCTCTTCATCCAGTGAGTGCATGGCCGCACCACATTCAGGCATATCCAAGGCTCTCTCTCCAAGTACATATATACACAGGAGAAGCCGGTGACTTTTTGATCGAGTATTTGTCCAGTGCGACGACTGCAGCCGTGGACACCACGCTCGCTGTCTTCGCGATTCTTCGTCTTTCAGCCTCGTTCAGCTTATTGTTACACACCAGTCGCGCGTGCGCGGCGTCGCTGCACAAGACTGGTGTCTAGATGATGTCGAAGGTAGTCTGCGTGACAAAGGTCGATAGTAGACAACGATACTACTTTACGTGAGTTTAGCTTGTCGTAGTTGAAGTTAATTGTGAAGGTAGATTTATTGCAAGGCTACGATGATGCTGATAAGGCCAGGCGGAGAAAGGTTCAGCTCTCGGCAGCCCGATCAGGAAAGCTCCATGGACATCCATGTGTTGATGTTTGTTCTTTGGGTTGAGTATTCTGAAGAGTGGTTGACCAAGTTTTCAAGAAGCAAGATCGAATGAATCCTCAGAAAGGATCGATCGAATA
>Ga0265797_10000101_pt1 | contig 175893 bp, 153 predicted proteins | sample P2T30metagenome_FD_192433 | JGI IMG/M metagenome (GOLD analysis project Ga0265797, IMG submission 192433) | Plant litter microbial communities from East Loma Ridge, Irvine, California - P2 T30 | ecosystem: Environmental > Terrestrial > Plant litter > Unclassified | place: USA: California...
TCAGTAACCCAAGCGCGGCAAACCATTCCTCGAAGTGGGGTGATTGCATGGCCGGATTCCTCTGGATGAGAGAGGGATTCGACCGCAGAACAGCTCGACAGTTCAGTACTCATCCACATTTAACGCGAACAGCGCCAATAAAAGGCTGTCACGCATCTGCATCCGGCAGTAACAGTGCCTGAAACAGCGGTGTCGGTGAGCAAGCGCGTACTTTTGGTCGTCCTGTAAATGGTAATCTGTACATTGTCACCTGTACAATGCGGACCCGGCGCGTGGTGCCGTGCGCAAGGCAATCACGGTAACGCAACCCGAGTAAATGATGGACCAACAAAGGCTTGATACATGCTCGCGCGATTATTACCTTACCTGACATCCTCTCCTACTTTCGGTGTGCGCCGGGCCGGACTGCTGATCGCGGGCCTGGTACTGTTATTGGGCACGTTTTCCAACGCGGGCATCGATGGCGACGGCACGGAATACGTCATGATGGCGCATGGTTTCTATCGTCATGCGACACCCGAAATCAGCCCCCTGGATATTGCCGACATCATGGCGCTGCCCGAAGCCGTTGCCGCCCGCACCGGTCTGTCACGCGCGCTATTGGCAAGCCTGCCGGAAATGCTCGAAGAAGGGCTGCCCCTGTATGCCGGATTCGCGCGCTCCACGCACGGGGGCATTCAGGCGATTCATTTCTGGATGTATTCCCTGCTGGCGGCGCCGTTCTATGCGCTTACCGTCCTGCTCGGCCTGAAACCTGCGCTTGCCTTCGTGGCCCTGAATATCCTGGTGCTGGTCATTACTGCCATGCGCATCGCGCGCTGGTTCCCGGCGACGGGGCTGGCGGGAACCGTCTTCGTGATCATGCTGGGGCCGGTCTTTTATCTGCGCTGGACCGGACCCGAAGTGTTCAGCGCCTGTCTGGCCCTGCTCGCGACCCTGGCGATGCTGCGCCGCGATACCGCACTGGCAATCGCGCTGGCCGGTTTCGCTGCGACCCAGAACCCGGCGATCGCCGGCCTGATTCCAGCCGCCGGCCTCTACCACGGCCTGCTCGTGCTGCGGCCGGCCTGGGCGCTGTGGCCCAGGGTGCAGGCCGGCAGCTTGCGCAATACCGCCCTTGCCGGGGCCGGCATCCTGCTGGCGGCGCTGCCCTTCCTGTACAACCAGTGGATGTTCGGCGTGCCCAGCATCATCGCTGCCCATTTCACCGAGCCCGGCCTGGTGTCCTGGCGACGTTTTTCCTCATTCTTCCTGGACCTGAACCAGGGCATGGTCGTCGGCCTGCCCGGCCTGCTGTTCGGTATCGTGCTGCTGGCAGCCTGGCTGACCGGGCCGTTTCGCAAGCACTGGCTGGCCTGTGCCGCCGGGGCGGCATGCCTGACGTGCGGCATGGCGTTTCCGGCCTTGTCCACAGTGAACTGGAACAGCGGCTACGTCGGCGTCCTGCGCTACGCCTATTGGGCGGCAATGCCGCTGGTGGCCGTGTGCCTCATCGGCCTGGACCGGCTCCCGGCAAACCGGCGCCGGGCCCTGGTCGCGGGCGTGGTGGTGTGCCAGGCCCTCACGATGTGGCAGTCGGGCTGGCCAAGAGGCTACGGCTACAGCAATCACACGCGCCTCGCGACAACGGTGCTGGACCATGCGCCATCGCTCTACAACCCCGACCCGGAAATCTTCTTCGAGCGCGAAATGCACCTCGAACGCGATATGCCGAGAGACAGCGTGATCGTCCACCACGGCGCCGGCGGACCGACCAAGATCATGCGCAGCTGGTCCAATGTCCACGCCAGTGCCGGGATCTGCGCGCCCGGCCAGGTCATCCTGTCGTCGGGCAGTGATGCTGGCCGCGGCTGGCGCTACCTGAATGCACCGTTCGTGTGCGGCGCCCCGCCCGCGTCGAGCATCGGCTGGCTCGTCGGCACGGCAGGGGGCGACCGCCCCGCGCCGCTGGGAGGCGGCTGGTCGCAGGTGGAACCGACCGGGGTCTGGAGCGACGGCGCCCGTTCTGTGCTCACCATTGCGCTTCCCGCCGGCCGCGATGTTCGGCGCCTCGCCCTGGACGGCACGTATCTCGTCCCGGGCGGCAAGACCGATGTGACGATCAACGGCATCGATCTCGGACGCATCGCGTTGGGCGCCGGACCGATCCCCATTCCGCCGGCGGCACAGCGCAGCGCGGCGCTCGAGGTGGTGCTGACGCATCCACATCCGGCAACGCCGGCCTCGCTCGGCATGTCCGAAGACTACCGCCAGCTGTCGTTCTATCTGCAACGCATCTATCTGGACAACGATGAGCAACGCTGACACCGCCATGAAGCTTCCCGATCTGTCCGCCGACGAGGCGCTCGCCAGGATGGGCGTGCCCCTGGTCGTCGACCTCGACGGCACACTCATCCATACCGACATGCTGCACGAATCGACGCTGCAGGTGCTGGGCACGCGTCCGCTGGATACCCTGCGCATCCCGTCCTGGCTGGCGCAGGGCAAGGCGGTGCTGAAGAACGAACTCGCGTGCCGCGGCGCCTTCGACCCGGCGCTGCTACCGTACGACGAACGGCTGCTGGCCTGGCTGAAGGAAGAGCGCGCCAGCGGCCGGCGCATCGTCCTGTGCACGGCGTCCGACCAGGGCATCGCGGACCGGATCGCTGCGCACCTGGGCCTGTTCGACGAGGTGCTGGCCAGTGGCCACGGCGTCAACCTGGCGGGCGAACGCAAGGCCGAGGCGCTGGCCCAGCGGTTCGGCGATGGCGGTTTCGACTATGCCGGCAACGCACGCGCCGACCTGCAGGTCTGGCGCCGCGCGCGCAAGGCGATCGTGGTCAACGCCGGCCGCGCCTTGCGGGACCAGGCCGCGGCGCTGTGCAGCGTCGAGCGCACGTTCCCGGCGCGCCGTCAGGGCATGGCGGTGTGGCGCAAGGTGCTGCGGCTGCACCAGTGGCTGAAGAACGTGCTGCTGTTCGTGCCGCTGCTGGCGGCGCACCAGATCGCCGATGCCGAAGGATGGATGACGCTGTTGCTGGCCTTTGTGTCGTTCAGCCTGTGCGCCTCGACCGTGTACATCGCCAACGACCTGCTCGACCTGGAAAGCGACCGCAACCATCCGCGCAAGCGCCTGCGGCCATTCGCTTCCGGGGCCGTGCCGGCCTGGCAGGGCGTACTGGTGGCGCCGCTGTTGCTGGCTGCCAGCCTCGCCCTGGGCACACTGGTTGGCGGCGCCTTCCTGGCATGGCTGGCGTTGTATTTCGTGCTGACCTGCGCGTATTCGTGGGGACTGAAGCGCGTAATACTGCTCGATTGCATCACGCTCGCCATGCTGTACACGCTGCGCATCGTGGCCGGCGCGGCCGCGCTGGCGATTCCCCTGACTTTCTGGCTGCTGGCGTTCTCGGTGTTCCTGTTCCTGTCGCTGGCGTTCGTCAAGCGCTACGCCGAGCTGCAATCGCAGGCGCTGTCCGGCAGGCGCAAACTGCATGGCCGCGCCTACCACACGGACGACGCGCCGCTGGTAATGACGCTTGGCGTGGCCGCTGGCTATGCCTCGGCCGTGGTGCTTGCCCTGTACTTGAACAGCGAGGCCGTGCGGACGCTGTATGCGCAGCCGGAAGCGGTCTGGGGCACGGTTCCGGTGGTGCTGTTCTGGGTTAGCTGGATCTGGATGCAGGCGCACCGTGGCGACATGCACGACGACCCCGTCGTGTTCGCACTGAAGGACCGCGCGAGCCAGATCGCCGGCGTGGCGTTCGGCATCGTGCTGGTTGCCGGGACGTTCAGCTGGGCCTGAGCGGCGCGCTGACTGGTCAGAGCCGCGCCAGTACCCGGCCCTGCGGCCGTGTCACCCACGGCGGAACGATCAGGTCTGGCGGCGGCGGCGCATGGCCGGCCGAGACGAAGCGGTGCAGCGAAGACCAGGGCCAGTCTTTCGGCGTGGCGCAATGGCCGTGCCGCACGGCGTCGATGTGCACGTAGTCGACCAGCGCCGCGTAGTCGGCGTCGTCGCCGACCCGGTAGTGGCGGTAGTGGCGCTCCCATACCGCGCCATCGCCGGCATCGGACGACGCGGTCTTGCGCAAGGCTTTGGAGAATGCGATCTTGACCGCGCGCCAGCGGCTCGAGCAGTCGTGGTCGCCCGGCGGCAGGGTCCAGATCGCATGGGCGTGGTCGGGCAACACGGCCCAGGCATCGACGTGGAAGGGGCGCCGGCCACGGGCCAGACGCATGGCTTCGCCAAACGCCGAGATATGTTCGGTGAGCAGCGTACTGCCGCGGTCGAGCAGCCGCACCGTGAAGAAAAAGGTCCCGCCAGGGACACGATTCGCGCGGTAATCGAGCATGGTCTGGTCAGGTCCGCGGCCGGGTCAGGACGGCGGTCGACAAGCGTCTGGTAGTCCTCATTGTCGAAGATTCTACACACCCGCATGAGTAACCGCGTTCCGTTTCCGGTAATAAAAAAAGCCTGCCGATCAGTCACAATCGGCAGGCTTTCTATTACGAAACAAGCACTTGCATTCTGACCACGAACACAAGCATTGTGACCATCAGGTGGTCAGTGGCTTGTAGCGGATGCGTTTCGGCTTGGCGCCTTCTTCACCCAGACGCTTCTTCTTGTCGGCCTCGTATTCCTGGTAGTTGCCGTCGAAGAAGGTGACTTGCGAGTCGCCTTCGAACGCCAGGATGTGGGTGGCGATACGGTCCAGGAACCAGCGATCGTGGGAAATCACCATCACGCTGCCGGCGAATTCGAGCAGCGCGTCTTCCAGTGCGCGCAGGGTTTCGACGTCCAGGTCGTTCGACGGTTCATCCAGCAGCAGGACGTTGCCGCCTTGCAGCAGGGTCTTGGCCAGGTGCAGGCGGCCACGTTCGCCACCCGACAGGTTGCCCACGATCTTTTGCTGATCCGAACCCTTGAAGTTGAAGCGGCCCAGGTAGGCGCGCGACGGCATCTCGAAGCGGCCGACGCTGAGCATGTCGGCGCCGCCAGACACGTCTTCGAACACCGTCTTGGCATTGGCCAGTTCGTCGCGGTGCTGGTCGACCAGCGACACGTGCGCGGTCTTGCCGATCGCCACTTCGCCGCTGTCCGGCTGTTCTTTGCCGGCGATCATCTTGAACAGCGTCGACTTACCGGCGCCGTTGGGGCCGATGATGCCGACGATCGCGCCCGGCGGCACCGTGAACGACAGGTTGTCGATCAGTAGGCGGTCGCCGAAGGCTTTCGAGACGTTCTTGAATTCGATGACTTCATTGCCCAGGCGCTCGGCGACCGGGATGAAGATCTCCTGCGTCTCGTTGCGCTTCTGGTATTCGAATTCGCTCAGTTCGTTGAAGCGGGCCAGGCGGGCTTTCGACTTGGCCTGGCGCGCCTTTGGATTCTGGCGCGACCATTCGAGTTCCTTCTGCAGCGCTTTCTGGCGTGCCGACTCGGTCGATTCTTCCTGTTTCAGGCGGGCCTGCTTCTGGTCCAGCCAGGACGAGTAATTGCCCTTCCATGGGATGCCATGGCCGCGGTCCAGTTCCAGGATCCATTCGGCGGCGTTGTCGAGGAAGTAGCGGTCGTGGGTGATGCCGACCACGGTGCCCGGGAAGCGCAGCAGGAACTGCTCCAGCCACTCGACCGATTCAGCGTCCAGGTGGTTGGTCGGCTCGTCGAGCAGCAGCATGTCGGGTTTGGAGAGCAGCAGCTTGCACAGCGCCACGCGGCGCTTCTCGCCACCCGACAGCACGCCGATCTGCGCGTCCCATGGCGGCAGGCGCAGCGCGTCGGCGGCCATTTCCAGCTGCAGGTTCAGGTTGCCGCCGTCCGAGGCCGAGATGATCGCTTCCAGGCGTTCCTGCTCCTTGGCCAGCGCGTCGAAGTCGGCGTCTTCTTCGGCATACGCGGCGTACACGGCTTCCAGCTTGGCTTGTGCCTCGAAGGCTTCGCCCAGGCCGCTTTCGACTTCCTGGCGCACGGTCTTGGCAGGATCGAGCTGCGGTTCCTGCGGCAGGTAGCCGATGTTCAGGCCCGGCATCGGGCGTGCTTCGCCCTGGATGTCGGTATCGATGCCGGCCATGATCTTGAGCAGGGTCGACTTGCCCGAGCCGTTCAGGCCCAGCACGCCGATCTTGGCGCCCGGGAAGAAGGACAGGGAAATGTCTTTGAGGATTTGGCGTTTCGGTGGGACGATCTTGCCCACGCGATTCATGGTGTAGACGTAATTGGCCATGCTTTGACTCTGGTGTTGTTCAAGGTGCACAGGATACGCCAGAACCCGCGCCCGACACAGGACTTCTTGGCCGGCGGCCCCGAAATCCCGGGTCGGGATGCGCCTGCTCAGGTGTTTGCCGACGTCTTGACAGGCGCAGGTGTGCGGCGCAGCAATCCTTCGCCGGCAAACAGGATCAGCGCGCCCCAGATCATCAGGAAACCGACCAGCCGGTCAGCCGTGAAGGCTTCCTTGAACAGCAGCACGCCGAGCAGGAATTGCAGCGTCGGCGACAGGTATTGCAGCAGTCCCAGGACCGACAGCGGGATCTTGCGCGCGCCGGTCGCGAACAGCAGCAGCGGGATCGCGGTCAGCGGCCCGGCCATGATCAGCAGCCACCTGGTCGTGTCCGAGCTGGTGGTCAGGAACACGTTCTGCCCGTTCACGGTCAGCCAGATCACATACGCGGCCGCCAGTGGGAACAGTACGATGGTCTCGAACGACAGGCCTTCCAGCGCGCCGAGCGCGGCGGTCTTGCGCAGCAGGCCGTAGGCGCCGAACGAGAACGCCAGGATCAGCGCGATCCACGGCACCGTCCCGGACTGCACGGTCAGCCACAGCACGCCGAGCGCGGCGATGGCGATCGCCACCCACTGCAGGCGGCGCATGCGTTCCTTCAGCACCACGTAGCCGAGCATGATATTGACCATCGGATTGATGAAGTAGCCGAGGCTGGCTTCGATCACGTGGTTGTTCTTGACCGCCCAGATGTACACCAGCCAGTTGGCGCTGAGCAGCAGGGCCGAGGCAACGAAACTCCAGAATACGCGCGGCTGGCGCACCGTCTCGAGCCAGCCCCACTGGCGCCGCAGCACCAGCACGATCAGCAGGAAGGCCAGCGACCACAGCATGCGGTGCGCAAGGATCTGCAGCGGCGGCACCTCGCCCAGGGCGTGGAAATAAATGGGGAACAGCCCCCAGCACAGGAAGGCCAGGGATGCGTAAAGGATGCCGGAGCGCATGGGGAATCAGGTTGGTGACAAGAGCAGCATTATCGATGAATCGGCACGCGCTTGCCGAGGCAGGCCGTTTTCCGAGGTGTATGATATGCAACAAAATATCCTTGCAATTTATTTGCCGGTATTCTATGGTGCGGCGCACCAATCCTAACCCAATGGTGCAACCTTGACATCAGATAGCAGGAAGAGCAGCCTTGCGGCATTGACCCTGGCAGCGGTCGGCATCGTCTACGGCGACATCGGCACCAGCCCGCTGTACACGCTGCGCGCCGTGTTCGACGACACCCACGGCCTGCCTGTGACCACGCCGAACATCCTCGGCATCATCTCGCTGATCTTCTGGGCCCTGACCGTCATCGTTTCGCTCAAGTACGTGATCCTGGTGCTGCGCGCCGACAATCGCGGCGAAGGAGGGATCATGGCCCTGATGGCGCTGGCCGCCAGCTCGGTATCGCGCCATTCGCGCTGGAGTTTTACTTTGCTGCTGCTGGGCACGATCGGCGCTACCATGTTCTATGGCGACAGCGTGATCACGCCGGCGATCTCGGTGCTGGGCGCCATCGAAGGCATCAAGGTGGCCGCGCCCGCCATGGAACACTATGTGGTGCCGTTCGCGGTGGTGGTGCTGGTGGCGCTGTACTGCGTGCAGCGCCATGGCACGGCCGGCATCGGCCGCTTCTTCGGCCCGGTGATGGTGGTGTGGTTCACGGCGCTGGCGGTCATGGGCGTCATCAATATCGTCGAAGAACCGACCATCCTCAACGCGCTGAACCCCTGGCATGCCGTGCACTTCATGCTGGAAAATAAAATGCTGGCCTTCATCGCGCTGGGCGCAGTGGTGCTGGCGATTACCGGCGCCGAGGCGCTGTACGCCGACATGGGCCACTTCGGCCGCAAGCCGATCCGCATGGCCTGGTTCCTGATCGCCTATCCGGCGCTGATCCTGAACTACCTGGGCCAGGGCGGCCTCCTGATCGCCCAGCCGGACGCGGTGGAAAATCCGTTCTACCACCAGCTCGGCACCTGGAGCGTGATTCCACTGGTGATCCTGGCGACCATGGCCGCCGTGATCGCCTCGCAGGCGACGATTTCGGGCACCTATTCGATGACCAAGCAGGCGATCGCGCTGGGCCTGCTGCCGCGCATGCGCATCATGCACACGTCCGAAAGCGAGATCGGCCAGATCTACATCCCGGCCGTCAACTGGCTGCAGCTGGCGGTGGTGCTGATCGCGGTGGTCGGCTTCGGTTCGTCGGACGAGCTGGCCGGCGCCTACGGCATCGCGGTCACGGCCACCATGATGATGACCACCGTGCTGACCTTCTTCGTCACGCGCTACCGCTGGCACCTGCCGCTGTGGATGTGCCTGGGCGCGACCGGCTTCTTCCTGTTCATCGACGTGCTGCTGTTCTCGGCCACCACCACCAAGCTGTTCCATGGCGGCTGGTTCCCGCTGCTGATGGGCGGCGTGCTCCTGACGCTGATGCTGACCTGGAAGCGCGGCCGCGGGCTGGTGTTCGAGAACCTGCAAAAGCATGCGATTCCGCTCGACGCGTTCATGGAATCGCTGTTCGTGGCGCCGCCCACGCGCGTGCCCGGCACCGCGATCTTCCTGCGCGGCGAGAGCGATGGCGTGCCGCACGCGATGCTGCACAACCTGCTGCACAACAAGGTGCTGCATGAACGGGTCGTGTTCCTCACCGTGCACATGCGCGAAGAGCCGTGGGTGGCGCACGACGAGCAGATCGATGTGGTCGACCTGGGCCACCACTGCTACCAGCTGAACATCTGCTACGGCTTCAAGGACGAGGCCGATATCCCGGACATCCTGCAGCGCTGCGAAGCGCTCGGCCTGCGTTTCGAGATGATGGAAACCTCGTTCTTCATCGCGCGCCAGACCGTGATCTCGGCGCCCGGCGGCGGCATGGCGCCGTGGCGCGAGAACCTGTACGTGACGATGTCGCGCAACGCCCGCAGCGCGGCCGACTATTACCAGATTCCGCCGAACCGGGTGATCGAACTGGGGACCCAGATCGAGATCTGACGATCGGGCTTGCAGATGGCGAACGCTACAATTCAGGGACAAAATACGGACAGTTTCATGGCACTGATTCGGTAAGGTGCAAAGTTTCATTTCGCAAACTTCGTTTGCACCCTTCCCGAGGATCCACCATGAAGCTGAAGTTCCCCCTGATCGCCGCCTTCGTCGCCATGCTTGCCCTGACCGCCTGCGGCGGCGGCAGCGACAGCGGTAGCCCGACCACCCCGCCAGTCACCAATCCGGCCGCGCTGACCAAGACCGATGTGACGGTGGGCGATGGCGCCGAAGCCGTGTCCGGCAAAAAGGCCACCGTCACCTACACGCTGTGGCTGTACGACGGCGCCGCCACCGGCTTCAAGGGCCGCCAGCTCGAATCGAACCAGTTCGTCTTCACGCTCGGCAAGGGCGAAGTCATTGCCGGCTTCGAGCAGGGCGCGACCGGCATGAAGGTGGGCGGCAAGCGCGTGATCCTGGTGCCGTCGAACCTGGCCTACGGCAGCGCCGGCAACCGCAACATCCCGCCGAACGCCGGCCTGGTGTTCGAAATTACCCTGACCAAAATCGAGTAACACATTGACCGGGGCGTTGCCCTAATACTGTTCAGTTAGCTGAAATCATTTCTTGGTCAGCTCCAAAACCGCCATTCCCGCCTACGCGGGAATGACGGTTTTTAAGTTAGTGGGCAAACGATTTGCTTAACTGAACGCCATTAGGGCATTGCCCCGGTTTTTCGTGCGCGGCGGCGCGCACGGCTGATCTGGCGCACGCCCGCGGCGTACGGCAGCGCGGATGCTCTGGCTTTTCCCTGCCGGAGCGCCACCATGCGAATTCCCCTGTTGTTTCCACTAGCGTTGCCACTAGCGCTGCCATTGGCGTTGCCACTGGCCTTGCCGATCGCCGAGTGCCACTTGCCAGCCCCGGCGCCGGTGGCCGAACCGCCAGCCTGGCTGTTGCTGGCCGCCGCCGCCGTGCTGGTCGGCGCAGGCCGGCTGGCCACGCGTTGACCGGGCCGCACCCCTGCGGTGGCGCAGAACTCCCGTCCCTTGTTTGCGCGATCGTTGAGATTCCGCCCACTCGCCAAGGACCGGCCATGTCTCTTCGCACATGTACCCTCCGCACATGTTTCCTGCGCAACTTGTTCCTGCTCGTCGTGGCGCTGCCGCCGGGCGCGCTCGCTGCGCCCGTGTACCGCATGACGCTGCTGCCGCAGGATTTCAACGCCGCCGCCCTCGACGAGCGCGGCCGGGTGGTCGGCAGCGCCCAGGGCGGGCTGGCGGTGTGGGCCCCGGCGTCAACGGGCTATTACGCGCCGCTGCTGCCCGGCGCCGAAGCGCTGGCCACCAGCCGCAGCGGCGCCAGCATCGTCGGCCTGGCCGGCGCCTCGGCGTTCGTGTTCGGCAATGGCGCCTTCTCGACAATCGGACTTCCCGCGTCGGCGACCTGGGCCACCGCCGTGAACGACGCCGGCCAGGTGGCCGGGTTCGCCAGCTACGGCTTCAGCCTGAGCAGCGCCGTCCTGTACCAGGCCGGCGCCTTCGTCGAACTCGGCACGCTGGGCGGCCAGGTGAGCGTCGCCAATGCGATCAATGCCGCCGGCCAGGTGGCCGGCTTCGCCAGCCTGGCGGCCGACGACGGCGACTGGCCCGACCCGCTGCGCCATGCCACCATCTACCGCGACGGCAGCCAGCACGATCTCGGCACGCTCGGCGGGCGCCTGAGCGAAGCGAACGACATCAACGACGCCGGCGTCGCGGTCGGCTGGTCCGACCTGGCGGACGGGTTCAGCGAGCGGCCCTTTTTGTTCGCGCCCGAAAACGGCCAGATGATCGACCTCGGTTCGCTGGGCGGCGTGCTGGGGCGCGCCAATGCGCTCAACAATGCGGGCACCGTGGTCGGCCTGTCCGATATCGGCAGTCCCGACGGCGCCGACTACCGTGCATTCGTCCACGGTGCCGGCGGCATGGCCGACCTGAACACGCTGGTCGACGGGCGCGGCGACTGGCAGTTGATGACGGCAACCGATATCAACGACGCCGGCCAGATCCTGGCACAGGCCTGCCGCAACGACGGCGAGTGCCGCGCGGTGCGGCTCGACCTGATTCCGGCGGTGCCCGAACCGGGCGGCGCGGCCATGCTGGCGGCCGGGCTGGCGCTACTGCTGTGGCGCGCGCGCCGGCCGGCGGCGCGCATCGCGCCGCTGGTGCTGGCCGGGCCGCTGGTGTTCGGTACCGGCCTGGCCACTGCGCAGCATGCGGGGCCGGCGGCCCTGCCGGCCGAAGACGGCCAGCAGGCCGGCGCGCCGGCGCGCTTTCGCGTCACCTTCATACCGCCCGAGCTGACGCCCACCGCCATCAACAGGCTGGGCCATGTCGCCGGCTTCAACGGCGCCGCCGCCGTGTGGGACGGTGTCGCCGTGCGCGACTATGCGCTGCAGGCGCCGGGGTCGATCGCGGCGGCAATCAACGGCCATGGCCACCTGGCGGGCGCGTATGGCTTCGCGGCCCATGTGTTCACGCCCGCGGGCATTCGCAATGCCGCGCGCGGCGTGCTGGTGGGCGACAGCGTGGCCGCCGGCCTCAACGACAGCGGAGCTGTTTGCGGCAACACCTTCTGGGGCGCGGGCGAGCGCGCGCGCGGCTTCGTGGTCGCCAACGGGGTGTCGCGCCCCATTCCCAGCTTCGGTGGTGTCTGGAGCACCGCCAGCGCGATCAACCGCTACGGCAACGTGACCGGCAATGCCGCGCTGGAAGACGACTCCTTCGTCGAGCCGCACGCCCACGCCTACCTGTACCGCGACAAGCAGATCCGCAGCCTGGGCACGCTGGGCGGCAGGAACAGCAGCGCCGCCGACATCAACGATGCCGGCGATGTCGTGGGCTATGCCGAGACCGGGGACATCGACGAATTCGGCAATGTCGCGCTGCGGCCCTTCCTGTATGCCGGCGGCGCGATGCGCAGCCTGGGCACGCTGGGCGGCGACTATGCGCTGGCCAATGGACTCAACAATGCCGGGGCGGTGGTGGGCGAGTCGAGCGTCGACACGCCGGACGGTCCGGCCTATCACGCCTTCCTGTACGAGAACGGCGCGATGCGCGACCTGAATGCGCTGAGCGCGCTGCCGGAAGGCTGGACGCTGGTCAACGCGCGCGACATCAACGATGCGCGCCAGATCCTGGCATACGCCTGCAGCCCGGACACCTGCGCCTGGGTGCGGCTCGATCCGCCGAACAGGCCGTGCGGGTGCTAACAACAACCTATCTCGGCAGGCGCTCAGCGCAGCATGTCGATGTGCTGGATGCCGTCTTCGTCGTACGGCGCCGACACCGTCTCGAAACCGAAGCTGGCGTAGAAGCGCTCCAGGTATTGCTGGGCGCCGATGCGGATGCGGTGGCCGGGGTGCAGCGCCTCGGCCTCGAGGATGCCGCGCTCGAGCAACGCGCGGCCGGCGCCGGTGCCGCGCGCGGCCTGGGTGGTGATCACGCGGCCGATCGACATCTCGTCGTACTTGGCGCCGGGCGCCAGCACGCGCAGGTAGGCGGCCAGCATGCGCTTGCCGTCCACGCTGCGCCAGCCGAGCAGGTGATGGGCGTCCAGGTCCTGGCCGTCGATGTCGGGGTACAGGCAGGTCTGTTCGAGGATGAACACGTTCTGGCGGTGCGACAGCACCTCGTACAGGTCGAACGGGGAAAGGTCGGCGAAGCGGGAGAATTGCCAGTCGATGAGGCTTGGGGTGGTCATGGGTGCGGGGTGGACAGGGTAATGAAAAGCGATGTCATTCGGTGGCGGTCTCGAAGCCTTCCAGCACGTTGACGGTATTGATGCCCAGCTCCGGCGCGGCCGCTCCGCCCTCGAACACGAAGGCGGTCGGCAGGCCGAGGTGGGCGATGCGTTCGCCGATGCGCAGGAAGTCGCCGCCCGTCAGGCCGAAGCCCGCATGCGCGCCGAGCGGGACCACCAGCGCCTGCGGGCGGGCCATGGCGATCTTGACGCAGGCAGTTTCCAGCGCGGCGAGCCAGGTGGCGCTGCCGCAGCCGGGCGCCAGCGGGATGTTCATGTTGTGGCCGAGGCCGGCGCCGCTGCCGGTTTCGTCGGCGTGGCCCAGGTAGAACGGAAACGCCAGGCGCGGATCGGCATGGATCGACACGACCAGCACGTCGCTGCGCGCGTAGAAGATCTCCTGGGTGCCGTTGCCGTGGTGGTAATCGATGTCGAGGATGGCGACGCGCGCCATGCCGTCGTCGAGCAGGTGCTGGGCGGCCAGCGCGGCGTTGTTCAGGAAGCAGGCGCCGCCGAAGAAATCGGCGCCGGCATGGTGGCCGGGCGGGCGCGTCAGGGCGAAGGTGCCGCGTTCGCCGCGCTGCAGCGCGTGCGCGGCATTCACGGCGCAGTCGGCGCCGGTCCTGGCGGCGTTCCAGGCGCCGCCGGTCAGCGGCGTGCCGGCATCCATCGAATACAGGCCCAGGCGGGCGTGGAAATCCTCGGGTTCGATATCGTAGCGCAGCGTGCGCACCGGCCACACCGATGGATAGGCGTCCTTGCCCGCGTTGGCCGGATCGAGGCCGACCCATTCGCTCCAGGCATTGCGCAGAAAGTGCAGGTAGCGCGGGCTGTGCACCCGCTCGAGCGTCACCGGCGGCACCCGCTGCGGCGTCACGATCGCGCCCAGGCCGCGCCGTTCATATTCAGCCAGCACCAGTGCGACCCGCTCGGGCGTTTCCACACCAGATGCCGGCACGCCGCGCTCACGCGCTGTGCGGGCCGCATGCTGGGCATGGTGTTCGTTATAAAACGTGAGCAAGCGTTCCTCGCGGCGCCGAACAGCGTGAGGCCCGGCGCGTCAGGCGCGCGGGCAGGTTGGACAGGTCAAGCAGGTCAGGCAGGTTCCTGCTGATTGCAGCATAGCGTACTGCTGTTGTACGCCGCAACAAAGTCGTCGAAGCTGCCGGTGTCGGTCTGCTCGATGCGCAACTGCTCGGCGATCGAGGCGGCGCCCATCTCGTCGAACAGCGCTTCCTCGGCCGGCATCAGCGGGCTGTCGCGGAAGCTGGCCGCGTGCAGCCGGCTTTGCTGAAGGCCGAAGGCGGCGGCCGAGCCGAGCGCGCGCACTTCTTCCAGCACGCGCGCCGACGGCGTCAGCGCCGGGTCCTCGATCCTGGCTTTCTGCCGGCCGAGCGAGGCGGTGTGCACGCCGCCGTCGTTGTGGCCATCGTCGAGCAGCTGCGCCACCGGGCGGATGCGCTCGATCAGGGCCAGGGCCCAGGTCGTGAGTTCGACCTCCTCGTCGCCGCGGGTGAGCGTCAGGCCCGGCTTGCGGCCTTCCTTGACCGTGCGCGCGAAGTTGCGCGCATGCAGCTGGCCTTCGTGGACGCTGATCAGGGGACTTTCTTCCAGCGCGCAGAACAGCAGGAAGGCGTCCAGGAATCGGCCGGTCTCGAGCGAGATGCCGACCGGCTCGAACGGGTCGACGTCCAGGCAGCGCACCTCGATGTACTGCACCCCGCGGTTGCACAGCGCCTGCACCGGGCGCTCGCCGGTGCGGATCACGCGCTTGGGACGGATGGTCGAGTAGTACTCGTTCTCGATCTGCAGCACATTGGTCGACAGCTGGATCCATTCGCCGTCGCGCTTGGTGCCGATTTCCTGGTACGGCGGATACGGGCGGTTGACCGCATCCATCAGGGTCGTCACATAGCTTTCCAGGCTGTTCTCGTGCGGACGCAGGCCGGCCTGGGCGTCGTTCTGGTAACCCAGGTCGCTCATGCGCAGGCTGGTCGCGTAGGGCAGGTACAGCGTGTCGTCGGACAGCGTCTCGAGGCCGTGTTCGCGCCCGCGCAGGAAGCTGGTGGTGAGCGCCGGGGTCGCGCCGAACAGGTACATCAGCAGCCAGGAATAGCGGCGGAAGTTGCGGATCATCGCGATATAGCTTTCCGACTGGAAGTCGCGCAGCGCATGGCGGCGTTCCTGGGCGATCCCTTCGTCGGCGGCGAACACCCGCCACAACTGTTCCGGCAGCGAGTAGTTGTAGTGGATGCCGGCGATACACTGCATCGCCTTGCCATAGCGCAGCGCCAGGCCGCGCCGGTACACGTTCTTGAGCATGCCGATGTGCGACTTGCCGTACTGGCCGATCTCGATCTCGTCTTCGGGCGGCAGCTCGCCCGGCATCGACACGCCCCACAGCAGTTCGTCGCCCAGGCGCGCATGGGCGTGGCGGTGGATCGCATCGAGGCGGTGCAGCGCCAGCGAAATATCGTGCTCGGCCGGCGTGATGAATTCCATCAGCGCTTCGGCGTAATCGGTGGTGATGTGCGAATGCGTCAGCGCCGAACCGAGGGCCGCGGGATGCGGCGTGCGGGCCAGTTGCCCGGTCGCGTCCACCCGCAGGGTTTCGCGTTCGATGCCGCGCAGGCCCTGGCCCAGCAGGGCGCGGTGTTCGTCGTCCTCGAGCAGGGCCAGGCGGCGGTTGAATTGGGTCGACACGGTGTTTCCTTTCTAGTACAGCTGATTCGGTTGGTGCAGAGAGTAACCGAAAAACGACCTGCACGTTTTCAGGCCCCTCATTCCTGCCAGGGAGGGGGGCGGTAGCCCTTGACAGCCGGCGGTGGCGGTCCCGGTTCGGGCGGAATGAAATCGGGCGCCGGGCCCGGATCGATGCCCGGATCGTCGTCGAAGCCGAACTCGAAGCGCGGCGCGACCAGGTCCGGTTGTTCCACTACTGTCGCGTTGAAGGTGGCGTCCGGCGTGCGCGCGGCCTGCGTTGCCGGATCCTTTTCGCGCGCGATCCAGCGGCCCAGCTGGCGCTCCAGTTCGGGCAGCGGCAGGGCGCCATTGGCCAGCACAGCGTCGTGGAAGCGGCGCAGGTCGAATTGTTCGTCCAGCGCGGCGCGCGCCTGGGTGCGCAGCGCCAGGATGCGCAGGTGGCCGATCTGGTAGCCGAGCGCCTGGCCGGGACGCGCGATGTAGCGCTCGACCTCGGCTTCGTTATCCAGTGGCGGATTGGCCGTGTTCGCGTTCAGGTACTCGACCGCCTGCCGGCGCGTCCAGCCCAGCGCGTGGATACCGGTATCGACCACCAGGCGCGCGGCGCGCAGCATCTCTTCGTTCTGGTGGCCGAACAGCGAGAACGGATCCTGGAACAGGCCGAGCTCCGGGCCCAGGCTCTCGGCATAGGTGGCCCAGCCTTCCACGAAGGCGTCGTACCAGCCATGGCGGCGAAACGCCGGCAGCGCCGCGTCCTGGGCGCGCGTCACCTGCAGGTGGTGGCCCGGCACCGCTTCGTGCAGCACCACGCTGTCGACCTGCCAGACCGGACGCGCCTCCAGCCGGCTGGCGTCGACCACCAGCGCCGCGCTGCGCCCGGCGAAACCGGCTTCGTAATAGGCGGCCGGCTGGCCGGCGCCGCCGCTACTGGCCATCGGCTTGACCACGATGCTGCCATCGGGACCGGCCGCGGGAATGGTCGCGACCACCCGCCCCAGGCGCGCCTGGGCCAGCGCCAGCGTGCGCCGGTAGCGGTCGAGCAGGGCCGCCTGCGAAGTGAAGAACAGGCGCCGGTCGCCGCGCGCGAACACGATGAACTCGGCGAAGCCGCCGCGAAAACCGGTGCGCGGGATGGTGCGTTCGATGGCCGCGCGCAGGCGCGCCACTTCCTGCAGTCCGAGCGCATGCACCTGTTGCGGCGTCATCTCGGTGGTGGTGCTCGAGCGCACCAGGAAGCCGTACCACTCGGCGCCGCCCGGCAGCGCGCCTGCCGACACGGTTTCGCGGGCGGTCGGCAGGTAATTCTGGCGCAGGTAGTCTTCGAGTTTGCGCAGCGCCGGCGCGACCTGCGCGGCCAGCGTGGCGCTGCCGGCCGCGCGCAGCTGCTCGCGCTCGGCCGCATCGATGGTGGCCGGAATGCGCCCGAACGGCGCGCCGAGCGGACCGTCGGCCAGACGCTCGCGCAGCGCACGCAGCGCGTCCGGCAGTGGCGCCAGCGCCGCCTTCGGCGTGGTCCAGCCGGCCGCTTCGCCGGCGCGCAGCTGCTCGATGATGCCGTCGATGTGGGCCGGCACCGCCTGCAGGCGCGCGATATAGGTCAGGTAGTCGGCGCCGCTCGCGAACGGCATCTGCGCCACCAGGCGCGGCAACGTCACCTGCGGGCCGTCGAAGGCGGTCAGCGGCATCGGATCGAAGGCGGTCAGGCTGGCGTCGGCCAGCGCCACCTGCTTGTCGCGCACGAACAGATCGTAGGACACCAGGTCCTGGTCCTTCAGGGCCGCGCGCTCGATCTTCTGGGCCGCGGCCAGCATCTGCCGCGCGTGCTCGACGGCGGCCTTGCGCGCCGCCAGCGAGGTGTCGGTAAGCCAGGCGTTGTAGCGGTGGATGCCGAGCGCGGTGGCGCGCTCCGGATGGCGGCGCAGCTGCCATTCCCAGTCCTGTTCGAACAGCCTGGCGGCCTGCTCGGCCGGCGCTGCTTCTGCTTGCGCCATGGCCGGCGCCGCTGGCGCCAGTTTTTGAAGTGATTTCTCGAGCGCCTTGCCCGCCACCGTCGCCGGCGCCGCGGGCGCAGCGGCGCCCGCCAGCGGCGCCATCAGGCACAGCGGCAGCAACAGGGAACGGCACGTGGCAGACAGGTGCATGCAGGCTCCGGAAACAGGACTGGCTATTTTAACAAGCCCGCCCAGTGATGGGCGCGCTTCAAGCCGGACGCTGGCCGCCACGCATGCCACCACTCACGCGTTCGATATTGGCCAGGTCGCGCCAGCTCTGCACCTCGGCGAAGCCGCGCGCCGCCAGCAGGGCGCGCACGGCGCCGGCCTGGTCGTAGCCGTGTTCGAGCAGCAGCCAGCCGCCAGGGGCCAGGCGCGCGATGGCGCCGTCGACGATGGTGCGCAGGTCGGACAGGCCGTCGGCATGGTCGGTCAGGGCGTCGATCGGCTCGAAGCGCAGGTCGCCTTCGGACAAATGGCGGTCGCCCGCCACGATATAGGGCGGATTCGAGGCGATCAGGTCGAACTGTTCGGTGTCCACTTCGCTGTACCAGTCGCTGCGCACGCAGCGCACCCGCGCCGCGTTGGCGGCGGCGTTGCTGCGTGCCACCTCCAGCGCGGCCTCGCTGACGTCGAGCGCGGTGACGTCGGCATCGGGGCGCGTGTGCGCCACGGCCACCGCGATCGCGCCGCTGCCGGTGCCCATGTCGAGCAGGCGGCCGCGCGGCACCAGGCGTTCCAGCGCCAGTTCGACGATCAGTTCGGTGTCGGGGCGCGGGATCAGCACCGCCGGCGTTACCCTGAACGGCAGGCCGAAGAACTCGCGCTCGCCGGTGATGTAGGCGATCGGTTCGCCGTCCAGGCGGCGCCGCACCAGTGCGTTCAGCAGCGCCGCTTCATCCGCCGTCAGCACCCGTTCGGATTGCGTGATCAGGGCCACGCGCGGCAGGCGCAGCGCGTGGCACAGCAGGATGCGGTTTTCCAGCGCATCGAGCGGCAGCGCCAGGCGTACCTGGCCGAGCGTCGTGCCGGCCTCGATCATGCCCGTGTGCGGCGCACCAGCACCCAGACCAGCAGCACCGTGAGCACCACGAACCACACGGCCGACCATTGCGGGATCGCCAGGCCGAGCACGGCGTCGGTGGCGCCTTCGCACAGGCCGTCGGCGCGGAACACGCCCGGCAGGTAGAGCGCGGTCGGGATCTTGTTGAGCATGGTTTCCATCGGATCGATGCCGCACGAGAAACCGGGGTTGGCGATCACGTACAGGTGCTTGCCGACCGTGGCCAGGCCGCCGAAGGCCGACAGCAGCGCCACGATCGTGGCGCCGAGTCTGGTGCCGGGTTTGCTGGCGATGGCGCCGACCAGGCTGGCCACGCCGATGCCGAGGAAGGCATAGCGCTGGATCACGCACAGCGGGCATGGCCGCATCTCGCTGACGTGCTGCAGATAGAGGGCAACGGCGATCAGCGCGAAGCTGATCGAGGAGATGGCGTACAGGACCTGGCGGTTGGATGGCAGCATGGGTTGTTGTTTTGACGTCGGATCGGTGGCAAAGGTTATCACGCTGGCCCGGGTGCATCATCCCTGCCAAAACCTCCGCACGTCATCCCCGCGCGGGCGGGGATCCAGGTTTGCCTGCAAACCACATGATGCCGACTTTGCGGTCATGCGGACAGACCTGGGTTCCCGCCTGCGCGGGAACGACGTGCCGGGGACGGCGAATGAATGATGCGGCGCGGGCCACTTCAGATTCCAGGAGCAGGCCATTCTCGCCTCGGGCGAGTGGCTGGCTTCCTGCATTTTCATTCTAGCAACTTAACCGCGGCTTAACAGCAAGCCGATGCGTTTCAATCGCCCAGCGCCGCCAGCAATTCCGCCTGGTGTTCGGCGGCCAGCGAATCGGTCAGTTCGGTCAGGTCGCCGTCCATGATGAAATCGAGCTTGTACAGCGTCAGGTTGATGCGGTGGTCGGTCAGGCGGCCCTGGGGGAAGTTGTAGGTGCGGATGCGTTCGCTGCGGTCGCCCGAGCCGATCAGGCTCTTGCGGGTGGCCGCTTCCTTCGACTGCTGCTCGCGCAACTGCGCGTCCTTCAGGCGCGCCGCCAGCACCTTCATCGCCGACGCCTTGTTCTTGTGCTGGCTGCGGTCGTCCTGGCATTCCACCACCAGCCCGGTCGGCAGGTGGGTAATACGCACCGCGGAGTCGGTTTTATTGATGTGCTGGCCGCCGGCGCCGGATGCGCGGTAGGTGTCGATGCGCAGGTCGGCCGGGTTGATGTCGATGTCCTCGAGCTCGTCCGCTTCGGGCATCACCGCCACCGTGCAGGCCGAGGTGTGGATGCGGCCCTGCGTCTCGGTGGCCGGCACCCGCTGGACGCGGTGGCCGCCCGATTCGAACTTGAGCTTCGAATAGGCGCCGTTGCCGACCACGCGCACGATCACTTCGCGGTAGCCGCCCAGGTCCGAGGTCGATTCGGACACCATCTCGACCTGCCAGCGCTTGCGCTCGGCGAAGCGGGTGTACATGCGCAGCAGGTCGCCCGCGAACAGCGCCGATTCGTCGCCGCCGGTGCCGGCGCGGATCTCGAGGAAGATGTTGCGCTCGTCGTTGGCGTCCTTCGGCAGCAGCATTTTCTGCAGCGCGAGTTCCAGGTCCGCCATGCGTTCTTTGGCGCCGGCGATTTCTTCCTGGGCGAAATCCTTCATCTCCGGGTCGCCCGCCAGCTCCTCGGCGGCGGCGATATCGTCCAGCGCGCTGCCGTACTGGCGGTACACGGCCACCAGCGGCGACAGCTCGGCGTGCTCGCGCGTCATCTTGCGGTAGTTGTCCATATTGGCGGTGGCGCCTTCGCTCATCAGGAGTTCGTCCAGTTCGACGAGGCGGTTGGCGAGTTGGTCCAGCTTGGCCAGCATGGAAGGTTTCATAGCGGTCTCGGGTCGTGATGTTCGGGGATGGCGCGCGCGTGTCGTGTCTACTGCGGCCGGGATGCGCCGCGATGGCGCACGGGGCGGTTCAATACCGCCGCCGGAAAGGTGGGGCGCTAACGGCGGCCGCGGAACAGCTGCGGCAGCAGGTCGGCCAGGCGCGCGCGTTCGTCGCCCTGGGCCTGGTGCAGGGCCTGTTGCGGGCCGTGCAGGAACTTGGCGGTCAGGCCGCGCGACAGCGCCTCGAGCACCGCTTCGGCGTCGTCGCCGCGCGCCAGCATCCGGCGCGCGCGTTCGAGTTCGGCCAGGCGCAGGGCCTCGCTCGACTCGTGCAGCTCGCGGATGACCGGCACCACGGCGCGGTCGCCCACCCAGTGCATGAACGACTGCACGCGGGTTTCGATGATGGCTTCGGCCTGGCGCACTGCGGCCTGGCGGCTTTCCATGCCGGTCTGCACCACCTGGGCCAGGTCGTCGACGGTGTACAGGAACACGTCGTCCAGGCGCGCGACCTCGGGCTCGATGTCGCGCGGCACCGCCAGGTCGACCATGAAGATCGGACGGTGACGGCGCGCCTTGACCGCGCGCTCGACCAGGCCGAGGCCGATCAGCGGCAGCGTCGAGGCGGTGCACGAAATCACGATGTCGAACTGCTGCAGGTTGTCGGGCAAATCGGCCAGCCGGATCGCGCGGCCGTTGTAGCGGCTGGCGAGCGCCTCGCCACGTTCCATGGTGCGGTTGGCGATGGTGACCGACCTGGGATTCTGGGCCGCGAAGTGGGCCGCGCACAACTCGATCATCTCGCCGGCGCCGATGAACAGCACGTGCTGGTCGGCGATGCGATCGAAAATGCGGTGCGCCAGGCGCACCGCGGCGGCGGCCATGGACACGCTGTGCGCGCCGATTTCAGTGGTAGTGCGCACTTCCTTCGCCACGGCGAAGGTGCGCTGGAACATCTGGTGCAGGTAGGTGCCAAGGCCGCCCGCGGCGTCGGCGGTGCGCACCGCGTCCTTCATCTGGCCCAGGATCTGCGGCTCGCCCAGCACCATCGAGTCGAGGCCGGAGGCGACGCGGAAGGCGTGGCGCACGGCGTCGTGCTGCGGCAGCAGGTACAGGTGGGGGCGCAGCTCGGCGTAGTTGAGCGCATGGTAATGCGCGAGGAACTGGGCCGAGGCGTCGAGCGGATCGGGCATGCTGCTGGCCGCGTACATCTCGGTGCGGTTGCAGGTCGACAGGATCGCCGCTTCCTCGCTGCCGTTCGAGCCGTTGCGGGCGAACCAGTTGCGCGCCGACTGCACCGCCGTCCCGATCTGGTCGGGGGCGAGCGCCAGCTGCTCGCGCAGCGAGACCGGTGCGGTCGTGTGGTTCAGGCCAACGGCAAGCAGTTGCATTCTGGTGGGGCGAAAGTCAAGGGACTGCGGCCATTATACCCTCTTGCTCACAGGGTTTCAGGGGACTGGCCGCCGCCGCTCAGGCGCCGAGTTTTTCCAGGCGGTAACCATAGCTGTACACCGGCACCAGGCGGAAACCGTTTTCGGGGCGCAGGTGCAGCTTGTTGCGCACACGCGAGACATGCGTGTCCATGGTGCGCGACGGCACGTCGTTATCGCGCACCCACACCGATTCGTGAATATACGCACGCGACAGCGGCCGACCGATATTGCGGAAGAACAGCAGCGCCAGCGAGAACTCCTTCTGGGTCACGTCGATCACCGAGCCATCCTTGAGCAGGCGTCCCGGACGCGTTTCGAAGGTGTAGGGACCGAACTGCAGCTGCTCGGCGCTGTTCTGCGACGGGTAGGCGCGGCGCAGCAGGGCCGACACGCGCGCCACCAGTTCGCCGCGGCGCACCGGTTTGACCAGGTAGTCGTCGGCACCGGCGCCCACGCCGGCCATGATGTCGTCTTCGGCGTTGGCGCCGACCAGGAACATCGTCGGGGCGGTCGAGGCCAGTTTCTCCTTGGCCCGGCGCAGCACTTCGGCGCCTTCCATGTCTGGAACGTTCCAGTCCATGACCAGCATGTCCGTACTCTCTTTGCGCATGTGGGCCAGCAGTTCACGGGCGCTGTCATACGATTGGCAGCTGTGTCCAGCGGCGCTGAGGACCTGGCAGATCAGGTCTGCCTGTGAGCGGTCTTGCTCAAGTACGGAGATCTTCATGATGGGACAGATATAAAAGTTGCCTACGTAGGAAGATTCCTACAAGGTGAAACGAATATATCAGACTTTCACAAAACGATGCTATCAGTAAATTTCGATTTTACGTTTTGAGTAACAAACTGTTGCGTTAAGGGGACCACATAGTGAAATCCCCTATAGGCGTACACTCGAATCTACTGTTTTTCCGTTAACGCTGAAAGGGACATTATGTTGTTTCGACGCAAAAATCTAACAATTTCTCACACCCTTGTCCCAGTCAGTGGCGCTGATATCGATAGCACCTACTCACGTTGCATGGCATTGGTGAAAAAGCGCGCCGCGATGTCGGCGGCAGTGGCCGTCGTGCCGATCCCCGGTTTGGATGTTCTTGCCGATATTACTGGATTTGCGACTCTTGTGGACGAGGTCAACAAAGAATTTGGTCTTACCCAGCAACAGATCGAGCGTTTGCACCCGCGCCTGAGGATCATTGCCTACAAGGCAGCCGCGTCGGTCGGTGGGATGCTGGTGGGGAAACTGGTCACGCGTGGCCTGGTGCTGCGCCTGTTCAAGCGCGTGGCGGGGCGGATGGCGGTCAAGACCACGGCGAAGATGGTGCCGCTGGCCGGGCAGGTTGCCGCGGCGGCGATCGGCTATACGCTGTTCAAGCGCATGGGCAGGCAGCATGTGGAGGCGTGCGCGCGGGTAGCGCGCGAGCTGGATGCGGCCGGGGTGGAAGAGGCATCGCAGGAGCCGGTGCTGGTGATGTGATCCTGGGGCCCGATCGTCGGGCCGGCGGTGGCCCGAAGCCTGACGATGACCCGTGGCCCGACGATGATCCGTGGCCCGACGATGACCTGCGGCCGACGATGACCTGCGGCCGACGGCAACGTGCGGCCCGACGGCAACCCGCGGCCCAAAAACGTCATCCCCGCGAAGGCGCGGATCCAAGTCCGAAGCGTCGCCACCGACGTCAATGGTGGTGGCAGCTCGCACAAAATTGGATCCCCGCCTGCGCGGGGATGACGTTGATCGCCGTTGCGGCCAGGCTGCTGTCGGCGTTTCTGCAGATCAGCAAGCGCGCCAATCAACTATCCGGCAGCACCACGTTCACATCGAGCACTTCCAGGTTGCCCTGGCGGTCGAGCGAGACCTTGATGTCGTCGGGGTTGACCTTGACGTACTTCGAGATCACGGCGATCAGCTCCTGGTGCAGGGCCGGCAGAAAATCCGGGCCGGCGCGGTTGGTGCGCTCGCGCGCGATGATGATCTGCAGGCGTTCCTTGGCGGCTGTCGCGCTCTTCTTTTTTTCGGGGAAGAGGAATGAAAGCAATGCCATCTCACTTGGCTCCGAAAATGCGCTGGAATATTCCCGGCTTTTCGTAGTTGGTAAAGCGCAGCGGGCGTTCTTCGCCCAGGAAGCGCGCGACCACATCCTCGTAGGCGTCGGCCACGTCGGTGCCCTTGAAGTGGATCGCCGGATTGCCCTGGTTCGAGGCGTGCAGCACCGATTCCGATTCCGGAATGATGCCGATCAGCGGGATGCGCAGGATTTCCTGCACGTCCTGGTAGGACAGCATTTCGTCGGCGTCGACACGCTTCGGCGAGTAGCGGGTGATGAGCAGGTGTTCCTTGACCGGCTCGGTGCCGCTCTGGGCGCGGCGCGACTTGGCCTGCAGGATGCCCAGGATGCGGTCCGAGTCGCGTACCGACGAAACTTCGGGGTTGGTGACCACGATCGCCTCGTCGGCGAAGGTCAGGGCCATCAGCGCGCCGTGCTCGATGCCGGCCGGCGAATCGCAGATGATGAACTCGAAGTCCATCTTGACCAGCTCGTTGAGCACGCGCTCGACGCCGTCCTCGGACAGCGCATCCTTGTCGCGCGTCTGCGAGGCCGGCAGGATGAACAGGTTGTCGCAGTGCTTGTCCTTGATCAGGGCCTGGTTCAGCGTCGCTTCGCCATTCACCACATTGATCAGGTCATATACCACGCGGCGTTCGCAGCCCATGATCAGGTCGAGGTTGCGCAGGCCGACGTCGAAGTCGATCACCGCGGTCTTGTGGCCACGCATGGCCAGTCCGCTCGAGAAGCTGGCGCTCGAGGTGGTTTTGCCGACCCCGCCCTTGCCGGACGTCACAACAATAATTCGTGCCACAGATAAGTCCTTTACAGTATCAGTTCGGGGTTCAGACGCGCGACGAGGTCGACACCAGCGGCTGGATCTCGATCCGGTCGCCCAGCAGCCGCACCTGGGTCGGCTGGCGCTCCAGGTCGGTCGGGAAACCTTCGTCGAAGGTGCGGTACACGCCCGCGATCGAGACCAGCTCGGGCTGCATCGACAGCGCGAAGATGCGCGCGCCGGCATTGCCCGAGGCGCCCGCCAGTGCGCGGCCCTTCAGCGGCGCGTAGACATGGATGCTGCCGTCGGCGATCAGTTCGGCGCCGTTGTTGACGGTCGCGGTGACGATCAGGTCGGTGCCGCGCGCATAGATGCGCTGGCCGGCCCGCACCGGGGTGTCGATGATCATCGGCTCGGCCGCCGCGACGGGCGCCGGCGCCGGTTCGGGCACTGGCGCGGGAGCCGGCGCCGCGGCGCTGGGCGGCGTCACGGGCGGCGGTTCGGCATGGGTCTGGGCGCGCGCGCCGCTCGAGCCGTCGTCCAGCGCCAGGCCTTCGGCCCGGATCGCTTCGATCATGCCCGGGCTGGCGCCGCGCACGGCCACCGCGTTCAGGCGGTATTTCTTCAGCAGGGCCACCAGTGCGGCCCAGTCGATCGCCGGCGCCGCCATGGCGACGGCGGCCACGTCGATCACCGCGAATTCATCCTCGAAAAAGTCCGAGACGCCACCGGTCATCTGTTCCAGGGACGCCTCGATGACACGCAGGTCGACCGAATGCAGGATCGTCGAGATGGCGACGACCGTGGAAATCTTGATTTCGATGGGCAGCGTGATTTTGGGCATAGAACGGAGTAGTTGGCGTTGCGCCCGTGCATTCTACTGTGAAAATTGTGGAAAAGGACAGAAGCGCACGCATCATTCCTAGGGGAAATCGAACATGCTTTGGGTTACCAAAAATCAAGTCATGCGCTGGATCAAACCCTATTCATCCTGATATTGTTTTTGATGAATAAACTGCTAAGATCATTGTTGCTTTTAAATTAGCACTGGGGGCTACTCATCCGTAACCGGGAGTTACATCCGGTTGCATGGGCCATCCTGCCCCGTCCTGGAAGTCGTGAATATTGCCGGCAACCGTCGGCTGAACGGAGATTGAACATGGAAGACGTAGTCATCGTGGCCGCCGGCCGCACCGCGGTCGGCAAATTCGGCGGTGCGCTCGCCAAGGTTCCTGCAGCCGAGCTCGGCGCGCAGGTGATCCGCCACCTGCTCGAAAAGACCGGCATCGATCCTGCCTCGGTCAGCGAAGTCATCATGGGCCAGGTGCTCACCGCCGGCGTCGGCCAGAACCCGGCGCGCCAGGCCGTCATCAAGGCCGGCCTGCCCGACATGGTGCCTGGCTACACGATCAACAAGGTCTGCGGCAGCGGCCTCAAGGCCACGCACCTGGCGACCCAGGCGATCCGCTGCGGCGATGCCGACATCGTCATCGCCGGCGGGCAGGAAAACATGAGCGCCTCGCCGCACGTGCTGGCCGGTTCGCGCGACGGCTTCCGCATGGGGGACGCCAAGCTCACCGACACCATGATCGTCGACGGCCTGTGGGACGTGTACAACGGGTACCACATGGGCGTTACCGCCGAGAACGTCGCGAAGAAATACGAGATCTCGCGCGCCGAGCAGGACGAATTTGCGCTGCAATCGCAACTGAAGGCCGAGACTGCTCAAAAAGAAGGCAAGTTCAAGGACGAGATCATCCCGGTCGAGATCGCTTCCAAAAAAGGCACCGTCGTGTTCGATACCGACGAGTATCCGAAGCATGGCAGCACCCTCGAGGCGCTCAGCAGCCTGCGTCCGGCGTTCAATAAAGAGGGCTCGGTCACGGCCGGCAACGCGTCCGGCATCAATGACGGCGCCGCCGCCGTGATCATGATGAGCGCTAGCAAGGCCAAGGAGCTGGGCTTGACCCCGATCGCGCGCATCAAGGCGTACGCGTCGTCCGGCCTGGATCCGTCGATCATGGGCATGGGCCCGGTATCGGCCTCGCAGCTGTGCCTCAAGAAGGCCGGCTGGACCCACGAAGACGTCGACCTGATGGAAATCAACGAGGCGTTCGCCGCCCAGGCCATTGCCGTCAACAAGCAGATGGGCTGGGATACGTCCAAGATCAACGTCAACGGCGGCGCGATCGCGCTGGGCCACCCGATCGGCGCCTCCGGCGCGCGCGTGCTGGTCACGCTGCTGCACGAGATGGTGCGCCGCGACGCCAAGCGCGGGCTGGCCAGCCTGTGCATCGGCGGTGGCATGGGCGTGGCGCTGGCGGTCGAGCGCGACTGATCCCGACAGCGGTTTCACAGCGGCCACGGCACAGGGGGCCGCGGCCGCGGCAGCGGCGGCAACACAACAATAACTGGAGAAGACAATGGCGAGAGTAGCGTTAGTAACCGGCGGCATGGGCGGCCTGGGCGAAGCGGTGTGCATCAAGCTGGCTGCGCTGGGATATCAGGTAGTCACCACTTTCTCGCCGGGCAATACCAAGGCGGATACGTGGCTCGGCGTGATGCGCGAGCAGGGCTACAACTTCAAGGCGTATGCCTGCGACGTGTCCGACTACGACGCGGCCCAGGAATGCGTGCGCCAGGTGATCGCCGACGTCGGCCCGATCGACGTGCTGGTGAATAACGCCGGCATCACCCGCGACATGACCTTCAAGAAGATGGACAAGGTCAATTGGGACGCCGTCATCAAGACCAACCTCGATTCCGTGTTCAACATGACCAAGCCGGTCTGCGACGGCATGGTCGAGCGCGGCTGGGGCCGGATCATCAACATCTCGTCGGTGAACGGCCAGAAGGGCGCCTTCGGCCAGACCAACTATTCGGCGGCCAAGGCCGGCATGCACGGCTTCACCAAGGCGCTGGCGCTGGAAGTGGCGCGCAAGGGCGTGACGGTCAACACCATTTCGCCGGGCTATATCGGCACCAAGATGGTGATGGACATCCCGAGCGAAGTGCTGGAAACCAAGATCATCCCGCAAATTCCGATGGGCCGCCTGGGCAAGCCGGAAGAAGTCGCCGGCCTGGTGGCCTACCTGTCGTCGGACGAGGCAGCGTTTGTCACCGGCGCAAATATCGCGATCAATGGCGGACAGCATATGTCTTGAAGCGCAGGATCGGTTGCGCCAGGCCGGGCCGGCGATCGTTGCGACGATCGACCGGCCCGGTCTCGTTGCGCACTGCGACTGGAGTGTCGACGCCCGCAAACGCTGGATGGCGACGGCGACGCGTCGTGGTAACGGCTGGCTGGTGCATGCGCCCGAGCCGGTCGGGCCGTGCGCTTCCCTGTTCGCGCGGCTGGCGGCGCGCGCTGGCGCCGGAGATCCCGTGCTGGTCGGTGTCGACTTCGTGCTCGGCCTGCCGGCCTGGTTCGGCGAGCGCAGCAGCTTGCCCGACTTTCGCAGCGCGCTGCAGGTCGTCGGCAGCGGCGCCTGGTCGCGCTGGTTCGACGTGTGCGCCGACCCGGCCGACATCTCGCTGCAGCGGCCGTTCTATCCGGCCACGCCGGGCGGACGCAGCCGCGCGCAATTGCTGGCCGGCCTTGGCCTGGACACGCCGGACGACCTGCTGCGCCTGTGCGAACGAAAGACGGCGACGCGGCCGGCCGCCTGCAGCCTGTTCTGGACGCTGGGCGGCAACCAGGTCGGCAAGGCCGCGCTGGCCGGCTGGCGCGAGCTGCTGCAGCCGAACCTGGATGCGCTGGCGCTGTGGCCGTTCGACGGCCCGCTCGCCACGCTGCTGGCGGGCGCCAGACCGATCGTGGCCGAAACCTATCCCGGCGACACCTACAGCCGGCTGGGCATCGCGCGCCGTCCCGTGTGGAGCAAGCGCACGCAAAGCGGCCGCATGGCGGTGGCGCCGCAGCTGCTGGCCTGGCTGGAACGCCGCGGACACGCGCTCCAGGACGGCCTGGTCGATGCGATCGCGACCGGCTTCACGCCGGACGCCAGCGGCGAAGACCGTTTCGATGCGCTGGTCGGCCTGTTCGGCATGCTCGACGTCGTCGACGGCCACCAGCCTGAAGCCATGCCGGCCGCGCCCGGCCCGAGACGCTGGGAAGGCTGGATCCTGGGCCAGTCGTGACGTCGTGCGGCGGTGGTCTTCTTCAACCGCGATCCCTTACGCTACAATCGGTTTCTCACGTCATTGCCTGATAACCAATCCATGCCCGTCACCCCGCCGTCGCTGTTCCCGCCGATCCAGCCCCTTCGCCACGGCATGCTGGCGGTCGACGCGCTCCACACGATCTACTGGGAAGAAGTCGGCAATCCGGACGGTATCCCGGTGCTGTTCCTGCACGGCGGCCCCGGCGCCGGCCTGTCGCCCCAGCATCGCCGCTTCTTCGATCCGCAGGCCTACCGCGTGATCCTGTTCGACCAGCGCGGCGCCGGCAAGTCGACGCCGCTGGGCGAGTGGCAGGACAACTCCACGCAGTTGCTGATCGAGGACATCGAGCGCCTGCGCGCCCTGTTCAATATCGACAAGTGGCTGGTGTTCGGCGGCTCGTGGGGCTCGACGCTGGCGCTGGCCTACGGCGAGGCGCATCCCGAGCGCTGCCTGGGCTTCGTGCTGCGCGGGATCTTCCTGTGCACCCGCGCCGAAGTCGACTGGTTCATCCACGGCGTCCAGTGGTTCTATCCCGAGCTGTACGAGGAATTCGTCGCGCCGATTCCCGACGCCGAGCGCCACGACCTGCTGGGCGCCTACGCGCGCCGCCTGCTGTGCCACGATCCGGAGGTGTACTGGCCGGCCGCGCGCGCCTGGAGCCGCTTCGAGGGCCGCCGCGTCTTTTTGCTGCCGCAGCCCGAGGAAGTGGCCAACGACACGCTCGACCTGGGCGTGGGCCGGCTCGAAGCGCACTACATGCTCAACGGGGCATTCGTCGAGGATGACCAGCTGGTGCGCGACATCGGGCGCATCGCCCATCTGCCGGCAGTGATCGTGCAGGGCCGCTACGACGTGATCTGCCCGCCGCTGTCGGCGTGGCGCCTGCACGGCGCCTGGCCCGGCTCGACGCTGGCGATGATTCCCGATGCCGGCCACGGCGCGCTGGAAGCGGGCATCGCGGGCGCGCTGGTCGCGGCCACTGAACAGTTCAAGCGGCTGGGCCGCTTCGAATGACGCGCAGGAAGCCGGCTGCCGGCTGCTACACTAGACGCCATCGCCAACAGTGATGAGCGTGCCGACTGTGGGGGGACGGCCAGGCCGTCCACTCCACGACGTTTTTAGCGCAATTACAGCAGCAGACACACCCCAACAATTCGAACGTGTTCTCATGAATATCCAGATCAGCGACATCGGCCACGTCATCCAGCTGGCCATCGCGCCCGTTTTCCTGCTCACCGGCGTGGCCACCAAGCTCACGGTGCTCACCAACCGCCTGGCGCGCATCATCGACCGCACCCGGGTGCTGGAAGACCGCCTCAAGGTCAGCCCCAACGCCGAGTTCTCGAGCGAGCTCGAGCTGCTGTACCGCCGCTCGCATCTGATCAATTTTGCGATCGCCTCCAGCACCGGCTGCGGCCTGCTGGTGTGCGTGGTCATCGCGATGCTGTTCTTCGGCGACACCACCAACATCCCGCTCGACACCTACATCGCGGCCTGCTTCGTGCTGGCGATGCTGGGCCTGATCGGCAGCTTTGTTTATTTCCTGCGCGAGATCTTCATTTCCTCGCGCTTCATGCGCATGCAGCACCAGCAGATCATGCTGCAGCAGCCGCCACCGCCGCAACCTTGAGCGGCAAGAAAGCCTCTTATGCACGACTACCAACGCCCCCCGACCCTGCACCGCTACGCGCTGCGCACCGAACTCGAACAATCGCTGCGCACCGGCCAGTTTCGCCTCGAGCCCAACGGCGGCTTCCTGAACCTGTCGTTTTCGACCGTGTGGGACAAGCGCCTGTTCGACATCATTACGCCGAGCGACGCCTGCCTGGTGATTCATAACAGCGAAGAATTCGGCGAGCGCCTGCACCGCGCGGTGCAGCGCATGCTGCCCAACTGGGCAGGTATCGACGGCGCCATCGCCTACGGCGAACGCTCGCCGCTGGGCACCGCCTTCACCCGCAGCGCGGGCCAGGCGCGCGAACAGGAATGGCAGTTCGCGTGGCGCTCGATGTCGCCGGGCGCCAGCCTGAATCCGGTCGTGGTCAGCATCGGCAGCATCGAGCAGTTCGCCGAGATCCGCGACCGCGAGAGCCACCTGGTCTGACTCGGATTCGGACGGGTTCATACACCATTGCCTTTTCATGTTCGCATGATCCCGGCGCGCGATATCCGATCGCATCATCCTGGTGATCGTTCGGGCAAATTCTTCGCATGCCGCGAGGTCATCAAGGAAGAAACGACGACAGCGACGCCGGCATGGCGTCGGTGTGCAAGCATCCCGCGAACATGCGAGACCGATGCTTCCAGGCGGCCGCACGGTTCATCGAATGTTGCTGAGTTGACAGCAAAATGCGCTATGATGATTTTTCATTTTTGTTAACGATGCAGGCGACTCTGTTTTGCACTTGCTGATTTCTTCAGAAGCAGTCAATACATCCATGGACATGACGGGGTCAGGCGACCCCTGGTAATCCATCGTTTCCTGCGAACCCGGACATTCTGATGATCCTCACTGACACCGTCAAAGAACGTATCGCGATCATGCGTCCGCTCCTGATTCTGGGAGTCGTGTACGTGCATACTGGTGGGATTGGCGATTCAATCAGTTGGGAATGGAGTAATCCGTTTGAATATCTGGTCGCGACACTGCGCAACGGTTTATTCCGCGCTGCGGTGCCGATGTTGACCTTGATATCGGGGTTTTTACTGTTTGGCGCTGCACTGGATCAACATCCTGCAAAGATGATGCGCAAGAAGGCGAGAACCCTGGTGATCCCCTTTTTGGTATTCAACTTCGCCTTTGTGGCGCTCATGCTTCCGCTGGAAGTATTCTTCGGCTTCGCACACCGCGTCCCACTTACTGGTGTCGATTTTCTTGGCTGGCTTGACCGTCTGTTTGCACTAAGGGGTACGCCCTTCAACATGCCGCTGTACTTCTTGCGCGACATGGTGGTGCTGGTCATACTGGCGCCGTTGTTCGGCTATCTTCTGCGCAAAGTCCCCGTACTTGGCCTGGTGGCGGTTTCGGTCGTTTTCTATTTCGACCTTGACGGCTACCTGGTTTTGCGTAGTACCAGCGCCATCCTGTTTTATATTGGCGGGCTGGCGGCTATCTATCGCTGGAACCTGGAAACGTTCGATCGATATGCCACGTTGTGTGCGGTATTCATTCTCGCAGCCTGTCTTGCCTTCGTCGCCATGCGCGGGGAAAAAACCCTGTGGCTGGCGTTGACGTTACCGTTTCTGCTGTGGCCGGCCTCTGCCCTTTTACACGGCACCCGCATCGCGGCATGGGCCCTCAAGTACAATCATTACAGTTTTTTTGTTTTTGTCGCCCATTTCCCGCTGATGTTCTTGGGCTGGCAATTTATTCTGCATTACGCACGTTTCGTGCCGTTCCCGGTGTATTTCGTTTTCTCGCCGCTTGTGACAGTGGCTTTCCTGATGGTCGTGTATAACCTTTTGATGCGCGTTGCTCCGCGCGCTTTCAGTACCGCCATCGGTAACCGTACCAAAAGACAAGAATCGGCCGGCCAGCAGACAGGTGTCGAAAAAGCTGGATTACCACCCCGGCCGGCGAGATGACAGTGCGGCGCTGGCGCACAGATGCACGTCAGCGCCGCAGCGTGTCGATTGCGCCACTGCGGCTTTCAGTACACCTCGAATAACCTGCTGCGCGTTACATTGTCGGTCTGCGATGCTCGCTGTACCCCAGTACAGCTGCGCTTCTCGACCGAAACTGCTGCCGCTCGCGACGGTTTTTCGAGGTGCCCTTCAGTGCCGGCGTGACGGTTCGGGTAATGGCTTGCAGGGATGATCTCACCCCCAATGATGGTTACCGCTTGCGCACCACCACGCACCCGATCGAGTAGCCCGCGCCAAACGAACAGATCACCCCGTTCGTCCCCGCCGCCAGATCGTCCTGGTAGGTGTGGAACGCAATGATCGAGCCCGCCGACGAGGTATTTGCATAGGTATCCAGGATCACCGGCGCCTCGCCCGGCTCGGCATCGCGCCCCAGCAGCGTACGCACGATCAGCAGGTTCATGTTCAGGTTGGCCTGGTGCAGCCAGTAACGCGAAATATCGCCCGTGCTCAAGCCGGCCGCTGCGATCGTGTCGGCGATGGTCTGCGCCGCCATCGGGCAGACTTCCTTGAACACCTTGCGGCCCTGCTGGCGGAACAGTTTGTCGGGCTGGCCGATGCCGGCTTCGTCGAAGCGGTTCAGGAAGCCGAAGTTGTTGCGGATGTTGTTCGAGAAGCTGGTCTGCAGGCGGCTGTCGAGGATGTCCCACTGGTGGGCGCCGGTCGCCGTCTCCGCGGCCTCGATCACGATCGCGGTGCAGGCGTCGCCGAAGATGAAATGGCTGTCGCGGTCGCGGAAGTTCAGGTGGCCGCTGGTGATCTCGGGGTTCAGCACCAGCACCGCGCGCGCACGGCCGCCGCGCACCGCGTCGACCGCGGTGGCGATGCCGAAGGTGGCCGACGAGCAGGCCACGTTCATGTCGAAGCCGAAGCCGTCGATGCCCAGCGCTTCCTGCACTTCGACCGCCATGGCCGGATAGGCGCGCTGCATATTGCTGCAGGCGACCAGCACCATGTCGATGTCCGCTGGTTCTTTACCGGCGCGCTCGAGCGCCTGGCGCGCGGCGGCCACGCACATCTCGGCCTGCAGCGAGATGGCGTCGTCGGCACGCTCGGCGATGCGCGCGGTCATGCGCGCCGGATCCAGGATGCCTTCCTTTTCCATCACGTAGCGCGACTTGATGCCCGATGCTTTTTCGATGAAGCCGCTGCTCGACGGTTCCAGCGCCGTCACCTCGCCCGCCGCGATCGCCGCCGCATGTTCCGCATTGTGCAGTTCGACGTAAGCGTTGAAGGCGGTGACCAGCTCGTCGTTCGAGATGGAATGCGGTGGAGTAAACAGGCCGGTGCCGCTGATGACGACAGGTTTCATGTTCGGGATACTTTCAAAGAAAATAAGAGCACTTGCGCGCAAGATGCGGCGATTCTACACGCTCGTTGCGAGCGTGGGAATGTGCCGGCATGGCCCTTGTTTTCAGCGTTCGTGGCTGGCCAGGGTAGTCGACTTGGCACGCGGCGACAGCACCACCTGCTGGCCCTTCAGGTGGCGCAGGGCCTGGGCCAGCTGGAAGTCGTCGCTGCTGCCGAAATCGACCGGTTTGCGCAGGCGCGCCTTGGCCAGCAAGGCCATCTGTTCTTCGATGTCCTCGTCGCGGGTGGCGACTTCGGCTTCCAGGCCGTTGGCCAGGTGGCGCTGCAAATCGGCCTCGCGCATGCGCAGCGCATTCAGGCCGTCGCCATCGGCGGTCTCGTCGACCGGCAGGTCGGGCACGATGCCGCGCGCCTGGATCGAGCGCCCGGCCGGGGTGTAGTAGCGCGCCGTGGTCAGCTTGACCGCGGCGTCGCGCCCGATCGGGCGGATCGTCTGCACCGACCCCTTGCCGAAGGTCTGGCTGCCGAGGATGGCGGCGCGCTTGTAGTCCTGCAGCGCGCCGGCCACGATCTCGGAGGCCGAGGCCGAGCCGGTATTGACCAGCACCACCATCGGCAGCTGTTTGAAAGCCGGGGGCAGGGCCGCCAGCGGATCGGTGCCGCTCCTGAGCATGTAGAACTCGGGCCGGCCATAAAAGCGCTGGCGCGAATCGGCCAGCTGGCCGTTGGTCGACACGATCTCGGTATTCTTGGGCAGGAAGGCGCTGGCGACGCCGATCGCGCCCTGCAGCAGGCCGCCCGGATCGTTGCGCAGGTCGAGCACCAGGCCTTTCATGTCGGGATTCTCGCGGTACAGCGCCTGCAGTCTGGCCGCCATGTCGTCCACGGTGGGCTCCTGGAACTGCGCGATGCGCAGCCAGGCGTAGCCCGGTTCGACCATCTTCGCCTTGACGCTCTTTTGCACGATCTCGCGCCGCTCGATGGTGAAGTCGAGCGGCGCGGCCACGTCCTTGCGTGCGATGGTGAGCTTGACGCGCGTGCCCGGTTCGCCGCGCATGCGCTTGATCGACTGCTCGAGCGGCACGCCCTGCACCTGGTGGCCGTCGATGCGGGTGATCAGGTCGCCCTCCTTGATGCCGGCGTGGTAGGCCGGGGAGTCTTCCATCGGCGAGACGATTTCGACATAGCCTTCCCGGCTGGCGACGATCTCGATGCCGACCCCGACGAAACGGCCCTCGGTGCCCTCGCGCAGCTCGCGGAAGGCGCGCGGGTCGAGATAGGCCGAGTGCGGGTCGAGCGAGGCCACCATGCCGGTGATGGCTTCGGACAGCAGGGCCTTGTCTTCGACCGGCTCGACATAATCGGACTTGATCACGTGCAGCGCGTCGGCCAGCTGGCGCAGCTCGGCCACCGGCATGCTGGCCTCGAGCGACGGCTTGAACGACAGGCTGGAAAATTGCATGGTCAGCCCGACGCCGGCGACGATGCCCAGGCCGACGAGGCAGGAATTCTTGAAAGTGGAACGCATGGTTGTCCCGTTGAGTAACGCCAGGCCAGTATAAACCGCTTCGCCGACCGTTGCGGGCGACGGCGCGGGTACGCATGCCTGCACGTGGCGTGGAACAAGGAAATATGGAATGTTTTTGCTGCAGTGATTCGCGTAAACACCTGTTGCACAAGGTGTTTCTGATCATGCGGGCGGAGTAAGCAATTGTAAGAATCGCAGCGAGCTGGGGGGAGGCAGCCTATAGTCAGAACCAGTTTTTCTCTCTCTCCACTCTTGAAGTGGTCTTTGCCCGCGGATCCCCTCCGCGGGCTTTTTTCTTTCCGGTCCAACTTTGTGCACCTGCGCGCAGTACAGGCTGCCTCTGGAAAGATTGTACATTCCCCTGCTGCGCACACTGCCATCCGCGTGTTACGTTGTTGTCATCATCCAACACATGCATACGCGAAAAAGTGTTCGGTCCGTGTATCGAAAAGTAAAAATAGAGGGTGCGCGAGCGAGGTTTATTGCTCAACCGCTAGAATGTTTCCTTTGCCGGCACGTAGCAGGCGCATCCGGTGAAACATTCTAATCCTGCAAAAAGAGGACACACCCGTGAAGCGACACCTTCTGAGCACCCTGACCCTGTCCCTGATGGCAGCCTTCGCCGCACCGGCATTCGCGGCGGACACCGCAGCCAACGCCGCCACCGCGCCGGCCACCGCCACCGCGCCGAACGGCGTAATTTCGGGCATCGACGTCCAGTACATCGACGACAGCGTGCGGCCGCAAGACGATTTCTTCACCTACCTGAACGGCAAGTGGCTCAAGGCCACCGAGATCCCGGGCGACAAGGCCAGCTGGGGCACCTTCATGAAGCTGCGCGACGACACCACGCCGCAGCTGCGCGCCATCCTCGATAACGCGCAAAAGGATCCGGCCGCCAAAAAGCAGGGCACCGAAACGCAAAAGATCGCCGACATGTACGCCAGCTACATGGACGAAGCGCAGCGCGACGCCCTCGGCGTCAAGCCGCTGAGCGGCGAACTGGCGCGCATCCGCGCACTGAAGGACAAGAAGGGCGTCCCGGCGCTGTCGGCCCACCTGGCGAAAATCGGCGTGGCGTCGCCGTACAGCATCTATGTCGGCCAGGATGCGCGCGAATCGACCAAGCACGCAACCTATATCAGCCAGAGTGGCCTGGGCATGCCCGACCGCGACTACTACCTGAAAATGGACGACGCCAAGCTGGCGGACATTCGCGCCAAGTACCAGCAGCACGTCGAGAAGACGCTGGCGCTGGCCGGCGAAAAGAACGCTGCCGCCCAGGCCAGGGCCATCGTCGAATTCGAGACCGAACTGGCCAAGGTGCAATGGACCAAGGTCGAGAACCGCGATCCGGTCAAGCGCTACAACAAGATGAGCACCGCCGAGCTGGCCAAGCTGGCCCCGGGTGTCGACTGGAAAACGGCGTTTGCCTCTGCCGGCGTGGCCGGCAAGATGGACTACGTGATCGTCAACCAGCCGAGCTACTTCACCGGCCTGGACGCGGTGCTGGCGAAAACCGACCTGGCGACCCTGAAGTCGTATTTCGAATGGCAGCTGCTGCGTGAATTCTCGCCATACCTGTCGAAGGCCTTCGTCGACCAGGACTTCGCGTTCTACGGCACCGCGCTGACCGGCGTGACCGAGCAGCAGCCGGTCTGGAAAAAAGGCGTGGCCAGCGTCGAGGGCACGATGGGCGAAGCCCTGGGCAAGCTGTACGTGAAAGAACACTTCCCGGCCGAGCGCAAAGCGCGTATGGAGCAGCTCGTGAAGAACCTGATCGTGGCGTACGGCCAGTCGATCGACAACCTGGAGTGGATGAGCCCGACCACCAAGAAGGAAGCGCAGGCCAAGCTGGCCAAGTTCACGCCGAAGATCGGCTATCCGGACAAGTGGCGCGACTATGCGGCCTTGAGCATCAAGCGTGGCGACCTGGTCGGCAACGTGATGCGCGCCTCGACCTTCGACTACAACCGCAACATCAACAAGCTGGGCAAACCGATCGACCACACGGAATGGGGCATGACGCCGCAGACGGTGAACGCCTACTACCGCAGCTCGATGAACGAGATCGTGTTCCCGGCCGCGATTCTGCAGCCGCCGTTCTTCGACATGCGCGCCGACGATGCGGTCAACTACGGCGCGATCGGCGCGGTGATCGGCCACGAGATCGGCCACGGCTTCGACGACAAGGGCAGCCAGTCGGACGGCGACGGCAATCTGCGCAACTGGTGGACCGAGGAAGACCGCACCGCCTTCAAGGCCCGCACCGACAAGCTGGTCAAGCAGTTCAGCGGTTTCAGCCCGCTGCCGGGCTACAACGTGAACGGCGAACTGACGCTGGGCGAGAACATCGGCGACAACGCCGGCCTGTCGATCGGCTACAAGGCGTATAAACTGTCGCTGGGCGGAAAACCAGCCCCGGTGATCGACGGCCTGACCGGCGACCAGCGCTTCTTCATGGGCTTCGGCCAGGTGTGGCGCTCGAAGATGCGCGAAGCGCAGCAAATCAACCAGGTCAAGACCGACCCGCATTCGCCGGGCCAGTTCCGCGCCAACGGTACCGTGATGAACATGCCGGAGTTCTATGAGGCCTTCGATGTGAAGCCGGGCGACAAGATGTACCTGGCGCCGGAAGATCGTGTGATCATCTGGTAAGCGGCACCGAATGAACGGGCCGGCGTCACGAGCGCCGGCCCGTTCTGCATTTCACTCACATCCTATCGAGAGAGCACATGAAACGACATATCTTCAGCGCCGCGGCGCTTGCCTTTGCCGCCTCGCTGGCAGCGCCGATGGCCTTCGCCCAATCGGCCGCCACGCCTGCCACCACTGCTGCCGCCGCCAAGCCGGTCTCCGGCATCGCCCTGCAGTACGTCGAGCCGGGCGTGCGCCCGCAGGACGACTTCTTCGCACACCTGAACGGCAAGTGGCTCAAGACGGTCGAGATCCCGTCCGACAAATCGACCTGGGGCGCCTTCCACAAGCTGCGCGACGACACCCTGCCGCAGCTGCGCGCCATCATCGAAGGCGCCGCCGCCGACAAGAACGCCAGCGCCGAAACCAGGAAGATCGGTGACTTCTACGCCAGCTACATGGACGAAGCGCGCCTCGAGCAGCTGGGCGTGACGCCTTTGAAAGCCGAGCTGGGCAAGATCGCCGCGATCAAGGACAAGAAGGCGCTGCCAGCCGTGTTCGCGCACCTGAACCGGATCGGCGTCGAGACGCCGTTCACCTTCTTCATCCACCAGGATGCCAAGGATTCGACCAAATACGTGGCCGACCTGTACCAGTCCGGCCTGGGCATGCCCGACCGTGACTACTACCTGAAACTGGACGACGCCAAGCTGGCCGACACCCGCGCCAAGTACCAGCAGCATGTCGAGAAGATGCTGACCCTGGCTGGTGGAAAGAATGCCGTGGCCCAGGCCAAGGCCATCGTCGAACTGGAAACCGAGCTGGCCAAGGTGCAGTGGACCAAGGTCGAGAACCGCGATCCGATCAAGACCTACAACAAGGTCGCATTCACGGAGCTGGCCAGCGTGGCGCCGGGCTTCGACTGGGCCCAGTGGCTGAAGGCATCGGACCTGCAGGGCAAGGCCGACTACCTGATCGTCAGCCAGCCAACCTACCTGAAGGGCATGGCCGAGGTGCTGAACCGCGTGCCGCTCGAGACCTGGAAAGCGTACCTGCAATTCCAGACCGTGAACGACTACGCGAATTACCTGTCGAAGGCCTTCGTCGACCAGCGCTTCGCCTTCCATGGCACCACGCTGGCCGGTATTCCACAACTGGAACCGCGCTGGAAGCGTGGCGTCTCGACGCTGGAAAGCGGCCTGGGCGACGCGGTGGGCAAGCTGTACGTGAAACAGCACTTCCCGGCCGAGCGCAAGGCGCACATGGAGGTGCTGGTCCAGAACCTGCTGGCTGCCTACAAGGAATCGATCGACACGCTCGACTGGATGAGCCCGGCGACCAAGAAGGAAGCGCAAGCCAAGCTGGCCAAGTTCACGCCGAAGATCGGCTATCCGAACAAGTGGAAAGAGTACACCGCCTTGAACGTCAAGCGTGACGACCTGGTGGGCAACGTGATGCGTTCGCGCGAAGTCGAGTACAACCGCGAGCTGAACAAGCTGGGCAAGCCGATCGACCGCGACGAATGGGGCATGACGCCGCAGACCGTCAACGCCTACTACAATCCGGAACTGAACGAAATCGTGTTCCCGGCCGCGATCCTGCAACCGCCGTTCTTCGATGCGAACGCGGACGATGCGGTCAACTACGGCGGCATCGGCGCGGTGATCGGCCACGAGATCAGCCACGGCTTCGACGACCAGGGCGCGCAGTACGACGGCGACGGCAATATGCGCAACTGGTGGACCGAAGAAGACGGCAAGCGGTTCGGCGAAAAGACCAAGGCCCTGATCGCGCAGTATTCGGCGTTTAGCCCGCTGGAAGGCTATAACGTCAACGGCGAACTGACCCTGGGCGAGAACATCGGCGACAACTCGGGCCTGGCGATTGCCTATAAAGCGTACAAGATCTCGCTGAAAGGCAAACCGGCGCCGGTCATCGACGGCTTGACCGGCGACCAGCGCTTCTACATGGGCTGGGGTCAGGTGTGGCGCACCAAGATGCGCGAACCGGCGCAGATCGCGCAGATCAAGACCGATCCGCATTCGCCGGCGCAGTACCGCGCGAACGGCACGCTGAAGAACCAGCCTGGCTTCTACGAGGCGTTTGGCGTGAAGGCGGGCGACAAGATGTACCTGGCGCCGAAGGATCGCGTGATCATCTGGTAAGCAGCGTCGTGTAGATGCAAAAACGGGCCACCTGTTTTCCAGGCGGCCCGTTTTTTGTTTACATCAGCTGATTATTGCGTGGCTTCATACGCACCGATGTCGAGCGCACCCACGACCGGACGGGTCGCACCCGAGGCCGTGTGTTTGTACACCGCGCCCGGCTTGAGCGAGACGCCGCTGGCGGCCTTGCCCGGATCGGATGCCGCATTGATCACCAGTGCGCTGGCAATCGGCCGCAGGTCGTACGACGCGCGGTTGACGAAGCCCGGCGCGGCTGCGCGGTAATTGGTCTTTTCGACGGCGCCGACCTGGTTGGTCAGGGTGCCGGTACCCGCGAAGATATTGTTCTGCAACAGGATCTTCTTGGTCACGCCAGTCCCGACGAACACGAAATTGCCGCGCGAGCTGTCGTCGTTCAGGAAGGTGTTGTTGACGACGTACAGGTCGTGGCCCGGGTTGGTGGCGCCTTCGACACCGTACGACACCAGGGCCGGATTGCTGTGCACCGATGGCTGCTGGATCACGTTGCCGATGATGTAGGACGTGCCGGCGTTGGGCAGGTCGATCTCGTAGCTCGGCTTGCCGCTGGCGGTGGTGCCGGCCTGGCCCGGGGCGGTGCTCGAGAAGCGGTTGTAGGCAATCATGTTCACCAGCGCGCGCGACTTCAGGTTGTGGCCGACGTCGGCGTCGTGCGAGAAGTTGTAGCGGTAGGTCAGGCTGGCGACCTTGCCGATGTACAGGTTGTGGGTCTGGCCGGTGCCGTTGCCGTTGTGACCGAACTCGCTGTATTCGATCGTGATCTTGCTGGCGGTGTTGGCGCCAGTCAGGATGCCGTTCTCGTTATCGTGCAGGAAGGCGCTGCGCAGGGTGAAGTTGGTGCCTTCCAGGCGCAGGGCGGCGCCATTCTTGTCGGCGACCTTGGCGCCGAACATTTCGACATTCTCGATGACCATGTCATTGCCCTGGACCACCCAGATGCCCTTGCCAAGGGCATTCTTGCCAGCGGCATCGATTTTCGGGCGGCCATTGACGCCGCGGATGGTCAGTTTGGCCGGTTTGATGGCGCACACGTCACCGCTGTAGGTGGTGTTGCCGGTGATTTCAACGACGTCGCCCGGCTTCGCGACGGCGAAGGCCTGGCAAGGTTTGGCGTAGGTTTTGCCGGGGCCGACGGACAGGGTCGCGGCAGTGGCAGGAAGGACGGCGCTGGACAGGAGCAGGGCGGCAAGCAGGGGACGCGACAATGTGGAGCGTTGGATGGTCATGGGTATCCTATAGATAAAGATGGAAATTGTGTAATAGAAAATTTCCGTAAGACACAATCAGGATACCTCGATTCCGGGCAGAAATACCGTTACGAATTGTAAGTACGATCGGCGCTGTGGGTTTCTGAACGAAAAAGGCCACCCGGAGGCGGCCTGGATAGTCGATAACGACCGGATCAGCGCGGCACGATGGCGAACTGCGGTGCGCCCGAATAATCCGGCTTGACGGTACGGGCTGCAAACTGAGCCCAAGCACGTTTTCCTTCTGCGCTGCCGGTATCTGCCGAGTAAGCAAGCGCCGGTTGCATGTTCGATGGGTAGCCTACGGTCGAGGTCGAATAGCCCCACATCTCGCCCACAGCTAACTTCTGCGATTTGGCCATCTCGGCACTGGCGCAGGCTAGTGTCGTGTAATCCGGGCTGCTCGCCTTGAATGCCTGTGCGATATCTGCATAAATCGGTGACGTTTTGCTGTCGCGGACTTTCATCGTGTACATCGCGCCGCCAATCCAGCAGCTGCCTTGTCCAACCATACGGTCGATCGGGAATTTGGCTTTCCAGCGCAGCAGGGGCTCAGCCTTGGTAAATCCAAGCTCGGCAGCATGTCCAATAGCCGAAGTGAAGAAGTCATCTTGCCATGGGCCAATTCCAGTGTTGCCGCTATAAACGATCGAGTAGCCATTGGTGATGATGCCCAACGGGTTGCTTGTCGTGGTACCGGTGACGTAGGTCTGGTTGAACCAATCGAGGTTCGAATCCATGACCCGGGTGAAGTGGCTTTTGAGCGGATGGCCATCTGGCGTGATATAGGCGGCTTCTGCCAGAGTGCGCAGCGTCCATGCCTGCCCGCGGACCTGGTCAGGATGCACCAGACCCTTCTCGAATTCGCGGTAATAAGGATTCGACGAGAACACGCTCCACATGGTCCAGAACTGCAACTCTTCCAGATAGTAGTAGTCTCCGGTGACCAGATAAGGGAGATAGGCAAAGTTTGGCTGGTGCGATGTGTCGGCAGTGAACGGATTCTTGCAAATTTCAACACTCGCGCAAGCCGGGAATGCCTCGGAACGCTTGAGCGGCCGGTTATAGGTATCGCCTGGACGCCCCAGGATGGTCATGTACGGATAGTCGATGACACTGATTGGTTTGTCGGTCAATTTGTCGCGGTAGTGCGTTGGCCAGGTACCTGCCAACGATGCGGTGCCGAGTGCGATATCGCGTGCACGGCTATCCATGCTCAGCAGGTAAACCACGTTCCAGCCAGGCTGCAGGCCGATGTCGTTGCGACCGCCCGTCGACGGCATATAGCCGTTGGCCACGCCAACATTCATCGGCTCCGTGATGGCGCCGGTCCACTTCGTTTTTATCGTTGCTAAGTGGCTTTCTGGCACGGTGATTGACTGGTCATAGTTCGGCAACGCGCGGGTGGCGAGCAAATATGCAGTGTCATGCTTGACGTTCAGTTCCGGTGCAGCAGTGCCCCACCAGCCCAGTTGACGCCAGCGTGCGCGATGGTAGTGAACGAAGCCCGGCTTGACGTACACTGGCTTGCCACCGATCAGGAACTGGGCATCGTACGTGTAATTTTGCGGGGACGGTTCATAGGCCCAGTTGTTTTCGATGGCGACATCGACACGCGCTTTCTTGCTGCCTTCGTACCAGCGCACTGCGAAACGTGCGGTGAGATGGCGATGCTGGGTGCCGTCCGCAGCAGTCAGGGGTGCCGACACATGCCATTCGGTGACATTCGGACCGGCCAACCAGGTAGTTGCCTTGCCATCCTTGATGAGTTGATCAGCCGATGCCTGATAAACGATACCGTTGACGGTGGCGCTGAATGCAGCAGTAAAACCACTGTTGAGCAATTGAGCAGTGGTTGCCGCAGCGCCGGTGGCTGCGGTGCCGCCACCAACCAGTTGCAGCGTGCGGGTCTGGCCGGCGGCCAGGGCCGGAATGACGCCAGACACGACTGCATGGCGTACGGATCCGTCTGCATGCGTTGCCTTGACGTCGATCTGTAGCGGGACAGCGTCGCCATTGTCAAAGCGACCGGTCAACACGGTATTGTTCTGGAGGTCACCAGCCTTGAAGATCTGACCAAACGTGAATGGCACGTTGGTTTGGGCAATCTTGGCGCTGGTACTCTGCATTTGCACCGTCGTGATCATTTTGGTCGGCGCGACAGGGGAGGTCGTGACCGGAGCCGTCGCAGGCGAATTTTGTGGCACGGTCCCACGACCTGCAAAGATGCTGCCGAGCGACTGATTTTCCATCACGCTGACGGTAGTTTCAGGCGTGGAACCACTTCCTCCACCACAAGCGGCAAGCAACGTTCCGCAAAGAGTGACAGAGAACGCACGGGCAAGCAGGGACTGAATCGGGAGGGTCATGATTGTCTCGTAAGGGTTGCGGTGGCTGTTGAGATTCTCTGCCACGGGAGGACTCAAAGGTTACGCCAAAGCAAAAAAGATTCCTAGTGGAATCAAACTTTCCGCATGGAATTCGCCCAAATGCAACACAAAATTATTCGCTATTTAACGAATATTATTCGTATGAAAACCAAAGGGTTATCAATATTATTTGGCTTATTGGAAAGTGCGGATCAAGCCAGACTGTGGCTTGCTGGAAAGAAGATTGATGGCAGGGCGAAATTATTTCCGAGTAACCACTTACTCGTCAACCATTAATTGATTGATTTTTGTGCAGCTAAGATTCTTTTTGGAAACTTAGTGGGGAGATGCGGCCGATAAGGATCGGCCGATATGCAGATGGAAATTCAGTTTGAAGTAGTGGTGACGGATGCGTCGCCGGGTGCCGCCGCTTCTTGGGCAGGTTGCTCGGCAGGCAGGCTGGGTTCCTTGAAAGAGGCGCCACTCTTGTTAGCCATGAACACGAGTGCACGCTCGACCTCGAGGTTGTCAAGATCTGGATTTCCTCCCTTGGCCGGCATCGCACGCAGGCCTTCGATCGCGTGTTTTACGACGGTATCGTAACCCTGCGCCAGACGCGCGGCCCAAGCAGCATTGTCACCAGTCTTGGGCGCACCTGCCATGCCGCTGTCATGACAAGCTGCACAAGTTGCTGTGTACACCGCGTTACCCGTCTGAAGAATTTTTGGCGCGTTGATATCCTTGAAGGTAAATCCGATTTCGGAAACAGGTTGAATGCGCGCCGCGATGGCTTCATCGCCCTGGCTGTCGGTACCTGCTCCAACAGTGGATGCATTGGTTACATACGTCACGATCAGGATAATACCGAGTACTACCACCAGAAAGAACCCGGCAACGGCGATGATAAGCTGTTTAGGCGTACGAATGAAAGATTGTTGGCCGTGCGGTGCGTCGCTCATGATTTCCTTAAGTCAATAAAAAAACCTGCCACTGCGGGCTGCGAATAGTGGCATAGTGAAGTGCCATTTGGAATCTTATTATAGTGTAATCCTGTACTGACGGTAGGGTTTTTCAGCCATTTTTCGTGGACGTAAACGCTGAAAGACTGTATCCTTCGCTACGCTTTCCCAGCGCGGCTGTAGCTCAGTGGATAGAGTATTGGCCTCCGAAGCCAAGGGTCGCTGGTTCGATTCCAGCCAGCCGCACCATGTCTCTTTGACCGTTATCCTGCGGTTCCTTCTCCAAGTTTTTTCTTTCATTGCCTGTCTCGTACTCACGGCAACAGGCTGTGCAACGGTCTCGTCACCTCCAGCGTGTCTTCTCACGCGTGCAATAAGTTTCCTATTTAGCAATTTTCCGGGCCGCTGAGGCGCGCACGATAGACATGGAAAAAACTTGTCTTCCAGAAAATTGCTAGTATTTCGGCAAACTTGGAAAGCGCACTGTACATGCACGTAATTTTCAGTCGAAAAACCTGTCGTCGATGTGTTGTATTATTGTCAATCTCTCGAGCGTTTTTTGACAGCTTAACGCTACCATGCTTTGACTTATTTCGTCTAACGACGCACATTGGTAAGAAAATTGTAACAATGTTTCGTTATCGTTGTTACTTTTAGACAAATTTGACAGGGTAGTTGAGCTAGGCAGAAATTACATGCTATATTTAGTTAGTATAATTGCAAAATTTAATTCTAATACGGAACTTGATCATGAAAGCTGAAGAAGTCGTTGCAGTCGTGGGACTCGGTTATGTCGGCTTGCCGCTTGCTGTCGAGTTCGGCAAAAAGGTAAGAACCATCGGCTTTGATTTGTCGACAAGTAAGATCAGCAACTACAAGAAGTTTGTCGATCCGACCGGTGAGGTTTCAACCGAACAATTGCAAGCTGCACGTCTTCTGGAAGTCACGACTGATCCATCGGCATTGGCAGAGGCTGATTACATCATCGTGGCTGTTCCAACGCCTGTCGATATTGCCCATAACCCAGATTTCACCCCGCTGATCGGGGCCAGCAAATCCGTCGGCTCCCATATGAAGCGCGGCGCGACAGTGATCTACGAATCCACCGTCTACCCTGGCGCGACCGAAGAAATCTGTATCCCGCTGCTGGAAGAAAAATCCGGTCTCAAATGGAAAGACGGTTTCCATGTCGGTTTCTCGCCAGAGCGCATCAATCCAGGCGACAAGGAACACACCCTGACCACGATCCTCAAAGTCGTATCCGGCGACGATGAGGATTCGCTCGAGCGCGTTGCGAAGTTGTACGAATCCGTGATCACGGCCGGCGTCTACCGGGCGTCGAGCATCAAGGTCGCCGAGGCTGCCAAGGTCATCGAAAACACCCAGCGCGACCTGAACATCGCCCTGATGAACGAACTGGCGATCATCTTCGACAAGATCGGCATCGATACGCTGGAAGTGCTGAAAGCCGCCGGCACCAAGTGGAACTTCTTGCCGTTCCGCCCAGGCCTGGTCGGCGGTCACTGCATCGGCGTCGATCCGTATTACCTGACGCACAAGGCCGAAATGGTCGGTTATCACCCGCAGGTGATCCTGGCCGGCCGCCGCATCAATGACGGCATGGCCAAGTTCGTCGCCGAAAAGACGGTCAAATCCATGATTTCGTCGGGCTTCAACGTCAAGGGCGCGAAGGTCAACGTGATCGGCCTGACCTTCAAGGAAAACTGCCCCGACCTGCGTAACTCGAAGGTTGCCGACATCATCCACGAGCTGCAGAGCTACGGTGTCGACGTGCATGTGTTCGACCCGGTGGCCGAAGCCGAAGAAGCGCAACATGAGTATGGCGTCAAGCTGGAAAGCTGGGAGAGCCTGCCGAAGGCCGATGCCGTGATCGTGGCCGTGCCGCACAAGGAAGTGCTGGCGCTGTCGCTGGCCGACTTCCAGTCCAAGCTCAACGAGAAGGGCTGCTTCATCGACGTCAAGGCCCAGTTCGATCCGAAGGCGCTGCAGGAAGCCGGTTACTGCGTCTGGCGCCTGTAATACCAGCCGTACCAGCCGCCACCCTGCGTGGCGGTGCGTGTCATTCTGAAAGTGTCTCAAACGTGAACAAGTACCAGGAAGTCCAGCAACAACTCGCGCAACAACCCCGCCACTGGTTAGTCACCGGTGCAGCGGGTTTCATCGGCTCGAACCTGGTCGAGGCCCTGCTCAAGCTGAACCAGCGCGTCACCGGTCTCGACAACTTCGCGACCGGCCACCGCCATAACCTGGACCAAGTATGCGCCGCCGTTGGCGAAGCCGCCTGGGAACACTTCACGTTCATCGAGGGCGACATCCGCGATGCAGCGCACTGCGCGCGCGCCTGCGACGGCGCCGACTTCGTCCTGCACCAGGCGGCGCTCGGCTCGGTCTCGCGTTCGATCGACGACCCGGTCACGACCAATGCGGTCAATGTCGACGGCTTCCTGAACATGCTGGTCGCCGCGCGTGACGCCGGCGTCAAGCGCTTCGTCTACGCCGCGTCCAGTTCGACCTATGGCGACCATCCCGACCTGCCCAAGATCGAAGACCGCATCGGCAATCCGCTGTCGCCATACGCCGTCACCAAGTACGTCAACGAGCTGTATGCCAATGTGTTCGGCCGCAGCTATGGCCTGGAATCGATCGGCCTGCGCTACTTCAATGTCTTCGGCCCGCGCCAGGATCCCAACGGTGCCTACGCTGCTGTCATCCCGCAGTGGGTCGCGGCCTTGATTCGCAACGAAGTGTTGCGAATTAACGGCGATGGTGAAACCAGTCGCGATTTTTGTTTCATCGATAACGTGGTACAGGCTAATATCCTGTCAGCATTGGCGAACGAAGATGCTGCCGGCCAGGTATTCAATGTCGCCTTGGGCGGGCGCACTACGCTCAACGAGCTTTACGGCATGATGCGGGCAGAACTGGCAGGGCGCTTCCCGCACGTGGTGCAGCACCAGCCAGAGTATGTCGACTTCCGCCGTGGCGATGTACGCCATTCGCAGGCCGACATCAGCAAGGCGGCAACCCTGTTGGGTTACCAGCCCACCCATCGTATCGACGCCGGTCTGAAGCAGGCAATGGACTGGTACGTCAGCGACCTGTCGAAGTAATCGAGAACTCCATGCGTACCCAGAAAAGTAACAAGAAATCCGGAGGCTGACCGTGTTCAGGATCTCTAACCACTACGTTTCAAAAATCGTCTTCGTCCTGCTGTTCGTCGAGGCGCTGGTGCTGCTGGCCGCCGCCTACCTCGGCGTCGCCGTGCGCATGCTCGAATACGAGGGTGCGACGCTGCAGTTCGACCACCTGTTCACGTCGGCCTTCGCCTTTGCCGCCGCGATCATCTTCAGCATGAGCGCGATGGGCATGTACCAGCTCGACTTCGACGAAGGCCTGCGCCATCCGTTCTTCATGAAGCTGATGCCGTCGTTCGTGATGGGCTTCATCATCCTGGCGCTGGTGTTCTACGTGGCGCCCGAGCTCTACCTGGGCCGCGGCACCATGCTGCTGGTCTTCGCCCTGGCCGGTTGCGGCATCTTCCTGGCGCGCATGGTGTTCTTCAAGACGTCCGAAGCCAAGCTGCTGCAGTCGCGCATCATGTTCCTGGGTGGCGGTCCGCTGGCCAAGGAATGCAGCGAGCTGGCCAGCCGCAAATCGCGCTACCACAAGTACGAAATCGCCGGCTTCATCCCGAACCCGAGCGAAGAATTGTGCGTGGCCGAATCGAACTTGCTCAAGGTGCGCGATGGCGACTCGCTGGTGTCGCTGGCGCGCCAGCACAATGTTGGCGAGATCGTGGTGTCGGTGCAGAACCGCCGGGGCGGTTTCCCGATCAAGGAACTGCTCGATTGCAAGCTGCAGGGCATCAAGGTGACCGACGCGGCTACCTTCTTCGAGCGTGAAACCTGCCAGATCCGCGTCGATTCGCTGCAGCCGTCCTGGCTGGTGTTCGGCGGCGGCTTCGACCAGAGCTTCGTGCGCACCTTCATGAAGCGCAGCTTCGACTTGGTGTGCAGTGTGCTGATCCTGGCGATGACTTTCCCGATCATGCTGGCCGCGGCGCTCGCCGTCCGGCTCGAAGATGGCGGTCCGGTGTTCTATTCGCAGGAACGGGTGGGCAAGGATGGCAAGACCTTCCGCGTGCATAAATTCCGCTCGATGCGCGCCGACGCCGAAAAGAACGGCAAGCCGCAGTGGGCCGCCCAGAACGACCCGCGCGTCACCCGCGTCGGCAACTTCATGCGCAAGACCCGCATCGACGAGCTGCCGCAGATCCTCAACGTGTTCGCCGGCGAAATGTCGTTCGTCGGCCCGCGCCCGGAGCGTCCCTACTTCGTCGAGCAATTGATCGAAGTGGTTCCTTACTACAATGTGCGCCACAGCGTGAAGCCGGGCATCACCGGTTGGGCCCAGGTGCGCTACGGCTACGGTTCCTCGGCCGAGGATGCATTGCAAAAACTGCAATACGACCTGTATTATGTGAAGAATAACAGCCTGTTCCTGGACATCCTGATCCTGATTAACACCCTCAAGGTCGTCTTGTTCCGCAGCGGTCGCTGACATTCTGCCCAGACCAGTTTCTTCCGGCGGCCTTGCCGCCGGATTCATTTTCCCGCCCCGATTCCCATGGACGTCGCCTCACTGACCAGTATTGTCGTGTACAGCCATGCATTGGCGGCGATCTGCTTCGCGGTGCTGTGCGTGCCGCTGCTGCTGCGGCGCGACTCGCTGCCGCGCGCGATGCTGGGCGTGGCCTGCCTGTTCACGGTGCTGTGGGGCGCGGCGCTGGCCTGGGAAGCCAGCAACGGCGTGCTGTGGTCGTCCCTGACCGACGGCTTCGAGATCCTGCGCAACGCCGGCTGGTCGCTGTTCCTGCTGTCGCTGGTGGGAAACTGGTTCGCCGCCGGCAGCCGCTTGCCGTTCGGCCTGCGTCCCACATTGGCGCTGGCGGCGCTGGCCTACCTGGCCTGCCTGATGGCCAACATCACCGGCCACTGGGACCTGGCCCTGGTGCGCGAACGGACCCAGTTGCCGGCGATCGCCCGCGTCGGCATGGCGATCTGGGGCATGCTGCTGGTCGAGCAGGTGTATCGCAGCCGCTCGGTCCAGCAGCGCTGGTCGGTCAAGTTCGCCTGCCTGGGCATCGGCAGCATGTTCGCCTACGATTTCTACCTGTTCAGCCATACGATGCTGTTCCGCGAAGTCGATGCCGACATCTGGGCCGCCCGCGGCCTGGTCAATGCGCTGGCCGTGCCGCTGCTCGCGGTATCGCTGGGCCGCAGCAAATCGTGGAGCCGGCCGCTGGCGCTGTCGCGGCGGGCGGTGTTCCATTCGGCCGCGCTGTTCGGGTCGGCCATCTACCTGCTGGCGATGGGGTCGGCCGGCTACTACCTGCGCCTGGTCGGCGGCCACTGGGGCACGGTGATGCAGGTGGCCTTCCTGTTCGGCACCCTGATCCTGCTGGGCGGCATCCTGTTCTCGGGCGCGTTCCGGGCCTGGCTCAAGGTGTTCATCAGCAAGCATTTCTATCGTTATAACTACGACTACCGCGAAGAATGGATGCGGTTTACGCGCACCCTGTCGCAGCCGGGGCCGGGCCTGGGCGAGCGCGTGATCGAAGCGCTGGCGGCACTGGTCGAAAGTCCCGGCGGGGTGCTGTGGCAACGGCGCGAGTCGGGCAGCGATGCCGGTGCCTTCGAACCGGTCGCACACTGGCACATGCCTTCGCTAGGCGCATCCGAGCCGGGCAACTCGCAATTCATCGCGTTCCTGGAGTCGAGCCAGTGGGTGGTCGACCTCAACGAGTACGAAGACAGTCCCGAGAAATATGACGCGATGGCGTTGCCGGCCTGGCTGGAAGGCTATTCGCGCGCCTGGCTGGTGGTGCCCTTGATCATGCACGGGCGCCTGTCCGGCTTCGTGTTGCTGCATGAAGCGCGCAGCCCGATCAAGCTGAACTGGGAAATCATCGACCTGCTCGGTGTCGCTGGCAGCCAGGCCGCCGCCCACCTGGCGCAGCAGCAGGCCGCCGAGGCGCTGCTGGTGGCGCGCCAGTTCGAGTCGTTCAACCGCATGTCGACCTTCGTCGTGCACGATCTCAAGAACCTGGTAGCCCAGCTGTCGCTGATGAACGCCAACGCCGCGCGCCACAAGGACAATCCCGAATTCCAGGCCGATATGCTGGAAACCATCGATTTCTCGGTGCAGAAGATGAAACTGCTGCTGCAAAAGCTCAGCCGCAGCACCACCCAGGAACGTCCGGTGCCGCTGACGATCGACGAGGTGGTGCGCCAGGCGCTGGCCCTGAAGGGCGCATTCGAGCCGCATCCGCGCCTGGTGGTGGAAACGCCTGGCCTGCTCGTGCTGGCCGAGCGCGAGCGCCTCGAGCGCGTGGTGGGCCACCTGATCCAGAACGCGATCGAAGCCACGCCCCGCAGTGGCAGCGTGACCATCCGCGTGACCGGCGCCGCGGCCAATGTGCTGGTCGAGATCGTCGACACCGGCGAAGGCATGAGCGAAGACTTCATCCGCGAGCGCCTGTTCAAGCCGTTCGAGTCGACCAAGTCGGCCGGCATGGGCATCGGCGTATTCGAGAGCCGCGAGTACATCAACGAACTGGGCGGCAGCCTGGAAGTGGACAGCACGCCGGGACGCGGCACCACCTTCCGCGTGCTGCTGCCGCTCCACCGACAGGCAACCCAGCAGGCCACCAAGGCGGCCTGAGACAAGAATCACTCCGAGGATGACCGTGCCCCAAAACAAACAGAAACTCTTGATCATCGAAGACGATCCGGGCCTGCAAAAGCAGCTGAAATGGAGCCTGGACACGTATGACGTGGCGGTCGCCGGCGACCGCGAGGCGGCGCTGGCGCAGATCCGCCGCCACGAACCGGCCGTGGTCACCATGGACCTGGGCCTGCCGCCCGATCCGGACGGCTCGACCGAGGGCCTGGCCACGCTGCAGCAGATCCTGGCGCTGGCGCCGGACACGCGCGTGATCGTCCTGACCGGCAACCAGGACCATACCAATGCGGTCAAGGCGATCGGCATGGGCGCCTACGATTTCCACCAGAAGCCGGTCGACCCGGAGGTCTTGAACCTGGTGATCCAGCGCGCGTTCTTCCTGCACGAACTGCAGCAGGAAAACCGCCGCATGCAGGCCAACGGCGCCGATTCGCCGCTGGGCGGCGTGATCACGCGCGACCCCGGCATGCTCAAGGTGTGCCGCAACATCGAGAAAGTGGCGCCAACCTCGGCGTCGGTGATGGTGCTGGGCGAATCCGGCACCGGCAAGGAGGTGCTGGCGCGCGCGATCCACGCGCTGTCGCCGCGCGCGAAGGGCCGCTTCATGGCGATCAACTGCGCCGCCATTCCCGAGAACCTGCTCGAAAGTGAACTGTTCGGCTACGAAAAGGGCGCCTTTACCGGCGCGGCCAAGCAGACCAAGGGCAAGGTGGAACTGGCCCACGGCGGCACCTTCTTCCTCGACGAGGTGGGCGACTTGCCGATGCCGCTGCAGGCCAAGCTGCTGCGATTTTTGCAGGAGCGCGTGATCGAGCGCATCGGCGGGCACGAGGAAATCGCCGTCGACGTGCGCATCGTGTGCGCAACCCACCAGAAGCTCAAGGAGCTGTGCGCGCAGGGGCGCTTCCGCGAAGACTTGTATTACCGCCTGTCCGAGATCGTGGTCACGATTCCGCCGCTGCGCGCGCGCGATGGCGACGCGGCCCTGCTGGCGCACCACTTCAAGAACAAGTTCTGCACCCAGGAAGGCCGTTCGCAGCTGAATTTCGCGCCGGATGCGATCGCGGCGATCGAAGCTCACGGCTGGCCCGGCAATGTGCGCGAGATGGAAAACTGCATCAAGCGCGCGGTGATCATGGCCGACGGCAGCACCATCGTGGCCGACGACCTTGGCCTGCCGGACGAAGGCGCCGAAGAGCAGCCGATCAATCTGCGCCAGATCCGCGACGAGGCCGAGTACAAGGCCATCGTGAAGGCGCTGGCGCGGGTGGACGGCAATATCGTCAAGGCGTCCGAGGTGCTGGGCATCAGCCGCCCGACACTGTATGACCTGATGGCGCGCCACGGGATCAAGGCCAGCGCGTGAAGAAGCCGTTGCTGGCGCTGGTCGCCCTTGGCTTGCTGGTCGCGGCGGCCGGCGCCGGCGCTGTGCTGTACTTGCAGGCACAGGGTGTGGCGCCGCGTGCCCTCGCGCCCTATATCGAACGGCGTAGCGCCGGCCACAATGCCGTGATTACCGGCGCCGGCCACTGGCTGGGCGAGCATCTGCGCCGGCTCGATCGCGGCGAGGGCTTGCCGCTCGTACTGCCCGCGCTGGCGGCAGGCGCAAAGGCGGCGCCGGTGCAGGGAGCCGCGAACACAGCGCTCAGGCAGGTCGACTCGCCCGAGGCCGCACTGCGCGCGATGGCTGCCGCGCAGCCGGGCGACGCGATTACCTTCGCGCCCGGTACTTATCGCTTCCGGCGCGCGGTGCATGCGGCGCGCCCGGGTGCGGCTGGCGCGCCGGTCACGGTGCGCGCGGCGCAACCCGGAACGGTCACCATCGAGTTCGAGACGGTGGAGGGCTTTGTCGTGCGCGCCCCGCACTGGCACTTCGAGAACCTGACCATCCGCGGCGTGTGCCGTGACGACAAGTGGTGTGAACATGCTTTCCACGTGGTCGGCGCGGGTGCCCATTTCGCTGCGCTGAACAACACGATCCTCGACTTCAACGCCCACTTCAAGATCAATGGCGACAAGGGCGCCTTTCCCGACCACGGCCTGATCGAGGGGAACACGCTGTCCAATACCGCACCGCGCCGCACGTCCAATCCGGTCACGCCGGTCGACCTGGTCGCTGCCAATGACTGGATCGTGCGCGGCAACCTGATCACCGACTTCATCAAGGGCGGGGGCGACCGCATCAGCTACGGCGCTTTCGCCAAGGGCGCCGGCGCGCGCACCCTGTTCGAACGTAATATCGTGTGGTGCGAGGCGCGCCTGCGCGGCCATGCCGGCCAGCGCGTCGGGCTGTCGCTGGGAGGCGGCGGCACCGGCAAGCCGTATTGCCGCGACCAGCAATGCGTCGACGAGCAGCAGGGCGGGATCGTGCGCGACAACCTGATTGCCTCATGTTCCGACGTCGGCATTTATCTCAACAGCGCGTCGAGCAGCCGCGTCGAGCACAACACGCTGCTCGATACCACCGGCATCGATGTCCGCTTCCCGGCCAGCAGCGCCTGGATCGATGGCAATCTGGTCGATGGCCCGGTACGCAGCCGCAACGACGGCCTGCTGCGCCTTGGGGACAACCGCACGACGGCGCTGGGCTGGTCGTATGTGGGGCATCACCCGGTGCGTGGGCTGCTGCGTGACCCGGACAGCGGCGACCTTGCCTGGATCGGCAAGGCGCCGGGCCGCGCCAACGCGCCTGAAGGCGTCACTGGCCGTCCCGACCTGTGCGGGAAGGCACGCGGTGCTACGCCGGCCTACGGCGCATTCGAGGACTTCAACGCGTGCCTGGCGCCGGTTACTTCGTCCAGCAAGCCGGCCAGCTGAGCGGCGCGCGCGCCGCGCTCGCAGGCGCTGACGGTTGCCTCTGGCGCCAGCGGCGCGCGACCATGTGCCAATAATGCCAGGAAGCGTTCCAGTTCGCGTGCGATTGCGGCCGCGTCATCCAGCGGCGCTACCGTGTCGATACCGCAGCCGCTGAGCAGGGCCGCGGTATCGCCTGCGGCGTCGGTCAGCGCCAGCAGCGGACGGCGCGCACGCAGGTATTCATACAGCTTGGCCGGGATCTGGTCGTTGCAGTTGGCCGCCTGCAGCACCAGCAGCGCGTCTGCGCCCAGCATTTCGGCCAGGGCCGCGCGATAGGGCAGTGGCGGCGCCAGCTCTACCAGTTCGGCCACGCCATGCTCGTGCGCCAAACATGCCAAATGGTCCTCGTGTACTGCCGCCCGCAGCACCAGGCGGAAGCTGGATGCGTCGATGCGTCCCCGCGCCTGCAGCGTCGCCAGCGCCGCGAACAGCGGGCCGGGATCGCGCTCGGACGGATACACGATCCCGCTGTGCAGCAGGCGCAGGGGACCCGGCGCACGCGGCGCCGGCGCCACACCCGCGAAGCCGGCTTCGTCGTAGCCGTTCTCGATCAGGCGAAAGCGCTGCGGCGGCAGGTCGGGATAGCGAGCGCGATAGCTGCGCACCGCGCCCGGGGTGGTGCAGACGGCAACGCTGCAGCGTTGCACGGTGCGTGCCTCGATCCACCGCGCGGCCGCACGCCGCGCGCGGCCGGCCGGATGGCTGGCATCGATCATCGGGTCGCGCAGGTCGGCGATCCAGGGCAACCCGGTCAGGCGCTGCAAGACAAGGCCGATCAGATGGGCGCTGGCAATCGGATAGGTGCTCCACAATACCTGTGGCCTGTGCTGGCGCACCAGTGCCAGCCCGGCCGGGATCGCGCCCAGCAGCCAGCTCACCCATCGATCCGGCAGCGCAGTCCAGCCAAGATAGCGGCCCCTGAAGGCCAGGTGGCGCGCGCTGTCGAGTGCGAAGGCGCGCCGCACGACGGCCGTATCAGGTATGTCGCCCAGCTGTTCCGGGCTGTTCGCCTCGTAGGCGCACGGCGCCGCGCTCAGCACCAGCGGCTGCCACCCGAGGGCGGGCAGGTGGCGCACGAACTGCAGGGTACGCTGAATGCCGCTGCTGCCGCGCTGTGGTGGAAAATGGAAGGCCACCATCAGCACCCGCTTCACCATGCACGCATCCAGTCGCGTACCCAGCCGGTCATGGTGTCGTGCCATTCACGGCGCGAGAAGGTGTGGTCGGCGCCGGCCAGGTCGCGCCGTGTCACGCGCGCACCGCGCAACAGGCGGCGCCAGCCACGCGAAGTCGTGGTCAGGTTCGCGAATTCCCGGGCCGTGAGGTCTGCGCCGCTCAGCATCACCAGCACCGCGCCATCAAAGCCGCGCAGGCGCGCGTACAGCCGCTTCGGCAGCGCGGCCGCACCACTGGAGGCGAACAATGCGCGCAGGTTGGCCAATAACGAGTGCACCGCGGCGCCGACACGAAACTCTCCACGCGCGATCTTGCGCCACAAGCCGGCGTCGCCCAGGCGCCCGGTGTAGTAGTGGCTGAAGGTGGCGCGCGCCGCACCGGCCTCGGTGCGAACCCAGGGATTGGCCAGCGCCAGGCCTGTCACGCGGGCATCGCCGGGCGCGTACAGGGCGGCGGCGGTGGCGCCGTCGCACAGGCCGAACAGCGCCACGTCGCGCAGCTGAGGCTGACGGTCGAACAGGGCGTCGATGGCGGCGCGCAGGTCGGCGTCCACTGTCTCGAAATCGCGCAGTGCTCCTTCGCTGTCGCCCATGCCGCGGTAGTCGAAGCGCAGGGTGGGTGTGCCGGCATCGGCCAGCGCGCGCGCCAGCAGCGTGAACTGGCGGTGACTGCCGGCGCGGTATTGCGGTCCCCCGACCACGATCACGACGCCACGCGTGGCCGCCTGCGCGTCCGTGGGCAGGCTGAGAATACCGACCAGACGTTCGTCGCCGCAGGCGAAGCTCAGGGCATGTTCTTCATGCATGGCAGTGCTCGTGCGACGCCAGCACTGCCAGGGTAGCGTCCAGCAGTGGCGGGCATTCGGCGATTTCCTGGGTGGCCCAGAACGGCTCCCCGCCAAGTGCGGTTGCATGGACTTCGACGCCGGCTGCGCGCCAGGCGTCGATCACGCGCTGGCTGGCAGGCGCGATGCCGCGTTCCGTACTCTTGTTCACTTCGAGCCAGTGCACCGGACAGCACGGTACCAGGCTGGCCGCGTCCAGCGCCTCGATGCCCTGCGCCAGCGACGGGGCCAGCGCATAGCCGGCGATCTCGAGGGTGTCGCCCCGTGCGAGGGCCGCGCGCAGTGCGGCCGTGCCGCCGCCTTGATGACCTTCTTCGTGGCCTCTTCCAAACATCGCGCCGGCCACGTGCAGGCGGAGGAACTGGGTCAGGTGGACGGCGCCGGCCGTGACGGGTTGCCACAGCAGCAGGCCGGCGACAGCCGGATCGCGCTGCGCGTGCGCCAGGGCCAGCAGGGCGCCCAGGCGCAGGCCCCACAGCGTGACCGGCTGGCCGCAGCGCGCCCGTAGCCAGGCGCTGGCGTGCGCAACGTCATCCAGCCAGCCGTCCCAGCTGGCGTCGCCGAAGTCGCCACTGCTGTCGCCGCAACCGTGCAGGTCGAGCAGCAGCACGGCGAAACCCTCGGCCGCCAGCGCGCGCGCCTGCAGCGCCGCCATGCGGCGTGCCTTGTTCATCTCTTCGGCAAATGGGTGCAGGTACAGCACCGCGCCACGGCAGCCCCCGGCAGGCAGGTGCAGCAACGCGAACAGGCGCGCGCCGCCGCGCTCCAGGAACAGCGGCTCGGCGGCCGGGATCATTGCGCCAGCTTGTCGTCGACGAAACGGGCCAGGCTGCCCAGGGTGGCAAAGGTGCTGGCGCTGATGTCGTCGTCGTCGATCATGATGCCGAACCGCTCTTCGAGGGCGGCGATGACGCTGACTACCGCCATCGAATCGAGTTCCGGAAGGGCACCCAGCAGCGGCGAATCGGCGCCAAGCGCGGCGCCGGACGGTCCCAGTTCCAGCACGTCGACCAGCACGGCCTTGACTTGTTCGAGTTGCATAATTACTCCAGTGATGTTCGCGGCGCATGCAGTCGTTTCAGCAGCGGCCAGCGGTAATGATTAAGATGGTACAGACTGCGTACCTCGTCCGTCCAGCGCAGGTGCCACTCCATCACGCGGCCGTAGAATTCGATGCGCGCCAGGCGCGCCTCGGCAAACAGCGCGCGGCAAGCCTCCTCGCGCATCAGCATGGCCGGTGAAAAATGTGCCGGCACCTGTTCGTCGTAGGCGGTCTTGAGCACAACGATGCAGTCCGGGCTTTCGATGCACAGGTCCATTGCGACGACGTCGTTGTCAAAACGGTAGCGCAGCACGCGCGCCGCGCCGCGCCGCGCGAACGCTTCCAGCAGCAGTGTGTAGAAGCGCGACTGAGCATCGCCGGTGCGCACGGCAGTGTCGCCGCGACCTTTCCAGCCGCCGCTCTCCAGCGCGGCGTACTGGGCTACCGCTTCCGCCATCGCCTGCGGGTCACGTATTTCTTCGCACACGGTGAGAATGCCTTCGCGCGCCAGCCGCGCACGTTGCTTCTTGAGATTCGAACGCAGGTTCTTGCCCCGCGCGGCCCAGTAGGCGTCGAACTCGCCGGCAATGGTGATGCGGGCGGTATCGATGTAGTCGAGCGTGGCCAGCCTTGCGTCATCCGGCGGGCGAGGATCGAGCAGCGGGTCGAGCTGGCTGATCCCGGCCAGCAGCGCCGGCATTGGTCCGGGCAGGTCGCGCACCAGCGCAGCCATCAAGGCCGCCAGATTGGCGTCGGGATGCGTCAACCATGGTCCGATCGGCGCCTGGGCCGGCTGGAAACTGCGCCAGGTTCCCGCGCGGCCACGTTCCAGCAGCGCCATCGCGACCGTCACACCTTCATGCTCGCAGCAGGCCAGCAGTTCGGCGGCGCTGCCGAAAGCGGCCAGCAGCGCTGCCATGAAGTCGGCATCGAGCAGGGGCGAGGCCGGGCCGGCCGCATGCAGGGCGCGCCAGTCGGCATCGAATTCGGCGAAGCGCGTGGCGTCGTGGAACCGCCACCTCATGTGTCGCCCCTCGTGCCGGCCTCTGTGCCGATCCCTGCCTCGCATGCCGCACGGGATCGTTCGATGATCCATGTCAGTTCGGCGTCACTGAGTTCCTGGTGACAGGGCAGCGCCAGCACATTGCGTGCAAACGCCAGTGCTTGCGGGTCGTTCGCTTCAGGCGCCAGATCGTGGCCGAAGCGCACCACCGGCACACCGGCCGCGACCAGGCGCGCGAACACCGTGTCGGCGTGCGTGAACAGCAGCGGGAACTGCCATGGGCAGACGCCGTCGGGCAAGAACGGATACAGGGGCCGGCAGCCGGGCAGGCCGCCCAGCGCTGCCTGCAGGCGCAGGTAGTTGGCGCGGCGGCGTGCGACGATGCGGGCACGCGAGGCCAGGCGCTGCACCAGGCGCGAAAACAGCGAGGCGCGCCGGTCGAGCCACCAGGGATCGAAGCCGAAGCCGCTGTCCGAGGACTCCGGCGCCAGCGAGCGCGCCGGCGCGGTCTTGCGGTGCTTGGCGGCGTTCCACAGGCGGTCCTTCAGCGCCAGCGGCAAACGCAACAGCGCGTGCAGCAATGGCAGGCGGCCATGGCGAAAGCTCGTCTCGAGCGTGGCCAGCATGGCCTTGGCCTCGAAGCCCGGACCGGCGCCGCGCAGCGTCACCGCATCGAGCGGGTGGCGCGCCGACGCCAGGCAGCCGCCTTCGTAGACGGGGAAGAACTTCATGCTGCTGCCGATCGCATAATCGCCGCTGCCGCCGATCGGGCAGCCGCCCCGCATGCCGAACCACGCGTGCGCGCAATCTTCGATCAGGGACAGGCCATGGGCGTCGCACAAGGCGCGTGCCGGAGCGAGATCCTGAACGAAACCGAAATAATGCACCACCACCAGCGCCTTGACGGTTGGATCGAGCAGGCTGCGCGCCTGTGCGAGGTCGGGCGCCGTGTCGGACGCCAGGCCGAAGAAACGCACGCTGGCCCCGCAGTCGCGCACCGGTCCCAGCATCGACAGGCTGTGCCAGGCCGGCATCAGCACCGTGTCGCCGGGCTGGATGCCGGCGCAGCGCAGCGCCAGGCCGAGCGCCACCCGTCCGCTGGTGACCTGGCGCTGCGCAGCCACGTCGCTCAGCGCCGGCAAGCCGGCGCGGCGCCAGCCGAAAGCAGCGGGCGACAACACCGGCGCGATCGGCGCCTGTACGGTGGAAGACGGGATGGAAGACATCCGTTTAGTATAAGGCTTGCAACAGCTTTCGTCGCGATGCAGCAATCGCGTCACACCTAGCGTTACAAGCGATGAAAATATGGCATCCAAGCTGGTAAGATCGCAGGTTTGCCGGGGCCGCAACGGCGCCGGCGTCCTGACGCATGGGTTGACGATGAGCGAGCTGGTTCACGATTTTGTATTCGACGCGGCGCACCGCACGCCGGATGCCGAGGCGCTGGTGTATGGCGACGCGCGGCTCGACTATCGCGCGTTGGCGCAGTCAGTCGCTGGCGCCGGCGCCGCTATCCGCGCGGCTGGCGTGGAACGGGGAGAGCGTGTCGCCGTCTATCTCGAAAAGCGCATCGAAACCGTGACCGCGCTGTTCGGCGCCAGCGCCGCAGGCGCCGTGTTCGTGCCGGTCAATCCGTTGCTCAAGCCAGAGCAGGTGGCCTACATCCTGGCCGACTGCAACGTGCGTCTGCTGGTGACGTCGCCCGAGCGCCTGCGCCAGCTCGCGCCGGTACTGGCGGCCTGTCCTGACCTGCGCACGGTGCTGGTCACGGGCGAGACCGAAGCTTGCGGCGCGCTGCAGGTGCGCGCCTGGGATGCGGCGCTGGCCGCTGCCGATACCAGTCCTGCCAATGCCGCGGTGCGGCGCATCGATGCCGACGTCGCCGCCATCCTGTACACCTCGGGCAGCACCGGGCGCCCGAAAGGCGTGGTGCTATCGCACCGTAACCTGGTCGCCGGCGCACACAGTGTGGCGCAATACCTGGCGATCGCGCCGTCCGACCGCCTGCTGGCGGTGCTGCCACTGAGCTTCGACTATGGGCTGAGCCAGCTGACCTGCGCGTTCTTGCGCGGCGCCACCGCGGTGCTGCTCAATCACCTGTTCGCGCGCGACGTGCTCAAGGCCGTGATCGACGAGCGCATCACAGGCCTGGCGGCGGTGCCGCCGCTGTGGTTCCAGCTGGTGCGTCTCGACTGGCGCGCCGCGACCACGCTGCGCTATCTCACCAATTCGGGGGGGGCGCTGCCCGGCGCCACGGTCACGGCCCTGCGCGTGGCGTTGCCGCAGGCCGAGCTGTTCCTGATGTATGGCCTGACCGAGGCGTTCCGCTCGACTTACCTGCCGCCGGCCGAACTGGCGCGCCGTCCCGATTCGATCGGGCGCGCGATCCCGAATGCACAGGTGATGGTGGTGCGGCCCGACGGCACGCCGTGCGCGCCGCATGAGCCGGGCGAACTGGTGCACCGCGGCGCGCTGGTGGCGCTGGGCTACTGGAACGATGCGGCCAAGACCGCCGAGCGCTTCCGTCCGGCACCCGGCCAGGACCGGGCGCTGGCGCTGGCCGAGATCGCGGTATGGTCGGGCGACACGGTGCGCATGGACGAGGAAGGTTTTCTGTACTTCATCGGCCGCAGCGACGAGATGATCAAGGTGTCCGGCTACCGTGTCAGTCCGACCGAGATCGAGGAAGTCGTCAGCGCCACCGGCCTGCTGGAAGAAGCCGCCTGTTTCGGCGTACCGCATCCGGAACTGGGCCAGGCAGTGGTGCTGGTCGGCGTTGGCGACGCGTCGGTCGCTTCGTCGCTGCTGCAGGAGTGCAAGCGCCGCCTGCCGGCCTGGATGGTGCCGCTGCATGTGGCGCTGCGCGCGGATCCGCTGCCGCGTAATCCGAACGGCAAGATCGACCGCAAGTCCCTGCAGTCAGACTGCCTCAACCTGTTCCAGGAAGTCCAGCCATGAATGTTGCCAAGCCGGTCCATGCCGACCAAATCCATTTTGCTGTCGATGGCGCCGAACTGCTGGTGGGCGGCGTTCCGCTGACCCGTCTTGCCGAGCGTGTCGGCAGCACCCCGTTCTACGCCTACGACCGGGTGCTGCTCGACGCGCGCGTGACGGCGCTGCGTACGGCCTTGCCGGCCGCGCTGCGCCTGCATTATTCGGTCAAGGCCAATCCGATGCCGGCCCTGGTGCGCCATATGGCGGGCCTGGTCGACGGCATCGATGTCGCGTCAGGCGGCGAATTGCGCATTGCCCTGGACGCCGGGCGCGACCCGCTGGACATCAGCTTCGCCGGTCCTGGCAAGACCGGGACCGAACTGATGCAGGCGGTGGCGGCGGGCATCAACATCCACGTCGAGTCGGCGCGCGAGATCGATGCGGTGGCGCACTGCGGCGACTCACTGGGTGTGCGGCCGCGCGTACTGGTGCGGATCAACCCGCCATTCGAGCTGAAGGCCTCCGGCATGCGCATGGGCGGCGGCGCCAAGCCGTTCGGGATCGACAGCGAACAGGTGCCCGGGCACCTGGCGCAGATCGCGGCGCTGGGGCTGGATTTCCAGGGCTTCCATATCTTTAGCGGCTCGCAGAGCCTGAAGGCCGAGGCGATCGTCGAATGCCAGGCGCGCAGCATTGCGCTGGCACTCGAACTGGCCGGCCAGGCTCCGTGCGCGCCGCGCCTGCTCAATATCGGCGGCGGCTTCGGCATCCCCTATTTTCCGGGCGAGGCACGGCTCGACCTGGCACCCATCGCGGCCGGGCTGGAGCAGGGCCTGGCCACGGTCGCGCAAGCGCTGCCCGGTGCGCACGTGGCGATCGAGCTGGGACGTTATCTGGTGGGCGAGGCCGGCGTTTACGTGGCGCGGGTGCTCGACCGCAAGGTCTCGCGCGGCCAGACTTTCCTGGTGGTCGATGGCGGCATGCACCACCACCTGGCGGCTTCGGGCAACCTGGGCCAGGTGATTCGCAAGAATTACCCGCTCGCGATCGGCAACCGGATGGACGCGCCAGACGGGCCACCATGCAGCGTTACCGGTCCCTTGTGCACGCCGCTCGACATACTGGGCGAAAACGTGGCGCTGCCCGAGGCCCAGCCCGGCGACCTGGTGGTTGTGTTCCAGTCAGGAGCGTATGGACTGAGCGCAAGCCCGATTGGTTTCCTGGGACATCCGGCGCCGCGCGAAGTGCTGGTATAGGAGTCGCTTTGGACGAGCAGGATTCGATGTTGGCAGGAAAGCATGCTACAGTCCGGTGATTCACCGGATCCGATTTCCTCCCTCTTCATGACAGCACCACTCCCGACCTTTTCGGTCATTATCCCGAACTACAACAATGGTCCCACGCTGGCGCGCGCCCTCGATTCAGTGCTGGCCCAGACTTACCCAGCGCACGAAATTATCGTGATCGACGACGGCTCGCACGACGATTCGCGCGCGGTAGCCGGCGCCTACGGCGCACGCGTGCGTTACATCTACCAGGACAATGCCGGGGTTTCGGCGGCGCGCAATGCCGGCGCGCGTCTGGCGCGCGGCGAGTGGCTGGCTTTCCTCGATGCCGATGACACCTTCACGCCCGAACGGCTGGCCGTGCATGCTCACTGGATCGCGCGCGACCCCGCGCTCGACTTCCTGCTGGGCGACCAGGATTTCCGGCAGCCGGATGGCAGCTTCATGCACCATTCGATCGACACCACGCCATTCGGCCGCGACCTGCTCGCACGCCATCCCGGCCAGCGCGAGATCGCCCTGGACGAAGGCGACTTTGGCCCGCTGCTGGCCGATGGCTTTGCCGAAATCCGCACGCTGTCGCTGCCGCGCGCGACCTTCGAACAGCTGGGTGGCTTCCCGCTCGGGAAGAAGATCGGCGAAGACCTGCACCTGGTGGTGCGACTGTGCGCGGTCAGCCGCCGCGCCGGCGTGGTCGCGCAGTCGCTGGCCGATTACTACATCTATCCATCGAGCGCAATCCGAAAGGACGTGGTGGTGGCGCAGCGCAATTTCGTGGAGACGCTGGAAGAGCTGGCAGGACAGATGCGCGGCGCGCCCGATGGCGTGCGCCGCGGCTTGCGTGAAAAAGTCCGCCAGGCGCGTCTGAGCCTGGCCTACATGTATCTGCGCAAGCAGCTCAAGAAGGACGCGCTGCGCAGCGTGCTGCCGCTGCTACGGCCTGCGCCAACCGTCAGTGCGCTGCGCGACGTACTGTCGGTGCTGCGCGGCATCCGCTGAGCAATCCTGTCCGGTTCGTGTCAGGCGCTGGCCGGTGCCGGGGCCGGCCGCGTGCGCGGTTTGCCAAAGAATTCGCGCCGCATGCCGCTGCCGAGCCACTTCAGCCGCTGCAGGCGGCGTGCCAGTTCGCCCGGGCTGTACAACAGCCAGCCGTGCCTGAAGTACTGCGCGAATACACCTTGTGACTTGCTGTGTGCACCCGGATGGCCAACCCGGTATACGGCGCCGGCAAACGGCAGTGGCGCCAGCGGTGTGCCGGTACGCTTCAGCTTTTCACTGATGTACACGTGGCTGCCCATCATGGTACGGATGTATTCGCGCTCGGCCGTCGCCATCGAAGCCGGTAGCTGGAACAGGTCGGCGCGTACGATGTGCGAGGTGCCGCACAAGCGCGAGAAGCCCGGAATGCGGTACAGGTAGCTGCTGCCGTCTTCCCACAGGTAGCCGTCTTCGATGAACCAGCCCGGCGGATTATCGGTCGCGCCCTCGGGCGCGCCGCCAGCCACGAATTCAGCCAGCCGGCTGCTGACACAGTCGTCGTCGTCCACCACCATCGCATAGCGCATTGCGCCGGCATGCAGCATGCCGGCCAACACCCGCTCACCCTTGTTCATGCGGCAGGCATCGTAGAAGGCTTCGCGTCCGGCTTCACCCTGTTCGTGCAGTGAATTTGGCGGGAAGTCGACTCGCGCCACCTCGACCCCGGGCGGCAGCGGCGGCAGGTCGGCGCCGTGGTTGGCGACCACGATCGCGCGCCAGTCATCGCTGGTCTGGGCCGCCAGCGAACGGAGCGTCTGTGCCAGGTTTGACTTCAGGCGCGGCCAATCCTTGGCGTTGTCCTGGTGGCGCACCGGGATGATGAAGGTGAGCGCCGCGGTCATGGATGGTCCTTGTGGTGATTCATCGCGCATTCTCAGGCCGGTACCGCCAGCGCATGACTGGCATGGTCGCGCCGCAGCTGCGCGAGCTTGGCGAGCTGGCGCTCGATCGATTCCAGGTGCGCACGCTCGCTGCTCAGGCAAGCCGCCTCGCCGCCCGCAAGCGTCGCCAGCTGACGCGCGGCGGCGTCGAACTCGCGTGCGCCGCTGGTGGCCGGCACCGGTGGGGTCCAGTTGTCCGACCACAGGCCGGCGCCGCGCAGTGCGCGTTTGAGCTTGCCCTTGGCGCGGTCGCCCGGCGCCAGGTGACGTTCCATATCCCACAGGCTGGGCAGCGCATTGCTGCGGTAGGTCATGCCCAGCGACTCGCACCAGTCGTTCCACTTGAAGTCGAGGATGTGCGGATAGCAGTCGGCCGGCACCCATGGCACGCGGAAGGCGTCGGCCACGATCGCCGCGTGCATCGCTTCGGCGATCACAAGGCGCGCTTCGCGGATACGGCGCACGGTGTCGTGCATGTCGTCGGACGGATCGAGGAAATCGATCCCGGCCGCAGCGCACACCGGGCGCCAGTCTGCATTGGCCAGGCTGCCGTGGTGCGGCATGAACACCACCTTGCCGGTTTTTTCCGGGGCCGGTCCGGCGACCTGGGTCAGCAGCACCGCTGGGTCGCTTAGCGCCAGGCTCGGGTCGAGTCCCAGTACCTGGGCTGAACGCGGTCCGCGCACGCCATAGAAATGCCAGCGTGCGTCGACAGTGGCAGCGCCGTTGTAGCCTACGCCAGAACCGAACACATATTTCATTGGCGCGGCCGGCACCTTGTCGTTGATCAGGGTGCCGATGCCCACCAGCAGGCGCGACTCGTCGCCGTCGAACAGCTCGGGGGCCAGGGTGTTCCAGATCCAGGGATTCAGGTCGTCGCCAAAATTGCCGCTGGCGTGTTTGTAGTAATACAGCTTCATGGTTTCCTCTCGGGAGAATTCTGGTGGCCGGGCGGGTCCTGGAGCAGCCGTTTCAGGACGGCGCCCACCTTGGCCGCGTGGTCTTCAATGCTGTAGTGGCGCGCGGTGGCGGCGCCATTCGCCGCCATCTGCTGAGCCTGCTGTGGATGGTCAAGGAGGCGCAGGATGGCGTCGCCCAGCAACGTCGCATCGCGTGGCGCCACCAGCAGGCCGTCATGTTCGTGCGTGATGACGTCCAGCGGTCCGCCTTCGCGCGCAGCGATCACCGGGCGGCCCATCGCCATCCCTTCCAGGAAGGTACGGCCGAACGGTTCTGGCCGCGTCGACGCATGCACCACGACCGAACTGATCGACAGTAGCTCGGGAATATCCTGGCGTCCGCCCACCAGCAGCACGCGTCCGCCCATGGCAGACTCGGCTGCGCGTGCCGCCAGCATGTCGGCAAAGCGGCTGTCGCGGCCATAGGCTGCGCCCACCAGCAGGATGCGCGCCGATGGATAGCGTGCGAACAGGCGCGGCGCTGCGTCCAGCAGGACGTCCTGGCCCTTCCAGTCGATCAGTCCTCCCACCAGCGTGATCACCGGATCATCCGGCCCTATGCCGAGCTCTGCGCGCAGGCCGGCAGCCGGCGCCCGTGGATGGTAGCTGTCGAGGTCGAGCCCTTCGGGCACGATGGTGCAGTCGACCCGATCGAGGCCAAGCGCAAGCAGCTGGTCCTGCACCGCGTGCGAGATGGGCATGCAGTGACGTAGCCAGGACAGCACGTGCCGCGTGCCGCGGGTGTCGGCGTGGAATCCGCGGGCATGCAGCACCATTGGCAGTCCTGCCATGCGGGCGCCCAATGCGGCCGCGATATTGCAACTGGCGTCATTGTTCAGATAGACCAGCCGCACCCGGTCACGCCGGAACGCGCGGTAGTATTTGAGCGCATACGGAAGCAGGTTACAGGCATTGTCGATCAGCGAGGCGAACGGCACATGGCGGCGCTGCAGCGCGTCGCGGTCGACCAGTGTGACCGGGGCCAGGTGGCGCAGCGGCGCAAGCCGTTCCAGCTTGCGGTATGGCTCGGTGTCGAGACTCGTGTACAGCAACGGCTGGTAGCGACGGTCGAGGTGCTCGAGCATGGCTGCCAGCGAAATGATCGCGCCACCGTAGCCGGCGCCGTTCTCGCAGAAAGCGATCGGGATCGCGGATTGGGTAGGGTCAGCGTAAGGCATCGGGGCTCCGGATGAATCGCGCAACAAGCCAGACCCTGGCTTGCAGCAGGTGGTCGCGGATTGGATGGCGGCACCAGAACACGCCGACCAGCCACCCGGCTGCGGCGACCAGTCCGCCCAGCAGTGAGTCGAGCAGCGGATGGCCGGAGCTGCCCATCCACAGCATCAGCAATATCGGACCGGCCACCGCGCACAGGGTGACCAGTGCGCTCTTCGCGGTGGCGCCCAGCACCCCGAACAGGGCGATGCCGGCAGTTCGGTACAGCAGGCGCGACACCACGGCCAGCACCACCATCTCGGCCATCACCAGCGCCGCAGTAACCGCTTCCAGACTGATGCTGCCGGCGCCGAGGATCAGCGCCACGCGCACCGGCTGGGTCAGCAATTGCAGCTTGGTGACTTCCTTGACATGGCCGTTGGCGATCATGACGTCGCCCGCGAACACGGTCAGCATCGAGATGGCGCCAGCCGCGCACAGGATCTGCACCAGCGGCGCGGAGGCATCCCAGTTGGGACCGTACAGGGTGCGCAGGGTCGGCAGGGCCAGCACGGCCAGTACCCCGAAGAACGGCCAGGCGAAACCGGTCAGGTAAGTGATGGCCTGGCGGTAAGGCTGCACCAGGTCGCTGCTGTCGCGGCGCAGCGCCGCGAAGTAGGGCAGCACCAGGGGCAGTACCGCACCGGTGATCAGCGTCTTGAAGATGTTGACCATGCCGTTACCGCGGCTGTAGAAGCCGGTCGCTTCCAGGCTCAGGGTCTTTGCGATGATGACATCCGGGGAGTTGTTGCCGCCGACGTTGGCCAGGCTGCCAAGACTGGCGATGCTGCCGAAGCGCAGCACCTCGCGAATCCCGCGAAAGCTCGGTCGCAGCGGAATCTGGCCCTGGCGCAGCAGGGCGGCGATGACGCCGAAGGCCACGATACCGGCCAGGTTGGCCCAGGCCATGCTCATTGCGCCATAGCCGCCCAGCGCCAGCATCACGGACACCACCGTGCCGCACAGCGCGCTGCCGATACGCACTGCGGCCACTTTCTTCATTTCCATATTGCGCCGATAGATGGCGTTGAACAGCGAGCCGACCGGGGTCGCCGCGAAGCTCAGCGCCATGACCGCCATGATGTCGGCCAGTTGCGGCTCGCCATAGAAGCGCGCGACCGGTTGGCGCAGCACGAACATGACAAGGGCAACCGCCCACGCCAGCAGGATCGCGGCACCCAACGCCGAACGCATCTTGGCGCGGGTCAGGTCCGGCTCCTGGATCACGTATTTGGCCACACCGAAATCGCGGAATACATGCAGCAGCGCCATCAGGAACGCTGCCACCGAGAAGATCCCGACTTCTTCCGACGTGATGATGCGCGCCAGGATCATCACCCCGACGAACTGGATTGCCAGCTCGGCATATTGGGTAATGAAGGCAATACCGAGCGAGCGCTTGAGCGGTGCCTCAGACGCCATCCTGGCCTCCATGTAGCCAATGCAGCAGGCGGACCGCGAACATCAGCGGCAGGGTGTCCCATGGACGGCCGCGCGGCAGCTGGAACGGGTCGTGGTGCTGGGCGGCGGCGCCGGTCGCGGTCGTGAATGCGGCGCGGTAACCGGCGGCGCGCACCATGGATGCGTGGCGTTCGTCGAAATCGGCGCCATACTTGCCGTTCGGGTAAGCGAACAGCTCGACCGGCCGCCCGATCACGGATTCGAGGTCCCGTTTGTTGTCCTCGATTTCACGCTGCGCGGCGGCATCGTCCAGGCGTGCAAGGATCGGATGGGTCACGGTATGTCCGCCAATGTCGATGCCGTGCGCGATCAGGTTCGCAATCATTTCCTCGGTCAGCATCAGGCATTCGCTGAGATTCGTGCTCACCTGTTCCTGCAGATGCGCCAGCATCGTCGCGCGCTGGGCCGGCTCCAGATACTTGCAACGTTCGGTCAGCAGCGAAGCGCTGTTCTTGCGTTGTTCGGGAGTAGCCAGCGGATACACGTCCAGGCCGATCGGACGCAAATCGATCTGCGGTCCGGGCAAGCGACGTACCGCTTCCAGGATGATGTCGTTCCACATGCTGCTGGCATCGGCCATGTGGCCACTGGTGACGAATACGGTGGCCGGCAGGCCGAATTCGCGCAGCACCGGCAGCGCCAGATCGTGCAACGAACGGTAGCCGTCGTCGAATGTGATGGCCACCGCGCGCGGCGGCAACCGGCCCTGCTCCAGGCGTTCGACCGCCTCCGCCAGCGGCAGCACGTTGAAGCACCGGGCCAGCAGATTCATCTGCCAGCGGAAGGTCTCGACGGTCGGCTCCGAGTCCAGCAGCGGGTCTGGCTGCGCCAGCACGCGATGATAGTTGATGATGCACAGGCGTCGTTCGTGCCGGGCACGCGGCGCGAGAAGGTTGCCGAGAAGACGCAGCAGGGGCGCGCCAAGGCGCAAAGCTAGGCTGGCGATGGTCATGCTCCTTGCGGTGGGACCGGACGGGAATGCGGGACCGGCGGCCGCAGCGCAACCCGGCCTGGTTCTGTTTCTGGTGCCGCCGCTGCCGTTGCCGTTGCCGTTGCCGTATTCCTGGCCAGGCGAGACAACTCGGCTGGCACCAGGCGCGCCTCGATGACGATGACCAGGCCGAACAAAGTGAAAATCAGGTCGAAATACGCGAAGCTGAGCGCGGCGCCGCCAAACGCAAACGCAAAGATGCTGAGCTGGATCATGGTGGCCACGGTCGACAGCCAGGCAGCGCCGCCTGCTTGGCGGACGACCTTGGCGGCCTTGCCGGCTTTTTTCCAGGCGATCACGAGACAGGTCACGTAAATGGCCAGTCCGGGGAACCCGTGTTCGCCGAGCACCTGGAAGTAAACGCTGTGTGCTGCCCGCGCGAAGGTGGGCGGCACTGCATCGCCCGTGTAGAACCATGGATACCGGAAGAAATCGGCTGCCAGCCCGGTAAAGACCGAATAGGTTTCGATGGCCTTGAAGCCACCGCCGAAGAAGGGGTTATCCATGGCCATGATGAAGCTCAGCTTCCAGGCCACCACGCGCCCCATGAACGAGGCATCCTGATTGGCCGTCTCGATGGTATCGATACGGTTGGTCCAGTCGTCCGACACGAAGTTGGCCAGCACGGCGACCAGCACCACGATCAAGACGCTCAGCAGGCCCTTGCGTTCGCTCTTGATGAACAGGTAGCCGCCCAGCGTCAGCAGTGCGATGAAGCCGCCACGCGACTGGGTGCCGATGATCGCGAATACCAGCAGGCCCATGGTAGCGATCAGGCCAAGCTGGATGAAACGTGACCGGGCGCCGTATTCTCCGAGCAGATAGACGCAGATGGGCAGTGTCATCACGAACGCGACCGCCAGTTCATTGCGATCGCCCAGCACGTGACCATCCATCCCGGCGATCATGTGGCCGCCGCCGCTGAGGATGAATTTGAGCGCCTCCAGATTGCCGTAGAAACCGACTGACAACACGACACCCCACAGTATCATGTCGAGGTGAAGCTTCTTCTCCACGATGAGCGTGACGAACAGGAATAGTGCGACCACTTTCATGAACCGGTTCCAGTATTCCCACGCCACTTCGGGATGTCCGATGGTGAGTGCGCTGCTTGCCGTCGTCCAGGCGAAGAACAGCAGGATCAGCACGCCGAGAATGCCCAGATGCGGTTTCGGCTTGTTCTTCTGTACCAGGTAGCCAATGATGGTGACGCCCGCGATCAGGAGGTTGTAGCGAATGCTGCCGGCGATACCGTACACCCATCCGTTCGGGAAGAACAATGCAGTCCATGGCCACAAGCCCAGTGCAATGAAAGGGCGCTGGAACATTGCATACAGCAGGAACGGCAGCACTGCCAACAGGAATAAATCGCGCATGATCAGCCTTGTCCGCCGCCAGGTTTGCGCTGACGCTGCGCCTTCGCATCGGCAGCGCTTTTCTTGTCTTCACGCAGCGCCCAGAAGCACAGGTAGGCCACGCCCAACAGATCGAGGGCCCAGAGTAAGGATTCCATTATTTATTCCGCAATTCAGAAACTGCCGCTGCCATCGAACCCTCGCCCGATTGGTCTTTCTGCGCCATCATCGTGCCAAATATCCGTAATTGTCCGGCCGTCGTATCCGCCCAGCTGAACTTCTCGGCATAGCGCCGCGTGGCGGCGCGATCCGGATAGTTGGCGCGCAGCGCATTCACCGCATCGGCCACGCCCTGCGGTGTGCGCTCGGCCATCAATACACCGGCCTCCGGCGCCGCCACCACTTCCGGCGTGCCATACACGCGGCTGGCCACCACCGGCGTGCCGCACGCCATCGATTCGAGCAGCACATTGGCCCAGCCTTCGCGGCTCGAGGCCAGCACCAGCGCATCGGCGCGGCCATAATGCTCGCGCAGCTGCGCCTGCGGCACCGCGCCCAGGAAAGTGACCCGCGCCGCGACGTCCAGCGACCGCGCCAACGCTTCGAGCATTGCCCGGTTGGGGCCATCGCCGGCCAGCACCAGGCGCACGCCTGGCAGCAGGGGCAGTGCCCCGATGATCAATTCCTGTGCCTTGACCGGCACCAGGTGTCCGACGCTCAGCAGGGTGAATGCAGGATTCGGGCTGCGTTCGATCGGGTGGAACAGTTCCAGGTCGACGCCATTGCGCAGCGATGTGATCTTGCCCGCGTCCACGCCCAGCGCAACCACTTCTTCGCGCAGCGCATTGCACACCGTGATCACGGCGTCGGCGCGGCGCGCGGCCCAGGTGATCATGCGGCGCGGCAGCGGGAATTGCGGCAGCAGGGTGATGTCCGAGCCGCGCGCAGTGATCACCAGCGGCTTGTTGAAGTAACGCGCCAGCATGGCCGCCGCGACACCGTCGGGATAAAAATAGTGGGCGTCGATCAGGTCGAAATCGAAGCCTTCGTCAAGCAGGCGCGCGATGGCCGGCTTGGCGCCCTGCGCCAGCAACAGTGGCGCGACATTCATCCCGATCTTCGGCAGCGTGAGGTAGCGCGGATGCGCGACCTGCAAGCCATGGCGCACTTCGTGGTCCGGCACGCCGGCCAGCCTGGCATAGCTGCCGAAGCGCGGGTTCGACGACGGGAACCACGGCACCGGCGCCACCACGCGCGCCTCGACCTGGCCGCTGGCGACCAGGTAGCGCAGGCGCGTCTCGACGAAGATGCCGTGGCCCGGCTTCTGCGCGTTCGGGAACAGGGTGCTGAAGGTCAGGATCTTCATGCAGCGCGCTTCTGGGTCAGGCGGCCATAGATCTGCTGGTAGCGCGCCACGCTCACCGGCCAGTTGCGCTCGGTCTCCACATAGTGGCGGCCGGCCGCGCGCAGCGCCGGCCATGTGTCCTGGCGCTCGAGCAGGTCGCCGACCTTGTGCGCCAGCGAACCCGGATCGTCGGCCTTGAACAGCACGCCGGTCTTGCCGTCGGCGATCAGCTCCAGGTGGCCGCCAACGTCGGACGCGGCCAGGATGCGGCCCTGGGCCATCGCTTCGAGGGGTTTCAGTGGCGTGACCAGGTCGGTCAGGCGCATCGACAGGCGCGGGTACACCAGCACGTCGAGCAGGTCGTAGTACTTCTGCACCTGGTCGTGCGGCACGCGGCCGGTGAACACCACCTTGTCGGTGATGCCCAGTTCTTGCGCGAGTTGGCGCAGATTCGCGTCCTGCGGGCCGCCGCCGACCAGCAGCACGCGCAGGTCGGGCACGCGCGCGCTCAGGGCCGGCACCGCGCGCAGCAGGATGTCCAGGCCCTCGTAGGCATAGAACGAGCCGATGAAGCCGATCAGGCGCGCGCCCTGCAGGCCGAGTTGTTCCTTCAGCGCCAGGTCGGCCACGCCGTCCATTGAAAACTTGCCGATGTCGACCGCGTTCGGGATGACAGTCACCTTGTCGGCCGGGATGCCGCGCGCGACGATGTCGCGGCGCAGCCCTTCGCAGATGGTGGTGACCGCATCGGCGCGTTTCAATGCCCAGGTCTCCAGCGCCCGGGTGGCGCGGTAGCGCAGGCCGTTCTCGCTGCTGGTGCCATGGTCGACCGCGGCGTCTTCCCAGAACGCGCGCACCTCGTACACGACCGGGATGCCGAAGCGCTTGCCGGCGCGCAGGGCGGCAACCGCGTTCAGGCTGGGCGAGTGCGCGTGCAGCACGTCGGGCTTGATCAGCGGGATGATCTCGGCCAGGCGTCTTTCGAGGCCGTCGATGACCTCCTTCTGGTTCAGCACCGGCAGCTTCGCCAGCGCGCTTTTCGATACCGGGGTGCGGTAGAAGTGCAGGCCGTCGACGGTTTCTTCCAGCTGCTCGCCCGAGTGCTGCTTGGAGCCGGTGACGTGGAAGGTCTCCCAGCCGAGCGCGCGCTGCTCGCGCAGGATCGAGGCGGTGCGGAAGGTGTAGCCGCTGTGTAGCGGAATCGAGTGGTCGAGGACGTGAAGGACTCGCATTGATCTGTACTCCGGGTCTTTTTAGGCAGTGGCGCCATTCTTGCGCAGGAAGGCGTCGAACATCAGGACCGACCACAGCGTGGTCGCGTGGTCCCTGGTGCCGGCCTGGTGTTCGTCCACCATCTGCTTGAGGAAGCTGGTGTTGAAGATGCCGGTGTCGAGCAGCGCCGGATTGAGCACGGCGCGCTGCATGGTCTCGCGCAGCGGGCCGCGCAGCCAGGCCGCCAGCGGGATCGAGAAGCCCATCTTCTTGCGGTACAGGATGTCGTCCGACAGGTATGGCTGCAGCGCCTTCTTGAAGATGTGCTTGCCCTCGCCGTTGCGCAGCTTGCAGCTTGACGGCAGGCCCGATACCCACTCGACGAACTGGTGGTCCAGCAGCGGCACCCGCACCTCGAGCGCGTGCGCCATGCTGGCCCGGTCGACCTTGGTCAGGATGTCGCCCGGGAGGTAGGTCTTCATGTCCAGGTACTGGATCAGCGACAGCGGATCGTCGGTCGGTGCCTGGTCGGCGTAGCCGCGCATGACTTCCACTGCACGATAACCCTGCAGGCGCTGGCGGAAGCTGCTTGAAAACAGCTGGCGGCGCACGCGATCGTTGTTGATCGACACGCCGTGGAAGTAACCCTCGGTCAGGTCGCGCGCCAGCGCTTCGAACGTGGTCTTGGCGCGCAATACCCGCGGCGCCCAGTCGGCTTTCGGATAAGCCTTGCCCAGCAGGCCGAAGACCGGTTTACGCACCGCCAGCGGCAGCAGCGAGCGGACCCGCTCCTCGCCCATGGCCATGCGGTGGCGCCGGTAGCCGGCGAAGTTCTCGTCGCCGCCGTCGCCGGACAGCGCTACCGTCACGCGCTTGCGCGCCAGTTCGCACACGCGGTAGGTCGGGATCGCCGAGCTGTCGGCATACGGCTCGTCGTACAGCGCGGCCAGCGTGTCGAGCAGGCCATAGTCGTCCGTGTCGACCGTCTCGCACTGGTGGTTTGTTTTATAGCGCTCGGCCACCTGGCGCGCGTAGTCGGATTCGTCGAACGACGGGTCGTCGAAGGCGATCGAGCAGGTGTTGACCGGTTCCTTGCCGATACCGGCCATCATGGCCACGATCGCGCTGGAATCGACGCCGCCCGACAGGAAGGCGCCCAGCGGTACATCGGCGATCAGGTGGCTCTGCACTGCTTCGCGCAGGCGCGCAATCAGTTCGCCTTCCATGTCGCGCTCTGTCATCTGCTGGTGCGGCGTGAACGGCACGTCCCAGTACTGCTTCGACTTCGGCACCGGCTGGCCGACGCGCAGGGTCAGGCTGTGGCCCGGCAGCAGCTTGAACGCACTCGTGAAGATGGTGCGCGGCTCGGGTACGTAGCCGTAGGCGAAGTAATCCTCCACCGCCAGCGGGCAGATCTCGCGCTTGAGATTCGGCAGCGCCAGCAGCGACTTGAGTTCGGAGCCGAAGGCGAACATGCCGTCGTCCAGCAGCGCGTAGTGCATCGGCTTGATGCCGATGCGGTCGCGTGCCATGAACAGCGTCTGCTGCGGGCGGTCCCAGATCGCGAAGGCGAACATGCCGCGCAGGTGCTGCACGCAATCCTCCCCCCACTGCTCGTAGGCGTGGACGATGGTTTCGCTGTCGGACGGGGTGCGGAACACGTGGCCCAGGCCCTGCAGCTCGGCGCGCAGTTCGCGGAAGTTGTAGATCTCGCCATTGAACACGAGCGAAATCGACTCGTCCTCGTTGAACAGCGGCTGCAAGCCGGCTTCCAGCGCGATGATCGAGAGCCGCCGGTGGCCGAAGCCCAGGCCGGGTTCCAGATGCAGGTCGCCCTCCACCGGTCCGCGGTGGAACTGGGTCTCGTTCATCCGATGCAGCAGGTCGCGCGCGATCGGACGACTGCCCTGCAGGTCAAAAATGCCAACTATTCCGCACATGTGGTGATCGCTTTTTGTGTTTTCGTCTTGGACTGAAGCAGTCCGTCATACAGTCTGATATACGCGGCCAGCATGGCTTGCATGCTGTAGCGCTGTTCTACACAGGCGCGGCCGGCAGCGCCATGCGCGCGTCCGAGTTCGCGCTCGCGCACATAGCCGGCCAGCGATTGCGCCAACGCTTCCGGGTTTGATGGCGCCACCAGGGCGCCGTGCCGGCCATCTTCCACCAGGTCGGGAATACCGCCTACCGCAGTCGCCACCACCGGCAAGCCGCTTGCCATCGCCTCCAGCAGTGTAACCGGCGTGCCCTCGGCGATCGAGGAAAGCGCGAACAGCGAGAAGCTGCGCATCACCGGCGCCACGTCGCTGCGCGGGCCGGCCAGCCACACGCTGTCCTGCAGCCCGGCGGCCTCGATGCGCGCCGCCAGCGCCGCGCGCAGCGGGCCGTCGCCGACCAGCACCAGACGGACATTCGCCAGGGGCAGCATGGGGCGCAGCAGGGCGAAGGCGTCGACCAGCGTGGCCTGGTCCTTCACGTCCTGCAGGCGGCCGACGCTGCCGATCACGAAGGCGTCCGGGTCGTCCTGCCACGGTTCGATGCGCGCATCGCTCGCGGCGGCCGGGCGGAAGCGCTCGGTGTCGACGCCGTTGTCGATGAGGGTCAGTCTGGCCGGGGCGATGCCGACCGTGTCCTGCAGCCAGTCGCGCAGGTCGCGCGAGACCGGCACGATGCGGTCGACGCACGGCGCCAGCAGGCGCCGCAGCAGGTTGTGCTTGCGGTTCAGGCCCTGCGGGTCGCCTGCATCGCGCCCGTGTTCCGCGTGCACCCGCACCGGCACGCCTGCGGCCAGCGCGGTGGCATTGTACTCGTAGCAGCCCAGGTTATAGGTGTGCAGCACGGCCGGGCGCAGGCGGCGCAGCAGGCGATACATGTCGAGGTGAGTGCGCGGCGCCGCGCCGGGCGGCTTGTGCAGCGCGAACAGCGCCACGTCCGGGCGGGCGATGCGGCGCGCGAATTCGCGGTCGTAGTCGGTCAGGCACACGATCGCATGCCGGTAACACCCTTCCGGCATGCGGTTGATGGTGTCGACCAGCAGCGTCTCGAGCCCGCCGATGTCGAGGCGGTAGATCAGGTGCACGACCAGCGGCGCCTGGCGTGCGCCGGTCGATGGAACGGTAACAGCGGTCATGCTCAACGATCCCGGGTTTCCAGCAGCGCGGCGTCGACCGCGCCGAAGTGCTGCGCCAGGAAGGCGCGCATGGTGGCGCGCGCCGCATCCGGGTTGTCGGTGTAGGGCGCCGCCAGCAGCACCAGGGCGCCATCGTCGCCACGGAACTGCAGCCGGCCCTGGGCCTGGCGCAGCTTGCCGGTCACGTTGCTGGTCAGGTAGTCGCCATTGACCCACATGGTCTGCCACACCAGCAGCTTGCCGCCGGTGCTCGACAGCGCGGTCTCGCGCAGCGGCAGGGTGCGCTCGCCGGCGGTTTCGCTGCGGGTGCTGCTGGTGACCGCATGGAAAGCGTCCTTCTCGCCGGTCAGGCGGTTCACGGAGCTGATCAGGGCTTTCTGCTTGTCCTGGTTGCGGTAGTACAGGATCTCGAAGCGCAGCGGACGATCGCTGCCCGGCATCTGCCAGGTGCGCGCCAGGCGTGCGTCCGGTTCCATGAACCGTACCTGCCAGTCAGGGAAGCCGGCAGTCTGTGCGAGCGCGATCTGCGGCGTCGCCAGGGCTACCGGGGCCGGATTGAAGTTGGCGCGGTCATTGAAATGCGAGAACGCCGGCCACAGCGCCAGCAGGGCAATCACGGCGGCGGCCATCGGCGCGATCCGGGCCGGGGCGTTGGCGCGTACTGGCGCATCGAGCGCCTGCGCGGCGGCCGGCAGCTGCGCATCGGCCGGCTGCTCGTCCTGGCGCCAGAAGCTGCCGATCCAGAACATGATGAACATGATCAGGCCGAAGAACAGCCAGCCGTACACCAGGTGGTCGACGCCGGTCGCATGTTCCATGCTGCTGAAGTGGCCGATCATCACGATCATGTAGGCACGCAGGCCGTTGGCCACGATCGGCACCACGATCGCCAGGCCGATGAACACGGCGCGGCGCAGGTTGGAGCGGTAGGTCAGGTAGGCGTACAGGCTGCCCAGCGTGATCGACGAAATCAGGTAGCGGATGCCGCTGCAGGCTTCCACCACCGACCAGGAACCGGTCGGCAGGTCGAAGCGGGTGCCGTTGCGCAGCACCGGGATGCCGGTAGCCTGCACCGCCCACACCGTGAAATCGGCGGTGATGTGGATCAGCGGGTCGACGAAGACTTCGCCGAACGGCACCGCGAACAGCAGGAACAGCAGCGGGAAGGTGAAGGCGCCGGCCAGGCGCGGTCCCAGCAGGGCCAGCGCGGCCAGCGGGATCATCGCAACGAAAGCGTACTGCATCACCACCTGCACGCCGCCCATGCGGCCGGCCAGCCACGCCGCGCCGAAGCCGGCCAGCAGCAGCAGCGCCGGCGCATACGGACGCGCCGGGATCTGGCCGAACTGTTCGCGGCGGCGCCAGATCAGCCACAGGCTGATCGGCAGGATCGCGTAGCCGTGGGCGAAGGTCTCCGAGCTGTTCCAGGTCGAGACCATCGAGGCGATGGTGTCCCAGTACAGCGCGAACGGCGCCAGCATGGCCAGGGCCAGCAGCGCGACGTCGCGGCGCGACAGGGGAATGGCGGCAGACTGCAGCACGCCGGGGGGAGGGGTCAGGAACATTCGAGGCGCTCCCCGATGCAGGCCAGGTTGCTCGGCCAGCTATAGTGATTTTCGACCCTGGCGCGTGCGGCCAGGCCCATGGTGTTGTCGCTGCGTTCGAGCAGGCTGCCCACCGCCTCGGCGAAACCGGCGCCGTCCTGCGCCAGCAGCAGCTCGCGGCCCGGTTCGGCGTGGATGCCTTCCAGCGCCTGTGGCGAGACCACGGTCGGCGTGGCCATCGCCATCGCTTCCAGCACCTTGTTCTGGATGCCGCGCGCGATGCGCAGCGGCGCCACCGCGGCCCGCGCGTGCGCGATGTACGGGCGCACGTCGGGCACGGTGCCGGTCACGTGGATGCCGTCCTGCTTGGCCAGTTCCTGCACGTCGGCTGAAGGGCGGGCGCCGACGATGTAGAACTGCAGCGCCGGATAGCGCTGGCGCAGGAGCGGCAGCGCTTCGGCGGCGAACCACTGCACCGCATCGACGTTGGGCCAGTAATCCATGGCGCCGGTGAAGGCGATCGCGATTTCTCCCGGCGCATACGGGCTGGCGTAGTCGGCGTGCGGCGTGAAGTAGTCGGTGTCGACGCCGTTGCTGAACCAGCCGATGCGCGCGTCGCTTTCCGGCGCCAGCTGGCGAAACAGCGCGGCCTCGGGTTCGGACACGAACAGCGAGGCGTCGTAGTCGCGCGCCACACGGCGCTCATAGTCGAGCAACTGGCGCGCCTCGTGGCGGTACAGCCAGCTCATGGGCCAGGTCTTCTTGTCGGCGTACTGGCGCCATTTGTCGGAGTCGACGTCGCAGAAGTCGATCACGCGGCGCGCCTCGGGGTACTTGTCGGCGTACTGCGCCATCGCCGACGAGAACACCAGCACGCGCTTGATCCCGTGCGCCGCCACGGTCTGGTCGACCCAGCGGCGCAGGCCCGCGTCATCGTAATAGTCGAGCGACAGCGAGCGGTTCTTCACCAGTGCGCCCAGGCTGCGCACGCGCCCGAGCAGCGGGTTCAGGGTCGCGAAATGGCTGCTGGCGCACATCGCCTCCACCTTCGGCACGTGCTGCCAGTCGTCGGCGTCGTCGACGAACGTGGCCAGGTGTACCCGGTAGTCGCGCGCCAGGTGCTTGAGCAGGTGGTAGGAGCGGATCTTGTCGCCCTTGTTGGGCGGGTAGGGGATCCGGTGGATCAGCAGCAGCAGGTCTTCCACGTCGTTACCCCAGGTTGCGCACGATGTAGGGGCCGAGGGCGTTCGCCACCGGCAGCGGCAGCTTCTTCCACATCTTGATGAACAGCTGGTACTTCGGGTTCAGCGGATTGTTGTCCGGCAGTGCGCTCGATGCATACAGCTTGTACTCGTACGGCAGCGGCGTGGCAGTGAAGCCCCAGTTCTTCTTGAAATCGTAGGCGCCGGTACCGAGCTTGCTGCGCCCGAAGTCGAACAGGCGGCAGCCGCGTGCTGCGGCGGCCTGCATCAGGTTCCAGTACATGAAGTCGTTGCCGGCCACTTCGCGCGCGAGATCCGTGCCACCGCCATAGTAGGGCACCACTTCGTCGCGCCAGTAGAACGACAGTACCGAGCCGACCAGGCGGTTGTCTTCGGTCAGGATGGTGCGTACTTCGCATTCGGCGCCGAAGGTCTTCTGCAGCAGGGCGAAGTATTTTTTGGGGAACACCGGGGTGCCCAGGCGCAGCACGCTCTTCGCGTAGGCATCGAACATGCGGTCGACATTGTCCTCGACCACGCCCTTCAGGCCCAGCTTGATCCCCTTGCGCACCATCGCGCGCTGCTTGCGCGGGATGGCGTTCAGGTTCGTTTCGTCGTCGCCCGTGATCTCCTTGCGGAAGGTGACGTACAGTTCCTTGGTGTGCCACGCATCGTCGCCGGGATGGGCGCGCTGCATGCCGCGGTATTCAAGGTGGCCCACGCCGAGCTGCTTCGCCAGCTTGTCGGCAGCCTCGTCGAGCAGGGCGCGCGCGCCATCGTCGAGCGCGGCCACGCCGCCGTACACGCAGAACGGCATCGCGCCGAGCGAGTGGCCGAACAGGCGGCTCTTGATCTCGGCCAGCGGCAGCACGCCCTGGATCTGGCCGTCCTGCTGCACGTAATAGAACCAGGTCTTGATGCCGAACGACTGTTCGATCACCTTCTGCCAGCCGGACAGGTGGAAGAAGGTAGCGTCGGGGCAGGCACGCACGAATGCGTCCCAGCGCGCCGCGTCGTTCGGCTGCATCAGGTGCAGGGTTTGCGGGCCGGCGGCCTGCACCGGGGCGGCGCGCTTTGCCTGCGCCGCTTCGATGATCGAGTTCATGGCTTGTCCAGGAAAATGCGGTCCATGCGGTCCCACTTGAAGTCGCGCGCCAGCAGTTCCAGGCGCTTCTCCATGCGGTCGATGTTGATGTAGTGGCGGAAGCGCGCCTTGGCGCCCAGGCCCTCGGGGCGCGGCTGGCCAGGGTCGACTTCCCATGGGTGGAAGTAGAACAGGGCCGGTTCGCCGTCTTCGCGGTTGACCTTTTCCATCATCCAGCGCGACAGCGCGTACGGCAGCAGGCGGAAGTAGCCGCCGCCGCCGGCCGGCAGGTTGCGCCCGGCCATCTTGACCGTGGTGATCGGTACTTCCAGCAGGCCGTCCGGGCCGTTCGGATAGAAGGCGAAGCGCGGCGCGTCCGGCATGCCGTAGTGGTCGTGGGCGATCGGGTAGATGCTCGAGCTGTACTTGTAGCCGGCTTCGTGCAGGGCGTCCAGCGCCCACAGGTTGGCGTGGCCGATCGAGAAGCTCGGGGCGCGGTAGCCGACGACGGCCTGGCCGCCAAGGTCTTCCAGCAGCGCCTTGGATGAGCGGATATCGTTGTCGAATTCGGCGCGGCTCTGGTCCGAGGCGCGCAGGTGGCCGTAGCCGTGGCTGGCCAGTTCGTGGCCGGCGGCGACGATGCGGCGCACCATGGCCGGATAGCGTTCGGCGATCCAGCCCAGCGTGAAGAAGGTCGCGCGCACGTCGTGGCGTTCGTACAGCGCCAGGATGCGTTCCATATTGGCTTCGACGCGGCACTCGCGGGTCGGCCAGCTGGCGCGGTCGATATAGGGGGCAAACGCCGAGACCTGGAAGTAGTCCTCGACGTCGCAGGTCATGGCATTGCGGATGCGCTCACCCGGTGCTGGACGCGGGCGGGCGGCAGGGACAGTCATTTTCATTCCGGCGGCTCCTTGATTAATCCTGGTTGTCCAGGTGGCGCGGTGCCTGGCCAGGTGGGGTGGCGGCGATCTTCTTGAGCAGCGACAGGACCGACACGATCGATTTCTCGAGCCGCATCATGCGCTCGTCGAGCTGCTCGACGCTGCTGCCGCTGCGCGCTTCGCCCGTGTGCAGATCGTGCGACTGGCGCAGGCTGCGGTCGATGTGCACATCCGGCACCTCGAGGGCGTCGGGCGCCTGGAATTCTTCCGAGATGTCACGCACGACCTCGTCGATGTGGGCGCCGGTAAACGCGTGCAGTTCTTCCAGGTAGCCCATCAGCAGCACGCGGTCCATCAGCGTGTTGGTCTTGCGCGGAATGCCGCCGCTGTAGGCGAAGATGGCGGCGTGGGCGGCGTCGTCGAACGACGGATCACCCTTCCAGCCAACCGTGGCCAGGCGGTGCTCGATGTAGGCGCGGGTTTCCTGGGCATCCATCGGCCCCAGGTGGTAGCTGGCGATCACGCGCTGGCGCAGCTGCTGCATGGTCGGGCTGTGCAGGGTGGCGCGAAACTCCGGTTGGCCCAGCAGGAAGGTCTGCAGGAGCGAGCCGGTGTCGGTCTGGAAGTTCGACAGCATGCGCAGTTCTTCCACGGTGCGCGCGTTCAGGTTCTGGGCTTCATCGATCAGGAGCAGGGCGCGCTTGCCCTGGCGGTCCACGCTGCGCAGGAACTGTTCCAGGCGGTTGAGCAGTTCGGCCTTGCTGGCGCCTTCGTACGGCAGGCCGAAGCTCGACACCACCATGCGCAGCGTGTCTTCCGGATCGAGGCTGGTGTTGACGATGTGGGCGGCCACGATCTGGTCATGCGGCAGGCGGTTGACCAGGTTGCGCACCAGCGTGGTCTTGCCGGCGCCGACTTCGCCCGTGATGACGATGAAGCCCTCGCCCTGCGACAGGCCATAGTCGAGGTAGGCCATGGCGCGCTTGTGGCCTTTGGAGCCGAAGAAGAAGTTCGGGTCGGGGCGCAGCTGGAACGGTTTGGCCGACAGGCCGTAGAAGGATTCGTACATCGTGCTGGACTTTCCGCTTAATACGACATGTTCAGGTTGGCAATCAGCGCATTCTCGGTATAGTCACGGCGGCCGGCGAAGTCGGTGCTGCCGGTGCGGCGGCGTGCTTCGAGGCTGGTGGTGACGTGTTGCCCGAGGTCGCGGCTCACGCGGACATAAAATTCGCGGCGACGCGATTCGATGCCCGACGTCAGCGACTCACTGAAATAATAATCGGCGCCGGTATTCAGGTTGGCATTGGCGTTGAGCCGATAGACCAGATTCAGGTTACCGCCGTGCTGGCGGACGTTGTCGTTCAGGGACGACAGCGAGCTGCCGAGCAATGGATTGTCGCTTTGCTGGTCCGACACCGCGATGCGCTCGCTCCGGTAGGCGCTGATCAGCGCGGTGCCGCGCGCGTAGCGGTAGGCGAACGAGCCGCGCAGCTCCTTCTGGCGCGCATAGCGGTTGCTCAGGTAATTGATGTTGTTGGCCAGGCTGGCCGGCAGCCCGTTGGCCAGCATGTACGCTGCCACCGCGCGTTCGCGCGCCAGCTTGTCGGTGATCGAGGTATTGAACAGGCGGTCGAGCATGGACGCAGTGTCGATCGCGGCCGGCAGCAGGTATTGCGAACGGGAGGACGTGATCGAATCGCCATATTGCAGATCCCAGGCCGTACGGCGACTGCGCAGCGTTGCCGCCAGTGAACCGGTCTGGCCATACAGGTGGCGTCCTATCGACGCCTGCACGCTGGTGCGCAGGCTCGGGGTCCAGACCCCGCCAACCGTCCAGTTGCGGCCTTTGTTATCGGGGCCGGGCCCTTCGAAATCGTATCTATCGTAGCCGGCCGTTGCAGTGGCGGCCCAGACGCGCGAGAACTGATAGCGCAGCGAACCGTTGACCATTTCGGACGACGAGCTGCCGACCAGGCGGTTGTCGAGGTCCTGGCGCACGTAGTTCAGACCCCAGCCGAGCGAGCGCAGGGTGGTACCGCTGGCAAGGTTGAACAGGAAGGTGTCACCACTGCTGTCGCCGAAAGCATTGCGCATCCCGCTGTCGACCGAGTCGCGGGTATAGCGTAGCTGCATGGTGGCGTCGCGACCGAGGCGGTGCACCAGGTAGGGGCTGATGCTCCAGGCTTTGACGTCGGTGGTGTTCTCACCCGAGTACGGATTGTCTTCGCCAGGGCCGAAGGCCGTCACGCTGCGCCGGCTGCGGTTGGCTGAGGCATCTACGTACAGCATCTGGTCGACCAGGGTACCTTGCAGGTTGGCACTGTATCGACGCTGGCTGTCGACCGGCTGCACCATCTCGTCGCGTTTGGTATACAAATACTGGTCCCAGGCGGCGACCGCACGCACGGTGAGGCGCTGGCTGCTGCCGCTGACTGCCAGTGTCGGGCGCAATTCGGTCACGAATTGCGCCACGGCCAGATCGTCGTTGCGCAGTTGCGAATTGTCGGTCCAGGTTTCGGTCACGCCGATCGACGGCGTGACGGTCCATTGTGCGTGGCTGGCCGGGGCCGCCATCAGCAGTGCGGCAGCCAGCGGCAGCATGCGTGGCAAAGCGGCGGGCACGGCCCGCGTGCGACGGCGTTCAGCCGTAGTGATAATCATACGTTTCTTCGATGCCGGGAATATCCCTGGTCTTGTTATAGATGAGATTGACGTTGTCGAAGCCTTCCAGGCGCTGCAGCGCTTCCTGGACCGCGTGCTGGGTCGTGGTCTGCGCTTCGACCACGACCACGATCTGGCCCATATGGCTGGCCAGTTCGCGAGATTCGCTGGTCAGCAGCAGTGGCGGCGAATCGAAAATAATGACGCGGTCTGGATAGCGGTTGGCCAGTTCGTTGACCATCGCGGCCATGGTCGAACTTGCCAGCAGCTCGGTGGCGCGTGGCGAACTGGTGCCAGCTGGCAGGATCGAGAGCGTGTCCACGTTGGTGCGCAGCAGCACGTCCTGCAGATCGAGCTTGTCGTCGAGCAGAATGTCCATCAGGCCGCGCTGCTGTGGCAGGCCGAGCGTACGCATCACCGACGGGCGTGCCACATCGGCGTCCACCAGCAGCACGGTGTGATCCAGTTCCATGGCGATACTCATCGCCAGGTTGATCGAGCAATACGTCTTGCCTTCGCCCGGCAGCGAGCTGGTCACCATGATCAGGTTGGCCGGATTCGCTTTCGGGTCGCGTGGGGCAAACGCGCGCTTGAGCAGCGGCCGCTTGATGACGCGGAATTCTTCCAGCAGGCTGGTGCGCCCGCCGGCGGCGGTCACCATGCCGGTTTCGCGCATGCGCGCGAGGTCGAGTTCGACCTTGCGGGTCGAATGACGCACCGGTGCGGCGGGCTGCGCTTCGATGCTGGCCGCAGCCACCGGCTCAATGAAGACAGGTTCTTCTTTTACGGGAACGACCATTGGAAGTTCGGCAGTGGCTTGGTCGCGATCCACGAGTACAGGGGCGGCAGCCTGACGCTCCCGGTCGATGCGGCTGGCCGCTTTTTCGATAATGCTCACATTTGCTCCTTGACTACGGACTTACAGATTGCGAACGAAAATGGCGGTAACGCCAGCGCCGTAGGCAAAGAACAGCAGGATCACCGATGCGGCCAGCGCGATCAGGCGACGTTTGCGCAGCACGGTCTGCTCGGCGGTCCAGCTCATACTGACTGATCCGAGGATCGGCAAACCGGTTGTCTCACGCAGTGCTGCCTGGCTGAGATAGGTCGGACGCAGTTGGCTCAGCAGGAAGGCACCGGCCATGCCGGCCAGAAGGGCGCCCAGGAAGGACAGCGAGAACAGCATCAGGCGGTTCGGGCCCACGGGCAGCGCCGGCACGGTCGGTGGATCGATCACGCGGAAGGTCAACATGTCGGTTGCTGACGACAGGTCACCCGAAAGGCGCGCCGATTCGCGTTTCTGCACCAGTTGCTGGTAGTTGTCACGGTTGATTTCGTAATCGCGGTTGAGCTGGACCAACTGGGCTTCGATTTCCGGCACCTGCACACTCTGTCCGCGCAATGCAGCGGCGCGCGAGCTGAATTCGGCCACCCGCGCTTGCAGCGAGGCGACGCGCGCTTCTGCGTCGGACAGCGCCACGTTCAGCTGCTGCAGCATCGGGCTGTAGCTGGCGCCTGGATCGGAGCTGGGCTTGACGTTCTTTGCTTCTTCGGCTTTACGAGCCAGCAACTGGTCGAGCAGGCGGCGATTGGAGACAATGTCCGGATGCTGTTCGGTGTACTGGGTGCGCAGCGAGTCGAGGTTCTTGTTGACGGCGGCGATACGTTCTTCCAGTACCGGGTCGACCATGGCGGGCAGGGTGCGCTCACCAGGGGCCGCACTGGTGTCACCGGAAATCTTGCGGCGGATCGCATTACGCGCCTGCTCGGCTTCGGCCAGTTCGAGACGCGCCTGATTCAATGCGTCGTTGGTGCCGATCAGGCGCGACGCGAAGTCGGCGCCCTGGTTCGGCAGCATGCCCATGTTGCGGATCTTGAATTCCTTGAGCTTGTTTTCGGCCTGCGCGAGCCGCTCTTCATAGGTCCGGATCTGATCGTCGATGAACTGCACCGCATTGTCAGAATCCTGTTTCTTCCCGCTGAAGCTGCCTTCCACGAAAATCGTCAGGAACGCCTGGACCACGTCCTTGCCTTCCTTCGCTGTCGGCGCGGTGTAGCTGATCGTATAGATATCGTCGCGTTCAGTACCGGCGATCTTGATCCGCGACAGCACATAATCGACCAGTTTTTCCTGATCGCGACTGTTGCTCGCCTTGATATCGAGGTCGACCTCGCGAATGACGCGTTCGACATTTGGACGGCTGAGCAGGGTACGCCGCATGAAGCGTACCTGCTGCTCGAGGTTTGGCATGGTGGTCATGCCCGACAGCAACGGCTTGAGGATACTTTGGGTATCAACATAGACGCGCGCCGAGGCCTCATACTGGTTAGGCAACTGAAATACGACAATCCAGCTGGCCAGTGCGACCACCCAGGTGATCGCTACGGCATGCCAGCGGTATTTGCTGATTGCTTTCAGGAAATTTAAAATCAGGGCTGTGATCTCGGCCATCTTACACTTTCGCCATTCAAGGTCTGGCGAAGCCAGACAAAAGGTCAAACATCCTGCATGATCGCTTGCGGACTAAGCAATTGCAATTGCGGGTTAGAAAATTATCCAAATCCCTGTCCGGTCTGCAAACGGTTTGCAACACAAATGTACTCAGGCAACAAACGAATCGGCATCACTCTTCGATAACACCGCTACAAAGTTGCTCGAAAGGAAATTGATGCTATGCGTCAGAGTTGTATTTTACGAAACTTTTTAGACTAAGTGAAACTTTCTTTGATCACTCTATTGTGACAAGGTGTCAAGCAATTTATTGCCGTTAGTCAAACAATGTGATTGTAATGTTTAATATTGGAAAGGGCTTGCACGATTGGCATGCCCTGGTCAACGTGTAACCGATGAATGTGAAGTGCACATGAAACGACGACTGATTTTTCGCGCACTGGCTGGTGTTGCGCTTGCCGCAGCAGGGCTGGCTGTATTCCCGGCGGGTGCCGCCAGCCTGGTGGAGACGATTCCGACCGTCAAACGTTCGATCGTCGGAGTCGGCACGAGCCTGCAGACCCGCAGCCCGGCCATCGTGTTCTCGGGGACCGGTTTCGTCGTCGGCGATGGGCTCAGTGTGATCACCAACGCCCACGTGGTGCCGGAGATATTGAACGCCGAGCGCAAGGAAACCCTGGGCATCGTCGTCGGCAATGGCGAAGCCGTCAGCTTCCGGCCTGCGACGCTGGTCGGGCTCGATCGCGAACACGACCTGGCCCACCTGCGCCTGAGCGGTGCGCCGCTGCCGGCACTGACGCTGGCCGACGACGACACGGCACGCGAAGGGCAGGACCTCGCTTTCACTGGTTTCCCGCTCGGCATGGTACTGGGCCTGCATCCGGCCACGCACCGCGCGCTGCTGGCGGCCATCGTGCCGATCGTGCGGCCTTCGCTGAATGCGCGCGGCCTCGATCCGCGCGCCATCGCCCAGTTGCAGCGCAATCCGTCCACGGTGTATCAGCTCGATGGAACGGCTTATCCTGGCAACAGCGGCAGTCCGGTCTATGACCCGGCGACGGGCACGGTGCTGGCGGTGATTAATATGGTGTATGTCAAAGGATTGAAGGAATCCGCCATCAGCAACCCCAGCGGGATCACGTATGCGATTCCCGTGCGCCATGTGCGGACCTTGCTGCAGCGTCCCTGAAGTGCTGGCGCCGCCTGTGGCACAGATGAACTATTTCAGTTGTGCACGGCATTTCCAGAAAGACTCTGATATACAATAGCGCTCGTTTGATGGTGAAATAACAATTTTTTGTTTGCAAGTCGACGGCGGATGCCGACGGCGCGAAGGAGAGCCACGTGCGTAAGATGACATCCCTGAAATCCCTGGTTGCAGCCGCTGCTGCTGGTTGCCTGTTGCTGCTGGGTGGTTGCGCCACGCCGACACCTCCATCCGCGGCAGCGCTGACGCCGATCAATCCCGATTACCTGATCGGCCCGGGCGATGCGGTCAACATCATCGTCTGGCGCAATCCGGAAGTGTCGATGTCGGTGCCGGTACGTCCGGATGGCAAGATCACGACTCCGCTGGTCGAAGACCTGCCCGCAGCTGGCAAGACCTCGACCGCACTGGCGCGCGATATCGAGCAGGCGCTGGCCAAATTCATCCAGCAGCCGGTGGTAACGGTCGTCGTCACCAACTTCGTCGGCAATTATGCCGATCAGATCCGCGTGATCGGCCAGGCCGCGCGTCCGCAGGCGCTGCCATATCGCCGCGACATGTCGCTCATGGACGTCCTGATTGCTGTCGGCGGCGTGACCGAATTCGCAGCAGGAAACAAGGCCAGCATCGTGCGCACCGTCGAAGGCAAGCAGGAGAAGATCGTCGTGCGTCTGGATGACCTGATCAAGGACGGCGATATTTCGGCCAATCTGATGATGCGTCCTGGCGACGTGCTGGTGATCCCGGAAAGCTTCTTCTAAGCCCGTCCTGCTGGCATCCGAGGGATGCCAGCTGCACCAGACCGAAAAGCCGGCTTTGCCGGCTTTTTCTATTTCTTGCTAGATAACAATGTAAACTTTGAAGCAAGCCGAGCGGATGTGCCTTCTAGCAATGTTTTTAGTGCCGTAGGGAAAATTATTCATTGAATTCAGGCACTTAGGTACTGTCGGGAATTTTTACAGTGCGTTTGACGAGTATCGGGAAGCTTATGCTAAGTCACTGATTTGTAAAGAAAGCAATAAGCTGGCATGGCACTTGCTATTACCCTGAGCGTGAGTACCTGAACCGATTAACCTATAGAGGACGACGAACATGAACTTCCTGAAGAACCTGGGCTGCGCTGCAGCTGTCTCGCTGGCTATCGCTGGCACCGCTTCGGCAAACCCAGTCATGAACGATTGGGTGTTCAACCCGAATGGCGGCGGCTACGAAGCTGGTCAGCAAGTCAAGGAATACCTGGATGTGAATGGCAATGCTTTCATCCAGATCACGCCAACCACTGGCAACAATTTCAGCTTCCGCGAACACGCTGTGTTCCGCTCGACCCAGGCTGATGGCGTTGGCGAACTGTTCCCTATCTCCTACGCAGGCGGCAACATCACCGCAACCTTCGAAGCCTTTGGTACCGGTACCTTCGGCAGCGGTTTCGAATTCACTGGCGGCTCGATCAAGATGTACCAGAATCCGACCGGCGGCCAATACGGTTCGACCGCTGGCACCTTCGGTGCTGACCTCGGCAACCTGATCGCTACCTTCAATGTGCTGCCAGGTGGCGGCGGTCTGGTCGATGCATCGGGTAGCCCAATCGGCAACGGCAACGTCAGCGTGTTCGCCAAAGCCGACGCGGGCGGTCTGGCTCCTGGTTATTTCTTCAATAGCGAAGGTGAAGACCTGTCGACCAAATCGATCCTGTCGTTCGCATTCACCAATGCCAACCCAGTGTCGGACAGCGGTCTGACCCCTAACCTGGTCGGTGAAGTGGCTTGCCAATTCGCCGGTTTTGCTGGCCCAGGCTGCAATGGCGGCACCTACGCCAACACCCCTGGTTCGCACTTCTTCGTGTCGAACAACGGTCAGTTCAAACTGGCTGACGTCGCCGAAGTCCCAGAACCAGGCTCGCTGGCCCTGTTCGGTATCGCCATGCTGGGCGCCGGCTTCGTCAGCCGCAAGCGCGCCAAGAAAGCCTGAGCTTTCAAGGCCCAGTAAAAAAGAGCGGGCTTGCCCGCTCTTTTTTCGTCTACAGGTATTGAAGTAAGAACAGCAGGTGGACGGCCATGCCGTCCGCGCGTTCAATTAGCGAATGCGTCGTCGCGATGCATGCCTTGACTGGACGCGTGGACGGCGCAGCCGTCCACCCTACGATCATCTGACGCTGGTATTCAGCGCTGAATCCAGCGTTTGAATTCAGCGTTTGAGCAGCTCGTCCATCCCGCGCCGCACCGAACGCGACTGTGGCGCCGGGCCATACCCCAGCCGTCCCATGTACACCGGATGCAGCGCATCGGTGAACACCAGCTCGGCAGCCTGGCGCTCGAGCTTCCTGGCGACATCCCGCAGGCTGGTCTTGGCCGTGAACTTCATATTGTTCTCGCGCACGTACTTGGAAAAGATCAATGGCGTCATCTCGGGCTGCATGTACAGGCCGAGGTTGGTCATGGTCAGCCAGAAGCGCTGCAGCGCGCGTCCCGCGGCGACATAGTCGTCGATGCTCTTCGGCTCGGTCTGCGCCTTGAGCACGAAGTGGGCGGCGCAGGCCATGCCCGGCAGCAGGTCCATCTGCAGGCGCGGCGCCCAGGTACCCATCACCGTGTTGACGGTCGCCATGCGGCGCCAGCTTCCCATCGCCCATTTCATCAGCAGCAACGTGCCTGGATCGACGCCCAGCGCCCCGGCCGGCACCCGGTCAGGGCTTTCCTTCACGCCCCAGTGAATGATGTCGCGGTGGGTGGTGAATGCTTCGGGCATGGTCAGGCGCAGTCCGGCGTTCTGATACATCAAACGCGCCGCCTTCCATTTGGGGCCGGCGCCTTCGATCCAGCTCAGCCGGTAGCCCGGGCCGACCGCCGCTTCCAGGATGCGCTTGTGCTCGCTCGAGAGCGGCTGGGTGCGCATCGGGCGGCGCTGGACGGTGCGCACCTTGATCGCGGGGATCAAGGGATCGGGGGTCAAGCCCGGCGCCGGTACCAGGCGTACGTCGAACACCAGGTGCAGCGGCGTCAGGTCGTCGCAATCGGGTTCTGGCTGCGTCAGCGGGCGCCGGGTGATGTCGGCGCGCAGGCCGAGGCCGGTCGCGGCGATGGCGACCGTTTCGAGCAGGGTGCCGATCGCGATCTGGCTCGGGTGGCCGTCGCGGTCGTAGACGCAGTGGTCGCGCGTGTCGTAGGCGTGCACCACCAGGTGCTCGGGCGCGGCGATCTCGAAGCGCCAGGTCTGCATATTGTCGCCGCTCGGGGCCCAGCGGCCGAGTTCGGCAACCTGGTAGGCCGGGCTGGTCGTGTCGATGGGGGTACTCATGCGCTCGCTCCCGCTTTCTGCAAATCCTTGGCCAGCTGGCGTTTACCGATCGAGATCATCAGGCGGTGCAGCGGATGGCGGTTGCCGCCCGGGCGCCAGGTGCGCACCAGCTTGTTGCGGTAGGCATCGAACTGGATGCCGTACGGCGCGGCCCACACCTTGCCGCGCCCGAGCAGGATCTTGAGCGCTTCGGTTCCCATCACGCCGGCGCACAGCTGGCAGGCCATGATGGTCGACGGGCCGCGCTTTTCGACGAAATTCACGGCTTCCGGCACCACCAGGTAGGGCCGGTGCAGGCCAGCCGGCGCCAGGCCGACCACGAAGTGCACGGCCTTGTCGGCGTCGGTCTTCAAGCCGTCCCAGCGGAAGTATTTCTCGAACGTCATCTGGCCCGGCAGGAAGTTCAGCAGGGCCGCGCCCATGCCCAGCGGCGCCACCGTGGTGGCGGGGATGCCGAGGCTGGCGCAGCGCGCGAAGGTGTGCTGGCGCGCATCGAAGGCGAAGAAGTCGAGGGCGTCGACGTACAGGTCGACATCCTTCAAAAACGCGTCCAGGTTGCCCTGGTCGACCCCTTGTGGAAAGACGTCGATCTCGATCTCGGGATTGATGTCGCGCGCCATGCGCGCCATCACCTCGACCTTGGGCTGGTCCAGGGTCGACATGCTGGCGCCGACCTGGCGGTTGAAATTGGCGACGTCGAAGGTATCGAAGTCGGCGATGCGGAACTTGCTGACACCCAGGCGCGCCAGCGTCAGCAGGTGCACGCCGCCGACCCCGCCGCCGCCGGCGATCGCGACGCGCTTGTTGCGCAGGATAGCTTGTTCGGCGGGCGTGACCCAGCCGATATTGCGCGCGAACGCCTGTTCGTAGCGGAATGGTTTCGTCATAGAAGGTGCGGAGAAAAAGACCGCGCGGCGCCGCAGCGCCGCGTCATGCCGTGTGGTGGTCGTCGATGCGGCGCAGGCGGTTGATGATACCTGCCTCCTCGCGTGGCGAGAAGAAATACGGATAGAACGAGCGCTCGTTGGGATTCTCGGCGAAGGTGCCGCCGAATTGCTTGATCTGTTCGGTCACATAGTCCAGGCTGATGCGCAGCAGGTAGGCCGGGGCGTTCACGCGCTGGTTGGTCTTCATGTCGCCCACGCGCTCGAAGCCCAGCATGTGCTGGTAGAAACGGCGATGACGCGGATTGACCTCGATCACGATATCGGTGCAATCGTGGATGTCGCGCGCGTAGATCACGGCCAGGTGGAACAGGTTGGCCAGCGAGGCCTTCGAGCGTACCGAGGGATCGAACGCCAGCTTGGTGAATTCGCACATCCGGGCGCCGCGTGCACGCAGTTCGTCCAGCTCTTCCTTGAAGATCTGGTCGGCCATCAGGCCGATCCCGGAATCGAGGCCGATCGTCAGCGTGCCGACCACGTCGCCCTTGTCGGTCGCGGTCAGGGTGATGCGGTTCGGATCGTCCGTCTGCACATGCGTGCCGGCATAGCCGCGCCACGCGTACATTTTGTTCACCAGCATGCTGGCCGAACTGCGCCCGTTGGGCGTATCGGTTAGCCGGATCCCGTACGAATCTTGGTTCACGATAACATCCTCAGTATCGAAGTCCGCCATCTTATCTCGACCCTCATCAATGGCAGCGTTCGATAGAGCGTCGGTCGCAGCGGCGCCTTGAGGGCCCGTTTCCTTGAGTTTCGTTTGATTCGTCATCGCGGGACTTCCTCGATTCCGTCACCCGCCTGCGCGGGTGCCTGCAGGATGGCCAGGCCGCACTTGTCCAGCAAATTCCTGTGCGCTAGCCGTTAATTTTTTAATACCAGAATGGTAAAACCTTAAAGGGTTTTAAGCAATGTACGCGCGGCATCTGTATGCGCGAAAGGTTTATTTTGCGCCAGTACTGTTTCAAGCTCTTTACGCGCGCCGGCCTTGTTCCCGGTCTTGCTCAGGCCCACTGCGTAGTGATAGCGAATTTCCAGGGCGTTCGGCGCCAGGCCTGCCGCTTTCTGCAGCAACGGCACGCCCTTGGCGGCGTCGCCTCCTTCCACCAGCATCCACCCGTAGGTGTCGAGCACCGCTGGATTCTCGCCAGCCAGCTTATAGGCCTGCTCGGCGGTCGGCAGGGCGCGCGCGTCCTTTTGCTGTCCGTAGGCCCAGGCCAGGTTGTTCAGCGCCGGCACATTGCCTGGCGCGCGCTTGAGGATGTCTTCCAGTGCGGTGATTGCTTGCGGATACTGGTTGGCCGACAGGTGCAATTCGGCCTGGTACAGAAGAGCGGCGTTATCGGTGGGATTTTGCTTGAGCCACTTGGTCAGGCGCTGCTGGGCTTCCGCCGTCTTTCCCTGGCTGCGCAGGATGCCGACGCTGCGCATCAGCACCATCGAGGTCGGCTGCATCGCAAAGCTCTTGTCATAGGCGATCAACGCATCCGCCTGCTTGTTCAACGACATGTTGACGTCGCCTTCCAGTGTGAAGCCGACTGGCATGCCTGGCAGGTCTTTTTGCACTTGGCGCGCCATTTGCAGCGCTTCTTGTGTCTGGCCACGGCGCAGCGCCACGTCGATCTGGGCGCTGCGTACTGGCAGCAGATCAGGTTGCAGCGCCGCGCCGCGGCGCAGCGCCTCGGCGGCCGCGTTGTCGTTCTTGAGCTGCAAATGGGCCTGCGCCAGGCGCAATTGGGCGAGGCCGGATTTCGGCAGGATATTGACCAGCTTGCTATATGTCTCGAGCGCGCCGGCGCCATCGTTGGAGGCCAGCTGGGCCTGGCCCAGCAGGTCGATCAGGTCGGCGTTGGTCGGGTTCTGGGCCTGGTAATTGCGGGCCAGCTTGAGCGCCTTGGCTGGCTGCTTGGTATTCAGGTAATGGCCGCCCAGCTTGAGCACGGCGGCGATGGCATCGGGATTCTCGGTCTGCGCCTGTTCCAGCAGGCGGGTCGCTTCTTCCGGCTTGTTTTCCAGCATGGCCAGTTCGGCCAGGCCGCCTAGCGCGCCGAAGTTCTTCTTGTCGGTGGCCAGCACCGCGTCGAAGCGTTTTTTGGCGGCGGCCATGTTCTTGTCGGCCAGGTCCATGCGCACCAGCGCGGTCACGGCCGGGAAGAAGGTCGGCTGCAGCGCCACGGCTTTTTCCCACGAGGCGCGGGCGGCAGCGCGGTCGCCCTTGGCCAGGTGCACGGCGGCCATCAGGTTATGGGTCTGTGGATTGTCCGGCTGCAGTTTCTCGAGACGATTAGCGCTCGCCAGCGCGCTGTCGAACTGCTTCAGTTCGACCTGCGCCTGCACCAGCGCGATCAGCGCAGGGGCCGACTTCGGATCGAGTTCGGTCGCGCGCTGGAGTTCGGCGATCGCGTTGTCGTTCTGGCCCTGGCTCAGGCGCGCCATGCCGAGCGACGTGCGCACCACGGCCACGTTCGGGGCCAGCGTCGCCGCCTTCTGCAGATAGCCCTCGGCCTTGCCGAAGTCACGCGCTTGCATGTACGACTGGCCGGCCAGCGCCAGCAGTTGCGGGTCGTTGGCGTTCTTTTCCAGGCTCGGCGCCAGCACGTCGACCGCTTCGCGCGGCTGCGAATTCTTGAGCAGGGTCTGGGCCAGCAGCTTGCGCGCATACACGCTGTCGCCATTGCTCTGCAGGTATTTGCGCAGATGCTGTTCGGCCTGCTGCACCGAGCCCAGGTTGAGTTCGACCGCGCCGGCCAGCAAGATGCTTGGCATGTGTTCCGGCGCCACTTTCAGCACCTTCATCAGCGAATCGCGCGCCGCCGTATGGTTACCCTGCGAGAAGTCGAGCAGGGCTTGCGCGTACACCGTCTGCAGCGCACCTGGCGACTGCTTGCGGGCCGCCTCGATATTCGCCTTGGCCGCGTCGAACTTGCCCTGGTTGATATTGATGTAGGCCTGCTCGACGTGGGCGGTGATATCGTTCGGGCGCAGTTCGGCCACCTTGGCGTAGGCGGCCAGGGCCGCGTCGTTCTGGCCCCCGGCGCGCAGCATGGCGGCGCGGAAGGTCCAGACGTCCGGGTTCTTCGGATCCTTGTCGATCGCTTCGAGCGTGTAGCGCTCGGCGTCGCCGTTGTTGCCGGCGATGAGGGAATGGCGCGCCATGCCGATCAGGGCCATGCCATTGGTGGGCTGCAGGGCCAGCGCCTGTTCATAGGTCTGCTTGGCTTCGTCGGACTGCCCGGTGGCGAGCAGGGCGTTGCCGCGCAGCGCCAGCAGCGGCGCCGATTTCGCGACTTTTTCCGGGGTCAGTTCTTCCAGCGATTCCTTGTGCTTGCCCTGCGCCTGCTGGGCCTGCGCCAGCAGCGGCAGCACCTGCTCCGGATTACCACCCAGGCTGGCGGCGCGGCGCAATTCCTTGTCGGCCGACAGCACGTCGCCGGTTTCCAGGTACAGCGTACCCAGTTGCAGGCGCGCGTTGGCGTCTTCCGGGCTCTTCGCGACGGCGTTCTTGAGCTGGATCAGCGCGGATTTCAGGTCGCCCTTCGCCTGGTACTCCTTGGCCTCGGCCAGCAGGGACGGTGTCGACTGGTCCTTGCTGCACCCGGCCAGGGTGGAGATTGCCAGGACGCCCGCAATCAGGGCAGCGGTGAGCGGGGAGATGGAGACGTGGCGCGACATGAATTCCTCAGTTGGTCTGGCTCGCCCGGGACAGGAGGACGAGTTTCCTCGACAACAATAATACCTTAAGGAATTGATGAAATCTCACACAATTCGCTGCAACGTTGCAAATGGGGTGAGTTCGCGGGAAAAGTGGTTTCCCCTTGGAAATTAAGGGTCTGCGCGGCAAACCTCATGTGTTTACTCGCTATCCGTGCGGCGTGCGTACCGATGGCATCACTTGCGCAAGCGCTGCAACAGGGCGTCGACATCGTCGCCCAGCGGCAGGCCGTGACGGCGCAGCAGCTGCACATGCAGCACCAGGTTTTCCAGCACCAGCTTGGCCGACACCGCGAGCAGCGTCATGAGGCGGTCTTCCTGGCTGAAGTTTTCCATGGCCGCCGCCATCTCGCACAGGTGGTTCGCGACCAGTGTGCGCAGCTCTTCTTCGGCGAAGGGCAGGTCGGCGAAGTCGATCGGGTCTTCCTGCTCGACTTCGCGCATCAGGGCGGCGAGTTGCTCCGGCTGGATCGGCATGCTGCCCCTCCGCAGTGGAAAGCTACATATTACGCCGGTACTGTCCGCCCACCTCGAACAGCGCCGTCGTGATCTGCCCCAGCGAACACACCCGCACCGCGTCCATCAGCCGCGCGAACACGTTGTCGTTGTCGATCGCCGCCTGGCGCAGCGCCGCCAGCGCAGCCGGCGCTTCACTCGCATGGCGTGCGTGGAAGTCTTCCAGCCGGCGCAACTGCGACTGTTTCTCGTCGTCGGTCGAGCGGGCCAGTTCGATCGTCGCCGGCGCTCCGGCGCCCTTCGGATTGCGGAAGGTGTTGACGCCGATGATCGGCAGGCTGCCGTCGTGCTTGCGGTGCTCGTACAGCATCGACTCTTCCTGGATCTTGCCGCGCTGGTAGCCGGTTTCCATCGCGCCCAGCACGCCGCCGCGTTCGGCGATGCGCTCGAACTCCTGCAGCACCTGTTCTTCCACCAGGTCGGTCAGTTCGTCCATGATGAACGACCCCTGGTTCGGATTCTCGTTCCTGGCCAGGCCCCACTCGCGGTTGATGATCAGCTGGATGGCCAGTGCGCGCCGCACCGATTCGTCGGTCGGCGTGGTGATCGCTTCGTCGTAGGCATTGGTGTGCAGCGAGTTGCAGTTGTCGTAGATCGCGATCAATGCCTGCAGCGTGGTGCGGATGTCGTTGAAGTCGATCTCCTGCGCGTGCAGCGAGCGGCCCGAGGTCTGGATGTGGTACTTCAGCTTTTGCGAGCGGTCGTTGGCGCCATACTTGTCGCGCATCGACACCGCCCAGATGCGGCGCGCCACGCGCCCCAGCACCGTGTATTCCGGGTCCATCCCGTTCGAGAAGAAGAACGACAGGTTCGGCGCGAAGTCATCGATGTCCATGCCGCGCGCCAGGTAGGCTTCCACGAACGTGAAGCCGTTCGACAGCGTAAACGCCAGCTGCGAGATCGGGTTCGCGCCCGCTTCGGCGATGTGGTATCCCGAGATCGACACCGAATAAAAATTGCGCACGGCGTGCTGTACGAAGTATTCCTGGATGTCGCCCATCACCTTCAGCGAAAACTCGGTCGAGAAGATGCAGGTGTTCTGGCCCTGGTCTTCCTTCAGGATGTCGGCCTGCACGGTGCCGCGCACCGCGGTGAGCACCCAGGCGCGGATCTGCGCTGCTTCTTCCGGCGTCGGCTGGCGGCCCTTGTCGTGCGCGAATTTGTCGACCTGCTGGTCGATCGCGGTATTCATGAACATCGCCAGGATGGTCGGGGCCGGGCCGTTGATCGTCATCGAGACCGAGGTGCTCGGGCTGCACAGATCGAAGCCGTCGTACAGCACCTTCATGTCGTCCAGCGTCGCGATCGACACGCCCGAGTTGCCGACCTTGCCGTAGATGTCCGGGCGCAGCGCCGGATCGGCGCCATACAGCGTCACCGAATCGAACGCGGTCGACAACCGCTTGGCGTCCATCCCGGTCGACACCAGCTTGAAGCGCTTGTTGGTGCGGAAGGCGTCGCCTTCGCCAGCGAACATGCGGGTGGGGTCTTCGCCTTCGCGCTTGAAGGGGAATACACCGGCGGTGTAGGGGAAGGCGCCCGGCACGTTTTCCAGCATCAGGAAGCGCAGCACTTCGCCATGGTCCTCGAAGCGCGGCAGCGCCACCTTGCGGATCGGGTTGCCCGACAGGGTGGTGTGCACCAGTGTCGTACGGATTTCCTTGTCGCGGATTTTCACGACATGGTCGTCCCCCGCGTAGGTGGCCTGCAGCTGCGGCCAGGAGGCTACCAGCGCCTTCGCCTCGCCATCGAGCGCGTTGTCGCGTTCCTGGATCAGGTCATCGAGGTCGCCGGTCTTGCCGGCGGCCGCCAGCATGCGTTTCGCTTCAGACAGCTGCTGGCGCTCGCGCGCCAGGCGCACCTGCTTGCCGACGTTGCGGTGGTAGGCGCGCACGGTGTCCGCAATCTCGGCAAGGTAGCGGCTGCGGGCCGGGGGCACGATCACATGCTTGCCGCTCGAGTACTTCTGGACCGGCGCCTGCAGGCTGCCGGCGTCGATCGCCAGGCCCAGTTGCGCCAGTTTCGGCAGCAGGCCGTGGTACAGGGCCGTGACGCCGTCGTCGTTGAAGCGCGAGGCCTGGGTGCCGTACACCGGCATCTCGGCTGGATCAAGGGACCACAGCTCGCGGTTGCGCTGGTACTGCTTGGCCACGTCGCGCAGCGCATCCTGGGCGCCCTTGCGGTCGAACTTGTTGATGGCGATGAAGTCGGCGAAATCGAGCATGTCGATTTTCTCCAGCTGCGAGGCGGCGCCGAATTCCGGTGTCATCACGTACATCGACGTGTCCACGTGCGGCACGATGGCGGCGTCGCCCTGGCCGATGCCGGACGTCTCGACGATCACCAGGTCGAAGCCGGCCACCTTGCAGGCCGCGATCACGTCGGGCAGCGCCTGCGAGATCTCGGAACCGGCTTCGCGCGTGGCCAGCGAGCGCATGAACACGCGGGTCTGCCCGTTCCAGGGATTGATCGCATTCATGCGGATGCGGTCGCCCAGCAGGGCGCCGCCCGACTTGCGGCGCGACGGGTCGATCGAGATCACCGCGATGTGCAGGCGGTCGCCCTGGTCGAGGCGGATGCGGCGGATCAGTTCATCGGTGAGCGACGATTTGCCGGCGCCGCCGGTGCCGGTGATGCCGAGCGTCGGCACGCGCAGCGTGTCGGCCGCCTTGAGGATCTGGCAGCGCAGCGCGGGGTCAAGCTTGCCGCTCTCGAGCGCCGTGATCAGCTGGGCCAGCGGGCGGTGGCGCCCGGCGACGTCGCCTTCCTGCAGCGGCGCCAGCGAAGTGGGCGCGTAGGGCGACAGATCGATGTCGCAGGTGTCGAGCATCGAGCGGATCATGCCGACCAGGCCCATGCGCTGGCCGTCTTCCGGGCTGAAGATACGCGTCACGCCATAGGCGTGCAGGTCGTCGATTTCGGCCGGGACGATCACGCCGCCGCCGCCGCCGAACACCTTGATGTGCTCTCCGCCGCGTTCGCGCAGCAGGTCGATCATGTACTTGAAGTATTCGACGTGGCCGCCCTGGTAGCTCGAGATGGCGATGCCCTGGGCATCCTCGGCCAGCGCCGCCGTCACCACTTCGTCGACCGAGCGGTTGTGGCCCAGGTGGATCACCTCGGCGCCGTTCGACTGCAGGATGCGGCGCATGATGTTGATCGAGGCGTCGTGGCCGTCGAACAGCGAGGCGGCGGTAACAAAACGCACCTTGTTGGCCAGCTTCGGCTGGTCGGGCAGGTCGAGCTTGGCGGCGGGGGTGATGTCGTTCATGAGGGAATCCCTGGAAACGGAGGCGGACACGATACTCGGACAGTATATGACGTTAACGTTAACGTCAAGCTGGCGGACGGGCTGGCGGGGTGTGACATCGGCGATCACGCCCTGACACTCTTTGTATCCATAAGGCAACAACCGCTGTGTAGGATGCAAGCGCCTCGTTATACTTGACGCATGAATCGCAGGCGACTTCGGGGTAGCGCAAGATGTTGAAAAAAGTGGATTCGTCGCAGTTGAAGGTCGGGATGTTCATCCACGACCTCGATTGCGGCTGGATGGAGCATCCGTTCGTGCGCAGCCAGTTCCTGCTCGCCAGCGACGACGAGATCCAGAAGATCACGGCGGCGCGCATCCGCGGCGTGGTGATCGACTGCAGCCGCGGGCTCGACATCGATGCCCCGACCGTGGCCCAGGCCGCGGCGGTCACCGAGGCCGAGGTGACGGCGCTCGACGCCAGACCGGCGGGCCAGGCGCGCGTGGCGCTGGGCGAGGAACTGCAGCGCGCCGCCAATGTGCGGCGCCAGGCGGCGGGGCTGGTGCGCACCGTGATGCAGGACGCGCGCCTGGGCAAGGCGGTCGAATTCGACAAGGTCGGCCCGGTGGTGCAGAACGTGACCGAATCGATCCTGCGCAATTCCGGGGCGCTGCTGGGCCTCCTGCAGATCAAGAACAAGGACGACTACACCTTCCTGCATTCGGTCAGCGTGTGCGCGCTGCTGGTGGCCTTCTGCCGCTCGCGCGGCATGCCCGAGGATGTGATCTACCAGGCCGGCATCGGCGGCCTGCTGCACGATACCGGCAAGGCGCTGGTGCCGGATGCGATCCTCAACAAGCCGGGGCGCCTGACCGACGAGGAGTTCGACATCGTCAAGCGCCACCCGCGCGACGGCCACGACATCCTGCTGCAGACACCCGAGATCGGCGCCATCCCGCTCGACATCACGCTGCACCACCATGAGCGGCGCGATGGCAGCGGCTATCCCGAACGCCAGGCCGAGCACCAGATCAGCGAGCTGGCGCAGATGGCGGCGATCGTGGATGTCTACGATGCGATCACGTCCGACCGCTCGTATCACAAGGGCATGCCGGCAGCCGAAGCGCTGCGCAAGATCTACGAGTGGAGCAAGTTCCACTTCAATCCGGCGCTGGCCCAGGAATTCATGCGCTGCGTCGGCATCTACCCGGTTGGCACCCTGGTGCTGCTGGAATCAGGGCGCCTGGGCGTGGTGGTCGAGCCGCATGAATCGAGCCTGCTCACGCCCAAGGTCAACGTGTTCTTCCACACCAGGCAGCAGGCCTATATCCGTCCGGAGACGGTCGACCTGTCGAAGGGCGTGGGCTTTGGTGGCGGCGACCGCATCGTGCGCCACGAGTCGGCCGAGAAGTGGAAGGTCGAGCCGCTGCGTTTCATGCAGCTGGCCTAGAAAGCTGTCCCGGCAGGCTGGCGTCGCTGCCGCCGGGCCTCAGAAAAACTCAGCGGTATCGTTGACGGCCACGGTCTGCAGCTGGCCGCCGGCGACCAGCTCTTCGTAGTGGCACACGCGGTTGCGGCCATGCGCCTTGGCGTAGTACAGGGCCTGGTCGGCGTGGCCGAGCGTGACCACCGGCGAATCGGCGGCGCTGACGCTGGTGAAGCCGATGCTCACCGTGACCCGGCCCACCTGCGGGAACTGGTGCGACTCGACATCCTGGCGGAAGCGGTCGATGATGCGCCGCGCGTTGTCCAGCGTGGTCGAACGCAGCAGCACCACGAACTCCTCGCCGCCGAAGCGGAACACCCGGTCCTGCGAGCGGAACGACGATTGCAACAGATTGGCGATCAGGATCAGCACTTCGTCGCCGTACAGGTGGCCGAAGCGGTCGTTGACGCTCTTGAAATGGTCGACGTCGACGACCGCCAGCCATTGCCGCTCGTCGGCGCCATGCTGGCGGCGCTCGGGCCGGCCGGGCGCGACCTGCTCGGATTCGGCCGCATGCAGCATGCGCGCCAGCTGGTCGTCGAAGGTCTTGCGGTTGAGCAGGCCGGTGAGCGAGTCACGCTCGCTGTAGTCGAGCAGGTTCTGGAAGTTGCGGTAGACGCTGACGATCCCGGTGACCATGTACAGCGCTTCCGGCGTAAACGGGCTGTCGTGGGCGATCTCGAGACAGGTGTCGGCCTTGTCGCCGAACCAGATGGGCAGCCACAGGCGGCGCAGGCCGTCCGCGCCTTCGCCCACGGCGCGCGCGTCGTGGTTGTGCAGGCAGGCTGCAAGTTCGGGATAGTCGGTGATCGGTTCGCCCGGACCGCTGTCCCGGGCTTCGTCGAGGCAGGCCACGCCGCCATCGAAGACACAGGCGCGCGAGCGCACGAACTTTTGCTGGCCAACGGTGACGATGCTCAGCACGCGGGTCTGGGCGGCGCCCGACAGCTCCTGGACCGCTGACACCACGGAAATGTCGAGCATGGTGTGATCGCGGTGGCCGGTCATGTCCACCATGTGTCTCAGCAGAGAATCCATGTCGTTATCAGGAACAACAGCAAGAACTACAGAAACTACGTTGAAGGGGCACCGTACGACGGGCACTGTGCGGCGATATGGGCAATGCCGCATACGCAGCGGTCAAGCAAAACAGGATAAAGCCTTTCTGTACTAGCAGCAACTATTCTTAACGATCTTTATGGTTGTTTGCCATTCGTACTTACTTCACCTGTGGAAAGCACGTTCCTGGAAAGAAATTTTTAATTTCCATATGGAAAAGTTGTGCGCACTCAAATTGCCGTATGGCACTAATCGGTACAGTGGTCTCACTGGCAAACGCAACACAGCAGTAGCGACGGGGCCCAGTCGCAGCCAGTTTTCTCAACCACTATATAGGAGTTTGTCATGAGCACGATTACCTCGGCCATCCAAGCCTTCATCGCTGACGAGAACGGTGTGACTGCCATCGAGTATGGCCTGATCGCTGCACTCATCGGCGTGGTGATGGCCAGTGTCGCTGGCGAAGTCGGCCAGAAAATCAAGGCGGCGTTCGAGTACATCAGCACCCAGCTCGACGTCGAGACTCCGTAATCAGGCTTGGCCCCCCGCGGCTGCAACTGGCCCCGGGGGGCTTTTTCCATGATGGAGCGCGCCATGCCCGTCACACCCTATCTCGATACCCTGCTGCTGCTGATGGTGGCCGCCGCGGCGATCAATGACCTGGCCAGCCGGCGCATCCCGAACCGCCTGCTGCTGGCCGGCATGCTGGGCGCCCTGGTGCTGCATCTGCTGTCGCCGCGACCGCTCGATGCGCTGCTGGCCGCGCTGGGCGGCGCCGTGGTCGGCCTGCTGATCTTTCTTCCTTTTTACCTGGTCCGCGGCATGGCTGCCGGGGACGTCAAAATGATGGCCGCGGTCGGCGCCTTCACCGGTCCGGTCGAGGCGATCCACATCGCGATCCTGGCCTGGTGCGCCGGCGGCGTGATGGCGCTCGCGATCATCGTCTGCAAGGGCCGGGTGCGCCTGGCGCTGGCCAATCTGTGGGCGATCCTGCGCGCGGTGCTGCTGCGCCTGCCGATGGCGGCCGGCGCCGGCGCCGGTGACGGCAGGATCAGCGCCGGGTCGATGCCGTATGGCCTGGCAATCGCGACCGGCACCCTGATGGTGTTGCTGGGCCGCTGACAGCACGGCGCCATCGCCGTTCGCAGCCGTTTCTGCTGCCTGAGTCCGCCCTTTGTCAGGGCGCAAGGGTCGCGCATGGGCGCTCGTTAGAATCAAATCAAGGTTTCCGAAAACATTTTATGTGCAGGAGGCAGCATGATCGGAGCGTTATCGGCGTCCGCGCCGGGCGCCGCACACGACGCGCCCTGCGCGGACGCGGCAGGTGCAGCAAGGGCAGCGGCGGCCGATGGCGACATCGCCGCCGTGCTGCCACGCCAGCCGCGCACCGTGCGCGACACCGGGCTCGATCCGCGCCTGGTGACCGGGCTGGTGCTCAAGTCGATGCATGCCGGCGGCAAGACGCCGCTGTCGATGCTGACCGGGCGCCTGCGCCTGTCGGTGAGTGTGGTGCGCGAAGTGCTGCAGGGCCTGGCCGGCATCCAGCAGGCCGAGGTGGCCTACGCCGGCGAAACCGAGCTCGATGTGCATTACCAGTTGACCGCCTTCGGCCAGCGCGCCGCCGCCGAGCACCTGGCTGAATCGCGCTATGCCGGGCCGGCCCCGGTACCGCTGGCGGCCTGGCGCGCGCTGGTGGCGCATCAGTCGGAGCGGGGTGACGCGGCGCTGCGCATCAACCGCGCCGAACTCGAGGCGGTGCTCGATGGCGATGGCCTGGAACCGGCCGTGCGTGAACTGATCGGCGCGGCCCTGCACTCGGGCCGTCCGGTGCTGCTGTATGGCCCGTCCGGCAGCGGCAAGACCACCCTGGCGCGCAAGTTCGCACGCCTGCGCCAGGATCCGGTCGCGGTGCCGTACGCAGTGCTGGTCAACCACCAGATCGTCCAGTTGCACGACCCGGCGCTGCATCCGGCGCCGCTGCGCATGCGCGCGCCTGAAGAACGGCGCAGTGTCGATGCGCGCTGGGCCTTGAGCCAGCGTCCGCTGGTCCACCTGGGCGCCGAACTCACCCGCGACATGCTCGAGCTGCGCATCGACGTGGCCGGCGGCGTGCTGCGTGCGCCGCCGCACCTGCAGGCGAACAACGGCCTGCTGGTGCTGGATGACCTGGGACGCCAGCGCGTGCCGGGCGGCGAATTGCTGCACCGCTGGCTGGCGGCACTGGAATCGGGCCAGGACCATGTCGCCGTGCCGCATGGCCCCACCCATGCGCTGCCATTCGACGCCAGCCTGGTGCTGGCCACCAGCCTGGCGCCGGAGTCGGTGCTCGACGACGCCTGCCTGCGCCGCATCGGCTACCGGATTCCGGTCGGGCCGCTGTCCGAGGCCAACTACCGCGCGCAGCTGCGGCGCCAGGCGCGCCTGCGCCGCATCGAGGTCGACGAGCCGGCGCTCGACTACCTGGTGGACGAACTGCATCGCCGCACGCGGCGTCCGATGCTGGCGGCCTGGCCCCCTGAGCTCCTGGGCCGGATCGCCGATTTTGCAGGCTTCGCCGGGCGCGCGCCGCGCTGCGACGTCGACAGCCTGACCCAGGCCTGGAGCAGCCTGTTCGGCGCGGCCGCGCTGCCGCTGGCGCTGCCGGTCCCGCAGGGAGATGCGCGATGAAGAACAAACGGGCTGTCATCATGATGGCGCTGGCCGTGGTGCTCGGGCTGGCGGCGGTGACGCTGGCGGCGAGCTGGCTGCTGCATGCGCCGGCCGCCACCGGTGGACGCATTGCCGTCGCCGGGCGCGACATCGATATCGGGCAGCGCCTCACGCCCGAGATGATCAAACTGGCCGACTGGCCGGCCGACAGCGTGCCGAAGGGCGCCTTCACCGATCCGCAGCTACTGAGTGGGCGGGTATTGCGCACCAGCGTGCTGACCGGCGAACCGGTCAGCGAAGCGCGGCTGGCGCCGGCCGGCACACTGGGCGGCCTGTCGGCCCTGATCACCGAAGGCAAGCGCGCGATCACGGTGCGCGTCAACGACGTGATCGGCGTGGCCGGCTTCGCCCTGCCGGGCAACTACGTCGACATCATCGTCAGTACCGAAACCGATCCGAACGCCGGCCAGGTGCGCGCCCAGAGCATCTCGAAGATCGTGCTGGAACGGATCCTGGTGCTGGCGGTGGCCCAGGAAGTCAGCCGCGACGAAACCCGGCCCAAGGTGGTCAATGCGGTCACGCTCGAAGTGACGCCGGAACAGGCCGAGCAACTGGACCTGGCGCGCAGCGTCGGCACACTGTCGCTGGCGCTGCGCAACCAGGTCGATCCGGCGGTGGCGGCGACCGGCGGCGCGACCAAGCACAACCTGCTGCCCGCGCCCCCGGCCGCGCCCGCGCAACCGGTGGTGAAGCCGCCGCGCCCACGCCTGCAGCCGGTGAAGGCCCCGGCCCCGGCCCCGGCCCCGCGGCGCGACTGCATCAGCGTCATCAATGGCCTGCACGCCTCGCAGGAATGCCTGTGATGCCCACTTCCGGACCGATCATGAGACCAACCTTCACCCACACGATGCGCTGCTGCCTGGCGATCGGGCTGGCCGGCATGGCCAGCCTGGCGATGGCGGCGCAAGCGCCGGCGGCGCCGAAACCGGTTCGCAAGCCGGCCGTCCAACCCACTGAAGCACCCGCGCCAGCGTTCCAGTCGTGCTCGGGCCAGGCCGCGCGGCCGGCGACGATGGCTCTCCAGATGGGCAAGTCGACCATGCTGCGCCTGCCAGAGGCAGTGCGCCGGCGCAGCGTCGGCAACCCGGCCGTGGTGCAGGCCATGCTGGTCGCGCCCGACACCCTGTACGTTGCCGGCGTCGACATCGGCAGCACCAACATGATCGTCCAGGGCCGCAGCGGCGGTTGCAGCGTGATCGACATCACGGTGGCGATGGACCCGGCCGGCCTGCAGGCGATCCTGGCCACCACGATGCCGGACGAAGCGGACATCCGGGTGCTGGCTGCGGCCGACTCGCTGATCCTGACGGGGACCGTCAGCGACGCCGTCGCCGTGACACGCGCGCTGGAGCTGGCCGGCGCCTACGTGCGCCGTCCGGTGCGGCAGTTGCCTGCGGCCGACGGCGACAACGAGACCGACGGCGTGATCGTGGTCGGCAGTGGCCGCAACGGCGGCGCCAGCGTGACGCTCGGCGCCGGCGGGGCCTCCAGCCGGGTGGTCAACCTGCTGTCGGTCAGCGCGCCGCAGCAGGTGCAGCTCGAAGTAAAGGTGGCCGAGGTGGCGCGCACGCTGCTCGAGCGCCTGGAAACCGGCACCCGCTTCAGCTTCGGCTCGGGCAGCTGGACCACCACGCTGGCCACCGACTTCCTGAGCGGGATGACGCGTGGCGGGCTGTCGGGCCTGAAGACCAACGGCAACCGCTTCGGCATCGAGGCCGACAAGCAGGACGGCCTGGTACGCATCCTGGCCGAACCGAACGTGCTCGCGATCAGCGGCCAGGAGGGCACCTTCCTGGCCGGCGGCAAGTTCTATATCCCTGTCGCCCAGGACAACAACAAGGTCTCGCTGGAAGAGAAGGAGTTCGGCGTCGGCCTGCGCTTCACCCCCACCGTGCTGGCCGGCGGGCGCATCAACCTCAAGGTTGCGCCGGAAGTGTCCGAGCTGTCGCGCGAAGGGATCGGCATCAGCGCCGCCGGTGTCAACGGCGTGGCCATCATGCCGCTGGTGACCACGCGCCGCGCCAGCACCACGGTGCAGCTGTACGACGGCCAGAGCTTCGCAATCGGTGGTCTGGTGCGCAATAACCTGATCGCCAACCTGAAAGGCTTGCCGGGCCTGGGCGAAATACCGGTGCTCGGTGCGCTGTTTCGCAGCACCGACTACCAGGAAGACCGCACCGAACTGGTGTTCCTGATCACGGCGCGCCTGGTCAAGCCGCTTCCGCAAGGGCGCCACCAACTGCCAACCGACGGCATTGTGCCGCCTTCGCGCGCCGGCGTGATGCTGGGCGGACGGCTGGAAGGCTCGCCGCCGGCGGCGGCAGCGCCGTCCAGCCCCGCTGCCATGGTGCCGGGCGAGACCGCCGGTGGTTTCGAACTGAAATAGGGGAGTGCCATGAAAACCCGATTCACCACCCTGATGGCGCTGGCCCTGCTGGCCTGCGCCCTGCAAGGCTGCGTGTCGACCACGCCGGACTGGGACAGCCGCTTCGGCGACGCCAGCCGCGCCAACCTGGCGGCGCAGACCATCGATCCGGCGGCCACCGCCAACGCCAGTGCGGCCAGCGGCATCGATGGCCGCGCCGCGCGCGCCGCCTATGACAACTACCAGCGCTCGTTCGCCCAGCCGGAAACCGGCCAGCCGACAGCGCTGGTCCGCGACCGCTGAGCGCCACCTACCGAGGATTTCCATGAGAGCGCTCCTGATCAGCCGGGACAGCCACCTGTACGCGGAACTCGCCTCGCAGGGCGCCGCGCGGATGCCGCCCCTGCACCTGGCGGCCACCCGCGCCAGCCTGCGCGAGGCGCTCGACCGGCCCGAACCCGACGCGCCGCAACTGGTCGTGGTCGACGCCAGCGAGCTCGAACCGGTCGAAGCCGGCCTGCTCGAGCGCCTGGGCCGCCAGTATCCGGCCTCGCAGCTGATGCTGCTGACTTCCCAGCACCAGCCGGACCTCTTGATCACCGCGATGCGCGCCGGCGTGCGCGAGGTACTCAAGCTGCCCCTCGACCACCGCGCCTTCCACGAGTCGATGGACCGGATCGCCCACGCGGCCGGCATCGTCACCCTGCGCGAAGGGAAGGTGCTGGCCTTCATCGCCTGCAAGGGCGGCAGCGGCGCCACCTTCATCTCGGCCAACTTCGGCTACGCACTGGCGACCCTGGCCAACAAGAAGGTCCTGCTGATCGACCTGCATGGCCAGTTCGGTGACGCCGCCCTGTACGTGTCGGACCAGAAGCCGGCCATGACCATGTCCGACGTGTGCGCCCAGATCGCCCGCATCGACGGCCCCTTCCTCGAATCGTGCCTGGTGCATGTGACGCCCGGCTTCGGCGTGCTGGCCGCAGCCGACGATCCCGGCCACGCCAAGGAAGCCAAGCCGGAGCACATCGATACCATCCTGCGGGTGGCGCGCCAGTACTACGACTACGTGCTGCTCGATGTCGGGCGCCAGATCGACGCGGTGTCGCTGCGCGCGCTGGACGTCACCGACACCATCTATCCGGTGCTGCAGCTGGCGCTGCCCGACATCCGCGACGCGCGCCGCCTGCTGGACATCTTCCGCTCGCTCGGCTACGTGCTGGACAACATCCGCCTGATCGTCAACCGCTACGAAAAGGGCGGCAAGCTGCGCCTGCAGGACCTGCATGCGGCGCTCGGCTGCGAAGTCGTGCACACCTTCCCCAACGACTACGTCGCGGTGACCGATTCGGTCAACCAGGGCGTGCCGGTGCTGCAGCTGTCGCGCGCCAGCGCGGCCGCGCGCAGCCTGACCGACATGGTCGAACTGGTGACCACGCGCCGGATCCCCGAGGCCAAGGGCCTGCTGGATCGCCTGTTCGGGCGCCAGGAAACCGATCAATGACAGCGGGAGAGCGCCATGTCGCTACGTGAACGCCTGGCGCAGACCGGCCAGGGCCAGGAAGGGCTGGGCGGCGGCGAGCTGCCCGGCGCCGCTGCCCAGGCCTACCAGGATCTCAAGAAGCTGATGCACCAGATGATCCTCGACCGGATCGACCTGGAACGCCTCAAGCGCCTGACCGCCGAGCAGTTCAAGCACGAGCTGGCGCTGCTGGTCCAGCGCATCATCGAGGACGAACGCATCGTCCTGAACCAGCACGAGCGGCACCACCTGGTGCTCGACATCCAGCACGAGATGCTGGGCTTCGGCCCGCTCGAGCCGCTGCTTGCCGACCCGACCATTTCGGACATCCTGGTCAATACCGCCAGCAAGATCTACGTCGAGCGGCGCGGCAAGCTGGAGCTGACCGACGTCAGCTTCCACGACAACGCCCACCTGATGAAGATCATCGAGAAGATCGTCTCGCGGGTCGGGCGCCGGGTCGACGAATCGAGTCCGATGGTCGATGCGCGCCTGCCGGACGGCTCGCGCGTGAATGCGATCATCCCGCCGCTGGCGGTCGATGGCCCGCTGCTGTCGATCCGCCGTTTCGGCGGCAGCCCGCTGACGGTGCAGAACCTGCTCGACTATAAAAGCCTGACGCCGCCGATGATCAGGGTGCTCGAAGGCCTGGGACTGGCCAAGGTCAACATCCTGATCTCGGGCGGGACTGGTAGCGGCAAGACCACGCTATTGAATCTGATCTCGGGGTTCATCCCGCCGGCCGAACGGATCGTGACGATCGAGGATGCGGCCGAGCTGCAACTGCGCCAGCCGCACGTGGTGCGCCTGGAAACCCGGCCACCCAACATCGAAGACAAGGGCGAAGTGACCCAGCGCGCGCTGGTGCGCAATGCGCTGCGCATGCGCCCCGACCGCATCATCCTGGGCGAGGTGCGCGGCGCCGAGGCACTCGACATGCTGCAGGCGATGAACACCGGTCACGAAGGCTCGCTCGCCACGATTCACTCGAACACGCCGCGCGACGCGCTGTCACGGCTGGAGAACATGGTCAGCATGGCCGGCGTGAACCTGACCGCGCGCGCGATCCGTCAGCAGATCGTGTCGGCAGTGACGGTGGTGGTGCAGGTCTCGCGCCTGACCGACGGCACCCGCAAGGTGGTCAGCCTGCAGGAAATCACCGGGATGGAGGGCGACATCATCTCGATGCAGGAAATCTACCGTTTCGAGCAGCGCGGCGTCGACCCGGAAGGCAAGGTGCTGGGCCAGTTCAGCGCCACTGGCGTGCGTCCGCGCTTCGCCGACCGCATGCGCCTGTTCGGCGCGGTCGTGCCGGATGACGCTTTCGATCCCGACCGCGTATTCGACTAGAGGAGGCGCCATGGATGTGCTGTTCTACGGTTTCGTGGTGCTGCTGTTCGCCGCGGTGATCCTGGCGGTGGAGGGCATCTACCTGTGGTGGATGAGCACCCACGGCGCCGCCGCACGCCGCATCGCGCGGCGCCTGCAGGTGATGTCGGGTGGGATGCAGGGCCGCGCGGGAGAGCGCATCTCGATCCTCAAGCAGCGGCCCTACAGCCGCCACCCGCTGCTCGACCGGCTGCTGCACCGCGTGGCGCTGGCGCAGCGCGTCGACGCGCTGCTGGTGCAGTCCGGCCGCAGCTGGACGGTGGCGCAATTCATCGGCCTGTCGCTCGGTTGCATGGCGCTGGCGCTGGTGGCCGGCATCGCCTGGACCTGGCCGGCGCCGGCGCGCGTGCTGGCGGCGCTTGCCGGCCTCGGGGTGCCGTGGTGGGCGCTGCGCCGCCTGCGCCTGCGCCGCCTGGTGCGCATCGAACACCAGTTGCCAGAAGCCGCCGACTTCATCGCACGCGCGCTGCGCGCCGGGCACTCGTTCACCAACGTCCTGCAGATCGTCGGCAACGAGCTGCCCGAGCCGCTGGCCGGTGAATTTCGCGTCGCGCGCGAAGAGATCAACTACGGCGTGCCGATGAACGAGGCGCTGCACGGCATGGCCGCGCGCATCCCGCTGACCGACCTGCGCTACCTGGTGATCGCGGTGCTGATCCAGCGCGAATCGGGCGGCAACCTGGCCGAAATCCTCGGCAACATCAGCCGCATCATCCGCGCGCGCATCAAGCTGGTCGCCCATGTGCGCGTGCTGTCGGCCGAAGGGCGCATGTCGGCCTGGATCCTCGGCCTGCTGCCGTTTGGCGTGATGGGCATCATGCTGCTCACCAACCCGAACTACATCGGCATGCTGTGGCAGGATCCGTCCGGCCTGCGCCTGCTGTGGATCGGCCTGGGCATGATCGCGTTCGGCGTGCTGTGGCTGAACAAGATCATCCGCATTCGCGTGTGAGGCCGCCATGCAATCGTCCCAATCGCTGTTCCTGCTGATCGTGTTCCTGGTGGTGGCCGCGCTGGCCTGGCTCGGGGTGGCGCTGTTCGCGCCGCAGGCGCTGCGCGAACGCCTGCGGCGTTTCCTGGGCCCGCGCGAAGGCCGCCCGGACGCCGTGCGCTGGATCGAGCGCGTGGCCAGCATCGCCAAGCCGCTCACCCGGTTGTCGATTCCCGAGGAAGGCTGGGAAAAATCGACGCTGCGTACCCGCTTCATGAACGCCGGCTGGCGCAATCCGGCCGCGCCGACGCTGTACTTTGCTTCGAAGACCGCGCTGGCGCTGCTGTTGCCGGCCGTGATGGCGCCGGTCCTGCTGCTGTATGGCAGCGGGGCCGGCGGCGGCAAGATCCTGGCGTTCCTGCTGGCTGGCGCCTCGATCGGCTACTACCTGCCGAACGTGGTGCTGGCACGCCTGGTGGCGCGGCGCCGGCGCGAGATCTTCGAGACAGTTCCCGATGCGCTCGACCTGCTGACGGTGTGCGTCGAGGCGGGCCTGAGCCTGGAGCGGGCGCTGGTCAAGGTGGCCGCCGAAATCCATATCAAGAGCGTGGTGCTGGCGCACGAGCTGCAGCTGGTGCTGATGGAGATGCGCGCCGGCTTCACCAAGGAAAAGGCGCTGCGCAACTTCGCGCTGCGCTCGGGTGTCGACGACGTCGACACCCTGGTCGCGATGCTGATCCAGTCCGAGCGCTTCGGCACCAGCGTCGGCGACTCGCTGCGCGTGCATGCCGACAACCTGCGCCACAAGCGCCAGGTGATGGCCGAGGAATGCGCGGCCAAGATCGGCCTCAAGCTCTTGTTCCCGCTGATCTTCTGTATCTTCCCGACCCTGCTGATGGTGCTGCTGGGACCTGCCGCGATGCAGATATCGCGCACCCTCGGCGCGCTGCCCGGCGCGAACTGAATCCACTGGAGCCGACCATGCGACGCCTTCCCGCTGCAATTCCCATGGCGCTGCTGTGCGCCGGCCTGCTGTCCTGCGCGCCGCTCGGCGAACGCGCCGGGCGCGATGCGCTGCACGCCTACCAGGCCGCACGTGCCCACCACCTGGCCCGGCAACCGCAAGCAGCGCGCGCGGCTTACCTGCAGGCCTTGCAGGCCGACCCGCAGCATGTCAACGCGCGCAATGGCCTGGCCGCGCTGCACGCCGAACACGGCGAGCTGGCCCAGGCAATCGCGCTGTGGCGCGACCTGGTGGCACCGCTGGGGCGCGAACCCGGTCCGGGCGCGGCCTACCTGTTCGGCAACCTGGGCCACGTCCTGTACCTGAACGGCGACTTCGACGATGCCCGCATCGCCCTCGAACAGGCCTGCCTGCTCGATCCGCTGCAGGCGCGCTGCTGGCAGATGCTGGGCCAGACGCTGGCCGCTCTGGGGCATGAGGCGCGTTCGCAGGCCATGCTGAAACAGGCGGCAGCGTTGCGCGGCCACGATCTGCGCGCCGATTTTGCCGCGGCCACGGGTGGCGCCAGCGCGGTCGCCGCAATCGGCCAGGCACTCGAGGCGCCGGCGCCGCGGGCAGAACCAGAGTGGGACCAGGCCTGGGTGCACACCGGCGCCGACGGCATGATGGAATTGCGGCGCACATCGGCCAGCGCGCCGCCGTCGCCGTTGGCAGCGGGCCGGACGTCGACGCTGACTGCGCGCCTCGAAATCCGCAACGGCAACGGCGTGACCGGCATGGCGCGCGCCCTGTCGCGCCGGATCGACGAGCCGGGCGTGCAGGTGATGCGCCTGTCGAACGAACCCGGCTTCGCAGTGCGCCAGACCCGCATCGACTACACCGCGCCGCACCTGGACGTCGCGCGCCGGCTGGCAGGGCGTCTCGGCAACGCCCGGCTCAGAGAAGTCGAAGGTCTCGCCCTGGCCGACCTGCGCCTGGTGCTGGGCCGTGACCTGGCGCGCCACGGTACTGCGCTGCGCCTGGCGCCAGTCCAGGCGCCGACGCAGTTGCTGTCCCACCGCTAGCGCTGCTCGGACGATACACGTCTGGCAGCCCAGGCGCTACCTGTCCGCGCCGTCCCTGCGATACACCCGCACGTAATCGACCAGCATCCGCTGCGGCAGCACCGTGCCTGCATCCGGATAGCCCGGCCAGTAACCGCCCACGGCCAGGTTCAGGAGCACGAAGAAGGGGTGTTCGAACACCCACTCGCCCGGCACCAGGTCGGGCCGCGCGGTATGGTAGTGAACGTCGTCGCGATACCAGCGGATTTCATGTGGCTCCCACTCGACCGCATACACATGGAAGTCGTCCGCATAGCCGCCGCGTTCGAGCGCGGTCGCCTTGCTGAACGCCTTCTCGCCCGAATAGCCCGGCCCGTGCAGCGTGCCGTACACATTGCCCGGTTCCTTGCCGATGTATTCCATGATGTCGATCTCGCCGCTCTTCGGCCAGCCCACCTGGGCGATGTCCGCGCCCAGCATCCAGAACGCCGGCCAGATGCCTTGTCCCTGCGGCACCTTGATGCGGGCCTCGTAGCGGCCGTACCGCGTTTCCTTCAGGCCGGCGGTCTTGAGCCGCGCCGAGGTGTAGTCCTTGCCTTCGTAGCGCTCGCGGCGCGCCTCGATCACCAGATGGCCATCGAGCACGCGCACGTTCTCCGTCCGGTCGGTGTAGTACTGCATCTCGTTGTTGCCCCAGCCATGGCCGCCGGTCTCGGGCAGCCACTTGCTGCGGTCGAGGGCTGCGCCATCGAATTCGTCGCTCCAGGCCAGCGTCCAGCCGGGTGGGGGAACAGGCGCGGTCGCGCAGCCCGTACCGGCGAGGGTGACGCAGGCAGCGAGCAGGCAGGTTGCGATGTGGCGGATACGGTGCATGTGCGCTCCAGTTTGGAAACGTTACCAATATGTTATCCCGACTATAGCACCGTCGAAAAACGCCCGTCAACGCGTGAAACGACAGAAACGCAATCCCGATTTGCGAGCGCTCGTCCTGGGCAAGGCTGCGCCAGGCTGTTGCAAAACTACGTCAAGCCCTGTTACCTCCCGATCGAGATTCCGTTGACATTTCAATTTCCTAACCCTAATATTCAGACAACAAACGTGGAAACGTTTCCACGATAAAACGAGACAGCTTCGATTCCCTCACAGGCATTGCACGCCGTGACGCGGAGGACACATGAACCAGCGCGCAGCGCACCAGTTGGATTACTCAGCGAGGACGCCGGCCACCGCCGGCCGTCCCCGCTGTGTTGCGTGGCGCGGCGGCGTGGTGAACGCCCGGCCAATCCGGGACAGGTCGTTGGTTGGGTAGTGCAGGGACGCGCACGGGGGGAAGCGGGCTTCGACCCGCGCCGTAGCGCGTTCGGTTGGCGGAGACACCGTGGATGGGCGACGGTCATATTTATAAAAACGATTGGAGAAGACATGTACTACCCGAAGGCTACACAGACACTCATCAGCCTGGCCGTTGCCAGCGCCTGCGCCGCATTCATGCCGGCATTCGCGCAAGAAGGGGCATCCGCGCCGGCCGAGACGCCCACCAGCGCCCCGAACCAGGCGACCGACGCGGCCAGCAACCCGACCGGCTCGATCACCGGACCGGCCCAATCGGGCACCCAGACCGTGGTGGTGACCGGCCTGCGCGCCAGTCTCGAATCGTCGATGAACCTCAAGCGCAATGCGCAGGGTTTTGTTGACGGCATCGTCGCCGAAGACATCGGCAAATTCCCCGACACCAACCTGGCCGAATCGCTGCAGCGCATCTCGGGCGTGTCGATCGACCGCGAAATCGGCGAAGGCTCGAAGATCACGGTGCGCGGCGTGGGCCCCGACTTCAACCTGGTGCTGCTCAACGGCCGCCAGATGCCGGCCTCGAACCTGAACGACCGCAGTGGCCGCGCCTTCGACTTCGCGAATATCGCGTCGGAAGCGATCTCGCAGCTGCAGGTCTACAAATCGAGCCGCGCCGAGACCCCGACCGGTGGCATCGGCGCTACCATCAACGTGATCACCGCGCGTCCGCTGTCGCGTCCCGGCATGCAGGCCAGCGTTGGCATCAAGGGCGTGCACGACACTTCGGCCACCAACCTGCCGGACGGCCTGCAGCACGGCAGCAAGGTGACCCCGGAAGTCTCGGGCATCTACTCGAACACCTCGGCCGACGGCCGCTTTGGCATCGGCATCTCGGCCAGCTACCAGGAACGCAACCTGGGCTACAACCGCGCCTCGGTGGCCAATGGCTGGAAGGGTCCGTTCCGCGGCGACGAGGAAGCCTATGGCGCAATCCCGCTACCGGGCAAGCCCGGTGCGGAGCTGATCACCAATCGCCCGGGCCCGAACGACATCTATCAGGTGCCGCAGAACCTGAACTACAACATCAGCGGCGTGCAGCGCGAGCGCACCAATGGTCAGGTCGTGTTCCAGTTCGCGCCGACCAAGTCGCTGACCACGACGCTCGATTACACCTACTCCGAAAACAAGATCCACACTCGCCGCAACGACATGTCGGCGTGGTTCAACTTCGGTCCGTCGTCGAGTAGCTGGACCGACGGTCCGGTCGCGGGCCCGTTGTCCTACACCGAGTTGATCCCGGCCGGGAACAGTGACATCGCGATGGGCGCGTCCGACTTCGCCACCAAGAGCGAGAACAAGTCGCTCGGCTTCAATGCCGCCTGGCGCGTCAACAGCGATGTGCGTCTGGAACTCGACGCCCACAGCTCGTCGGCCGAATCGACCCCGAACAGCCCATGGGGTTCGAGCAATGTGATCGGTACCGCGAGCTTCAGCCGGGGCAATACCACGGTCGACTTCTCGCAGGACTTCCCGGTCCTGTCCATCGAAGGCGCCGATTATTTGCGCGCGCCACAGCAGGTGACCGGTTCGGTGTTCGAGAACGGCTACATGAAGACCGAAGTGGATCAGATCCAGACCCACGGCAGCTGGAAGGTGATGGACGCTTCCGAAGTCAAGTTCGGCCTCGGCGCCACCAAGGTCAAGTACCGCTCGGCGTTCTCGGTGCAGCAGCGCGACACCTGGGGCGGCGCGACCAGTCCGTCGGACTATCCGGCCAGCCTGTTCACCGTCGATAGCCTGAGCAAGTACTTCGACCAGGTCGATGGACACGACAACCCGGCCCTGTTCAACCGCTTCCACACCTTCAACTTTGGCCAGATCCGCGACATCGTGGCCCAGGCTTCGGGCCTGCCGCAGCTGTACCTGCCAAAGACGACCTACGACACCGACCGCCGCACCGAGGAAAAGTCGAAGAGCCTGTACCTGCAATTCAACACCGAGTGGGATACCCGCTTCCCGATCAACACCTCGCTGGGCGTGCGCTACGAGAAGACCGACATCAGCTCGACCGCGCTGGTTCCGACCCCGGTCGCGATCAGTTGGGTCTCGCAGAACGAACTGCCGGTGGTGTTCGGTGACGCAGGCTTCACGACCCTGAAGGGCAAATACAGCCACGTGCTGCCGACCTTCGACGCCGACATCGCCTTCCGTCCGGACCTGAAGGGCCGTTTCAGCTATGGCGAGACCATCGGTCGACCACGCTATGACCAGATCGCCGGCGGCCAGGTGCTCGACACCCTGGCGCGCGTCGAAGGCGGTACCGGTTCGCAGGGCAATCCGGCGCTGGAACCGGTCAAGTCGAAGAACTTCGACCTGGCCCTGGAGTGGTACTACGATCGCCAGAGCTTCTTCTCGATCAACCATTTCCGCAAGCAGCTCGAGAACTACGCGGGCCAGTCGCAGATCATCGCCCAGCCGTTCGGGGTGCGCACTCCGGTGGGCGGCGCCTACTGGAACGCAGCGCTGGCCAACGGCTGCGTCACCGCGGACACCACCTGCATCCGCAACTACATCTTCCGCAACTTCAACGGCCAGGATGGCGTCGTGGCAGGGCCGAACAATGCTTCGGGCGACGCCACCGGTACCATCACCGCGATCGCCACCGATCCGGTGGCGAACTTCCGCATCACCTCGTACTCGAACCAGAAAAAGGCGCGCCTGCGCGGCCTGGAATTCAATCTCCAGCACATGTTCGGTAACAGCGGCTTCGGCGTGCAGGCCAACTACACCTACGTCAACTCGGGCCTGAAGTACGACAACGCCAGCAAGGCCGAGCAGTTCGCGCTGGTCGGCCTGGGCGACTCGGCCAACCTGGTAGGTATTTTCGAGAACGACAAGTGGAACGTGCGTGCGGCCTACAACTGGCGCGACGAGTTCCTGTCCTCGACCAACGATGGCTCGGGCCCGAACCCGAACTATGTCGAAGCCTACGGCCAGCTGGACGTGAGCGTCGGCTACAACGTCAACAAGAACCTGAGCCTGTCGCTCGAAGGCATCAACCTGACCGACGAAGTGCTGCGCATCCACGGCCGCACCAAGCAGCAGGTGCTGTTCGTGACCCAGTCCGGCCCGCGCTACATGGTGGCCGCACGCTACAAGTTCTGATGTAAGCTGATGTGATCGCGTCGTGACGCGAACGGCGGGTCCGCTACCAGGCGGCCCGCCGTTGTCGCTTCAAGACCGCCATGACTACAACGACAATCACGAGACACCCATGCCCAACATCGCCCTCCTGAACAATATCGACCACAAGGACCTGCGCATCATCGGCGGCCATCGCCCCGGCCTGGGCAGCGAAGTCGCCTGGGTGCCGACCTTCGCCGACGAATTCCGCGCGCTGCAAGCGCATTATCCGATCGTCTTCCGGCGCGCCGACGATGGCGTGGGCTTCGAGCCGATCGCGCTGCTCGGCTTCGAGGCCGACCAGAACCTGTTTCTCGACAACGGCCGCTGGGACGCCGCGGTGGTGCCGCTGCTGCACGAACGCCAGCCTTTCTATATCGGCCGCGATGGCGACGAGCTGACCATCCAGGTCGACCTCGATCACCCGCGCGTCAGCCGCAGCGAGGGCGAGCCGGTGTTCAAGCCGCATGGCGGCAATACCGAGTACCTGGACCACATCGGCCGCATGCTGTCGTCCATCCACCATGGCGTGCAGCAGCACGGCGGTTTCATGGAAGCGCTGATGCGCCACGAGCTGCTGGAAGGGTTCGAGCTCGACGTGCAGTTCGATAATGGCGAGCAGCACCGCCTGGCCGGCTTCTACACCATCCACGAAGAGCGCCTCGCCGCCCTCGACGGCGCCGCGGTCGCGGCCCTGCACGCGGCAGGCTACCTCGGCCCGATCCATTATGCGCTGGCATCGATGTCGCAGTTCCGCGACCTGATCGACCGCAGGAATGCCCGCGATGCTGCCAGTCGCTAGCCGGATCCGCGAACACCACGGACTGCGGCCGGCCGATCTCGGTCCCGGAATCCTGGCCTCGACCGAGCCGCTGCTGCTGCGCGGTCTCGTGGCCGACTGGCCGCTGGTGGCGGCCGGGCGCACCTCACCGGATGCCGCGCTCGGCTACCTGCGCCGCTGGTGCGGCGACGCCACCGTCAATGCGATGCTCGGCCCACCCGGCATCGATGGCCGCTTCTTCTACAACGACGATATGAGCGGCATGAATTTCCAGTCCCAGCGGGCCAGGCTGGACGCCGTACTGGACGCGCTGGCGCAGCACCAGGCCACGGCCGCGCCGCCGGCAATCTATGTCGGCTCGACCACGATCGACGGCGCGCTGCCGGGGTTCCGGAACGAGAACGATATCGACCTCGGCCCGCGCGATCCGCTGGCCAGTATCTGGATCGGCAACCGCACGCGCATCGCGGCCCACTACGACCTGCCCGACAATCTCGCCTGCGTGGCGGTGGGGCGCCGCCGCTTCACGCTGTTCCCGCCCGGCCAGCAGCACAACCTGTATGTCGGCCCGCTCGACTTCACCCCGGCCGGTCAGCCGGTCAGCCTGGTCGACTTTGCAAAGCCCGACATCGCGCGTTTTCCGCGCTTCGCCGACGCGTTGCAGCATGCGCAGATGGCCGAACTGGCGCCGGGCGACGCGCTGTTCATCCCGAGCATGTGGTGGCACCACGTCGAGGCGCTCGACAGCGTCAACGTGCTGGTCAACTACTGGTGGCGCCAGTCGCCGGACTGGATGGACACGCCCAACAATGCGTTTATGCACGCGCTGATGACGGTGCGCGATCTGCCGCCCGCCCAGCGCGCGGCCTGGGCCGAGCTGTTTCGCCACTATGTGTTCGAGGCGAACGGGGAAACGGCGGCGCACATCCCGCCGTCGGCGCGGCGCATCCTCGATCCGCTCGACGACAATGCTGCGCGTGCGATCCGCGCCCAACTGCTCAAGCGCCTGAATCGCTAGCGCCTGAATTGCTGATGCCTGAATTACTGGCGCTTGAATCACTGATGCCTGAATCACTGGCCCGTCAATCGCTGGCGCCAGCAACGCAGTTCCCGCGCCCCATAAACGTCATCCCCGCGCAGGCGGGGATGACGTGCAAACAGTAGCGGATGACGGAAGCGCTTTACTGCTCCGCCACTTTTTCCTTGTGCAGGTTGGCGTACTTGACGCCGTAGAACAGCACGAACAGGTAGCACGCCGCCGGCACCAGGAACGACGGCTGCAGGCCGATATTGTCGGCCAGCGCGCCCTGCGCGAACGGCACCACCGCGCCGCCCACGATCGCCATGCACAGGATGCCCGAGCCCTGGCCGGTGAACTTGCCCAGGCCGTGCAGCGCCATGCTGAAGATGGTCGGGAACATGATCGAGTTGCACAGGCCGACGGCCACGATCGCCCACATCGCCAGGCTGCCGTCGGTGAAGATGGCGGTCAGGACCAGCGCGATCGAACCCAGCGCCGTCACCGCCAGCGACTTGCCGGGGCTGACATAGCGCATCACGGCAAACCCGATGAAGCGTCCGATCAGGGCGCCGCCCCAGTACATGCTGACGTAGCGCGCCGCATCGGCATGCGACAGCCCGGCGATGTGCGGCTCGCCGATGAAGTTGATCAGGAAGCTGCCGATGCTCACCTCGGCGCCGACATACAGGAAGATACCCAGCGCGCCCAGCACCAGGTGGCGGTGGGCCATGGCGCCGCCCTTGCCGTCGAGCGCCGCCGTGCTGTCCTCGAAGGCGATCTTCGGCAGGCGCGCCAGCGCGAACAGCACCGCCAGCAGCACCAGTGCAGCCGCCAGGCCAAGGTAAGGACCCTGCACGGCCGCAGCCTCCATCGCCTTGTGCACCGCCTGCTCGGCCGGCGACAACAGCGCCAGCTGGTCGGCGCCCAGCACCACGGTCGACAGGATCAGGAAGCCGCCCAGCGCCGGCGCCACGGTGGTGCCGAGCGAATTGAAGGCCTGGGTCAGGGTCAGCCGGCTGGCCGCGGTGCGCGCCGGCCCGAGCACGGTGACATAGGGATTGGCCGCCACCTGCAGGATGGTGATCCCGCTGGCCAGCACGAACAGCGAGAGCAGGAACATGCCGTAGCCGCCCTGCGAAGCCGGGTAGAACAGGGCGCAGCCGGCGGCCGCGATCAGCAGGCCGGCGACGGCGCCGTGCTGGTAGCCCAGGCGCCGGATCAGGGCGCCGGCGGGCAGCGACACGATGAAGTAGGCGCCGAAGAAGCAGAACTGCACCAGCATCGCCTGCATGTAGGTGAGGGTATAGATCGACTTCAGGTGCGGGATCAGCACGTCGTTGAGCGACGTGATGAGGCCCCACATGAAGAACAGGATGGTGACGATGACCAGCGCGCCGGTATGCGAAGAGGATTCGCTCCCGGCGGCGGCCGTGTTCTGGATGGGACTGGAATTGTGCATGGTGTCTCCGTGGTCGTGCAGCGTAGCGGCGTAGCGGCGCAATGCGACAGCATAGCCGATACGCCGCGCCTTTATTTCAGTTCGTCGCAGCGCACCGCGTCGGCATCCTTCGCCGCGCCACCGGCGATCTCGATGTTGGCGAAAGCCGCCACGAAATCGGCATTGCTGGTGACGCTGAACGGCGTATCGACCGTGGCCAGATCCAGTCCCCTGGCCTCGAAGCAGGCCAGCGGGACGGACACCGTGTGCTTGCCGGTGCCGGCCAGGCGCTTGAACAGCGCGCTGGCGTCGAGTGCGGTTGGGCCCATGGCCAGGGTCACCTTGCCGGCTGGCGCCTTGTGCACGATGGTGTCGAAGCGCAGCGCGCCATCCCTGGCGGCAGCCGGCGGCAGCGCCATGGCGCGCGCGCCACGGGCTTCCAGCGTGGCCGGGCCGGTCCAGGCGCCCATCTTCGCATCCTGCTGGGTATTCACCTGCGACGTGGTCACCGTGATGCCGGGCAGCGTGAAGCTGGCGTTCAGGTCGGCGCCGAGGACCGTGCGCTCCTTGCCGCTGCGGATCGCCAGCGGGTAGCTCAGGCGGTCGCCCTGGCTGAACACCGGGAAGGTATTGCCGGCGCTGCAGCCGCCCTGCGGATAGGACTCATCCAGCTTGCCCAGCGTGGAGCGGGTCGCGAGCTTGAGACCGTAGCCATAGGCGAACAGCGGTGCGTAATCCTTGTCGCCCACGTTCAGCTTGACCTGGCAGGCCGACTTGGGCCACGAGAACGGCAGCACGCCGCGGAACTCGTGGCGCTGCGCGCCGGCGATCAGGAGGTCGGACACGCCCTTGCCCTCGGAGCCCGGCAGCCAGGCCGAGATGAAGGTGTCCGACAGGTTGAGCAGGTCGTTGGCGAATACCGGACGGCCGGTCACCATCACGGTCACCACCGGCTTGCCCTTGCCGGCCACCGCCTGCAGCACGGCCAGGTCTTCCGGATAGCGGCTGCTGTGGCGCAGGCTGCCGGACGGGTGGATGTCGCCGTCGCCTTCCGCATACGGGCGCTCGCCGATCACGGCGATCACGGTGTCGAACTTCGTCACGTCGACGTTCTTCGCATCGACGCTGAAGGTGACGTTGTCCTTGCCGGCCGCTTCGCGGATACCGGCCAGGATCGTGTCGGCATTCTTGAAGTCGGCATTGGTGGTGGCGGTGCCCTGCCAGGTGATCGACCAGCCGCCGCTCTGGTTCGCCAGCTCGTCGGCGCTCTTGCCGACCACCAGGATCTTCTGGCCGCGCTTCAAGGGCAGGGCCGGCCCCTCGTTCTTGAGCAGCACCAGCGATTCGCGCACCGCCTGGCGCGCCAGCGCGCGCGCCTGCATCGCATCGTCCTTGCCGGCGTAGGCGTTCTGCGCCGGGCTCTTGTCGAACAGGCCGGCGCGCAGCTTGACGCGGATGATGCGCGACACCGCATCGTCGATACGCGCCATCGGGATTTCGCCGCTTTCCACCTGCTTGATCGTGTTGGCGATGAAGGCTTTCCAGTCGTCCGGCACCATCATCATGTCGTTGCCGGCATTGATCGCCTGGGCGCAGCTGTCGTTGCGGCAGCCCTTCACTTCACCGATACCGTTCCAGTCGGTGATCACGAAGCCGTCGAAGCCCATCTTGACCTTGAGGATCTCGGTCAGCGCGGTCTTGCTGCCATGCAGCTTGCCGTATTCCGTGCCGCTGGCGGTGTCGGTCCAGCTGTTAAACGACGACATCACGGTCTGGGCGCCCGCTTCCAGGGCCGGGTAGTAGCCGGCGCCGTGGATGTTGATCATGTCGGCAGCGCTGGCCTCGGTCACGCCGCGGTCCTTGCCGTTCTTGGTGCCGCCGTCGCCGATGAAGTGCTTGGCGGTGGCGATGGTATTGGCGTCATCCTTCAGCGCGCCCTGCATGCCGGCCACGTACTCGCCCGCGTAGCTGCGCACCACTTCCGGATGTTCGGCATAGCTTTCATAGGTGCGGCCCCAGCGATCGTCGCGCACCACCGCCAGCGTCGGGCCGAACACCCAGGCGATGCCGGTCGCGCGCACCGCTTTCGCGGTGGCCGCGCCGATCTCGCGCATCAGCTTCGGATTACGCGCCGCGCCCAGGCCGATATTGTGCGGGAACAGCGTGGCGCCCGGCACGTTGTTGTGGCCATGGACCGCGTCCGTTCCCCACACCACCGGCACCTTGATCGCCATGTCGGTCTTCATCGACGCGTCATGGTAGGCCTGGGCCAGCGCCAGCCATTCCTTCGCGTCGGCCGCCTTGTTCCCGTTTGGCCAGCTGCCGCCGCCATTGAGCACCGAGCCCAGGTAATACTTCGTCACGTCTTCGGGCGTGGTGGTCTTGATCTCGGACTGCGTCATCTGGCCGACCTTCTGGGCCAGTGTCATCTTGCTCACGATTTCCTGGACGCGCCGTTCGAGCGCGGTGTCCTGCTTGATGGCGCTGGTCACGCGGGGCCAGTCGGCCAGGCGCGTGTCCTTGGGCGCGGCGCCGGCAAGGGTTGGGAAGGCAAGGGCGATGGCGATGGCCAGCGCGGAGGGACGGATCGGTGTCATGGGTTGTCTCGCTGTTGTTATAAGGGATGTGGGTTCAATCCTGGCGCAGGAAGGAACGGTACCACTTGCCGCTGTTCTTCAGGCGCCGCTGCTGGGTGGTGTAGTCGATGTGCACCAGGCCGAAACGGCGCTGGTAACCCTCGGCCCATTCGAAGTTGTCGAGCAGGCTCCAGGCAAAGTAGCCCTTGACTGGCGCGCCGCCTTCGATCGCGTCCTTCAGCGCGCCCAGGTGGCGCATCAGGTAGTGGCGGCGCTGGACGTCGTCGATCGCGCCATCCGGGCCCACCGTGTCCTCGAACGCCGAACCGTTTTCGGTGACGTACATCGGTCCCGGGTGGTAATCGTTCTCGATCCGTGTCAGCAGTTCGCTCAGGCCTTCCGGGACTACCGGCCAACCCATCGCGGTGATCTCGCCGTCGACGGTCGGCAGTACCTTCGCATCGAGCGGCGCATGGCCGGGCGCGTGCGCGATCACTTCGGGGAAGTAGTAGTTCACGCCCATGAAGTCGGTCTTCACCGCGATTGCCTCCATGTCGCCCGGTGCGACGTCCGGCGCGGCCGCGCCGAACAGGTCGCGCGTGGCCTGCGGATAGCCGCGTCCGAACAGCGGGTCGAGGAACCAGCGGTAGCGCAGGCCATCGTGGCGTTCTTTCGCCGCGACGTCTTCGGCACGCTCACTGGCCGCGCGCAGCGGATGCAGGCTGACCGCCATGCCGACCTGCGCGTCCGGCACGTTGGCGCGGATCAGCGGCACTGCCTTGCCGTGCGAGACCAGCACATTGTGCGCGACCTGCAGCGCGGTCTTCAGGTCGGTATTGCCGGGAGCGTGCCAGCCTTCCAGGTTGCCGATGATGGCGGTGCACCACGGTTCGTTGTGGGTGATCCAGTGCTTGACGCGGTCGCCCAGCGTGCGCGTCATGGCGTCGGTAAATGCCAGGAAGGCGTCGATGGTGGCGCGGTCGGTCCAGCCGCCCCGGTCCTGCAACGCCTGCGGCAAGTCCCAGTGGTACAACGTGGCCCAGGGCTGCAGGCCGCGTTCGAGCATGCCGTCGACCAGGCGCGAATAGAAATCCAGGCCCTTCCGGTTCGGGGCGCCGTCGACGCCCGTGAAGATGCGCGGCCAGGCGATCGAGAAGCGGTAGGCGTTCAGGCCCAGGTCGCGCGCGATGTCGAAGTCTTCCGGCCAGCGGTGGTAGTGGTCGCAGGCGACCAGTCCATCCGAGCCGTCGCGGATCGTGCCGGGCGTGCCGGCGAAACGATCCCAGATCGATTCCACGCGGCCGTCTTCGCGGCCGGCGCCCTCGATCTGGTACGACGAGGTGGCGCAGCCCCACAGGAAGTCGTCGGCGAAGTCGCTGCGCGTCGGCGCGGAAGGCTCGGGGCGGTTGGAAGTGGTCATGATCTGGTGTCTGGTTGCGGATGTTTGATGAAAGGGTAGCCGAGGTTTGGAAAGCTTTCCAGTCTGGCGTCAAAAAAAAGGCCGGGCACGGCCGCGGGGTGTGCGCGTGGGCCTCATGTCTTCTTGCCGCCGCGTTTGACTCTGGCCCGGGCCAGCGAGGCGCGCAGCGTGACGCTGACCGGGAAAGTGCGCGCGACCGGGCGGGTCAGGCCGTAGCAGCGGTTCAGCAGGGCATTGACGCCATTGAGCGTCATCTCGCGCCACGGCATGTGCACCGACGTCAGGCGCGGCGCCGAGAATTCGGCGCTGGGCGTGTCGTCGTAGCCGATCACCGACAGGTCGCGCGGCACGCTGATGCCGGCTTCCTGGAAGTACGACAGGGCGCCGACCGCCATCTCGTCGTTGGCGCAGAACAGGGCGCTGCAGGGCGTCTTCGATTCCACCAGCGCCTTGGCCGCCATCCAGCCGCCTTGCGGCGAGAAGTCGCTCTCCATGATCCACACCTTGCCGGTATCGATGCCCTCTGCCTGCAGTTCGCGCATGAAGCCGTCGATGCGCGCCACATTGTCCAGCAGCGCGTTCGGGCCGGCGATCACGGCGATGTCGCGGTGGCCGTAGTCGAGCAGGGTGCGCGCCGCCAGGCGGCCGCCTTGTGCATGGTCGACCGTGAAGCACTGTTCGGCGATGTCGCCGAAGCCGTGGTTCAGCGCCACCACCAGTTTCTGCTTGGCGCCGAGCGCGGCGATGTCGTCGTCGAGCAGGGCGCTGGTCATCATGATCAGGCCATCGCAACCGCGCTCGATCAGGAACTCGATGCCCTCGATCGCCTGGCGCCGCGCGTCGCCCAGGCCGACGCCGAAGGCGACCACCATGTGCAGGCCGGCCGCGCGCAGCTCGGTGTCGATGATCTGCAGGATCGGCGTGTAGAAGGTGCCCGACAAGACCGGGATATACACGCCCACCATGCGGCTGGTGCCGGACAGCAGGGCGCGCGCCGCGTGCGACGGGCGAAATCCCAGTTCGTCGATCGCCTTGCGCACGCGTTCGAGCGTGGCCGGCGACACCGAGCCCTTGCCGCTGACCACGCGCGAGGCGGTGCCGAGGCCTACCCCGGCCAGACGCGCTACATCCTTGATTGTCGCCACCGACGATCCCCGTTCAATGAGTTATTCAAACAACCTTCAAGCATACATGATACCCAACGCTCATAACGCTCATAAGCGCGCGCCGCTGCCCGGGTCGAACAGTGAAACCCGGGCGCCGTCGACCGTGAAAGCGACCCGTTGGCCGATGCCCAGCGGGCGCGCATCGTGCGCGATGCAGGATAGCGCCTGGCCGCCGCAATCGAGCCACACCACCTGGTGGTTCCCCATCGGTTCGACCAGCGTCACCGTGGCGGCCAGTGCGCCGTCGTCGACGATGTGGATGTGTTCCGGGCGCGCCGCCAGCGTCACCTTGCCGGGCGCTGCGCCATGCGTCACCGTCAGCTGCAGCGCACCGGCAGTGAAGCGGCCCTGCGCATCGAGTTCGCCTTCGATGAAATTCATCGACGGCGAACCGAGGAAGCCGGCCACGAAGCGGTTGGCCGGTGTGTCGTAGACCTCGGCCGGGGTGCCGATCTGCTGGATGCGGCCATGCTGCATCACCACGATGCGGGTGGCGAGCGTCATGGCCTCGGCCTGGTCGTGGGTCACGTAGATCATGGTCGAACCGAGTGCGCCATGCAGGAGCTTGAGTTCGCGCCGCAATTCGGCGCGCAGCTTGGCGTCCAGGTTCGACAGCGGTTCGTCGAACAGGTACACGCCCGCTTCGCGCACCAGCGCGCGCCCGATCGCGACGCGCTGGCGCTGGCCGCCCGAGAGCTGGGATGGTTTGCGGTCGAGCAGGGCGTCCAGCTGCAGCATGCCGGCGGTATGCTGCACGCGGCGCGCGATCTCGGCCTTCGGCATGCCGGCGATCTTCAGGCCGAACGACATGTTCTTCTCGACCGTCATGGTCGGATACAGCGCATACGACTGGAACACCATGCCGATCCCGCGCTCGCTCGGGTCGGCGTGGCTCATGTCGCGCCCACCGATCTCGATGGTGCCGCCGGACAGATCGATCAGGCCCGCGATGCTGTGCAGCAGCGTCGACTTGCCGCACCCGGAAGGGCCGAGCAGCACCAGGAATTCGCCCGGCTCGACCTGCAGGTCGAGGTCGCGCAGGATGGCGTTGTTACCACGGGTGATGCACAGTTTGCGCAGTGTGACGTTCGACATGTCTGATAAGCCCTCAGCCTTTCACGGCGCCGGCGGCGATGCCGCGCACGAACCAGCGTCCGGAGATGAAGTAGATCGCCAGCGGCACGCTTGCTGTCAGGATGGTCGCGGCCATGTTGACGTTGTACAGGCGGGTGCCGGTGGTGGTGTTGATCACGTTGTTCAACTGGACCGTCATCGGCAGGTTCTCGCGCCCCGCGAACACCAGGCCCAGGATGTAGTCGTTCCACACGCCGGTGACCTGCATGATGGCGGCGACGACGATGATCGGCAGCGACATCGGCAGCATCACCTGCAGGAAGATGCGCCAGAAGCCGCCGCCATCGATGCGCGCCGCCTGAAACAGTTCGTGCGGCACCGACGCATAGTAGTTGCGGAACAGGAGCGTCATGAGCGGCATGCCGAAGACGACGTGCACCAGCACGATCGCCGGCAGGGAGCCGAACACGCCGGCATGCGCCATCATCCACACCAGCGGATAGATCATCACCTGCACCGGAATGAAGGCGCCGGCCAGCAGCACGCCGAACAGCAGGTTGGCCCCGCGCGGCCGCCAGAACGACAGGGCGTAGCCGTTGACGGCGCCGAGCAGGATCGGGATCACGGTGCTGGGCACGGCGATCGCCACCGAATTCCAGAAGCCCTGGCTGACCGCGCCCCAGGCCTGGCGCCACGGTGCCAGCGTAGCCGCGTACGGCAGGGCGAATACATTGCCTGTCCTGATCTCGGGCATCGGCTTGAGCGAGGTGACGATCATGACGTACAGCGGCAGCAGGAAGAACAGCGCGGCGCTGAACAGGAAGGCGTACACGCCGATGCGCGCCGGCGTGAACAGGCGCCGGCGCCTGGCGGCGGGTGTGCGCTCGAGCGGCATGGGCGGGGCGACGGCCTGCAGGTTGTTCATGCATGGCCTCCATCGACGCGCGCGCGGCGGCTGCGCGCATACGCATACGGCGCCAGCAAAGCCAGCACCGGTACCAGCAGCGTCACCGCGCCGGCCGACGCGAGGCCGATGTTCGAGCGCAGGAACAGGTGGTCCATGATGAACTTGGCCGGCACTTCGCTGGCGATGCCGGGACCACCCTGGGTCATCGCGACCACGGCGTCGTACAGTTTCACGACCGCGGTGGCAAGGAGCAGGAACACGGTGGCGACGGTGGGGCCGAGCATCGGCAGCACGATCTGCAGGTACACGCGCCACGCCGGAATGCCGTCCAGGCGCGCGGCCTTGTAGATCTCGGGATCGATGCCGCGCAGGCCGGCCAGCATCAGCGCCATCACCAGTCCCGAGGCCTGCCACACGGTGGCGATGACGACCGTGTAGATCACCAGGTCCTGGTGCACGATCCAGTCGAACGAAAATCCCGGGAAGCCAAGCTGGCGCACCGCGCCCTCGATGCCGCTGCCGGGCGCCAGCAGCCATTGCCATACCAGGCCGGTGGCGATGAACGACATCGCATACGGATACAGGAACACGGTGCGCAGCAGGCCTTCGCCCTTGACGTTCTGGTCGATGAAGGCGGCCAGCAGGAAGCCGATCACCATGCAGGCGACGATGAACAGCGCGCCGTACAGGGCCAGGTTGTGCAGCGACAGCAGCCAGCGTTCGTTGTCGAACAGGCGCACGTACTGCGCGATGCCGATGAAGTTATCCGACGGGAAGGTGCGCGACGCGGTAAACGAGGTGCGCAGTGTCCACAGCGCGCCGCCGACATACGCGACCAGCACCGTCAGCGCCATCGGGAGGAGGGCGAGGTGGGGACTGATGCGGGTGAATGAACGGGCGAGCATGGCGTCAGTACTTGAGGGCGTTGGCGATGCTGCGCTGGACCTTGTCGACCTTGATGTCCATGTTCCAGTAGGCGGTCAGGATGTCCTGCAGCGCACCGTTCTGGTCCGGCGTCAGGTAGACCTCGGTCACGCCGACCTGGCGCGCGCGGTCCTTGATGATCGCGACACCCTTCTGCGCGCACAGGTCGAGTTCACCGGCATTGGCGTCCAGGCGCACCGGGATCGAGCCTTTCAGCTTGCTGAAGGCAACCTGCAGGTCTGGCTGCGAGACCACGCTGGCCAGCAGTTGCTGGGCCTTGATCGCATCCGGCTTGTCGGTCTTGGGAAACACGAACACGTCGCCCTGCATCAGGTAGGGCGTGTCGGACTTCAGGCCGGGGATGCAGCCGTAGTGCTGACCGGGCAGCTGGCCGGCGTTGGTGAATTCGCCCTTGGCCCAGTCGCCCATCACCTGGAATCCGGCACGGCCGGCGATCAGCATCGCGGTGGCGTCGTTCCAGTTGCGGCCCGGCGAACCCGGATCGACGTACGACTTCATGCGCTTGAAGGTGAGCAGCACATCGCGGAAGGCGGGCGACAGGATCGCGGCCTGGTCGCGCTCACGGATGATCTTCAAATACAGGTCGCGCCCGCCGAGATTCGCCAGCAGCGCCGAGAACAGCACGGTTTCCTGCCACGACTGGCCGCCATGGGCCAGCGGCACCAGGCCGGCGGCCTTGAGCTTGTCGAGCGCGGCGAACAGCTCGTCCATGCTGGCCGGTTCGCGCGCGATGCCGGCTTTCTTGAACGCGGCCTTCGAATACCAGATCCAGGTCTGCATGTGGATGTTGAGCGGCACCGCGTAGTAATGGCCATTGTGCTTGATCACGTCGATCAGCGGTTCGGGCAGCAGGCGGTCCCAGTCCTGGGCCTTGGCGACCAGGTCGACGTCGTTGAGCATGTCCTGCTCGATCACATCGGTAAACTGTTTGCTCGTATTGAACTGGGCGGCGGTGGGAGGATTGCCGCCGATGATGCGGTTGATGGTCACGGCGCGCGACTGGTCGCCGCCGGCGATGGCGCTGTCGACCCACACGCCGCCGGCATTGCGGTAGGCCTGGGCGACCTGCTTGACGGCGCTGGATTCGCCGCCCGAGGTCCACCAGTGGATGACTTCCGCCCTCGGGGCAGCAGCCTGCGCCTGAACCGGCGCGGCGGCGCACAGCCATGCGCAGGCTGCGGCCAGGATGCGGGTTGTGACCATCTTGTCTCCGTGGGTGCCGTTATTTTTTAGGTAAGTTTGGAAACGTTACCATCGGCTTTGCCCGACTATAGCATCGGGTTAATTGAGGGTCAAACTAATCTTGCAATTTGTAATTGTGGCATGGAATGCTTCGATCCCAGGATGTTTTTGTTACTTCAGGACCGCTGGATTGCGACGAAGAACACAAGAGCAACCTACGACGCTTTCAAAGCAAATGCACACTTTAATATAACAATTAAGGTTTGTTAATCAAGTATTGATGATAGTATTCTGTGCATATGAATCTGCAGTGCACATTGCAAGTCTTTTCTGGCGGTACCTGGCAAGATGCCGCCGTACTGGAGCTTACCGGACCGGTCGAGCTAGGCGTTGCTGCGGCCACGCATCTGATTTATATGCCGGACTACGCGCTCGCTTACTGGGAGCAGCGCGATGCAGCAGCGTTATCGGTCACGGTGCCGGTCGATCTTTCGTACTACGGAAATGCGCACTGGCCTGCTTTCCTGACCGACCTTCTTCCTCAAGGCTATGGACGAATCGAGTTGCTGAAACAGTTGGCAAGGGAAGAGCATGCCGGCCCGCCTGCCGATTGGGCGCTTTTATGCGCAGGCGCTGGCAACCCTATCGGGAATATGCGCGTCAAGGAGGCCCATGCCTGGGTTGCCGAGCGTGCAGGTAACGTCAAGCGGGGGTTCACGATCGAAGAAGTCGCTTCCCGCGCTGGTGATTTCAACGAATATCTGGCGCAACACGGCCTGTTTTTGGCCGGCTCGTCCGGCGTGCAGGGAGAGTGGCCAAAGATCCTGTTGACCCGGGCACATGACGGCTTGCTGTACCTGGACCACACCCTGCCCGATCACGAAGCGCAGCAGCATTTCATCGTCAAATTCGGGCGCGGAGCCAACCAGGCGCTGGCAAACATCCTGCACCTGGAAGCGCCTTACATGCAACTGGCCAAAGGCCTCGGACTGCATGTCCACGCCGATCTGGTACTGCACGAACGTGCCCTGTTCATCCCGCGCTTCGATCGGGAAGTCGACGGCAACCAGGTCCTGCGCCATGGCCAGGAAAGTATCGCATCGCTCTGCGGTGTGAGCGGGTTCGGTGCGGTTCCCACCCACAATGAAGTATGCCGGCGCCTGGGCGAGGTCGCGACCAGCCCCAAACGTGACGTTATCGAATACCTGAAACGCGATATCGCGAATGTCGCATTGGGTAACAAGGATAACCATGCCCGGAACACGGCCATCGCGCGCAAGGCCGATGGCACGATCGCGCTGACGCCGCTGTATGACTTTGCCCCCATGTGGCTGCATCCGGATGGCATTGCGCGGCGTATCCGCTGGGAGCAGGACGACGGTGGATCGCCGAACTGGGCCAGCGCGATCGCTCAGGCGTGCGCGGCGGCGCAACTCGATCAGGCGCCGGTACGCGCTGCCGTCAAGACCATGGCATTACCGCTGTCGACATTGTTCGACGATGCGCGTCGCTTGGGCATTGAGGAAGCATTCCTCGCTCCTTTGCGCGCTACCCTGGACAAGGTTCGCACCCAGATCGAGGAACTGTAGATGGATAAACGCTTCAAGCCACTGACGCCGTCAGAGGCCCTCGAGGCCCGCCGCTCGCTGATGAACGAGCTTGCCGCCGATCCCGACATGCCGATCCCGGCGGTGGTGCGAAAGATTCGCACGGCACTGCGGCTGACGATCGCGGAATATGCGAAGTTGTGTGGTGTTTCTCCACGTACCTTGCAGGATATCGAGCGCGAGGAATCGAGTCCGACCCTGGCGACCGCGGAAAAGCTGCTGCGGCCGATGGGGATGGTTGTCAGCGCCGTGCCGGGGCGGCGCTAGAAGACGTCATTTATAGCGGCGGTAAAGCAATCGAATTGTTCGTGCTTTGAAGCAGATCAGACTCGGTTCGCGCTCAGCCATTACCCTGCTCGACCTTGATCTCTCCCAGTCGAAGTACATGGATCCTGAAAAGCAAAAAGCCCAACCATGAAGGCTGGGCCAATGCTTGATTCAACTGGTGCCGACTGCAGGACTCGAACCCGCCACCTGATGATTACAAATCAACTGCTCTACCTGATGAGCTAAGTCGGCACATGATCTTTCAAACAACGATTATACGCTATTTGATGCGCGTCAAGGTTGGTCGTCCACCCTTCTTCGGTGGCTCGTCGTCGCCGTCGGGTTCTGGCGCCGGATCGGCGACCACGGGCGAATCGATACCTTTCGACGGCACCGCCGACAGCGTCGGCGCGGTGCCGGTCGCGGCTGGTGCAGACGCCGGCGTCTCCGCCGATGGCGTGCCGACTTCGAACGCCATGCCCTGGCCGTTTTCTTGCGCATAAATTGCCAGCACATTCTGCACCGGCACATAGATCTCGCGCGACACGCCATTGAAGCGCGCGCGGAAGTGGATCGCGTCGTTGTCCATCTTCAGGCCCGAGGTGGCGCCGAAGCTGATGTTCAGGATGATCTCGCCCTTGCGGACATATTCCATCGGCACCGTGGTGCCGCCATCGACCTTGACCGCGATGTAAGGCGTGAAGCCGCTGTCCGTGCACCATTCGTAGATGGCGCGCAGCAGGTAGGGTTTGGTCGAAATGTCAGCCATGTTGGTTCCGGAGGGGCTAGCGATCGCGCCAGTTTACCGGATTCGTTCGAAAAACGTCCGGGACTGGCGTGCGTGGTGCAAAAACATGGGCAGACTAAAAGCCTGCCCTGCGACGCATCTTAACGACGCATCACTTTCTCGGACGGGGTCAGCGCCTCGATGTAGGCCGGACGCGAGAAGATACGCTCGGCGTACTTCATCAGTGGCGCAGCGGTCTTCGACAGTTCGATGCCGTAGTGATCCAGACGCCACAGCAGTGGGGCGATGGCCACGTCGAGCATCGAGAACTCGTCGCCCAGCATGTACTTGTTCTTCAGGAACAGTGGCGCCAGGGTGGTCAGGCGATCGCGGATTTCGGCACGGGCCTTGTCGTGGATCTTGTCGTTGGTCTTGTTGCGCTCGCTTTCCAGCGTGTGCACGTGGACGAACAGTTCCTTCTCGAAGTTGAACAGCATCAGGCGGGCACGGGCGCGCATCAGCGGATCGGCCGGCATCAGTTGTGGATGCGGGAAGCGCTCGTCGATGTACTCGTTGATGATGTTCGATTCGTACAGGATCAGTTCGCGCTCGACCAGGATCGGCACCTGGCCGTACGGGTTCATGGTCGAGATGTCTTCTGGCTTGTTGAACAGGTCGACATCGCGTACTTCGAAGTCCATGCCCTTTTCAAACAGGACCAGGCGGCAGCGTTGGGAGAAGGGGCACGTCGTGCCGGAGTAGAGGACCATCATGGTTTATTGTTCCTTAAGAAACAAAGGGGTGAGGCGCAAAGCACTCACCCCAATGAAATGATTGCCCGTATTATAGCCAACCGGGCAACGAAAGCGAATTACTTCACCTGTTTCCAGTACGATTCGTTCAAACGCCAGGCCAAAAAGGCAAAGATCGACAGGAATAGCAGCACCACGACCCCCAGCCGCTTGCGGGTGCTCTGGGCCGGTTCGGCCATCCAGACCATGTAGGCGACCAGGTCGGCGGTGGCGGCGTCGAATTCCTGCGCACTCATGGCGCCGGGCGAGACCTGCTCGAAACCGGCGAACTTGTGCACGGTCTTGTTCGCGTCGTGCGGGTCCTTGGCTTCGGTGAATCTGGCGGTCCGTACCCCTTGCTGCTGCCACATCGCGTGCGGCATCGCCACCGACGGCACCACCATATTGTTCCAGCCGGTCGGCTTGGTGGTGTCCTGGTAGAAGGTGCGCAGGTAGGTGTACAGGTAGTCGGCGCCCGAGCCGGCCGGCGACGCTTTCGCGCGCGCGATCACCGACAGGTCCGGCGGCACCGCGCCGAACCACGCCTTGGCGTCGCCGGGGCGCATGGCCGTCGTCATCATGTCGCCCACCTTGTCGGCCGAAAACAGCAGGTTGTCCCTGATCTGGTCTTCGCTCAAGCCCAGGTCGCGCAGGCGGTTGTAGCGCATCGCGGCCGCCGCGTGGCAGTTCAGGCAGTGGTTGACGAACAGCTTGGCCCCATTCTGCAGCGACGCCAGGTCGTTGCGCTCGGGGGCGCGATCCAGCGGGAAGCCGCCCTCGGCGGCGAATGCCAGCCCCGGTACCAGCGCCAGCACCGCAATCAGTTTCTTGGCAAATAATTTCATGAATTCTTCCTCGGTTCGGTCAATGCGGCGTGAAGGTCACACGGGTCGGCACCGGCTTGAAGGTGCCCATCGTGCTCCACCACGGCATCAGGAGGAAGAATGCGAAATATGCCAGCGTGCAGGCCTGGGCCAGCAGCGTGAAGATGGCGGTCGGCAGCTGGGTACCCAGGTAGCCCAGGGTCACGAACACCAGCGCGAACACGGCGTACAGGGTCTTGTGCCAGTTGGGACGGTAGCGCAGCGATTTCGCCGGCGAATGGTCCAGCCATGGCAGGCCGGCCAGGATCATCACCGACGAGCCGAACAGCACCACGCCCCAGAACTTGGCGTCGAGCACCTGCGGCAGCATGGCCACGATCAGCACCAGGCCCACCACGGCAACGATCACCTTGGTGCGGAAGGCCAGGCGCGACTTGAGCCAGATGAACACCACGTACAGTGCGATGCCGGCCATCAGCACATACATGAAGTCGGCCGTGGTGGCGCGCAGCACCGAATAGAACGGCGTGAAGTACCAGGTCGGCGCGATGTGCGACGGGGTCTTCATCGAGTCGGCCGGCAAGAAGTTGTTGTACTCCAGGAAGTAGCCGCCCATCTCTGGTGCGAAGAACACGACTGCCGAGAACAGCAGCAGGAATACCGACACGCCGAAGATGTCCTTGGTCGTGTAATACGGGTGCGACGGGATGGAATCCAGCGGATGGCCGTCCGGGCCCGGGTAGTCCTTGACTTCGATGCCGTCCGGATTGTTCGAGCCGACTTCGTGCAGCGCGGTCAGGTGGGCCGCGACCAGGCCGATGATGACCAGCGGCAGCGCGATCACGTGGAAGGCGAAGAAGCGGTTCAGGGTGGCGTCCGACACCACGTAGTCGCCACGGATCCACAGCGACAGGTCTTCACCGATCACGGGAATCGCGCCGAACAGGTTGACGATCACCTGGGCGCCCCAGTACGACATCTGCCCCCATGGCAGCAGGTAGCCGAAGAAGGCCTCGGCCATCAGGCACAGGAAGATGCCGAAGCCGAACAGCCAGACCAGTTCGCGCGGCTTGCGGTAGGAGCCGTACATCAGGCCGCGCGCCATGTGCAGGTAGACCACGATGAAGAAGGCCGAGGCGCCGGTCGAGTGCATGTAGCGCACCAGCCAGCCCCAGGGCACTTCGCGCATGATGTACTCGACCGAGCCGAAGGCAAGAGCGGCGTCGGGCTTGTAGTGCATCGTGAGGAAAATGCCGGTCACGATCTGCAACACCAGCACCAGCGCCGACAGCGAGCCGAACAGGTACCAGACGTTGAAATTCTTGGGGGCGTGGTACTTGCCCCACTGGTCGTTCCACAGCTTCGTCAGCGGGAAGCGGTCGTCGACCCAGGCCAGGCCCTTGTCGAGGGCCGGCGCGTCGGCGGGCAGTTTGGTTTCCTTGAAAGCCATGTTATGCCTCGCCTTTCTCGTCCTTGCCGATCACGATCTTGTTATCGGACAAATACATATACGGGGGGACATCCATATTCGTCGGCGCCGGCTTGTTCTTGAACACGCGGGCGGACAGATCGAACGTGGAACCGTGGCAGGGGCACAGGAAGCCGCCCGGCCAGTTGTCGGGCAAATTGGCTTGCGGGCCGGAAGTCAGGCGCGACGAAGGCGAGCAGCCCAGGTGCGAGCAGATCCCCACCGTGACCAGCACTTCCTTGTGCTCGGCACGGGCGCGGTAGGGGTTCTTGCAGTATTCCGGCATCGGCAACTGGAATACTTTATCGGAGGCGGGGTCGGCCAGTTCGCCATCGATCTTCTCGAGGGTGGCCATCATTTCCGGCGTGCGGCGCAGGATCCAGACCGGCTTGCCGCGCCATTCGACGACTTTCATCGCGCCCGGGGCAACGTCGGAAATATCGACTTCGACCGGGGCGCCCGCCGCTCGGGCGCGCTCGGAAGGCTGGAAGGTGCTCACCAGGGCTCCCGCCGTGGAGACGCCGACGACACCGCCGGCAGCACATGTGGCGACCAGCAGGCCGCGTCGGCCTGGATCGACCTGTTTATCATTACTCATACCAACCCCATTCCGTGATTTACGAATTTTCAGAATTAATCGTGAGCTTCCAGCACCTAAAATTATATGTGAATGGCAATGTCTATTGGAAAAAATTGTCGTCGCTACACGCCTTGGCAGAGGGGTTTTTTGCACCCAGGTGGTGAAACCCGTCTGAAACGCACCTCCATGGGCCTTCGGGTATCATGCGAAGCTTGTACTAACAACAATGAGAGGGTGTCGAAATGGCGATGATTGAAGAATTCAAGAAGTTCGCGATGCGCGGCAACGTGGTCGACCTGGCAGTCGGCGTGATCATCGGCGGCGCCTTCGGGCGGATCGTCGATTCGCTGGTGAAAGACATCATCATGCCTCCGCTTGGCGCCCTCCTGGGCGGTCTCGATTTTGCCAATTATTACATTCCTTTGAATAATCAGGGGTATAACCTGCCGCTGGTCGACGCCCAGAAGGCCGGCGCCGTGCTGGCCTACGGTAACTTCCTGACCATTTTGCTCAACTTCATCCTGCTGGCCTTCGTGATCTTCCAGATCGTGCGCCTGATGAACCGCCTGCGCGGCCCGATCGAGGCGCCGAAGCCGGCCGCCACGCCGGAAGACGTCCTGCTGCTGCGCGAAATCCGCGACGCGCTCAAGAAGTGAACGACGACGTCGTCCGCGAACTGCGCCGCCCGCCGCGCCTGCGCCATGCGGTCGCGCGCTTCTGGCTGCTGTTCGCCCAGGCCGTCACCGTCGGGCTGGCGGCCTGGTTCCTGGTGGCGGCCTTGCGGCCCGAGTGGCTGGAGAGCACGCCGGATGTCGTCCAGGTCGGTGCGCCGGGCAACACGGTGCCGATGCTGCAGGCCCCGGGCCAGGCCGCGGCAGGAAGCTTCCGCGATGCCGCCGCGCGCGCCATGCCGGCGGTGGTCAATATCTACACCAGCAAGGCGTCGCGCCAGGCCCATCCGCTGCTGAAAGACCCGTTCTTCCGCCGTTTCTTCGGCGACCGCACACCCGACGAGCAGCAACTGGCCAGCCTTGGCTCGGGCGTGATCGTCAGCAGCGACGGTTATATCCTGACCAATTTCCATGTGATCGACGGGGCCGACGCGATCGAGGTCGGCCTGGCCGATGGCCGCAAGGCCCAGGCACGTGTCGTCGGCACCGACCCCGAAACCGACCTGGCCGTGATCCGGGTGCAGGAACGCAAGCTGCCGGTGATGGTGCTGGGCGACCCGGAAGCGGCGCGGGTGGGTGACGTGGTGCTGGCCATCGGCAATCCGTTCGGTGTCGGCCAGACCGTTACCCTTGGCATCATTTCAGCGCTGGGCCGCAACAACCTGCACATCAACCATTTCGAGAATTTCATCCAGACCGACGCCGCGATCAACTTCGGCAACTCGGGCGGCGCGCTGGTCGATGCCAATGGCCACCTGCTCGGCATTAATTCGGCGATTTATTCGCAGACCGGCGGCTCGGTCGGGATCGGCTTCGCCATTCCGGTCTCGACCGCCAAGATGGTGCTCGATTCGATCGTCAAGCATGGCCAGGTGGTGCGCGGCTGGATCGGCATCGAGTCGCAGGACATCACCCCCGAGCTGGCCGACAGCTTCGGCCTGGCGCGCCGCAGCGGCGCCATCATCGCCGGCGTGGTGCGCGGCAGTCCGGCCGAGCGCGCCGGCATCGTGCCGGGCGATATCCTGGTGGCGGTGGCCGGCAAGGCGGTGACCAACACCGGCGACATGCTCAACCTGATCGCCGGGCTGGCCCCGGGCGCGAAGACGCCGCTGACCGTGGTGCGCAAGGGCCGTGAAACCACGGTCGACGTGACCGTGGGCCGCCGGCCGCGCCAGGCCACGTGATTTTATTTTTACCAGACAAGAGATTCCATGCACCTGCGTGACCTGACCCAATTCCTGACTGAACTGCGCGAGAACAACAACCGTCCCTGGTTCTTGTGGAACAAGCCGCGCTACGACATCCTGCGCGGCGAATTCGAGCAGGTCGTGACCGAGCTGATCCGTGAGCTGGCGAAGTTCGATGGCCAGGTGGCTGCCTGTAGCCCCAAGAAGGCGATGCACCGGATCTACCGCGATACCCGCTTTTCCAACGACAAGACGCCGTACAAATCGCGTTTCTCGGCCGGCCTGACGCCGAACGACAAGCGCCGCCCCAGTGCCGGCGGCGGCTCGACCTATTACTTCCAGCTCGGCCATGACGGCAAGCTGGGCATCGGTGTCGGCGAATACCTGCCGCCGGCGCCGCGCCTGAAGGCGATCCGCCATCACGTCGTCAACGATGCGACGGGATTTGCCAAAGTGCTGAAGAATAAGAACCTGCGCGCCACTTACGGCGACGTGCTGGAAGAGGACAAGCTGCAGCGTCCGCCGAAGGGGTTCGACCCGGACCATCCGCACATCGAATACCTGAAGCTGAAGAGCTTTTTCGTGTGGACCGAGGTCGATCTGGCGCTGAATGCGCCCGACAAACTGGTGCCGCAACTGGCGGCGGCATTCAAGGACGCCTTCGCGCTGGTTACCTGGCTGCGCACGGTGCCGCACGACGAAGAACAACCGACAACATAGAGGAGGCGACATGGCCTTGCATCACGCAGAATCCGGCGAGAAGATCGCCTTGCAACGTGGCGACGACGACATCGCCCATTTCACCTCGGTCGCGCTGGTCAAGACCGAGCACATGGAACTGATCCGGCTGGTCTTGCCGGTCGAACGGCCGATTCCCGAGCACCGGGTCGATGGCGAAGTGACGATCGTGTGCCTGGAAGGCGAGATCGCGGTGGATGCCCATGGCACGACCACGGTATTGCAACCGAGCGAGATGGTGTGGCTCAAGGGCGGCACGCCGCACACGGTGCGCGCCACCACCGATGCGGTGGCGCTGATGACGATCCTGACGGGCCCGAACGGCTTTGCCGGACAACCGATCCAATCGTAATGCAGCTTGGACGGCCATGCCGTCCACGCGTTCACCCGCGTATGCAAGGTAGCGTTGGCGGCTCAGCCGCCAACGCGGTGACGGTTGGCGGTGACGATGCCGTGCACGATGATCTTGCGGCCGTCCGCGTCCGCGTCGGCGGCGAAGCCGCCAACCCTACACCAGCCTGATCACGCCAGCTCCAGCCCGATCACGCCAGCTCCACCCGCGGATCCCGCGCCAGCAACTGCGCCGCCATCTCCCCCGCATCCACCCCATCGAACAGCACGCTGGCCACCGCATCGGTGATCGGCATGTCGACGTCCATCCTGCGCGCCAGCTCGCGCACCGCCTTCGCACACGGCACGCCTTCGGCCACGTGGCCCAGTTCGCGCACGATGGTCTCCAACGCCTTGCCCTCGGCCAGCGCCAGTCCCACGCGCCGGTTGCGCGACAAGTCGCCGGTGCAGGTCAGGATCAGATCTCCCATCCCGCTCAGGCCCATGAACGTGCCGGGCTGGGCGCCGAGCGCCATGCCGAGGCGGGTGATTTCGGCCAGGCCGCGCGTGATCAGGGCGGCGCGTGCATTCAGGCCCATGCCCAGGCCGTCCGAAGCACCGGTGGCGATCGCCATCACGTTCTTGACCGCGCCGCCCACTTCGACGCCGACCAGGTCGTCGCACGAGTACACGCGCAGGTTGTCGCCATGGGCCGCCGCCACCACGCGCTCGCGCAGCTCGGTCGAGCTCGATGCCACCGTCAGCGCGCACGGCAGGCCGCGCGCCACTTCCTGGGCGAACGACGGACCGGACAGCGCCGCGCCGGGCACGCTGTCGCCCAGCACTTGCGCCACGACCTGGTGCGGCAGCAGGCCGGTGCCGGCTTCGAAGCCCTTGCACAGCCACACGACATTCGGGATGGCGCGGCCGCGCAATTGTTCCAGCAGGGGGCGCAGGCCGGCCACCGGGCACGCCAGGATCAGCAGGGGGGCCGCATCGGGCGCCGCGCCGCCCACGTGGGCCAGCGCGGCCTCGAAATCGGCGCCCACGCGCAGCGCGTCCGGCAGGCGGTGGCCTGGCAGGTAGGCCAGGTTGTCGCGCGCGGCGTCGGTGTCGGCCATCTGCTGCGGATTGCGGCCCCACAGCAGCACGTCGTGGCGCGCCGCCAGGGCGATGGCGACCGCCGTGCCCCAGGCGCCGGCGCCGAGGACAGTGATCTTGGTGGGTTGCTTGGTTTGTAGCATGGGACTCCTGGATTCCAGTTACAGGCCCCAGATGTTCGAGACCTTGATATAGCCGTTGATGCCGTCGCGGTGGCGCACGCGCGCCCACACGGTGGCGGTCGGGTCGGCAAGTTCGAGCAGCACGCCCTTGTCGGCGGTCATCAGGACCGCCGAGCCGTCGTCGGGACCGGCATGCACGCGCGCACCCGGGGTGCGCACCAGCACGGTCTGCCGGGGTACCAGCCCACGCGCCGGGGTCCAGGCTTCATCGCCATTCATGTCGCGCACCTTGACCCAGGCGCCATACGCATTCATCACCTGCAGCGGCATGCCGGGTGGCGCCACGTAGCGTTTGGTGCCCTTGTCCGACGGGGTGTCGTAGAGGATCACCGCAGCGTTTCCGACCGACCTGAAATCGAAGGCGACAGCCGAAGGCGCTGCCAGCGCTGCGACCAGCGGCATGGCGAAAAGGAGGCGGGAAGGGTGCATGGCGGCTCGAGGTTATGGTTGGAACCGGACGCCGGAGGGGGCTTGGTGCGGATGCCGCCGTGCAGCATCCGCGAGTACTTTGCAGTACGACTACTCAGACCAACTTAGTTCGGCGTGGTGGTGGCAGCTTGTGCCAGTGCCGCAGCGCGCTGCTGGTAGAACGCTTCGAAGTTGATCTCGGCCAGGTGCACTGGCGGGAAGCCGGCACGGCTGATCACGTCGGCGATGTTGGCGCGCAGGTAAGGGTAGATGATGTTCGGGCAGCCGATGCCCAGCAGCGGATCCATCTGCTCGGCAGGGATGTTGCGGGCTTCGAAGATGCCGGCCTGCTTGCCTTCGACCAGGAATGCGGTCTTGTCCTTGACCTTGGCGGTCACGGTGATGGTGACGGTGGCTTCGTAGATACCTTCGGCGATGCTTTCGGCGCCGACGTCCAGGGCGACTTCGATCGCTGGCGCTTCCTGCTCCAGGAAGATCGATGGCGAATTCGGTTGCTCCAGCGACATGTCTTTCAGATAGACGCGTTGGATTTGGAAGACTGGTTGCAGGTTTTCGTCGGACATGGAACGCTTTCTAGTAATGGTGGGGAGTGGCGGAGCACTCCGGGTACTTGTGGTCGAGCGCGACTTCGTCGGACGCGACTACTTGAGCAAACGCGACAAAAATTATAGCAAAATCAACTCCGATGCAATAGCGCCATCCGGTCATCGCACCGGATGGCATTGCATGCAGGCGTTATTCGCCCTTGAGCAGCGCGTCGAGGCGTCCGGCCTGCTCCAGCGCGTACAGGTCGTCGAAACCGCCGACATGCGTGTCGCCGATATAAATTTGCGGAACGGTGCGGCGGCCGGTGCGCTGCATCATGATCTGGCGCTGTTCCGGGTCGAGATCGACGCGGATGCCTTCGATTTCTTTCACGCCCTTGGCTTCGAGCAGGCGCTCGGCGCGCACGCAGTAAGGGCAGGCGGCGGTGTGGTACAGGACGACATGGGCTGACATGGTTGACTCCTTCGTGTTGCGCTCCGGGGAGCAGCGTTATTTGGCAAGCGGCAGGTTGGCAGCCTTCCAGGCCGCGAGACCGCCTTCCAGGCTGTGGACATCTTCGAAGCCGGCGGCCTGCAGCTGGCGCGCCGCCTTGTCGCCGCGCGCGCCGGTCTCGCAGACCACCACGACGGTACGGCTCTTCGACTTGTCCAGTTCGCCGATACGGTTCGTCAAGTCTGCCAGCGGGATGTGTTTCGCGTCGCGCAGGTGGCCGGCCGCGAATGCTTCGGCGCTGCGGACATCGACGATCGTGGTCTTGCCGCGGTTGATCATCTGCGTCACCTGCAGTGGCGTCGCGCGTTTTCCGCGCGGCGCCAGGGCCGGCCACAGCAGGGCGGCGCCGGAAATGACGGCGATCGCCACGATGAAAATATTATCGATTATGAAATTCACAAGGCTTCCGTTTGGTTGAACTGAATCGGGGCATTATAAAATAGATGCCGATCCCGACCTCAACCTTCAAGAGAAGAGACAGCAACATGTACAAGATCGTATTCATGCGCCATGGCGAATCCACATGGAACCTGGAAAACCGCTTCACCGGCTGGACCGACGTCGACCTGACCGAGAAGGGCGTGGCCGAGGCCAGGACCGCCGGCCGCGTGCTCAAGGACGCCGGCTTCACCTTCGACGTCGCCTATACCTCGGTGCTCAAGCGCGCGATCCGCACGCTGTGGCTGGCGATGGACGAGATGGATGCGATGTACTTGCCGGTCAAGAACGACTGGCGCCTGAACGAGCGCCACTACGGCGCCCTGCAGGGCCTGGACAAGGGCGAAACCGCGGCCAAGTACGGCGACGAGCAGGTGCTGGTCTGGCGCCGCAGCTACGACACCCCGCCGCCGGCCCTCGAGAAGGATGACGAGCGCACCTCGTTCGGCGACCCGCGCTATGCGTCGCTCGACGCAGCGCAGATCCCGCTGACCGAATGCCTGAAGGACACCGTGGCGCGCGTGATGCCGGCCTGGAACGACGAGATCGCCCCGGCGATTCGCGCCGGCAAGAAGATCCTGATTTCGGCCCACGGCAACAGCCTGCGCGCCATCATCAAGATGCTCGACAACATCAGCGACGCCGACATCGTCGGCCTGAACATCCCGAATGGCCAGCCGCTGGTGTACGAACTCGATGCCGACCTGAAGCCGATCAAGCACTATTACCTGGGCGACCAGGCAGCGATCGCCGCCGCCATGGCGGCCGTGGCCAACCAAGGGAAGGCGAAGTAACACTTTGCGCTTGCCATTCACGAAGCAGGCCGGCAGTGCACTCCTGAGCGCACTGCTGGCGGTCGCCCTCCTGGGCGCCTTTTCCACCGACGCCTGGGCCCAGCGCCAGACCGAGCGCAGCCGCCAGAAGGTGGCGGCCGAGAAGCAGCGCGCCGGCATCCAGCAAAAACTGGAAGCGATCAAGCGCGACATCAGCCGCACCGAAAGCCAGAAGGAAGACGCGGCCGACACGCTGGCCGAGTCCGAGGCCGCGATTTCCGATGCCAACCGGGCGCTGCGCGACCTGGAAGGCGAGCAGGCCGAGACCGACGCGCGCCTGAAGGACCTGGCGGCCCAGCAGGCGAAGCTGGCCGAGACCATCTCCGTGCAACAGAAGCAGCTGTCGCGCCTGCTGCGTGAACACTATATGACCGGCAACGAAGACCGGACCAAGCTGCTGCTGTCGGGCGACAATCCGAACCGCATCAGCCGCGATTTGCAATTGATGGGCTATGTGTCGCAGGCCCAGGCGCGCCTGCTGGACGGGCTGCGCGGCAACCTGGCCCGGGTCGAGGCCAACCGCGACAAGGTCGAGAACGCCCAGCAAGAGTTGGAAGAAATCGCCCAGGAGCAACTGGATCAAAAAGCGCTGCTGGAAAAGGAAAAAGCCCGCCGCGCCGCGCTGCTGGGCAGCCTGTCGAGCCAGCTGGCCGACCAGCGCAAGCAGGCCGACCGCCTCGAGCGCGACGAAGAACGCATGAGCGGGCTGGTCGACCGGCTGGCGCGCCTGATCCGTGAGCAGGCCGAAGCCGAACGCAAGCGCCAGGCGGCGATCGCGGCGGCCAAGGCCAAGGCTGAAGCCCAGGCCAAGGCGCGCGCCCTGGCACGCGCCCAGGCGCAAGCCAAGGCCGCCGCCGAAAAGGCCGAACGCGAGCGCATCGCGCGCCAGAACGCCAAGCCGGGCACCAAGCCGGAGCCGGAACCGGAAGCGCCCGTCGTGGCCGAGCAGCCGCAGCCGCAGCCGGAACCGGTCGAGACCCGCCCGCCGCCGCCACCCGAAGTCCTGCTGGGCCCGGCCGCACCGGCGGGCGCCTTCGCCGCGCTCAAGGGCCGGCTGTCGAGCCCGGTCAGCGGCACGGTCGCGGCCCGCTTCGGCGGACGCCGCGGCGACGGTCCGACCTGGAAGGGCACCTTCATCAAGGCGCCTGAAGGCGCCGAAGTGCGCGCCGTGGCGCCGGGCCGGGTGGTGCATGCCGACTGGATGCGTGGCTTCGGCAACCTGATCATCATCGACCACGGCGGCGAGTACCTGTCGATCTACGGGAACAACCAGACCCTGCTCAAACGGCCGGGCGACAGCGTGCGCGCCGGCGAGGCAATCGCCAGCGCGGGCAACACCGGCGGTAACGAGGAATCGGGGCTATACTTTGAGCTCAGGCATCGCGGCAAGGCGTTCGACCCGGCGGGCTGGGTCCGCTTCTAATGCAGCGGGCGCAACAGTAGTGCAAGCATGGGCGAGAACATGAAAGCAAAGCATCTGGGGCTGGTCGGGCTGGGCATGGTGGTCGGCGTGGCCGCGTCGTTCCAGCTGTCGGCCCATGCGCAAAAGACCGGCTCGTCGCTGCCGCTCGACGAGCTGCGCCAGCTGGCCGACGTGTATGGCCTGATCAAGACCGATTACGTCGAACCGGTCGAGGATAAAAAGCTGCTGACCGAAGCGATCGGCGGCATGGTCGCTTCGCTCGACCCGCATTCGGTCTACCTCGACCAGAAAGCCTTCCGCGACATGAGCGAGGCGATGCAGGGCAAGTTTGTCGGCGTGGGCGTCGAGATCGCCAACGAGGATGGCACCATCAAGGTGGTCTCGCCGATCGAGGAATCGCCGGCGTTCAAGGCCGGCATCAAGGCGGGCGACCTGATCACCCGCATCGACAATGTCCCCGTGCGCAATATGTCGTCCGACGAGGCGATCAAGCGCATGCGCGGCAAGATCGGCAGCAAGGTCACGCTCACCCTGGCCCGGCCTGGCGAGGACAAGCCGTGGGTGGTGCCGCTGGCGCGCCAGGAAATCAAGGTGCAGAGCGTCAAGGCGAAGATGATCGAGCCGGGCTACGCCTGGCTGCGCATCAGCCAGTTCCAGGAAAACACCCTCGACGACCTGGCCAAAAAGACCAGGGAGCTGTACGCCGCCGATCCCGCGCTCAAGGGCCTGGTGCTCGACTTGCGCAACGACCCGGGCGGCCTGCTGCCGGGCGCGATCGGCGTCTCGGCCGCCTTCCTGCCCAAGCCCGACCAGGTGATCGTCAGCACCAAGGGCCAGCTCAAGGATTCGAACCAGGAATACTTTGGCCGGCGCGAATATTACTCGCAGCGCGGCGACCCGCTGGCCAGCCTGCCGGCGGCGCTCAAGACGGTGCCGATGGTGGTGCTGGTCAATGGTGGCTCCGCATCGGCCTCCGAAATCGTGGCCGGCGCGCTGCAGGATTACCAGCGCGCCATCGTGATGGGCAGCCGCACCTTCGGCAAGGGTTCGGTGCAGACGCTGCGCCACTTGTCCGAGAACACCGCGATCAAGCTGACCACGGCGCGCTACTACACGCCCAAGGGCCGTCCGATCCAGGCTACCGGCATCGAGCCGGACCTGCGGGTCGACGAGAGCCTTGATGGCGATTTGCTGAACGCGCTGCGCGTGCGCGAATCCGACCTGCAGCGCCATTTGCAGGCCGAAGGAGAAGAATCGGGCACACCCGCGGGCACGCCGGGCAAGGATGCCAGCGAAAGCCTGGCCCAGCAGCAACGCGCGTTGGCCCTGCTGAAGGACCGCAAGCCGCTCGAATTCGGCGGCAAGGACGACTTTCAGCTGGCCCAGGCGATCAACCACTTCAAGGGCGCGACGGTGGTGCTGGCCAAGGGCGTGCCCGATGAAGACAAACCGGCCCCGGCACCGCTGCCGGGCGCCGAGCACAAGCCGGCGGAACTGCATTCGTCGCCGAAGAAATAGACACTCGCTAACCATAGAGATGACGTGGGGTGGACGGCTGTGCCGTCCACGCGTTCAACTGCCGTGTGCAGGTCGCGCTTCCGGCCATGCCAATGCTGCTTGAACGCGTGGACGGCAAGCCGTCCACCCCACTTAACGAATCCGACGTGAACGACAACCAGCTCCTGCGCTACTCGCGCCACATCCTGCTCGACGACATCGGCATCGAAGGCCAGCAGCGCCTGCTGGACGCCCACATCGTCATCATCGGCGCCGGCGGCCTCGGCTCGCCCGCGGCCCTGTACCTGGCCTCGGGCGGTATCGGCCACATCACCCTGGTCGACGACGACACGGTCGATCTGACCAACCTGCAGCGCCAGGTGATGCACACCAGCGAGCGCGTCGGCCAGCCGAAAGTCGATTCCGGCCGCCAGGCCATGCTGGCCATCAATCCCGAGATCGCCGTGACCGCCTTGCGCGAACGCGTCGATGCCGCGCGCTTGCTGGAACTGGCGCGCTCCGCCACGGTCGTACTCGACTGCAGCGACAATTTCGCCACCCGCCACGCCGTCAACCGCGCCTGCGTGGCGGCGGGCGTGCCGCTGGTGTCGGGGGCGGCGATCCGCTTCGACGGCCAGTTGTCGGTGTTCGACCCGCGCCGGCCGGGTGCACCGTGCTATGCCTGCCTGTTCCCCGAGGATAGCGGTTTCGAGGACGTGGCCTGCAGTACCATGGGCGTGTTCGCGCCGCTGGTCGGCATCGTCGGCGCCGTGCAGGCGGCCGAGGCGATGAAGCTGGTGGCCGGTATCGGCGCATCCCTGGCGGGACGCTTGCTGCTGCTTGATGGAAAGTTCATGGAATGGACCAGCATTGGCGTGGCGCGCAACCCGGACTGCCCGGTGTGCGGCGGGCGCCATGGCGACGCGGCGCCGGCGGCAACCCGCCAGACGCGGCTTGACGACGCCGATTGATGGTATCGATGCCGGGGCAAGTCGCTTACAATTGCACACCCACTGCTGGTATGCCTGTCATATTTCGGGCTTATACTGTTCCGGTTCCACCGATTCACTGTCCAATCACATGCATATGAATGTTCAATCCATGCAGCGCCGTCCGCTTCGCACTCCGACCGGCCAGCGCCGTTCGCGCGGTTTCACCCTGGTCGAGATCATGGTCGTCGTGGTCATCATCGGCATCCTCGGCGCGCTGGTCGTGCCGAAGCTGCTGGGCCGCACTGGCGAATCGCGCGTGACCGCCGCCAAGGTCGACATCGCCACCATGATGCAGGCCCTCAAGCTGTACAAGCTCGACAACCAGCGCTACCCGACCACCGAGCAGGGCTTGATCGCGCTGACCACCAAGCCGACCGCCGGTCCGGCCCCCAACGGCTGGAAACAAGGCGGCTACATCGAGAAGCTGCCGAAAGACCCGTGGGGCAATGCTTACCAGTACCTGTCGCCTGGCCTGAAGGGCGAGATCGACGTGTTCTCGTATGGCGCCGACGGCCAGCCCGGCGGCACCGGCGAAGACGCCGACGTCGGGTCCTGGGAATAAGTCTTTCTGATGCGCGCCCGGCGCACGCGGCAGCCGTCCGGCTTCACCCTGGTGGAGCTGCTGGTCGTGATGGTCATCATCGGCATCACGCTGGGCCTGGCGTCGCTGAATGCGATCCCGAGCCCGCGCCAGGACTTGCAGCAGGAAGCCAAGCGCCTGGCGCTGCTGTTGCAGTTGGCGCGCGACGAAGCCATCGTGCGCAACCGGCTGGTGGCGTTCGAGGCCAACGGCGAGCGCTACCGCTTCGTGGTGCGGGGCGATACCGGCTGGGAGCCGGTCACGCGCGACGACCTGCTGCGCGAACGGGTGTTCAAGAACGCCCCCTTGCGCCTGGTGCTCGAGCCGAGCGGCAATAGCGGCCCCGAGATGATGCGCATCACTTTCGGCCGCGAACCGGTCGACCGGCCCTTCGTGCTGACGCTGGCTTCGGGCGAGCATGCCATCGCCATCCGCGCCGACGGCGTCGGCCACTTCACGGTCGAACAATAAATCATGCGCGCACGCGATTGCTCCGGATTTACCCTGCTCGAAGTGCTGGTGGCGCTGGTCATCGTCGGCACCGCACTGGCCGCCGGCCTGCGTGCGGTGGGCAGCCTGACTTCCAACAGCGCCGGCCTGCGCGCCTCGATGATGGCGACCTGGTCGGCTGAAAACCGGCTGGTCCAGATCCGCCTGGGCCGCGAATTCCCGAATATCGGCAAGCGCAGCTTCCCCTGTCCGCAAGGCGACCTCAACCTGATCTGCGAAGAGGAAGTCCTGGCCAGCCCCAACCCGCTGTTGCGCCGGATCGAAGTCTCGGTGTTCGACGCCGACAATCCGGGCCGCCGCATTGTCAAACTGATCCAGCTGGTGCTGAGGCCTTTCCCGACCATCACATGAAGCCAGGCATCCACAACAGGCAACCCGCGGGGTTCACGCTGGTCGAGCTGCTGGTCGCGATCGGCATCCTCGCCATGGTGGCCGTACTCGGCTGGCGCGGGCTGGACGGCATCGTGCGCGCCCGCGTCGCGCTTACCCACGAGATGGAAGTCACGCGCGGCATGCAGCTGGCCTTTGCCCAGCTCCAGAACGATTGCGAGAACCTGGCCGATGCCGACCTGGTGGGCAACCGTCCGCTGCTGATGTGGGATGCCGACCGCCTGACGCTGGTGCGCAAGGTGTATGTCGAGAACGAGCCGTCACGCCTGCAGGTGATCGGCTACCGGGTAGTCAATAACCAGTTGCTGCGGCGCGAGTCGCCCGGCACGCGCGACCTCGACCAGGTCGGGCAGCTGTGGCAGTCGATCGCCTCCGACGCGCCGGCCGACAATGCGCCGTCGGTGGTGCTGCAGGAGGGCGTGGCCGGCATGCAGGTGCAGGGCTGGCAGAACGATGTCTGGCGCAACGAGCCGACCGTGGTCGGCGGCAGCACCGAGGAGTCGAACTCGGGCGTCCCACCCAATCTGAACCCGGCTCCGCCGCAGGCGCCTACTGGCGTGCAGGTGGCGCTGACGGTGCAGGGCCTGGGCCAGCCGATGACCAAGGCCTTCCTGCTGGGGGGCACCTGATGCGCCGCCCTCTCTCGCACCAGCGCGGCGTCGCCGTGGTCACCGCCTTGCTGCTGACCACGCTGGCGATCTCGATCGTCGCCAGCCTGTTCTGGCAGCAGCAGGTGCAGGTGCGTTCGATGGAAAACCAGCGCCTGCACCTGCAGACCAAGTGGATCCAGCGCGGCGCGCTCGACTGGGCCAGCGTGATCCTGCGCCAGTCCTACGGCAACTACATCTCGCTCGACCAGATCTGGGCCACGCCGCTCGAGGAGACCCGGCTCGACCAGTACATCGAGCGCGAACGGGTGCAGGGAGAAAACTACGATGCGACCCTCTCGGGGCAGGTCCTGGACGCCACGGCGCGCTACAATCTGAACAACCTGGCCAGGAGCGGCATCCCGGATCCGGTCGAGGTGAAGGTGCTGGAGCGGCTCCTGAGCAACGCGCGGCTGGAGTCACGGCTGGCGAAGGTGATCGCCAACTTCGTGGCGGCCGGCCAGCCGCTGGCGCCGCCCGATCCAGAGAAGCCGCCGCCAACGACCACGGCGCCGCGCATCGGCACGCCGATGCACCTGCTGCGGGTCGACGACCTGCTGGCAGTGCCGGGCATGACGCCGGAGTCGGTGGAACGCTTGCGTCCGTTCGTGATCGTGCTGCCGGGTGACGAAACGACCGTCAACGTCAACACCGCCCCGGCCGAGGTGCTGGCGGCCGTCGTACCCGACGTCTCGCTGTCCAAGGCGACGGCGATGGTCGATCAGCGCAAGCGGATTCCGTGGGCCGACGTGGCGAAGTTCAAAGTAGAAATGAATGGCGGCCCCGAACTGGATGAAGCAAGGATCGACGTCAAAAGCCAGTTTTTCCTGGTGCGGAGCCGGATACGGCTTGACCGCGCCGCCCTGGATACGGAATCGCTGGTACAAAAGACCAGCGGAGGCCGTGAGGTAAAAATCCTCTGGACCCGCCAGAACTAAAAGAAAGCGAGACCGTTTGACTACTCTCTATATACGGCATCCGGCCCGCGCCCAGGGCGAAGGCGCGTTGTGCCGCTTCGCCCTGGTCGGCGACAACGGCGGCGTCCTGCAGCAGGGCGAAGGGCTGCTGCGCAACCTGGGCGACGTGGTCGCGGCCAGCCGCCGCGTGGTGCTGGTGCTGGCCGCCAGCGACGTGACGCTGCTGGCGGTAAAGGCGCCGCCGCTGGCCGGCGCGCGCCTGCGCGCGGCATTGCCGGCCTTGGTCGAAGAACATATCCTGGGCGACCCGCTCGATTGCGTGCTGGTGGCCGGACCGGCGCTTCCCGACGACCGCCGTCCGGTTGCCGTGGTGCAGCAGGCCTGGCTCGAGCCGCTGGTGCGCGCGCTGCTGGGCATGGGCGCCCGCGCGGTGGCCGCCGTGCCCGAGCAGCTGTGCCTGCCGCTGCATCCGGGCAGCGTCAGCGCCGCCATCGGCAATGGCGAACTCATCCTGCGCCAGAGCCAGCATGAAGGCCTGGGCCTGGCGCTGGACGGCAACCCGGCGGTCGCGCTGCAGACGGCGCGCGCGCTGGCCGGCGACGCGCCGCTGGTGCTGTACGTCGAGCGCGAGCAACTGGGCGAATACCAGATGCTGTTGGCCGAGGCCGGCCCCGGCGTGACCCTCGAAGGCGACGACTGGGCGCACTGGATCGCCGGCGCCAGGGCCAATCCGCTCGACCTGGTGCCGGGCCTGGGCACGGCCGGCGTCGCGCGGCGCGACTGGCGCCGCTGGCGCTGGCCGATCCGGCTGGCGCTGGCCGCGCTGGCCGTCAACATCATCGGCCTGAACGTCGAGTGGCTGGGCATGAAGCGCGAATCCGACGCCGTGCGCCTGCAGATGTCGCAGACCTTCCGCGCGGTGTACCCGAACGAGCCGGCGATCGATCCGGTGGCCCAGATGCGCCAGAACATCGCGCGCGCGCGCGCCGGCAGCGGCGAAGTGAACCCGGACGAGTTCATCTGGCTGGCCGCCGCGTTCGGCGAAGCCACCCGCAATCTCGGCGCGCCGCCTGCGATTGCATCAATGGAGTACAGGGAACGAGCGCTGACCGTGCGCGTCAAACCTGAAACCGCCAGTCCCGCCGCCGCCGACCAGCTGCGGCCGGCGCTGGCCGAGCGCAACCTCAGCCTGGAGGCGCCCGACGCCACCACCTGGCTGATTCGCAGCACCGGAGCCGCCCGATGAACCCCGTTACCAAGATCGGCGAGTTGCGCGAACGCGCCAACGCCTACTGGATCGCGCGCACCGCGCAGGAGCGCACCTTCCTGGCGGTTGGCGCCGCCGTGGTGGCGCTGGCGCTGCTGTACCTGGTCCTGCTCGAGCCGGCCCTGAGCGGCCGCGAGCAATTGCGCCGCGCGCTGCCCGAGCTGCGCCAGCAGGCCGCCCAGCTCGAGACGCTGGCCGGCCAGGCCCGCGCCGTGGCCGGCCAGGCAGCCTCGGCGCCGCCGCCGGCGCCGCTGTCGCGCGACGCGCTGGCGGCCAGCATGACCGCGCGCGGGCTCGATCCGGCCTCGCTGTCGCTGAGCGGCGACTACGCCAAGCTCCAGCTCACCAACGTGTCGTTCGCCAACCTGGTGTCGTGGCTGGATTCCCAGCGGCAGGAAAGTCGCCTGCAGGTGCAGGATGCGCAGTTCACGGCCCAGTCCGCACCTGGCCAGGTCAACGCCACGCTCACGCTGCGCCAGGCCAATGGGCCTGCTTCATGAAGCGGGCGCTGTCGTGGGGCCTGCTGGTCGTACTGGTCGTGGTGGCCACGGTGCTGGCGTTCCTGCCGGCTGCCTGGCTGGGACCGCTGGTCGAGCGCCAGACCGGGGGGCGTTTGACTCTCGGGGATGCGCAAGGTACGCTCTGGCGCGGCTCAGCCTTTATCGGCGGGGCGCCAGGCGTGGGCGGTGCGGTAACACCACTGCTGCCGGGCCGTTTCTCCTGGACCCTGTCGCCGCTGGTGGTGCTGGGCCAGGTCAGCATGACGCTCGAGAATCCGCAGGCGCTGGCCAATCCGGTGCGCATCGAGGGCAGCTGGTCGCAGTGGCAGGTCAATGCCGGCGAACTGCTGCTGCCGGCCGAGGGGCTGGCCGGCCTGGGGGCGCCGCTCAATACGCTGGCGCCGTCGGGCCGCATCCGGCTCACCTGGAATACCCTCGACCTGCTGCGCCAGCAAAACATGGTGACGCTGCAAGGCCGTACCGTGCTGTCGATGAGCGACATGGGCTCGCGCATGTCGTCCGTCCAGCCGCTCGGCAGCTACGAGATGATCATGGACTGGCGCGGACCGCAGGCCGATTTGACCCTGCGCACCGTGCGTGGCGCGCTGCTGCTGTCGGGCGCCGGCGTGATGCAGAATGGACGCCTGCGTTTCTCGGGTCAGGCGGCGGCGGCGGACGGTTATGAGGATACACTGGGGACCATGTTGAATCTGCTGGGACAGCGCCGGATGGTGAACGGCAAAAACGTAATCGCACTCGAGTTCAGATAATGACAAAAATTCTCCGTACCACCTACAAGACTCCCGTGCTGCGCCGCCTGGCTGCGGGCGCCATGCTGTGCTGCGCGTCGGCTTTCGCGCTGCCACCGGCCCTGGCCCAGGAAAGTGCGAACGCCGCGGCGCTGAGCTTCGTGAACGCCGACATCGAATCGGTGATCAAGGCGATCGGCCATTACACCGGCATGACCTTCATCATCGACCCGCGCGTCAAGGGGACGCTGACGCTGGTCTCCGAAAAGTCGCTCAGCAAATCCGAAGCCTTCGGCCTGCTGACCTCGACCCTGCGTCTGCAGGGCTTCGCGGTGGTGACCAGCGGCGAAGGCTATGCCAAGGTCGTGCCCGAAGCCGAGGCCAAGCTGCAGTCGACCCCGACCCAGGTCGGCGGCGTGCGCGCCAGCAAGGCGACCGGCGACCAGATCGCGACCCAGGTGTTCTACCTGTCGTACGAATCGGCGGCCAACCTCACCGCCGTGCTGCGTCCGCTGATCTCGCCGAACAACTCGATCATGGCCAACCCGGGCAACAACACCCTGGTGGTCACCGACTATGCCGACAACCTGAAGCGCCTGGCGCGCATCATCGCCGCGCTCGACGCGCCGGTGGCGGCCGACCTCGACGTGATTCCAATCCGCAACGCGATCGCCAGCGACATCGCCCAGCTGGTGCAGCGCCTGATGGAGCCGGCCGCCGGCGGCGATTCGGGCCGCGTCACGGTGCTGGCCGATCCGCGCACCAATTCGGTGGTGATCCGGGCGCCGTCGCAGGCGCGCGCCAACCTGGCCCGCAACCTGATCACCCGCCTCGACCAGGAAAGTTCAAGCAAGGGCAATATCCACGTCGTCTACCTGAAGAACGCCGACGCCAGCCGTGTGGCGCAGACGCTGCGTGCGGTGGTGTCGCAGGATGCGTCGGCGGTGCCGGTGCAGCAGCAGGGCACCTCGGGCAGCTCGATCACGTCCGCCACCGGCAGCCAGAACGGCGGCGGCAGCGGCCTGGGCGGCCAGCAGGGCCAGCAGAGCAGTACCGGCATGGGTGGCACCGGCAATACCTTCGGCCAGCAGAGCCAGTTGACCGCCCAGGGCGCCGGCGGCGGCCAGGGTTCCGGCTTCATCCAGGCCGACGCCTCGACCAACAGCCTGATCATCACCGCGCCGGACGCGGTCTACCGCAACCTGCGCTCGGTCATCGACCAGCTCGACGTGCGCCGGGCCCAGGTGTATATCGAGGCGCTGGTGGTCGAGGTCAATTCCAACAAGGCATCCGAATTCGGCGTGCAGTGGGTGGGCGCGACCGGCGACTCCGACAGCAAGTACCGTTTCGGCGGCGTGCAGAACTACAACGGTGGCGGCTCGAGCAACAGCATCGTCAATCTGGCGCTGGCTGCGAGCCAGGGCACCAGCGGCACCACGGCGCCATCGATCCCGACCGGCCTGACCTTCGGCCTGTTCCGCCAGGTGGGTGGCGAGCTGGGCCTGGGCGCGGTGGCGCGTGCGCTGGAAAGCGATGGCAACGCCAACATCCTGTCGACACCGAACATGATCACCCTGGACAACGAACTGGCGACGATCAAGGTCGGCCAGAACGTGCCGATCATCACCGGCTCGTACACCACGTCCGGCAACAACAGCGGCAACCCGTTCCAGACCGTCGACCGCCAGGACGTGGGCCTGCTGCTCAAGGTGCGTCCGCAGATCTCGGAAGGCGGCACCATCAAGATGGCGATCTACCACGAGAACTCGAGCGTGGACGCCTCGACCCGCAACCTGGCGTCGGGCCTGACCACGAATGTGCGCGCCATCGAAAGCAATGTGCTGGCCGACGATGGCCAGATCATCGTGCTGGGCGGCCTGATCGAGGACACCGAAGGCGACGGCGAAGAAAAAGTGCGCGGCCTGGGCGACATCCCGGTGCTGGGCAACCTGTTCAAGTACCGTACCCGCACGCGCAACAAGACCAACCTGATGGTGTTCCTGCGCCCGGTCGTGGTGCGCAGCAAGGACGCGTCGAATTCGATCGCGATGGACCGCTACGAATACATGCGCGCCGCCGGCGCCGCCGGCCAGCCCGAATCGTCGCCGCTGCTGCGCGACCTTGGCGCGCCGCTGCTGCCACCGCTGACCGGTGGCCAGCCACCAAGCGGCGGCGGCATGGCAACCGTGCCGCCGCAGGCGCCGCCGCGTCCGAACGCGGCGCCCGGCGCCTCGCTCGAAGGCGGCGCAGTGCAGCGCGCCACCACGCCAGAGGGAACCGCACCGGGCGCCGGCGTGTCCAACGCGATGCCGGACGCTGCCACGGGCGGCGCGGCGCCGGCGTCGCAGTTCCGTCCGGTGACGCCGCCGGCCCGGCAGCCGGCAGTGCAGTCAGCTCCGCAGTCGGTCCAGCCTTGAGCCTGCCATGAATAATTTGCTGCCTTATGGTTTTGCCCGTGACCATGGCGTACTGGCACGCGGCAACGGCGATCCCGCATCGAGCGTCGAGGTGCTGGTCTCCAGCGCCACCGCGCCGGCTGCGATTGCCGAAGTGTCGCGCCGTTTCGGCCGCATCCAGCTGCGCCGCCTCGAGCGTGACGAGCTCGACAACGCCATCGCCAGCGCCTATGCCGGCGGTGGCGGCGACGCCTCGCAGGTGGTCGACGAATTCGATGCCGACCTCGACCTGACCAAGCTGCTGCAGGACGTGCCGGCCATCGAAGACCTGCTGGAATCGTCCGACGACGCGCCGGTGATCCGCATGATCAATGCGCTGCTGACGCAGTCGCTGCGCGAAGGCGCATCCGACATCCACATCGAGCCGTTCGAGCAGACCTCGGTGGTGCGTTTTCGCATCGATGGCGCGCTGCGCGACATCGTGCGTCCCAAGAAGGCGATCCACGCATCGCTGATTTCGCGTATCAAGATCATGTCGCAGCTCGACATCGCCGAAAAGCGCCTGCCGCAGGATGGCCGCATCACGCTGCGGGTGGGCGGCAAACCGGTCGACGTGCGCGTCTCGACGCTGCCGACCGGCCACGGCGAACGCGCCGTGCTGCGTCTGCTCGACAAAGAGGCAGGCCGCCTCGACCTGTCGCACCTGGGCATGGCGCCCGAGATGCTGCCGCAGTTCGACCGCCTGATCAACCAGCCGCACGGCATCGTGCTGGTGACCGGCCCGACCGGCTCGGGCAAGACCACCACGCTGTACGCCGCGCTGTCGCGCCTGAACGCGGCCACCACCAACATCATGACGGTGGAAGACCCGATCGAGTACGACCTGAACGGCGTCGGCCAGACCCAGGTCAATGCCCGCATCGACATGACGTTTGCCAAGGCCCTGCGCGCGATCCTGCGCCAAGACCCGGACGTCATCATGATCGGCGAGATCCGCGACCTGGAAACGGCGCAGATCGCGGTGCAGGCGTCGCTGACGGGCCACCTGGTGCTGGCCACGCTGCACACGAATGACGCCGCCTCGGCCGTGACGCGCCTGCTGGACATGGGCATCGAGCCGTTCCTGCTGTCGTCCTCGCTGCTGGGCGTGATGGCGCAGCGCCTGGTGCGCAAACTGTGCTCGCAGTGCAAGACCTTCGACGGTTCCACCTGGCACGCGGTCGGCTGCGAACGGTGTGGCCACACCGGCTACCATGGCCGGGTCGGTGTCTACGAGCTGCTCGAGACTACCGAACAGATCCGCGCCCAGATCCACAACCGCGCGTCCGAAGCCGAGATCCGCGACGCGGCCCTCGCCACCGGCATGAAGACCATGCGCGACGACGGCGAACGCTGGCTGGCCGACGGCACTACCACACGCGCCGAGCTGGTGCGCGTGACGAAGGACTAGGATGCTCACTGTGAGGATGGTTACTGCGAGGATGATCCCTGCGAAGACACTATCTGCCAGGATGGGAACTGACTGATGCCGGCATTCCGTTATGAAGCGGTCGATGCGGGTGGCGCCACCCGCAAGGGCGTGGTCAACGCCGACAGCCCGCGCGCCGCGCGCGCCGACCTGCGCACGCAAGGGCTGACGCCGCTGAATGTCGAAGCCATCGCGGCCCAGGTCGACGCGTCCGGCGCGACCCGGTCGCGCGGCCTGGGCGAGCGCCTGTCGCAGAACGAGCTGGCGCTGTTCACCCGCCAGCTGGCCAGCCTGCTGGAGGCCGGCCTGCCGCTCGAGCAGGCCTTCACCGCATTGCTGGAGCAGGCCGAGCGGCCGTACATGCGCGACCTGGTGGCCTCGATCCGCGCCGAGGTGATCGGCGGCTCGCCGTTCTCGACCGCGCTGGCCCACCACCCGCGCGACTTCGCCGAGATTTATCGCGCGCTGGTCTCGTCGGGCGAGCAGATCGGCCAGCTGTCGCGGGTGCTGTCGCGCCTGGCCGACTACATCGAGCGCCGCAACGCGCTGGTGCAGAAGGTGCGCCTGGCGTTTACGTATCCGGCGATCGTCACCGTGGTCGCGTTCGCCATCGTGATCTTCCTGCTCACCTATGTGGTGCCGCAGATCGTCTCGGTGTTCGCCAATACCAAGCAGAAATTGCCTTTTCTTACCATCGTGATGCTGGCGGTGTCCGACTTCGTGCGTGCCTACGGCATCTACTGCGCGATCCTGATCGGCATCGCCTTCTGGCTGTGGCGGCGCGCGCTGCGCAACCCGGTGCTCAAGCGGCGCTGGCATACCTGGCTGCTGACGGCGCCGGTGTACGGCAAGTTCGAGCGCAGCCTGAATACGGCGCGCTTCGCCAGTACGCTGGCGATCACCACCGGTTCCGGCGTGCCGATCCTGCGTGCGCTCGACACCAGCCGCGAAACCCTGTCCAACGTGGCGATGCGCGAACTGGTCGAGCAGGCCACCGCCGCGGTGCGCGAAGGCGTCAGCCTGGCGCGCGCGCTGTCGGCGCAAAAGCACTTTCCACCGATGCTGGTGCACATGATCCGCGCCGGCGAAATCACCGGCGAGCTGCCCGCCATGCTCGAGCGCGCCGCGAATTCGCAGCAGGCCGACCTCGAGCGCCGCACGCTGACCATCGCCGGCCTGCTCGAACCGGTGCTGATCCTGGCCATGGGCCTGGTGGTGCTGCTGATCGTGCTGGCGGTGCTGATGCCGATCATCGAAATCAACCAGCTGGTGCAGTGATCTGAAGAAATGAGTCCAAGGACCCCATGAACAAGCGTTTGCCCATTCTCCTGAGCCTGCTGGGCCTGATCCTGCTGGCGGCCTCGCTCGCCTACTGGGTGCTGCAGTTGTACAAGCCCGAGCAGCGCCCGCTGGCGGCGGCGCCGCTGGCCAGCGCCCCGGCGCCGAGCCCGGACGCGGCGGCGACCCTGTTCGGCGGCCAGCCGACGGTCGTGATTTCCAATTTTCAGTTGACCGGCGTGGTCTCGGCCGGCAGCGACAGCGCCGTGATCCTGGTCGCCGACGGCGAGCCGCCGAAAGCGGTGCGCATCGGGCGCGAAATCGCACCGGGCGTGACGGTGGCCGAGGTACACCGGCGCTATGTGATGTTGTCGGATAACGGCGTCATGAAGCGGGTCGAGCTGAACGTCGACAGCAATGGCGGTGCAATGATGAGCACGCCAGCCACGTCGCGCATGGCGTCCGGGCCGGTCGGGGCCGCGCCGCCGGCCGGCTTCGAGCAGACCGCGCCGGGCGTGGTGAGCGCGCCGCCGACCATGCAGACCGGCCCGCCGGGCATGCTGCCGCCCGCGCAGTCGAACAACCCGCAAGGGCTGCCGTCGAACAATCCGCAGGGTCTGCCATCGAACAATCCGCAGGGCCTGCCGCAGGGTCTGCCGCAGAATCCGCAAACGGTGCCCGAACCGCAAATGGACACGATCGACCCGAACCAGCCGCCGGACGATCCGAACAATCAGCAGCAGGCAGTGCAGATGCCGCCGAACGCCCCGCCGATGAACCAGACCGGCCAGCTCAACCGGTAAATTGCCGCGGCAGCGGGGTGGGGTGGGCTGGGCTGGGCGCCTGCGCACGCGCTGCAGGGCGTCAGCGCCTGAGCGCCGTGAACGCGGCCAGTTCCCACGAACGAAAACCCAGCAGCAAGGTATAGCCGTCGCGTTCGTCCTGCGGCAGGCGCCGGTCGTTGCGGTGCAGCCGCGCCAGCTCGGCCGCCAGCTGGCCGATCCGGTTCGACACTTCCTGGGCGCTGGCCGGCGACAGGCGCGCAGGCAAACACAGCAAGGCCTCGCCGGCGCCGTCGAAGCGGCCCGCAAAATAATCCCCCACTACATGTTCGCGGAAGAACTGCTGGACTGGCCCGTCCGGCAACCAGCGGAATGCGTTCGACACCCGCAACTGATAACGGTTCAGCGGCTTGAGTTCGATCAGTCCCAGCCGGTCGAGCTCGGCGAGCAGGCCGATGCACTGCGCTTCGCTGAGGCGATAGGTCTCGATCACCTGTTCGATGCTCCAGTGCCCCAGGCAGCAGATCGCCATCAGCAGCAGGCGCGGATTGGCCACCAGCGACTTTTCTTGCGGCAGGCTGAGCGCATCGAGCGCGACCCGGGTCTCGAGCGCCCCGCGCAGCACGTCGTCGAGCGCAATGCCGGTCGCCTGGCAGATCTGCGCCAGCCGCGACAGCGCCATGTCCTTTTGCCCGAACATGCGCTTGACGCTCGACTCGCTCACGCCGATGCGTTCGGCCAGCGCTTTATACGTGATGCCGGCTGCGCGCAGCTGGGCGCGCAGGGCGTCGAGGATGAGGTCGGGTGAGCTCATGAGGTCATGGGTAGCTTGGGCAGAAACAGGTTGGACAGAAAAAAGGCGGACACGCAGGTGTCCGCCAGAAAGAATACCTCAGGTCGCGGCCGACTCAATCGTCCTCGTCCGCTACCAGCTTGACCTGCTTGAGCGCCCGCTTGGCCGCATGCCGCTCGTTCGAGAGCGGCTTGGCGTGCGGCCCGGCCGCGCGCGCCTTGGCCAGCGCCGCGAGCGGGTTGCGCGGCTTGCCGATCTGCTGCGACGGTTCCACCCGCAGCCGCATCTTTTGCCGTGTCGCCAGTGCCTTGTTCGCCATGCGGGCCTCGTCGCCCGAACTTACAGCACGTAGCGCGACAGGTCTTCGTTGACCGCCAGCGCGTCGAGCCGTTCATTGACATAGGCCGCGTCGATCCGCACCACCTGGTCCTTCTCGGAACCGGCGCTGAACGAGATTTCTTCGAGCAGCTTTTCCATCACCGTGTACAGGCGGCGCGCGCCGATGTTCTCGGTGCGCTCGTTGACCGCGAACGCGATCTCGGCCAGGCGGTGAATGCCTTCGTCGAGGAATTCGACTTTCACGCCCTCGGTCGCCAGCAGGGCTTCGTACTGGCGGGTCAGGCTGGCGTGGGTCGACGTCAGGATGCTCTTGAAATCCTCGATCGACAGCGATTCGAGCTCGACCCGGATCGGGAAGCGCCCCTGCAGTTCCGGGATCAGGTCGGACGGCTTGGCCAGATGGAAGGCGCCCGACGCGATGAACAGGATGTGATCGGTCTTGATCATGCCGTACTTGGTATTGACCGTGGTGCCCTCGACCAGCGGCAGCAGGTCGCGCTGCACGCCGGCGCGCGAAACGTCGGCGCCGCCATGCTCCGAACGGGTCGCGATCTTGTCGATCTCGTCCAGGAACACGATGCCGTTCTGCTCGACGTTGGCGATGGCCTTCTGCTTGAGCTCATCCTCGTTGAGCAGCTTGCCCGCTTCTTCGTCGATCAGGAGCTTCATCGCTTCCCTGATCTTGAGCTTGCGCGGCTTCTTGCGCGCATTGCCCACGCCGGCGAACATCGACTTGATCTGCTCGGTCATTTCTTCCATGCCCGGCGGCGCCATGATTTCCATCTGCGGCGCACCCTCGGCAACCTCGATCTCGACCTCGCGGTCGTCCAGCGCACCCTCGCGCAGGCGCTTGCGGAAAGTCTGGCGGGTGGCGTCGCCTTCCTTGGCGTCGCCATTGCCGTTGCCGACATTGAAGCCGAAGTCGCGCGATGGCGGCACCAGGATGTCGATGATGCGGTCTTCGGCCGCGTCCTCGGCGCGCTGGCGCACTTTTTTCGCTTCGCTGGCGCGGGTCTGCTTGACGCCGATGTCGATCAGGTCGCGGATGATGGTGTCGACGTCGCGGCCGACATAGCCGACCTCGGTGAACTTGGTGGCTTCGATCTTGATGAACGGCGCGTCCGCCAGGCGCGCCAGGCGGCGGGCGATCTCGGTCTTGCCGACGCCGGTCGGGCCGATCATCAGGATGTTCTTGGGCGTGATTTCGTAGCGCAGCGATTCCTCGACCTGCTGGCGGCGCCAGCGGTTGCGCAGGGCGATCGCGACCGCCTTCTTGGCCTTGGCCTGGCCGACCACGTGCTTGTCGAGTTCCGAAACGATTTCGGGCGGGGTCATGTTCATGATGCTGGTCATATCAATCCAGGGTTTCGACGATGTGGGACATATTCGTGTAGATGCACAGCTCGCCTGCGATGGTGAGCGCTTTCTTGACCACGTCGGCCGGCGCGAAATCGGTGTTCTCGTACAGGGCCTTGGCGGCCGACTGGGCGTACACGCCGCCCGAACCGATCGCGCCGATGCCGTCTTCGGGTTCGAGCACGTCGCCGTTGCCGGTGATGATCAGGGTCGACTCGCGGTCGGCCACCAGCAGCATCGCCTCAAGGCGGCGCAGCACGCGGTCGGTGCGCCAGTCCTTGGCCAGCTCGACCGATGCGCGCAGCAGGTTGCCCTGGTGCTTTTCCAGCTTGCCTTCGAAGCGGTCGAGCAGGGTGAAGGCGTCGGCGGTGCCGCCGGCAAAGCCGCACAGGACCTTGCCCTGGTAGAGTTTGCGCACCTTGCGTGCCGAACCCTTCATGACGACATTGCCCAGCGTAACCTGGCCATCGCCGCCCAGCGCGACCTGGCTGCCGCGCCGTACACTGACGATGGTGGTACCGTGAAATTGTTCCATTTTGACCTCGTAATTGTCTGCAATGCAGCAGGTGGGGTCCGCGGTCGGAATTGCAAGATTGGCTCGGCCATCAAGAACCTGTCCCGGCAGGTTCCAAGGCAAGCGACAGGATGCGGCGTGCGCCGGATGCCACCCTGACAAGGTAGGCTGTGATCACTTCACACGCAAGGAGTGCGCATGTTTTTCTTTTTCTCGAACAAGCTTGGCTGCCTGGGCTCGATCCTGGTGTCGCTGGCGGTGACGCTGGTGTTGCTGCTGGTGCTTGGCGTGATCTGAACGCCCAGGCTGAACCTGTTCAGTAGCGGTGCGGATACAGCTTGAGATGGTTGCCCGCGCCCAGCAGGCGCAGCAACACGGCCACCAGGTGGTTCAGTTCGCGCAGTTCGACCGCATGGCCGGCCGCGCCCAGCGCGTCCAGGCGCGCCAGCAGGGCGCTGGCGCCGGCATAGTCGATGCGCGCCAGCCGCGAGCAGTCGAGCAGCAGCAGTTCGCGGCCTTCGGCGTAGGCGTCGATGGCGCCCAGCAGGGCGTTGTCCTGGCCGGTGATCGTGGCCGGCAGCATGAAGCGGTCGCCCTGGCTCGGGGCCGGGGCGGCGGTCGAGACCCGGCGCGGCGCTTCGAATTGTGGCGGCGACACCTCGTAGGTGACGCAGTAATCCATCGCCGATTCTTCGAATTCCTTTTCGCGGTTGGTCAGCAGCAGCAGTTCGAGCAGCAGCAGCCAGGGCGCCTGGCTGGGCTGGCGCACGCCGACCTGCAAGGTCGGGCCCAGCAGCGCCAGCAGCTTGTCGGCGCCGGCCAGCACCAGGTCGCGCTCGCTCTTGCGCAGGTTCTGCAGCGCCGCCAGCAAGGCGGTCGCGCCATCGGCATCGATGCTGCGCACCTTGCCGAAATCGAGCCGCACCAGCGGTGCGCTGGCGTCCAGCACGCGCCGCAGGCGCGGCGCCACGCCGGCGTCGAGGGCGGTATCGAAGGTTTCCACCACCGCCACCCCGGGCGCCTGGCGCGCCGCGCCGCTGCGCATGGCCGGCGCTGCCTGCAGCGGGCTCCAGGTGGGCGGCGAGGTCTCGAAATGGCTGGCGTAATCGATCGCCACGCTCTCGAACGCCTGTTCGCTGCCATCGGCCTGGTACAGGTCGAACAGCATCCACCACGGCAGGCGGTCGGTGTGGCCGAGGGTAGGCAGGCTGTCGCGCAGCAAGGCTTCGGCCGCGGCCACCTGGCCGTTGGCGTACAGGATGGCGCTTTCCTCGACCGCCGGCGCGCTGGCGGGCAGCGCGGCCTGGTCGGGGATGTCGTCGGGTTCCTGGTAGACGGCGGACGGGCGGCCAGCGCTGCCCCAGGCCGGTTCGTCGAACATGTCGGACGCGAACTCGAGCTCGATCTCGTCGATCTTGGCGGCGGTGGCGCGTGCGATTTCGCGCTGGCGCTCGCGCTCGGCGTCGGTGAGCAGACGGGATGGATCGTCCCGCAGGCGGGACGGATCCTTCAGACGTGACGCGTCGTCCCGCCCGCGTGACGGGTCACGCAGACGTGACGACACCCCGCGCAGGCGCGATGCAGGCGGATCGTCGCGCAGGCGCGCGTCGGGGACCGTCGCCGGTGCTTCGCCCGCGTCGTCACCCGCCGTGTCGTCCGTCTTCCTCTTGAATATCGAGAAAAGTCCCATGCTCACCGTTGTCATTTAATCAGCGTATCCGGCATGACCTTAGCACGGACCGCCGTCATGCGTTCTGCGCGCACACGCGATGGTGCGCCTGTCTCATTGTTATTGGCGCAGTCCCTAAGTGTATCCCAACAGCAATGCCAACGCTGATGATTTACTTAATCAATGACATGTTGTGATGTCACAAACGAAAAAAGCATGCGGAAATGCGCATGCTTTTTCGTTCCGGCCAAGGCTGGATCAGTCGCCGTACAGCTTCTGCTTGAGCTCGCGGCGCTGCTGGGCTTCCAGCGACAGCGTGGCGGTCGGGCGGGCGATCAGGCGCGGGATGCCGATTGGCTCGCCGGTCTCGTCGCACCAGCCGTATTCGCCCGCATCGACTGCCTGCAGCGATTGCTGAACCTTCTTGAGCAGCTTGCGCTCGCGGTCGCGGGTGCGCAGTTCGAGCGCGTGTTCTTCCTCGATCGTCGCGCGGTCGGCCGGGTCCGGCACCAGCACGGTTTCGCGCAGGTGTTCGGTGGTTTCGCCGGCGTTTTTCAACAGCTCTTTTTCGAGTTCCTGCAGGCGGTTGCGGAAGAACGCCAGCTGGGCCGGATTCATGTAGTCGTCATCGCTCATGGCCCGAATTTCTTCTTCCGTCAGGAGGCGTTCTTCGGGCTGGGCGCTATTCGGTTTCGTTGTTTTAGTCATGATGGCTTCGATACGACAGAGGTTTTCATTTTATCAGCTTGCTCAGCAGTACTATGTCCGTGCACGTGTGCGCCGGTATTCGAGAAGCAAGCTGCCTTGATGGCGGCAAGCGCCATCCCATCTCCGTCCGCGCCGCAGTGCGGCATGGGCGGTTCGCCGGCCCCGACCACTGTCGAGGCGAACATCAGGCGATGCCGGTCCGACCGGTCAAACTGATGCAGTTTATACCAAACATTGTTCGAGTCCGCGGATAAAAACATCTTTTGGTAAATTTTTACCAATAAAGACCATTTTCGTCGCGGGGGTTTCGTTCTCGCTCCATTTCGGCCCCACATCACTGCCCATGATCTGGTGCACGCCCTGGAACACGACCTTGCGGTCGACGCCTTCCATCCGCAGCACGCCCTTGTAGCGCAGCATTTGCGGACCGAATACCTGCACCAGGCTGCCGAGGAACTGTTCCAGGCGCTCCGGGTCGAAGGCGCGCTCGCTCTTGAACACGAAAGCGGCGATATCGTCGGTGTGGTGGCTGTGGTGGTGATCGTGGTGGTTGCAGGCTTCGCCATGGGCATGGTCGTGGCCGCAATGTTCGCCGTGCTCGTGCTCATGCTCATGACCGTGGTCGTGGCCTTCCTCGACCCGCAGGAAGTCGGGGTCGAGTTCGAGCTTGTCGTTCAGGTTGAAGCCGCGCAGGTCGAGCACGTCCGAGATCGGGGCGCGGCCGAAGTCGCTGGTGGCGATCGTCGCGCGCGGGTTGATGCGGTGCAGGCGCGCCTTCAGCCGGTCGACCGCGGCGGCGTCGACCAGGTCGGTCTTGGACAGCAGGATCTTGTCGGCGAAACCGACCTGGCGCTGGGCTTCTTCGTGCTGGTCCAGCTGCGCCATCGCATGGCGTGCGTCGACCACGGTGACCACGGCGTCGAGCAGGTAGTTGGCGCCCACTTCTTCGTCGACGAAGAAGGTCTGCGCCACCGGGCCCGGGTTGGCCAGGCCGGTGGTCTCGATCACCACCCGGTCGAAGCTGATCTCGCCGGCCTTGCGCTTCTGCGCCAGGTTCGTCAGCGCCACGATCAGGTCGCCACGCACGGTGCAGCAGATGCAGCCGTTGTTCATCTCGACGATCTGCTCGCTCGCATCCTGCACCAGGATTTCGTTGTCAATATTTTCCTGGCCAAATTCGTTCTCGATCACGGCGATGCGCATGCCGTGGTCTTCCTGCAGGATGCGGTTGAGCAGGGTGGTCTTGCCCGCGCCGAGGAAGCCGGTGAGGATGGTGCTGGGAATCAGTTCCATGTGGTGTGCTGGTCGCTGTCTGGGTCGAGGTTGGACAAAAGAACCGGGCGATTATGCCGCAATTCTTGTTACCTCACCATGAACCGTGTTTGATCGTGTTCAAACCTTGTACAGGATCTACTTGCCAAATCGGCGATTGGATTCTGAAGCGTGATTCCGGTTACTTGCTCTTGGCGCGCGGATGGGCGGCGTCATAGACCTTGGCCAGGTGCTGGAAGTCGAGCGCCGTATAGATCTGGGTCGAGGTAATGCTGGCATGGCCCAGCAATTCCTGCACGGCGCGCAGGTCGCCCGACGATTGCAGCAGGTGCGAGGCGAACGAGTGGCGCAGCACGTGCGGGTGCACGTGCACCGGGGTGCCGGCGCGCAGCGCATGCTGCTTGAGCCGGTTCTGCACCACGCGCGGCGAGATGCGGGTGTCGCGCGCCGACAGGAACAGGGCCGCGCCCCCATCGCGCGCCGGCGGGCGCACCGCCAGCCAGGCCTCCAGTGCGGCGCGCGCCGGTGCGCCCACCGGTACCCGGCGCATCTTGCCGCCCTTGCCGGTGACCACCACGTCGCCGGCCTGCGCGTCGAACCAGCCCAGCGAGGCCGGCTGGCCGGCGCGGCTATCCTGCCAGGCGATGTCCAGCCCGCTCAGTTCCGAGACCCGCAAGCCGCTCGAATACAGCAGTTCGAACATGGCGCGGTTGCACAGCTCGAATGGTTCGGCATGGGCTCTGGCGCCCGCTTCCATCAGTTGCACCGCGTCGTCGACCGCCAGCGCCTTGGGCAGGCTGCGGGGGCGCTTGGGGGCGCGCACGCCGTCGACCGGGTTGGCCGCCAGCGCCGTGTGGCGCGACAGCCAGGCATAAAAGCCGCGCCAGCCGGACAGCTTGCGCGCGATCGAGCGCGCCGACTGGCCGCCGGCGTGCAATTTCGCGGTGAAGCGACGGATGTCGAAGTGGGTCAGCTTGTCCCAATCGTCGTGGCCGGCCAGGGCGGCCAGTTCGGCCAGGTCGCGCCCGTAGGCGGCGACCGTGTGCGGGGACAATTGCCGCTGGGTCGTCAGTTCGCCGAGGTAGCGCGCGGCCCAGTCCATGGCGATGACAGCCGGCTCAGGCGCGCAGCGGCGCCAGTGCGACGGTGGCGGTGGCGGCGATGTGGACCAGGAAATCGGTCGCCATCGCGGTGGTGAAGCGCTCCGGATCGGGCGAGCCGAGCACCAGCAGGCCGAAGGCCTGGCCCGGCTGGCCCAGCGGCAGCATCACGGTCGAACGGATCGAGTCGGCGTCGTCCAGCCAGCGCACCGCCTCGAAATCGTTGTTCGGGCCGCAATACGGCGCGCGCAGGCTGTTGGCAAAGATGCGCACGTCGTCCGACACGCCCTGCGTGAATGGCGCGTCGGCATGTTCCGGTTTGACGTTCCACAGGCGCAAGGTCACCTGCGGCACGATGAAGTGGGTGCGCAGGCCTTGCGGCAGCTCGCTCGCCATCGCCGCGCCGCCCTTGGAGAGCAGCAGCGCCTGGGTCCAGGCATGGAAACGGTTGGCGATGCCGGTGTTTTCCTCGGCGCGGCGCGACAGGTCGGCCAGGCGCAGTTCGAGGGCGCGGAACTTGTCGCGCATGACTTCCATCTGCCGTTCCTGGAGCGACACCGCGCGCCCGGTCAACGGGCTCGACAGTTTGACTTCGCCCAGCAGGCCCGCATGTTCCTGGAAGAATTGCGGATGATCGATCAGGTATTGCGCGACAGCGCTGGCGTCGAGTGGTTCGGTGCTCATGGAATTGGTGTGTCCGGCGTGGCTCAAGTCAGCCATTCTACCCGAGCGCAGCATTGCACCGCAGAACAAAAGGCGCCCGCAGGCGCCTTCTGGCCGGCCACCATCGGCCTGGCGCCAGGTTCAGAAACGGTGACGGATGCCGATCTGCAGCGCGCGGCCATCGGCGCCCGGGGTTTCGGTGAAACCGCCCGGATTGCCCGAGGTGCCCGGCGCATATTGCGCTTCGTTGTCGTTCTTGATGAAGGCCACCACCGTGTACAAGTCGGTGCGCTTGGACAGGAAATGGTTGTAGCCCAGCGCGTACAGGTTGGCGTCGCTGTTGGACGGGGTGCGGTCGTTCTGGTGCGCGTACTGGACCACGATGCGGCCGTTGCCGATGCGGTAGTGCAGGCCGACCTGGTAGCTGCGCGCATCCTGCAGGGTGTTGTTGCGGATATTGGCCTCGAAAATACTGCGCAGGCCGGCCTGCACCGCGGTCGGAATGCCTTGCGCGACCAGCGCCGGCACCACGGCGCCGTCCCAGCCGCCCAGGTAATCCGGCAGCAGCGCCGAATTCTCGTTGCGCTGGCTGTGGAAGCCGGCGAATGCCTTCCAGGTGTCGTTGAAGGTGTAGGAGCCGCCCACGGTGGTGGTGCGCAGGCTCGGACGGTTCTGGCGGTCGTAGCCGTGGTTGTAGCCGACGCCGACATCGAAACCGTTGGCTTTGTAGACGACGTTGGCGGCGCGGAACTTGTTGTAGCGGCCCAGGTAGCCGGAGTTGCGCGCGCCGTACATCAGCGCCGCGCCGATGCCGTTCGGCAGGGCGATGCGGTACTGGATCGATTCCTGCGAGCGGATGTCCGCGCCCAGCGCGGTGAAGCCGGCGGTGCCGCCGGTGACATGGCCCCAGGTGCCGGCGGTGCCCGATTCGAACGTGTCGGCCATGTTGAACACCTCGTAGCCCGGGGTGTACATGCGGCCCAGCAGCACGGCGCCCAGCGGGGTGATCAGGCCAACCATCGCGGTGCGGTCGAACAGGGCTTTTTCCTGGTTGACGGCAGGTGCGCCGGGCGGCTGGATGGTGGCCTGCAGGCGGTCGAGGATCGGTTGCGGGATGGCCTGCATGCCGCGCAGCAGGTAGCGGCCCGGATTGTCGTTCATCAGCGCCGGCTGCTGCGAGCCGTTGTCGAGTTCGACGCGCGCCTCGAGATTGAAGATGGCCTTGTAGCCATTGCCCAGGTCTTCGGTGCCCTTGAAGCCGATCCGGGAGCCATCCGCGCCGCCACTGTAGATCTTGGTCGGGCCGCCTTTCTGCCACATCACGCCGGCATCGGCGATGCCGTAGATCTGGACACTGGATTGCGCCATGGCGGCGCTCGCAAAGGTAGCGCCGAGCAGGGCGGCGATTAGGCTCTTCTTCATTGTGTCTCCGTATATTTTTGTGATGCTTTTTGTGATGCGATGCTTGAGCTCGCTTCGCCAATATGCCATTCACCCGAGGCACTGTACAGAACGCCCGTGCGCAAATTCGCCGGCGACCGGGACTCGTTGTGAAAACACTACAGGGTGTGTCAAGACAGCAAGAAGGCGGCCATGGTGCCCAAGGCCGCCTTGCGTGTCCGGCCGGGCGCCGGCGCGTGTCAGAACGTGTGGTTGATGCCGATGTCGTACTGGTTGACCGTGCCCGGGTTCGCCGGCTGGCCCTTTTTGCGCGAAATGTCCAGATACAGGTAGGTGCGCTTGGACAGGCTGTATTCGTAGCCCAGCGACAGTTGCTTGACCTTGTCGAGGCCGTCGGCATCCTTCTGGCCGTAGCCGGCCAGGAAGCGGCCCGCGCCCAGCGTGTAGTTGGCGCCCAGCACCCAGGCGTCGGTGACGGCGTTGAGCAGGCGGGTGTGGTCCTGGTCCTGGCGGCTGTAGGTGCCCATCAGCTTCAGTTCCGGCGTGGCGAATACCGCGGCGCCGATCGACCAGACGGTGGTTTCGACGGCATTGCGCTCATAGGCGGCCATGAAGGCGGCCGGTCCGTGTTTATAGGTAGCCGATACCGAGAACGGATTGGCCGACGCCCCCGCATTGGCCGGATACTGCGGCGTGGCGGCGCTGCCGCGGCCGATCACGGCAGCGCCGCCGTTGCTTTCCTTGCTGGCGATGGCGGTATTGAGCTGGAAGCCATTGACCTCGGGCGAGTTGTACCAGACCGCATTCGACCAGCGGTTGGCGGAATAGCCGTCCGGGTCGAGCGGTTGCGCGCTGTAGCCGGCCACGCTCAGGTCGGTATAGAAGCCGCCCGCGGTCTCGATGCCGCGAAACGGCTCGAACGCCGCGATGGTCTCGTGGAACGGGGTCAGGCCGCGGCCGATGCGCACGGCCCCGAAGTCGCCCTGCAGGCCGACCCGGCTCTGGCCCTGGAACAGCGGACGCCCGACGCCGCCGACGCCAGTCTCGCGCGCGCCGGTATCCGGCTCGTAGCGCATTTCAAGGTGGAACAGGGCCTTCAGGCCATTGCCGAGGTCTTCGGTGCCCTTGAAGCCGAGGGTATTGGCCGAGCGCTTGCCGATGCTGACGTCCTCGCCGCTGCGCTTGACCACGCCGGCGTCGACCGTGCCATAGACCTGCACCCCATCCTGGGCAGTCGCCGACCCCGCGCATGCGCCCAGCAGTGCGATGGTCAGAAGGATTTTGTTCATGTTATTCGTGATCCTGGTGAGTGAAACGCACTGCCTGTCGTGCCGACCGGCATGGCCAACTCCTTGGCCGTAAACCTTGGGCGTTTAACGAATTATGGCGGTGGGGATTGGTGGAAAGCCAATAAATCCAATTGAATTGTTGTATTTTTGAAACGCGCAGGATGTTGCATGTCACAAACGTCGTGATCGGTCTTGCTCATCCGTTGGAATGCGCTGATGTGCAAAAATTCGCGCCGGTTTCATCGGTATGAGGTCTGTTTGCGGCGCGTCAATCAAGCACGGAATCGCATCGCGACGATTCGGGGCCGGGCTTAGACTTTGGCCAAACCCGCACATCCGGCGACGCGCTTCATCCACACCTTGTATATTGGCAACGATGGCTAACCGCGAAGAATTGGCGATCATCCGCAGTGCCCGTGCCGGACAGGCGGCGGCCCAGCTCGAACTAGGCCGGCTGTACCTGTGCGGCAGCGCCGGGCTGCCGCAGAGCCTGCCGACCGCACTGCACTGGCTGGAACGGGCGGCGCGCCAGGACTGTCAACCGGCCTGGCAACTGATCGGTGACCATATCCCTTTTGAACTTGCCCTGCGCAGCGGCACTGCGCTGGCGCACTGGTACGAGCGCGCCTACGACGATGGCAGCATCCATGCGGGCCTCGTATATGCCCAGCTGGCGCTCGATCCCGCCGCCGGCGCCGGCCAGGCGCAGCCGAAGGCGGTGCGCGCACTCGAAGACGCGGCACGGGCCGGGTTTGCGCATGCGAAATGGCTGCTGTCGCAACAGGCCGCCCGGGCCAATGGCAAGCCGGCGCAGCCGTCCGCCCAGGATCTCGCGCCGGCCAACGCGGCGGCGTATGCGCCGGCATGCCCAGCCAGCCGTGCTGCGCCGGCGCCGTCGATCCATGATGCAGCCGCCTGGCCGGCCTATGGCGCACAGGGCGCGCATGGCATTGGTGCCGCTGGCAGGGCGGCAACGTCCGTGCCGGGCGATGCGCGGCGCCTCGCCGGCAGCGCCGTGGCGGTGGCCCAGGCGACCCTCGACAGCGACTGGGCCGCAGGGCGGTGGGACGACTACCTGGCCACGGGGCTGCCGCTGGCGCGCACGCTGGCGGCCGAACGCCTCGCCCAGGATGACGTGCGCCGCCTGGCGCCCGACGAGATCGCCTTGCTGTCGCGCTGCGCACGCCTGCTCGATCCCGCGCTCACGGGCGCCGGTTGTGGTGGGGTGTGCGCGGCCACGGCGGCGCCCGGGCTGCAGCCCGGTGAGCCGGCCGTGTTCTGGGAACTCGCTGCCGCCGAGCACGACCGGCATGCCCAGCTGGCGCTGGGCCTGCGCTGCGCGCGCATGCGCGTCGACGGCCAGCGCAATGCCGCCGCCGCGCTCACTGCGCCGGTGGCCAGCTTCAAGAAGGCGATCCGCTGGCTGACGCTGGCAGGAGAGCAGGGGCTGGCCGAAGCCTGGTACGCCCTGTCGCGCATCTATATCAAGCCAGAATTTTCACAGCGTAATGTGGCCAACGCCGGGCGCTACCTGGAGCGCGCCGCCGACATGGGCTACCGCGACGCCCAGCTCGAATGCGGCCACAATGCCTGGCGCGCGCGCCGCGAAACCGAGAGCAACGACGTGCGCGCCGTGTACTGGCTGCAGAAGGCGGCGGCGCAGGGCGCGGGCGCGGCCGCAGCGCTGCTGCGCAAGATCGCGCCGCGCGCGGCCACGCCGCCCTACCTCGAGACTGGCCGGCTGCTGGGCAGCCACGGTGATTTGCTGGCGGCGCATCCTCTGCTGGCCGCGCGCATCGAACTGGCGGCGCTGTTCGCGCTGTCGCGCGCCGAGGCGCTGCTGCTCGACGTGGTCGCGGCCGACCAGGGCCATTGCCTGGTGGTCGACATCCGCGCCAGCTATGGCCGCAGCAAGCGGCGCCTGATCCTGATGGAGACCACGCAGCAGCGCCATGCGCTCGACCGCATCGTGGCGCTGTTCAGCGGCGTCGATTGTGGCCCGGCCGGACCGGAAGGCAATTACCGGCAGCGGCTATACCGGCTGCGAACGCTGGTGGGCACACCTGCGGGCGCCGACAAGGAGGCGGATGAAGGAATCGGCCTGGCCGCGTGAACGCCCGTTTATCACGTCAACGATGGATGCGCATGTGGCTGGACGGCATGCCGGCCACCCACCTGCATTCAGGCGCCCCGCAGAGATCCGCCGTTTACACGTCGATTTCGCCCTCGAACACCGACACCGCCGGCCCGCTCAGGTACACCGGCTGGCCCGCACCCGCCCAAGCAATGCTGAGCTCGCCACCACGGGCCGACACCCGCACCGGCGAATCGAGCAGTCCGCGCCGGATTCCGGCCACCACTGCCGCGCAGGCGCCGGTGCCGCAGGCCAGCGTTTCGCCGGCGCCCCGTTCGTAGACGCGCAGGCGGATGTGATGGCGGTCGACTACCTGCAGATAGCCGACATTGACGCGCTTCGGAAAGCGCGCATGTCCTTCGATCAGTGGCCCGGTCTGTTCCACCAGCGCCGTGTCGACATTGTCGACCACCTGCACCGCGTGCGGATTGCCCATCGACACCACTGACACCGGCACGGACAGGCCGCCCACCGCCAGCGGCCACAGCGTGTCGTCGCCTTCGGCGCGGCCCTCCAGCCCGCTGGTGTCGAACGGGACGTCGTACGGTTCCAGGCGCGGGGCGCCCATGTCCACCGTCACGCTGCCGTCGTCTTCCAGGCGCGGGCTGATGATGCCCGACATGGTCTCGACCCGGATGCTGCGCTCCTGCGTCAAGCCTTTTTCGACCACAAAGCGGACGAACGCGCGCGAGCCATTGCCGCACTGCTCGACTTCGCTGCCATCGTTATTGAAGATGCGGTAGCGAAAGTCGACGCCGGGCGTCCGGGCGCGCTCGACCACCAGGATCTGGTCTGCGCCGATGCCGAAGCGGCGGTCGGCCAGTTGGCGCCATTGATCGGCGCTGAAGTCGACCTGCTGGGAGATGGCGTCGATCACGATGAAATCGTTGCCGGCGCCGTGCATCTTGGTAAATTTCAGTGTCATTGAGGTCAATCGTAGAGCGAAGGTTCGCCCGGTGGGCGGGTCTTGAAACGTTTATGGGTCCAGAAGTATTCGGCCGGCGCTTCGCGCACACGCGCTTCGATGAAGGCGTTCATGCGGCGCGTGGCCTCCACCATATCGTCGCCAGGGTAGTTCTCCCAGGCGGGATAGAAGCGCACGCGCCAGCCCTGGTAGTTCGGCAGGTAGGTTGCGATCACCGGGATCACCTTGGCGCCGGTGGTGGCGGCAATGCGGCCCAGTGCGGTCAGCGTGGCGGCCGGCACGCCGAAGAACGGCACGAACTCGGCATCCTTTTCGCCGAAGTCCATGTCCGGCAGCATGAAGTAGGGCAGGCCGTCGCGCAGCGCGCGCAGGATCGGCTTGATGCCTTCCTTGCGCGTCACCAGGCGCACCGGGCCGTAACGCTCGCGGCCGTGGCGCAGCAGGCGGTCGAACGCGGCGTTCTTTTGTGGCACGTACATGCTGCACACCGGGATCACACGCGACGCCACGCCGGCCACGTCCAGGCACACGAAGTGCGGGCACAGCAGGATGGTGGGGCCGTCTTCCATCGCGGCCTGCGGCACGGCCGGCTCGACCTGGATCAGGCTGCGCACCCGCGCCTCCGGCGCCCACCACAGGATCGAGCGCTCGAAAATGCTGCGTGCGTAGGCGCGGAAATGCTGCTTCGCGATCGTGCGGCGTTCGCCCTCGTCGCGTTCGGGCAGGCACAGGCGCAGGTTGGTCAGCGCGATCCGGCGGCGCTTGCCCAGGATCAGGAACATCAGGCTGCCGACGGCTTCGCCGAAGCGTCCCAGGATGGGCAGCGGCAGGAAATGCAGCAGCCACATGAAACCGATCAGGACCCTCATGCCGCCACCTTGCCGTCGGCGTCGGCGTCGGCGCCGGTGTCGCTGCCGGGGCCGGCCACGCCGTCCGGCTGTTTATAGCGGTTGTAGCTCCAGAAGTACTGGGCCGGCGCGCGCGCAATCAGTTGTTCCATGGCGCGGTTGATCGCGGCCGCCTGCTCGGCCGCCGGGCCGGACAAATCGCCCTCGAACGGCACGAAGCGCACGATGTAGCCGGCGCCATGCGGACGGCGCTCGGCGTAGACCAGCAAGATGTCGGCGCGGCCGACCTGGGCCAGCTTGGCCGGCAGCGTCATCGTGTAGGCGTTGCGCCCGAAGAATGGCGCCCACACGCCTTCGCCTTCCTGCGGCACCTGGTCGGGCAGCAGGCCGATCGGCTGGCCGCTTTTCAGGGTCTTGGCCAGGATGCGCACGCCGGACAGGTTGGCCGGCGCCAGGTGCAGGTTGTGGCGCGCGCGCGCGCCTTCCACCAGCGGCTTCAGCGCGCTCTTGCGCGGCGGACGGTACATGACCGTCAACGCCGTCTTGAGGGCGATCTGCTGGGCCGTCATTTCGAAGCAGCCCAGGTGTGGCGTCAGGAACACGATTCCGCGGCCGGCATCGAGTTTTTGCTGGACCAGCTCCCAGTTTTCCACCGTGGCATGCCTGGCAACGCGCGCCGGATCGGCGCACCATACGAAGGCCAGCTCGATCGCGGCCTTGCCCGCTTCGGCCACGGCGCCTTTCCAGTGGGCGTCATAGCCGGCCTGCCGCAGATTGGCGCGCAGGCGCTTGCGATAGCCGCCGGACAGCAGGTAGACCAGCCAGCCCATGAGCGCGCCCAAAGCGTGCAGCACTGGCAACGGGAAAATGGATAAGATTCTGAAAATGACAACTAGCATGCGATTGGTGGGTGGTCTGTGGCGTGCGTGTTTCCACACCAAAATTCGAAGGAAGCGTAAAATACCATTTTATGCAGGATCCGCCGAGTTAACAGACAACTTGCGAAGCGGAATATAAATGTCGCTAAAGCGTCGCAGGCACCTGCTGCTGCGGCATTCACGTAACAGTATCGGAGTCTCCATGCCCAACGATTATCTCTTCACTTCCGAATCCGTGTCCGAAGGACATCCGGACAAGGTTGCCGACCAAATTTCCGACGCCATCCTCGACGCCATCCTGGAACAGGATCCGACGGCGCGCGTCGCTGCTGAAACGCTGTGCAATACCGGCCTGGTCGTCCTGGCCGGCGAGATCACCACGCACGCCAACATCGATTATATTCAGATCGCCCGCAACACCATCAAGCGCATCGGCTACGACAACACCGACTTCGGCATCGACTACAAGGGCTGCGCGGTCATGGTCTGCTACGACAAGCAGTCGCCGGACATCGCCCAGGGCGTCGACGAAGGCGCCGGTATCGACCTCGACCAGGGTGCCGGCGACCAGGGCCTGATGTTCGGCTACGCCTGCGATGAAACGCCGGAGCTGATGCCGGCCGCGATCTACTACGCGCACCGCCTGGTCGAGCGCCAGTCGCAGCTGCGCAAGGACGGCCGCCTGGCCTGGCTGCGTCCTGATGCGAAGTCGCAAGTGACCCTGCGCTATGTTGACGGCCGTCCGGTGGCCGTGGACACCGTCGTGCTGTCGACCCAGCACCATCCCGATGTCACCCATTCGCAGATCGAAGAAGCCGTCATCGAAGAAATCATCAAGCCGACCCTGCCGCGCGAGTGGCTGGAAAAGACCCGCTTCCTGGTCAACCCGACCGGCCGCTTCGTCATCGGCGGCCCGCAGGGCGACTGCGGCCTGACCGGCCGCAAGATCATCGTCGACACCTACGGTGGCGCCGCGCCGCACGGCGGTGGCGCGTTCTCGGGCAAGGACCCGTCGAAGGTCGACCGCTCGGCCGCCTACGCCGCCCGCTACGTCGCCAAGAATATCGTCGCCGCCGGCCTGGCGCGCCAGTGCCAGGTGCAGGTCAGCTACGCGATCGGCGTGGCCCGTCCGATCAACATCACTGTGTACACCGAAGGCACCGGCGTGATCCCGGACGAGAAGATCGCCGCCCTGGTCAACGCGCACTTCGACCTGCGCCCGAAAGGCATCGTCCAGATGCTCGACCTGCTGCGCCCGATCTATTGCAAGACCGCCGCCTACGGCCACTTCGGCCGCGAAGAGCCGGAGTTCAGCTGGGAACGCACCGACAAGGCCGCCGAGCTGCGCGCCGCGGCCGGCCTGGCGTAAGCCAGCGGTTGTCGCGGGCCGGGGCAGACGTCCCGGCCGCGCGACGGACCTGGATCCCCGCCTTCGCGGGGATGACGTTGATTAACTCCGCGGGAGTGTTGTTCGAATGACTCCGGCCAGGTAACCAGGCATGTCGTTCCCGCGAAGGCGGGAACCCAAGTTCGCCAGCAAACCCTCACCTCCCACTCCAGCAAGCGTGCTAAACTACGCAGTTCCGAGGAGCGTTGCGACCAGAAGAATCCTTCTGGCCAGGCTCGGACATCAACACTGCGCTCACGTTACTTTTTTCTAAACATTGAAAGGAGGGCGTGATGAACGCCGTACTCAATAACACCACCACCGACTACATCGTCACCGATATCTCCCTGGCCGCC